>P_2C_Liq_1_UnCtyDRAFT_1000165_pt1 | contig 28132 bp, 25 predicted proteins | sample Pon2CUnioCityCA_2_FD_10234 | JGI IMG/M metagenome (IMG submission 10234) | reverse complement strand
TCCTTTAAGAACGTTTTCCAAGATATCCCAAACCACAGGTTCTTTTTTATCAATAATTTTCTTTGCAGACTTCACCGTCTTTACAATTCCGCGCTCAATAAGCTTGCGTATTACAAAAGGCTTATAAAGCTCTGCAGCCATGTCCTTAGGAAGACCACACTCATATAATTTAAGTTCTGGTCCTACAACGATCACGGAACGAGCAGAATAATCCACACGTTTACCTAGTAAGTTCTGACGGAAACGCCCCTGTTTACCCTTTAAGGAATCAGAAAGAGATTTAAGTGGTCTGTTAGAATCTGTTTTAACAGCACTTGACTTTCTTGTGTTATCTAGTAAAGAATCTACAGACTCCTGCAGCATACGTTTCTCGTTACGCAAGATTACCTCTGGAGCTTTAATCTCCATTAACCTTTTTAAACGGTTGTTACGTATAATAACACGACGGTAAAGATCATTTAAATCTGATGTTGCAAAACGCCCACCATCAAGTGGCACAAGAGGTCTTAATTCTGGCGGTATTACAGGCACCACCTTCATAATCATCCACTCTGCTTTATTTTCTCTTAACTCGTTAGATTCTTTAAGAGCCTCTACAACTTGTAAACGCTTTAAAGCTTCAGTTTTACGTTGCTTAGAGGTTTCATTATTTGCTTTATGACGCAATTCATAAGATAAACTCTCTAAATCGATGCGCTGTAGTAAATCTATAAGACACTCAGCACCCATTTTTGCGATAAACTTATTAGGGTCAGAATCTTCAAGATATAAATTCTCTTGAGGAAGTGAATCTAAAATATTAAGATACTCTTCTTCTGTAAGGAAATCTAAATTTTGAACAGGTTCTCCATCTTCATTTTTTGCGATACCTGGTTGTATTACTACATAGCGCTCGTAATAAATAATCATATCTAGCTTCTTAGATGGAAGCCCTAATAGATATCCTATTTTATTAGGAAGACTACGGAAATACCAAATGTGAGCCACAGGCACCACTAGATTAATATGTCCTATACGGTCACGACGTACTTTCTTTTCTGTCACCTCTACACCACATCGATCACAGACTATTCCTTTATAACGTATGCGCTTGTATTTTCCACAGGCACATTCATAATCCTTTACAGGACCAAAAATGCGCTCACAAAAAAGACCGTCACGCTCTGGTTTATGCGTACGATAGTTAATCGTCTCTGGTTTCAACACCTCACCTTTAGACTCTGCGAGAATAGATTCTGGTGATGCAAGACCGATTGAAATTTTTGAAAATTTCTTCTGGGTTGGGGCGTCTTTATATCTAGCCATAATTATGGTACTATTTTTAGTTAAAGCTGGTGGTTTTTATGGTTCCGCTTTCGCGAAAGCGAGAACACAACAACCACCGTTAAAAAATTAATCCTCGAGTCTTAAATCTAATCCTAGACCTTTCAACTCGTGCATTAATACATTAAATGATTCTGGAAGACCAGGTTCTGGCATAGGCTCACCTTTTACGATAGCCTCATAAGTCTTAGCACGTCCTATAACGTCATCAGACTTAACTGTTAAGATCTCACGCAGTGTACTAGAAGCTCCATAAGCCTCAAGTGCCCATACTTCCATCTCTCCAAAACGCTGACCTCCAAATTGTGCTTTACCACCGAGTGGCTGCTGAGTAATCAACGAGTATGGACCGATAGAACGCGCGTGCATCTTATCATCTACCATGTGACCTAATTTCAACATGTAAATCACACCTACTGTTGCAGGCTGGTCAAAACGGTCTCCTGTTCCACCATCATATAAATAAGTATGACCGAAACGTGGAATTCCTGCCTCATCTGTATAAGCATTAATCTGATCTAGAGTTGCTCCATCAAAAATAGGTGTAGCAAAAGTTTTTCCTAACTTCTGTCCTGCCCATCCTAAAACGGTTTCATAGATCTGACCAATGTTCATACGAGAAGGTACCCCAAGTGGATTCAATACGATATCTACTGGTGTTCCATCTTCAAGGAATGGCATATCTTCCTGACGTACAATACGAGCTACAATACCTTTGTTACCGTGACGACCTGCCATTTTATCTCCTACTTTAAGTTTACGCTTTTTAGCGATGTAAACTTTAGCTAGTTTAATAATACCTGCAGGAAGTTCATCTCCTACAGAGATGGTAAATTTCTCACGGCGCAATGACCCTTGAAGATCATTTTCTTTAATTTTATAATTATGTAGTAAGTCTGCGATCATCTCGTTAGTATCCTTACTTGTAGTCCAAGTTCCAGAAACTAAGTGCGTGTAATCATCTACAGAGTGTAACATCTTAAGTGTGTATTTCTTTCCTTTAGGAAGAACTTCTTCTCCTAAATCGTTAAATACACCTTGTGAAGTTTTACCACTTACTATTTCAAATAATTTTTCAATAAGACGCTCTTGAAGATTATCAAATTTAGATTGATAAGCTTGTTCAAGCTTTGCGATATCTTCTTTATCCTGAGCTCTCTTTCTCTTATCCTTAACGGCTCTAGAGAAAAGTTTCTTATCTATTACAACTCCTCTTAATGATGGAGAGGCTTTAAGAGATGCATCTTTTACATCTCCTGCTTTATCTCCAAAGATAGCACGGAGCAGTTTCTCCTCAGGTGTAGGATCTGATTCTCCTTTAGGAGTAATTTTACCTATTAATATGTCACCAGGAACAACCTCTGCACCGATACGTATCATACCTTGCTCATCAAGATCAGCCGTAGCCTCTTCTGATACGTTAGGAATATCTGGTGTTAACTCTTCATTACCTAGTTTAGTATCTCTAACATCTAGTGAGTACTCATCTACGTGAATAGAAGTAAAGATATCTTCACGTACTACTTTTTCAGAGATTACGATCGCATCCTCAAAGTTGTAACCTTTCCATGGCATAAATGCTACTTTCATGTTACGCCCTAGTGCTAATTCTCCAGCCTCAGTCGCATAACCTTGACAAAGAACCTGACCTCTATTAACACGATCACCTTTTTTAACAATAGGTTTAAGTGTAATACTGGTACCTTGATTCGTTTTACGGAATTTAATAAGGTTATATGATGTTTCTTCTGGGTCAAAACTGATCATTTTTTCACGATCAGTTCTATCATACTTAATACTGATGCGTTGTGCATCTACATAAGTCACCTCTCCATCACCTTCAGCATTAATAAGTACACGTGAGTCTGTAGCTACTTGTCTCTCAAGACCCGTTCCTACGATAGGAGCATCTACTCTTAACAATGGTACTGCTTGACGCATCATGTTAGATCCCATCAGTGCACGGTTTGCATCATCATGTTCCAAGAATGGAATTAATGAAGCAGATATAGAGGCAATCTGGTTAGGAGCAACATCAGCATAAGCAACATCAGCAGGATCTATCACAGGGAAGTCACCTTCCATACGTGCAATAACTTTATCCTGAGCTATCTTACCTTTTTTATCAAGAGGTAAGTTAGCCTGAGCAATGTGCATTCCTTCTTCTTCTTCGGCACTCAAATAGGTAGGCTCTTCTTCTAAGTTTACAGCTCCATTTTTAACGCTTCTATATGGCGTTTCAATGAATCCCATACTATTTACCTTAGCAAAAACAGCTAAAGAAGAGATCAGACCAATATTAGGACCTTCAGGCGTTTCAATAGGACATAACCTTCCATAGTGCGTATAGTGAACATCTCGCACCTCAAAACCAGCTCTTTCACGAGAAAGACCACCAGGTCCTAGGGCTGATAAACGTCGCTTATGAGTAATCTCAGCCAGTGGATTAGTTTGATCCATGAACTGTGATAACTGGTTCGTTCCAAAGAAAGAGTTAATTACAGAAGACAAGGTCTTTGCATTAATCAAATCAATAGGAGTAAAAACTTCATTATCTCTTACGTTCATGCGCTCACGGATAGTACGCGCCATACGAGCAAGACCTACACCAAATTGTGAAGAAAGCTGTTCACCAACTGTTCTTACACGACGGTTCGATAAGTGATCTATATCATCAATCTCTGCTTTTGAGTTAATTAACTCAATTAAGTACTTAATGATGGTAATGATATCCTCCTTAGTAAGCACTTGCTTATCCATTGCGATATCAAGACCTAATTTCTTATTCATTCTATAACGACCTACTTCACCTAGGTTATAGCGTTGATCTGAGAAGAATAATTTATCAATAATACCACGCGCTGTTTCCTCATCTGGCGGCTCAGCATTACGTAGTTGTCTATATATGTGTTCTACTGCCTCCTTTTCAGAGTTAGTAGGATCCTTTTGTAATGTATTATGAATTATAGCATAATCTGCAGACTGATTATCTTCTTTATGAAGTAAAATCGTTTTTGCTTGAGACTCTAAAATCTCTTCAATATGCTCTTTTTCTAGAACCGTATCACGATCAAGAACGATCTCATTACGTTCAATGGATACCACTTCACCTGTATCTTCATCTACAAAATCTTCGTGCCAAGTTCTAAGAACACGCGCAGCGAGTTTACGCCCTAAGTACTTTTTAAGTCCTGTTTTAGAAGCTTTAACTTCCTCTGCAAGATCAAAAATCCCAAGGATATCTTTATCTCTTTCAAACCCGATAGCACGGAAAAGAGTAGTTACAGGTAATTTTTTCTTACGATCGATATAAGCGTACATTACACTATTAATATCTGTCGCAAATTCTATCCATGATCCTTTAAAAGGAATAACACGAGCAGAATAAAGTTTAGTTCCATTTGCATGGAAAGACTGACCAAAGAAAACTCCAGGTGAACGATGTAGTTGAGAAACCACAACTCGCTCAGCACCATTGATTACAAAAGTTCCTGAAGGTGTCATATAAGGGATAGTCCCTAAGTAAACATCTTGAACTATTGTCTCAAAGTCTTCATGCTCTGGGTCAGTACAGTATAGTTTAAGTCGTGACTTTAAAGGCACGCTATATGTTAGTCCTCTTTCTATACATTCCTGAATAGAATATCTAGGAGGATCTACGAAGTAATCCAGAAACTCAAGAACAAATTGATTGCGAGTATCTGTGATAGGAAAGTTTTCCATGAAGGTATTATATAAACCTTCTACTTCTCTTTTATCAGATTTTGTTTCAAGTTGAAAGAAATCCTGAAAAGATTTAATTTGGATATCTAACAGATCTGGATAATCTGCTTTAGTTGTTACCGTTGAAAAATTAATTCTCTCTGTGTTTGTTGCCAGCATCAATGCACGGTATTAAGGGTTAAAAAAAGCGTTAATAATGACGTCTCATCTTTATACGCAAAATGGTCTAAACCTGTGAGCCTCGCTCACAGGTCTAAACCGATAATGTTTAGCTAAGAAGAATTACTTCAACTCAACCTCAGCACCAGCTTCTTCTAGCTGTGCTTTAAGGGCTTCTGCCTCGTCTTTAGACACACCTTCCTTGATAGGAGACGGAGCGTTATCAACTAGGTCTTTTGCATCTTTAAGTCCAGCACCTGTAAGTTCTTTTACAAGTTTAACAACTGCTAACTTAGCACCACCTGGAGCCTTAAGGATAACATCAAATTCAGTTTGCTCATCACCACCTGCGGCATCACCACCTGCGGCTGGACCAGCCATTGCAACAGCTGCAGCTGCTGGCTCAATACCATACTCCTCTTTAAGTATGTCTGCTAGTTCATTTACTTCTTTTACAGTTAAGTTTACTAACTGCTCTGCGAAATCTTTTAAATCTGCCATTTTTCTATCGTTTAATAAAATTTATAAATAATTGTTTGCGTACTCGTTACTACTATCTTTCAGATAGGGTTTTAATTAGACCTGCTATAGTTCCTCCACTTGATTTAAGTGCTGAAACAACATTCTTAGCAGGAGACTGAAGAAGTCCAATAACTTCACCAATCATTTCTTCCTTAGACTTGATGTTACTCAATTCTTCAAATCGATCACCTACATAAATTGCTTCTTCAATGTAAGCACCTTTAAGGATAGGCTTTTCAGATTTCTTTCTAAATGTTTGAATTACTTTTGCCGGAGCATTTGCAACCTCAGACATCATAATAGAGGTATTCCCTTTTAACAATTCTGGCAATTCGCCAAAATCCTTATCTGAAGCCTCCATCGCTTTTGAAAGCAATGTATTTTTAACTACAGAAAGGGAAACATTTGCTTTAAAGCAAGCCCTTCTTAAATTAGATGTTTCTGATGCATTTAAACCTGATATGTCTGCCAAATAGATCGTTGAATTGTTACTTAACGTAGCAGTCAAATCCTGTATAACATTTGCTTTTTGTTCTCTTGTCATGGTCTAGATTTTTTAGTCGTCTGCAAAACGTTTAGCATCAATAGCGATTCCAGGACTCATAGTACTGGACATAAATATACTTTTGATGTATACTCCTTTTGACGTTGTAGGTTTCAATTTAACTAAGGTGTTAATCAATTCTCTTGCGTTACCAGCAATTTTTTCAGCATCAAAAGACGCCTTACCGATAGCCGCATGTATTATACCAGTCTTATCAACTTTAAAGTCAATCTTACCAGCCTTCACATCAGAAACAGCCTTTGCGACATCCATAGTCACTGTTCCTGTCTTAGGGTTAGGCATTAATCCTCTAGGTCCTAATACACGACCTAATGGACCTAATTTACCCATTACACTAGGCATAGTGATGATCACATCAACATCTGTCCAGCCTCCTTTAATTTTATCTAAATATTCATCAAGACCTACAAAATCAGCTCCAGCTGCAGTTGCTTCTGCTTCCTTATCTGGAGTTACTAATGCAAGAACCTTAACGTCTTTACCTGTACCGTGAGGTAATGTAACTACACCTCTAACCATTTGGTTAGCTTTACGTGGATCTACATTTAATCTCACAGCAAGATCTACAGACGCATCAAACTTAACGTTTGTAACATCTTTCACCAATTTAGAAGCATCAGCAAGGGTATAGAATTGCGTGCTATCCACTTTTGCGTGAGCTTCTTTTTGTTTCTTTGTTAATTTTGCCATTGTTACCTTTTTTTAAGCAGGAGCTTCCCCACCTTTTACGTTAACACCCATCGATCTAGCAGTTCCAGCTACCATTCTCATAGCACTATCTACTGTAAATGCATTAAGGTCAGGCATCTTATCCTCAGCGATCAATCTGATTTGATCCCATGAAATAGTTCCTACTTTCTTACGATTTGGTTCTCCACTTCCACCTTTCAACTTAACTGCCTCAAGGATTTGAACTGCTGCAGGAGGTGTTTTAATGACAAAATCAAATGATTTGTCCTTATAAACCGTGATCGCTACTGGTAATACTTTACCAGGCTTATCCTGTGTTCTAGCATTAAACTGCTTACAGAACTCCATGATATTCACACCAGCTGCACCTAATGCAGGTCCTACAGGCGGAGATGGATTTGCTGCACCACCTCTAACTTGTAACTTTACAACCTTAGATACTTCTTTAGCCATTATTAAAAATTTTCAATTTATACGATAACCGCAAAGTGGAAGCCTTTTGGTCATCTAAAAACGCAACATTTATACTTTTTCTACTTGCATNTAGCTCAACTCCAATGGAGTCTTACGACCAAATATTTTCACCATCACTTCAAGCTTACGCTTTTCCTCATTCACCTTTTCAATCGTACCATTAAAACCATTAAACGGACCATCTACAACCTTAATAGTTTCTCCCATTTTAAATGGTATTGCTATATTATCAACTTGCTCTGCTAGCTCATCAACTTTACCTAGCATTCTATTAACTTCACTTTTTCTCAATGGAACAGGATCTCCTCCTTTAGTTTCACCTAAGAAACCTATAACACCATTCACAGACTTAATAACATGAGGAACCTCACCTTCAAGCCTAGCCTGAACCATAATATAACCAGGGAAATATACTTTTTCCTTATTGATTTTCTTTCCGTCACGTATTTGAACCACTTTCTCAGTAGGTACTAATATTTGACTTAGGTAATCCTGTAAGTTATGGTGCGCAATTTCAGACTCAATATACTCCTTAATCTTGTTCTCCTGACCACTTACAGATCTTACCACATACCAATGCATCACTTCATTATTATCAACTGCCATAGCGTGGTTTTATCCTTTAATCCAAGAAAAATATTGCGTAATCACATTACTGAATGCCGAATCAATTCCCCAAATAATAAGGGCAAATATTACTGAAAAAACCGCTACAGTGACTGTTAACTTTTGCGCCTCGGCCCATGATGGCCAAGAAACATGGTTTGTCAATTCACTATACGACTCCTTTACATAACTCACTAATCCCATAATTAGAATACTATTATCGAGGAACATTCCTCATTTAAAATAACCTTGAGCAAACTCAACATTGCACGGGTTGAGAGGCTCGAACTCCCGACACCTGGTTTTGGAGACCAGTGCTCTACCAACTGAGCTAAACCCGTATTTACTAAGAAACAATTCTTAATAAAGGGAAAGTATCCTATCTAGAAAAGATAGGATACTTAAAATATTTTATTCTAGAAAAATTAATCTAAAATTTCAGTTACCTGACCTGCACCTACAGTTCTACCACCTTCACGGATCGCAAAACGAAGACCTAGGTTCAACGCGATAGGTTGAATTAAATCAACTGTAATAGTCAAGTTATCACCTGGCATTACCATCTCAACACCATCAGGTAAAGCGATGTTACCAGTTACATCAGTTGTTCGTACGTAAAACTGAGGACGGTAGTTATTATGGAATGGAGTGTGACGGCCACCTTCTTCTTTCTTAAGGATATAAACCTCAGCCTTAAACTTAGCGTGTGGAGTTACAGATCCAGGAGCAGTAATAACCATACCACGTGAGATTTGAGACTTCTCAATACCTCTCAAAAGGATACCAGCATTATCTCCAGCTTCTCCTCTATCAAGAATCTGACGGAACATTTCAATACCAGTAATAGTAGAAGTTAATTTCTCAGCCCCCATACCGATGATTTCAACAGGATCTCCAGTGTTAGCAACACCAGTCTCAATACGACCAGTTGCTACAGTTCCACGACCCGTAATAGAAAATACATCCTCGATAGGCATCAAGAAAGGCTTATCCATATCACGAACTGGTTCTTCAATCCATGCATCTACTGCTTCCATTAATTCTAAAACAGTGTTTACCCATTTTTCCTCACCGTTCAATGCACCAAGTGCAGAACCAGAAACAACAGGACCATTATCACCATCATATTCATAGAAAGAAAGTAAGTCACGAACCTCCATATCAACTAACTCAAGAAGCTCTTCATCATCTACCATATCCACTTTATTAAGGAATACAACAATACGAGGAATACCTACCTGACGACCTAAAAGAATGTGTTCACGCGTCTGTGGCATAGGACCATCAGTTGCAGCAACCACAAGAATAGCACCATCCATTTGAGCAGCACCAGTAACCATGTTTTTTACATAATCGGCGTGACCAGGACAATCTACGTGTGCATAGTGTCTGTTTTGAGTTTGATATTCTACGTGTGATGAGTTAATTGTAATACCACGCTCTTTTTCTTCAGGAGCGTTATCAATTTGATCAAAAGCAGATGCTTCTGAATAACCCTTGTCAGCCAAAACTTTTGTAATAGCAGCAGTAAGTGTAGTTTTTCCGTGGTCAACATGACCAATTGTTCCTACGTTTAGGTGGGGTTTCGAACGATCGTACGTTTCTTTAGCCATAATTTATAATCTTAATTTATATTAGTGTTCAATTCCAAATACCAACAAGGAAAACCAAATCAGCATATACTAGTACTGGCCTCAACTGGAGACCTTTTTTTCTTATGAGCCAATGACGAGATTTGAACTCGTGACCTCTTCCTTACCAAGGAAACGCTCTACCCCTGAGCTACACCGGCGGTTAAACCATTATAGTTTTAAGGAACAGAGTTGACCTTAAAAAATATGCGCTACTCGCACACTTCAAATACTTTAGAGCGAGAGACCGGGTTCGAACCGGCGACATTCAGCTTGGAAGGCTGACGCTCTACCAACTGAGCTACTCTCGCATTTTGAAACAAATAAATTGCTTACTGGTAATCAATATTTCAAATAATCTCAACTAGAGATCATATTTCGTGGGGAGAGCAGGATTCGAACCTGCGAAGGTTTCCCAACGGAGTTACAGTCCGTCCTCGTTGGCCGCTTGAGTATCTCCCCAATAAGTCAATGAAGACTTAATATTTTAAAGAGCCGATGGAGGGACTCGAACCCACGACCTGCTGATTACAAATCAGCTGCTCTAGCCAGCTGAGCTACATCGGCTTTTAACCATTTTCTACTTGCGTAAAAAACACCGCTATTTCTAACGGAGTGCAAATGTAAGCGTATTTTTTAATTTGCAAAATGTTTTTTAAAAAAAATTAATGTGAATTTTGTTTTTCTTTTCTTTTTTTCAACTGACGTTCTAAAGCGTCAGCACATTCATCGATACATTGCTCAAAAGATTTACAGGTTTTACTGGCCATTAAGTCCTCTCCAGGCACAAATAACCGCACCTCTATAATTTTATTTTCTGGTGCCGATGTTTTCTGAACTTTCAAATAAACATCAGCATTAATAATCTTACTGTAAAAATGCTCTAATTTATCTAGTCTTTCTTGAATGAATTCAATCAGTTTAACGTCTGCGTTAAAATTAACAGACTGTACATTTAGCTTCATAACCTTTCTATTTTAATTAATTTTTCTTTGATCGCGGATGCGCGCTTTTATAAACTCCTTTTAACATAGCCATACTAGAATGAGTGTAAACTTGGGTAGAAGCGAGACTGGAATGCCCTAATAACTCTTTAACCACATTTAGATCAGCTCCTTCATCGATAAGATGTGTTGCAAAAGAATGTCTTAGAATATGCGGACTCGTTTTTACCTTTTTAGATACGTTACTAAAGTACGATTTAATAATCCTATAAACAAGACCTGGATAGAGTTTAGCCCCTTTTTTAGTAAGAAAGAATTCATCACATCCACTCACGTTAAACTCAGCCCTTAATAAGATATACTCCTCCACGCGCCTTTCAACACTAGATAACATGGGTATTATGCGCTCTTTATTACGTTTACCTAGCACTTTAATAGTTTTACTAGAAACATTAAAATCATCTAACTTAAGGTTAATTAACTCAGCACGCCTTATTCCAGTAGCATAAAAAAGTTCAATGATCAATACATCTCTCAAACTTTCAAAATCACTTGAATCATAGTTTGAATTTAAAATAGTCTCTACTTCGCTTTTAGAAAAAGGGATCTGAATCTTAGAAGACACTTTCAAACTCTTGTGCTGAGCTAGCGGATGATGATCTAATTGCTCTGTAATCAACAGGTACTTATAAAAACTCTTTACAGCTGCCATCTTACGATTAACCGTACGAGAAGACAGATGTTCATCAAGCAAAGCGCTCAACCAGGTCCTTATAAGTGGATAAGTAGCATCTTTAATTCCTAGACTGTACTCTTCTTGTAGATAATCTTCTAACTGCTGTAAATCTTTCTTATAAGCAATAACCGTGTGTTGAGAATATTTTTTCTCAAAACTTAAATAATCTAAATAGGAATTAAAGGACATAAAAAAAACGCTAGAAAGTAAAATTAAGAATTTTACCACTAGCGGTCTTTATTAATTTAAGAAATACTAGATATTCTCTGCATCTCTTAAGCCTTGTATGTAGGCTGCTTTGATATTTTGTGCACGCTTTGCAACAGACGGCTTAGTAAACTGCTGTCTTCTACGCAGCTCGCGCATTTTCCCTGTACGATCAAATTTTCTTTTGAAACGCTTTAGAGCTCTATCGATATTTTCTCCGTCTTTAACTGGTATTATTAACATAGTGTCATCACCTCCTTTCTTTGGGATGGCAAAAGTACATTTTTATTTATAAATAGAAGTTATTTTTTTTACGCTTTCGCGAAAGCGGCATAAAACAGCTCTAATTACTTTGCAGCAGGTTTATAATCTTTACCATCCATGACCATCTTAGCAATGATCTCTCGCATAATCTCACTAGTTCCACCACCTATAGGACCTAAACGACTATCGCGCCACATTCTAGCTAATGGATACTCTTCTATATAGCCGTAGCCGCCTAGATATTGTAAACATTTATAAATCACCTCATCGGCAATTTTTGTGGAGACTAGTTTAGACATGCTTGCCTCTTTTACTGGATACAATCCTTTATCAAGTTGCTCAGAAATGGAATAATTAAAGTTTTTTGCCATTTCTACCTCACTATACATGTCTGCCATACCGTGACGCAGTGCTTGAAACTTATCGATAGTAGTACCGAAGGCCGTGCGCTCTTTCATATATTGAGCTGTGTACTCAAGAGCATACTCTGCTCTAGCGTGAGCATTAATTCCCATAATTAAACGTTCAAGAGCAAAGTGCTGCATGATATAAGGAAAACCTTTTCCCTCTTCACCCATTAGATTCTCTGCTGGAATGCGCACGTTATCAAACCCTATCTCACCGGTATCACTTGCTCTCCATCCTAATTTATTGAGTTTAGTTGCACTTATTCCTGGTGTATCTCGATCCATAACAAAAATAGAAATCCCACGACCTTTTGCATCAGGATCTGTTTTTGCGGCAATGACAAGATAGTCGCTATACACTCCATTTGTGATAAAAGTTTTAGAACCGTTAATCACATAGTGGTCACCATCTTTTACAGCGGTAGTTCTCATGCCTGCCACATCACTACCACCGAAGGGTTCGGTAATCCCTAAACAACCTATCTTTTCTCCTGTAAGTGTAGGAACTAAATATTCTTGTTTAATACGCTCATCTCCTTCTTTTAGAAGATGCTGAGCTCCTAAAAAGGCTTGTACCCACATAGCGGCAGCAAAACCTCCAGAGTTAATACGCTGCATTTCTTCTAGAAAAATAACGGTATAAAAGAAGTCTAAATCTAAACCTCCATACTGTTCTGGATAATAAAGAGCAAAATATCCCATCTCGCCCATTTTCTGGAAAATCTCGCGGTCTATCTGACCGGTTTCTTCCCATCGCTCGATATGTGGTACTGCTTCTTTATTAAGAAAATCTCTAAAACTCTGTCTGAAGACGTTATGTTCTTCAGTAAAATATTTTGAATACATATAATGTAATTAAACTTGTGATTTAGTCGAGTGTCAAATATAGCTGAATTAGCTCTAATTTCTCTTCAGGAAACCTAGAGGTTAACACAACTTTATCCCAGTTTGCAAAGCCGTCACGTAAGGTGCGCTGTTTTATCAACTGATCCACTAAGTAGTCGTTAAAATATGGAATGGTTAACAGTTCATCCCTAGTTGCAGTGTTAAGCGCCATTTTCTGAAAACCCTTAGGTTTAGTGACGTAAAAGTGCTTTTTAACCTGTATCATTGTGGAGTCAGTAAGGCCATAAACTCCTCGTACTTGCTTGATATGAATAAAACCGTTGAGAAACTCACGCTCTTTTATAATTCTACCTGACAGCGCTGGCCCTATTCCATAAACCGCTTTTAACTCATCCTGACTTGCCGAATTGATATCTTTTGCCACCACTTTACGATCTTTAAAAGGGACAAAGGTTTTCTGCTTTTTAGGATTTGTAACCCATTCTGGAAACTTGAAGTATGGACTTATACTATCTAGCCATTGATCTGTTACTCCAGTTACTTTTTGAAAGTCTTGCTTTGAATTAATCCATTTATCGCTTTCGCGAAAGCGATGTAAACGAGCTAACTCCTCTTCACTTAATCCTAGTGCATAACGACGATAATCTGTGATATAGTTAGGATTAAACGGGTAGATTTTATTCCTCTTTTGAGAAGCTACTAACTTGAGTGAGTCTATTTGAGATTGAAATACACTTACATCTTCTACCACTAACTTTTCCAAAGGCCTCGTTACCGCATAAGCATAAACCGCAAAGGAAATGACGAGCAAAATAAGTAATACAAAAATCCCTCTTTGTTGTTTACGGTTAAACAAAAAGAGGGATTTGAAACTCATATCTAAAGTTGCTTAAACTTCATTACTTAAATCTTCAGCACCATCGTCTATGGCTTCTTTTTTTACTGAAATAGCTTTGTTATACTTATTTAATTCTTTCCTAACTACAGGAGTTAATAAAATAACACCTATAATATTAGGAACTACCATTGCAAATATCATAGCGTCTGAAAAGTCTATTACAGCTCCTAAACTTATAGAAGCACCTACTACTACAAATAAAAGGAACAATATCTTGTAAACCATATCTGTAATAGGTCCTCTACCAAAAAGGAACTTCCATCCTTGCATACCATAGTAAGACCAAGATATCATAGTAGAAAAGGCAAATAAGATTACCGCAATAGTTAATACAATAGAGAAATGTGGTATTACTGTGTCAAATGCTGTAGCTGTGATCTCCACACCTTCTTTTATTTCCACACCATACTCCATAAATCCACCATCAAAGTTTGTAATAATAATAACTAATGCAGTCATAGTACATATAATAACGGTATCTACAAAAGGCTCTAATAAAGCAACGATCCCTTCACTAGCTGGATACTTAGTACGCACTGCACTATGAGCAATGGCAGCACTACCTACACCAGCCTCATTTGAAAAAGCACCACGTCTTATCCCTTGAATCATAACACCTATAAAACCACCTAGTCCAGCCTCTGGTGAAAATGCACCACTAAAAATAGCTCCAAACGCATCATCAATAAGGCTAAAGTTTGCAAACAAGATAATCAATGATGCTAGAACGTAAATTCCAGCCATGAACGGCACAATCTTCTCAGTTACTGATGCAATTCTTTTAATCCCTCCTATAATTACAACAGCTACTAAAACCGCCATTACTATTCCAAAATACATTCCTGTATTATCACCAGTAAGTTCAAATAACTTAGTAAACTGTGCAGCTGCCTGATTAGCCTGAAACATATTACCGCCACCGAAAGAACCACCGATTACAAAGATTGCAAACAGCACAGCCAGCACTTTTCCTAAGCCACCAGCGCCTTTCTCTTTAAGACCTTTAGTTAAGTAATACATAGGACCTCCATAAACAGTTCCATCTTCTCCTACGTCACGGTACTTTACACCTAGTGTACATTCAGCAAATTTAGAAGCCATACCTAGTAAACCGGCAATAATCATCCAGAATGTAGCTCCAGGACCACCTATAGATAAGGCTACTGCAACTCCTGCGATATTCCCTAATCCTACTGTGGCAGATAAGGCTGCTGTTAATGCCTGAAAGTGAGAAACCTCACCATCAGCACTTTCATCTCTTATGGTTTCAAAAACATCACCACCAGGTGTTTGATCACCATAAAGCGCATCTACTCCATGTTTCTCAATATCTTCATACTTTCCTTGAACTACTCTTATGGCTTTTCTAAAACCGGTTACATTAATAAATTTAAAGTAAAAAGTGAAATAGATAGCTCCACCTATAAGTACAAAAAGAACCCAAGGTATTTTAACTGTATCTGTAAAAGGAATTTCATAAAAAATTAATTCAACAAACCATCCAGTCCAACTTTTAAATTTCTCATCGATTAGATCTGAAGTACTTCGTTCCTGCGCAAATGTCATTAACGGTAAAAGGAAGACCAGCATCGATAAACACACTTTGTAGATACGTTTCATTCTATTTTGATTTAATTTTTGGTTAAGTCAGCAAGATGCATAAAAATCTTGCCTTTTAAAAATTTTAAAGGGACTTATATGACCTCATTGTTAATTCTATAGACCTTTTGGAGGTTTTGGATTTGCTGAGTGTTTCCTACTACTATGATTTTAGAACCTTTAGTAAGCATCATTTTAGGGTCAGGATTTACAGTATAATCTCCTTCTGGAGATTTATACCCTATTATGGTACAACCCGTTATTTGTCTCAAGTTTAAATCTATTATGGAGCAGCCTCGATCATCATCAAACATTTGTTCAAAAGATACTTGCTCTAGATTTACTCCATCATCACCACCATAACTTAGATTATCCCAGAACTCTACTAAGTCTGGACTTACAATAAGTGACGCCATGTGTTCTCCACCTATTTTATCAGGTAGTATGACATTATTTGCCCCAGCAAACTTTAACTTTTTATAACTCGTTTCTTCACTTGCACGTGAAATAATTTTTAACTCACTATTTAATTGACGAGCACTTAATACCGTAAAAAGGTTATCTGTATCATCAGGAAGTGCGGTTATTAAGGTGGCAGCTCTTTCTATTCCCGCTTTTAAGAGCACTTCATCTTCATTTGCATTTCCTCTTAAAAAAAGGTTTTCATCAAGATTACAATCATCTATAACCTGTTGGTCTTTTTCTATGATAATAAATTCCCTATGATAATCTATGAGCTTCTCAACAGCTTCTCTTCCATTGCGGCCATAGCCACAAACTATAATATGATTCTCCATGTGGTCTATATTCTTTTGTTTTCTTTTTTCTCTTAACTCTTTAATTGAAGTGCGAGATATTAAATATTCTGAAATCACCGTTACCGCATAACCTACTATAACCACACTACATAATATAAGGAAGATGATAAATAACTTTGCAGTATCTGAAGGCATCTCAACCTCTCTATAGCCTACAGTAGTAATAGTAATAACAGTCATGTAAAGCGCATCTACCCAAGACAGCTCCATGGTAATTTTAAACCCTACTACTCCTATTATTAAAATAGTTAATAGTAAAAATATAGCTACGGTAATTTTAGAACGCACTGGATATAACTTTTAAAGATCAAAAACAGAGTTGCGCTTTACATAAAGCATGTCTTTTATTTTTAACCAAAAAGCAATGATTAAATAAACCCCAAAACCAACTCCTAAGGTCGCAAACGTAAAGTAAATAAATGTTATGCGCACATTACGGGCACGCATACCTAAACGATCTGCTATACGGCTAGAGACATAAAAGCCATACTTCTCCATATAATGTCTTACACCTGTAACTATTCCCATGGGGTAAATTTAATCATTAGAGTTTAATATAGACACTTCACTAGGACTTATCTCGCAGCAAAGAAACGCCTATATCACAAGTTAAACATTTATTCACATCACAATAATGAGGCTTTAACTGTAAAACCGCTTGTGATTCTAGTGCGTTTTTAACTCCGCTTAACTTTTTAAAACCATCTACTATAGTATTAGACTCTGCCTTGAGAGCATACATAATTTCCAGTAGTTCTTCAGTTTTATCTTTTCCTGTGAACTGTGCATGTGTAAATTTTAATGGCACGATACAATTTATGATTACTAAATCTATAAAGGCTGGTGTGAGTGTCTTTTCTCTACACTTAGTCTCTTTATCAAACACGTGGTGCGTTTCCCAGTACTTAGAGGCTTTTACTTGAAATAATTCTTGAATTTCGTCTCGAGTTTTTGCCAGCAATATCGCTCCAAATAAATGCGGATTCCTATGATACAACATCGCTAGTTGTGATATACGTATGGTAGGATAATTTGCAGGTCGCAGCCTGAAAAACTTCATAGGTGTATGAGCAGGATGTAGTTGAAATTTTGCTTTCGCAAAAGCGTACTCTTCAACAAGCTGTGCATAATACCTATCATTTCTAGGCTCATCTAGCAATCCTGCCTGCCCTAATAAAACAGATTCTAGTTGAAATGCATCTTTTGCGAGTTTGCGCACCGTTGCAGAATCCATACTTTGAGAAAGTTGTTCAAAAGCATCACTGTTCACCTTAGTCCCAAAACTCCTGCTCAACAACTGGAAAAAAGTCGCTTCCCAATCATTTTGTGTTTTTTCTAAAATGGTTTTTATATAATCACTGCGTTTTTCTAGACGTTCAAAAAACAACTTTTCAAACCATTGTGCCTTTTTAAATTCATCAACTATGGTAAAGTCATTCTCACAATTAATAAACTGCTCATTCTTTATGGCAAACAGTTTTTGATAACGTTGCACCAGACTAGGAGCAACATATTTACTCACTTCCAGTACTGGAATAGGAACCTCATCACGTCTATTAATCTCTGCATCATGAATCCATACCACGTGAAGAATCACATTATCATAAGCTGGATCATCATCATGACCGTGCAAGTACCAGTCGCTCGCTTTTACGTGCATTTCTATATTTCCAGCCCATTCCTGTCCATCGATCTCTAGCCTGCCATTAAAAAAATCAGGTCCAGAATGGAAATTATGCATTCCTAGTGATTTTATGACAATGGATTTCCCCTCAGTAGTCTGTAATTGCTGACCACTAAGTTTTTTAAATTTCCAGAGGTAATGGATAAAATCTTCTTGCATGGATATTACTTTAAACTAAAGATAATAATTCTATCTTAAAAAGCTCAAACGACCGCTACGCTTAAAGACAAATGACAAAAGACTTTGAAATCGACAAATATTTTACACCAATTCAACTTGAAGATGCTCAAAACAAAAATGCCAAGAAACATTCTTGGCATTTTTACTATATCATTAACTGAGAAAAACTATTTCTCATCCTCAGGATAAGAACCATCTTCATTAATATATCCTTTTTCTAGCATCCACTCATCGTTAAAAAACTTACCTACATAACGGCTACCATGGTCATGGAATAGAATCACTACCACATCATCTTTAGTAAAACCATGCTCTTTGTGGATTTGTTTCAATCCTTTTATGGCAGCGCCAGCACTGTTTCCTAAAAACATTCCTTCTTCCTTTGCCAGCCTTCTGGTATATACCGCAGCGTCTCTATCTGTGACTTTAGTAAAACCGTCAATCACTTCAAATCGCACGTTGAGTGGTAAAATATCTTCACCTATTCCTTCTGTGACATAAGAATGAATCTCGTTCTCATCAAAAACTCCAGTCTCGTGGTATTTTTTAAAGACAGAACCATAGGTGTCAATTCCCCAAACCTTAACGTTAGGATTTTGAAGTTTTAAATAACTCCCTACTCCAGATATGGTTCCTCCAGTTCCTACACCTACTACAAAGTGTGTCACCTTACCTTCGGTTTGTTTCCATATTTCTGGACCTGTACTTTCATAATGCGCTTTACAGTTAGACGGATTATCATACTGATTCACATACCAGGAATTAGGAATTTCTTCACTTAACCTTTTACTAGTAGAGTAATAAGACTGAGGATCATCTGGTTCTACATTAGTAGGACATACATGAACCTCAGCTCCTACCGCACGCAGGATATCCATTTTTTCTTTAGACTGCTTATCTGCAAGAACACAAATAAGTTTATAACCTTTCATGATCGCTGCTAGAGCAAGTCCCATTCCAGTATTACCGCTGGTTCCTTCTATGATTGTTCCGCCTGGTTGTAATCTTCCATCAGCCTCAGCATCTTCAATCATTTTTAATCCCATTCGGTCTTTTACTGAGTTTCCTGGATTAAATGTTTCATATTTTGCGAGTACTAGAGCAGGAATATCTTCCACGAGCTTATTCATCTTCACAAGTGGTGTATTTCCTATCGTGCCTAATATATTTTCTGCGTATTCCATGTGCTTATTTGTGCTGCAAAAATAATGTTTTAGATAAGTTCTAGTAGCTCCATCTCATTATTGATTTGTTAATTGATGGGATTTACGCTTTCGCGAAAGCGTAAACAACATGCTCAAACTACCTTTAAAGAAAGTTATTACTCAAATCGCATCGCCTTAACCGGTGATATTTTACTTACAATAAATGATGGAATTATTAAAACCAATAGACAAATCACAAACGTACCTACATTGAGTAATACAAGATGCCCTAGTGATAAATAAACTGGCATCTCAGTGACGTAATAGGTGCTAGGGTCTAGCACCAGTGGACTAAAGAAATACTGGATTCCTAGTAGCGCGAGCCCTATTACATTTCCTATAACTAATCCCTGCAGTATTAAACTCATAGCGTTATATAAAAATATCTTGCGCACTAACCAGTTGCTAGCTCCTATAGATTTTAAAATCCCTATCATGCGTGTGCGGTCTAGTATTAAAACGAGTAAAGCGGTGATCATGTTAATAATCCCTACAATAAGAATAACGGCTATAATGATATAAATGTTACCATCTAATAAGGCTAACCAAGAAAAAATATTAGGGTATTCTTGCTTAATAGTCTGACTCATTAATTGTGAATCTATATCACGCCATATTTTATTCCCTATCTCATCAAGACTATCAAAGTCACTAATAAAAACCTCAAATTTCCCTACTTGATCTGGTTTCCATTTATTGATTTTTTGAATATGCCTCAAGTCACCTATAATGAATTTAGTATCATACTCTTCTAGACCACTATCATATATTCCAGAGATCATAAAAGCGCGAGGTATAGAAGGATTTGCACTAGTAGAAGCATCTGGTTTAATAAAGTAAGTTCGTGCTTTATCACCTACTTTTAATTGTAACCTACGAGCAATATCATCTGAAATGAGAATTTCTCTTGAAGTCTTGTCACTCTTAATTGTGGGCAGTTTTCCTTCTACTAAAAAGTCTTTAAAAAAAGACCAATCATAATCTGCACCTACACCTTTAAGAATAATTCCTTCAAAATCGGTTTCGGTTCTAATCATGCCTCCTAAAGTAGCAACAGCCTGCACATGTTCTACCTCTGGAACAGATTTAAAATCAGGATAAAAATCCTGATGTAAGGAGATAGGTTTTACCGTTGTAATAGAATTATTGCGGTCATAAAGGGAAACACTCACGTGCCCATTAAAGGCACTTACTTTTTCTTTTATCTTTTTTTGCAGTCCTACACCAGTGGCAATAGCTATTAACATGACTATTATACCTATAGCGATTGCTGCAATTGCAATTTTAATAATCGGTGCACTTACGCTATTTTTATAAGCTGTACTACTTTGTACTCTTTTTGCTATGAAATATTCTAAATTCACTTATTCTTTTATGTTTTTCAAATATACCATATTAGCCATCGCTTTAACTATGATTTCCTGTGATGCAAAGATCAATCATAAAAATAAAACGGCCGCCAAAACTAAAAAAGTATCTGACACAAACATTAAACCTAGAGTTATTAAATCTACTATAGCGGTAAATAATCAACCCGTTCCCGCCGCAGATAATATTCAACAATGGATAGGCTTGTTTAAAGGCCGCAATGTAGCGGTAGTAGGTAATCAAACCAGTGTGGTACGATCTAATGTAAATACTAATAAAACAACCTGGGATGAGCCTGAAGTAGTAACATACACGCATTTAGTAGACACGTTACTAAGTCGTGGAGTACAGGTAAAAAAAGTATTTGCACCAGAGCACGGTTTCCGTGGTACGGCCGATGCTGGCACGACCATAAAAGATGGCATAGATTCTAAAACAGGATTACCGATTATTTCACTATACGGTGCTAACAAAAAACCTACTGAAGAACAACTAGCCGATGTGGATATAATCATCTTTGATATTCAAGATGTAGGCGCACGATTTTACACTTACATTTCTACCTTACATTATGTAATGGAGGCTTGTTCTCGATTAGAAAAAAAAGTAATCATTCTAGACAGACCTAATCCTAATGGCCATTATATAGACGGTCCTATTCTAGAACCTGCTCATAAAAGTTTTGTGGGCATGCATCCCGTACCGGTAGTTCACGGCATGACCATAGGTGAATATGCGCAAATGATTAACGGCGAGCGCTGGCTAGCATATGGCTTAAAATGTGACTTAATGGTGGTTAAAATGCATAATTACAATCGTACAGATCCTTATGCTATCCCTATAAAACCATCACCTAATTTACCTAATGACCAGGCGATTAACCTTTACCCTAGCTTGTGCTTTTTTGAAGGAACAGATATCAGTGTAGGTCGTGGTACTTCCATGCAGTTTCAAGTTTATGGCGCACCACAATTAGCAAAATACCAGCAATTCTCTTTCACGCCTACTCCTAATGAAGGAGCAAAACGACCCTTGCATAATGGGAAGAAATGTTTCGGTGTAGATTTGAGAAAACACCCTAAGTTGGATCAATTAAAATTAGACTTTCTAGTAGACGCTTTCGCAAAAGCGCCTTCTAAAAGAAACTTTTTCAACTCCTTTTTTACAAAACTAGCAGGAACCGAGAAACTTCAAGAACAAATAGAAGCCGGAATGACTGCCGATGAGATACGAGGCACGTGGCAAGAAGACCTCAAAGCCTATGATCAAATGCGACAGCCTTATCTTTTATATTAATATCATGAACTATAATCTAACTTAAACTTAATTGCCTGAAAGGATTTATAATCACTATTAAAAAGTAACACCTGACAACCAATAAAAAAACACCCCAAAGATTTTACAAACCTTTGAGGTGTTTTAAATTTAATTCATTCAATAACATCTACTCATTCAACATCGCCCACAAGCGGTCTTTTAATTCTTGCATGTGGTATTGTGATAATGAGGAAATAAACATGTATGGTGCACCGTTAAAAGCGCCTTGATCATCTAGCATTTCACGCATTTCTTCCATAAGCTCTTCGTCCAGCATGTCTGCTTTTGAAATACAGACAAACCTGTTTTTATCTAGCAATTCTGGATTATACTTTTTAAGCTCGTTCAATAGGACATCATACTCAGCACTGATATCATCAGCATCTGCTGGGATGAGGAATAATAATGTAGAATTGCGCTCGATATGTCTCAAGAAACGATGTCCAAGTCCTTTACCATCTGCGGCGCCTTCTATGATTCCTGGGATATCAGCAATAACAAATGATTTAAAATCACGGTATTCTACGATTCCTAGATTAGGTTTCAAGGTGGTGAACTCGTAGTTAGCAATCTTAGGTTTAGCACTTGTGATGACAGAAAGTAGTGTGGATTTTCCAGCGTTAGGGAAACCTACTAGACCTACATCAGCAAGTACCTTCATTTCAAAAACCACGTCTAGAGACTCGCCTTCCATTCCTTGTTGTGCATAACGAGGTGTTTGTCTGGTAGAACTTTTAAAGTGCCAGTTTCCACGACCACCTTTTCCTCCTTGACAAATAATATGCTCTGCTCCATCTTCTAGCATTTCATAAATCACTTGACCTGTTTCAGAATCTTTAACAACCGTTCCTAACGGTAGGTCTATGTAAATATCTCCTCCATCTTCTCCTGTGCGGCGCTGTTTTGCCCCATTACCACCTTGAGCAGATTTAAAGTGACGTTTATATTTAAAGTGATAGAGTGTCCATAAATTTTTATTTCCTCTCAAGATTATATGACCACCACGACCACCATCTCCACCATCTGGACCACCTTTATCGATGTACTTTTCCCTGTGCAAGTGCGTGCTTCCTTTACCGCCGCGACCTGACTCAAGATGTACTTTAGTATAGTCTACAAAATTTCCTTCGGTCATTGTGTTTTTGTTATCTGTTAATGGTTAACGGTTTTTTATTTCTGAAATATTACAACCGTTCTCGACCTGCTTTTTCTGTTAGGCTTTCTTATATAAAACGGACTTGGAGAACCTTAGTCCTCGCATCATTGTTTTAATTTAATTTCGAGTTCGAGTTCTTAAAGCTTATCAAACTCTACGCTCAATCTTTCTGTGATCTCGTCCAGTGCTCCTACTCCATCTACTCCATGATATTTATCTTGAGCTGCGTAGTAATCTTTAAGTGGTGCTGTTTGTTTGTAATAAACAGAGATACGATCTCTTATCACGCCTTCATTGGCATCATCTGCTCTACCGCTGGCTTTTCCTCTTTCTAGTAATCGTTCTACAAGTACTTCATCATCTACTTCTAGCGCTACCATTCCTGCAACAGTGGTATCCATGCTGGATAGCAATTCATCCAGTGCTTCTGCCTGTGCATTAGTACGTGGGAAACCGTCAAAAATGAACCCATTTGCATCTGGTGTTTTCTCTACCTCAGCTCTTAACATATCTATCGTTACCGTATCTGGAACTAACTGTCCTTTATCGATAAAGGATTTTGCTAGTGTTCCTAATTCAGTTCCGTTTTTAATATTGTAACGGAACACGTCTCCTGTAGAGATGTGAACCAGTCCATATTTTTCTTTTAATCGTTCTGCTTGGGTTCCTTTTCCGGCACCTGGTGGACCGAATAATACGATGTTTTTCATGCGTTGAGTTTGTACATAAAGTTCGGGCAAATTGCGCCCTAGGTTATTATAATCCATGCCGTATCCCACGACAAATTTGTTTTCAATATTAAGCCCTACATAATCTATTTTCAGCGCTCGATTATATACTTCGGGCTTTAAAAAAAGTGTCGCTATGTGCAGGGCAGCTGGGTTGTGTTGTTGTAGCTTTCGCGAAAGCGTGTCCACCGTCAATCCTGTATCTACTATATCTTCTACAATAACGACCGTTCTACCTGCAAGATCCATATCTACCTGAAGACTCTCCACAAGTGCTCCAGTTGAGGAAGTTCCTTCATAACTTGAGGCACGCAAAAAAGCAATCTCACAATCATGCTCAAACTTGCGAGTTAAGTCTGCCATGACCATGTAACTGCCATTTAAAATTCCAAGGAAGACAGGTTTTTTATGAGCCAAATCACGGTTGATCTGATACGCGAGATTATCTACAGCGTCACTAATCTGGGTAGTAGTTAAAAATGGTTTAAAATAGAGATCGTGAATTTGAATCACTGTAAGTTGATTTTAATGCAAAGATAACATTTAGTTGTTGAGTTTGTGAGTATTTGAGTATGCGAGTTGGTTTGTGTTTTGTTGTTTGTTGTTTGTTGTTTGTTGTTTGTTGTAAAATATTTTTTTGAGTTCAACGATGTGATTTTAAATAATTAGTTAGGCAAATTTTGTTTAGCTCCTGGGCTGGCCTATTATTCTGCAGACATTTCATTAAAGGGAAAAATTTAGATTCATTCTTTTGAAATTCATTACGAGTTAGAGTTCAATTGCTGTTACCTCATCTTCCGTCTTCTCTAAAGGAGGAGAAACCTCTGCGAGGCTTTTTTTTCTTTTTTTAATTCAAGTTCGAGTTCAAGTTCAGATTCAAGTTCTATTTTTCATTCTTCAATTTAAGTTTAGGTTTAAGTTTAAGTTTATTTTTGCGGTATGAGCATACCACTATTTTCTTCAGACTTTACGCTAGGCATTCTGGGCGGCGGCCAGCTAGGCAAAATGATGTTATACACGACTCGTAAATGGGATATCGCCACTTACGTGATGGATAAAAATGATACTGCGCCAGCGTTTGAAGGCTGCACAGTTTTCTTTGAAGGCGATATTATGGATTCTGAGGCGGTAATGGAGTTTGGTAAGCAGGTAGATGTTCTTACTATAGAAATTGAAAACGTAAACGTACAAGCCTTACAAGAACTGGAAGATATGGGAATAGCTGTTTCTCCCAGTGCTCGAGTGTTGAACTTGATTAGAAATAAAGCGGTCCAAAAACAGTTTTATCTCGATCATCATATCCCGACAGCTCCTTTTCAAATTCATAAAACACCTGTAATCAACCATGGAAAAAACTATCCGTTTATATGGAAAAGTGCTGAAGGTGGATACGACGGTAAAGGTGTTAAAGTAATACGTCAAGAAAGTGACCTAGCACATTTACCTCAGGTGGAATGTATCTATGAAGATATGGTCGATTTTGAAATGGAACTCGCTGTAATCGTAGCTCGTAATGCTAGTGGCGAGATGAAAACTTATCCTGTCGTAGAAATGGAATTCCATCCCGAAGCTAATCAGGTGGAATATGTGATATGCCCAGCACGTATCGATAGTACTATTTCTGAAAAAGCTCGTGCTATTGCTCTAGAAGTAAGTGCAGCTTATAACCACGTAGGCTTACTTGCGGTAGAACTATTTTTAACTAAAAACGGAGATATTCTCGTTAACGAGGTGGCTCCTAGACCTCATAATTCTGGTCATTATTCTATAGAAGGATCTGTAACGGACCAGTTTGAACAGCATATACGTTGTGTATTAGATTTACCACTCGGGAACACTGACAGTACCGTTGCCGCAGTAATGGTTAACCTAGTAGGAGAAGAAGGTCATACTGGAAACGTAGTTTATGACGGTATAGAAGACATTCTAGCCATGCCAGGTGTGACACCACATATCTATGGAAAAAAACAAACGAGACCTTTTAGAAAAATGGGACATGTTACTGTGGTGGATCAAGACATAAATACCGCTAGAGCTGTTGCGGCTCAAGTTAAGGATGGAATTAAGGTTGTTGCAGTGGATTGATTTGGGAATTTGTTGATGCGGTAATGAGGTTTTAAGATCTGAAACTATTCTCGACTACCGCTCGAACTGGAATTCAATAGTCATTTCTCTTCATAACTTAAATGCAATATCGAGCGAAAGTCGAGATATGGTAATGACACGTAATGACGTTATAGAACTTATTTCGGTTTTGAGTTCGAGTTCAAATTCAGTTTCTTACGGAGTACTCGCACTCACTTGCAACACCTTACCGTTATAGAACTTATTTCCGGTTAAAGCAAAGTTCATGATGTAAGCCGCCATTTCTTGTGCTGTTAGTGGTGCTTTATAACCTGGAAAAGCTTCTTCTAGCATTTCGGTTTGTACGGCGCCTAGGGCTAGTGTGTTGAATGATGGACCGTTTTCTTTGTATTCCTCCGCGAGGAGTTCAAAAAGGGTGATTACGGCTCCTTTGGCACTAGAATATGCCGCAAGTCCAGGGAATTTTGCGCTGCCTTGAATACCGCCCATAGAGCTTATAGCTATGACGTGAGATTCTTTGCGAAGTGCTGGTAATAACTTTTGTGTTAGTGATGCTACTCCAAAAACATTTACCGCATAACAGTTTTGAAAATCTTGAGCTGTTAATTCTTCAAAAGCTTTGTTTACTAACATTCCTGCATTATGAATTACGATGTCGATAGCATTCCATGTATCTATAATTGTTGTAGCAGTTTTAGAAACACTTTCCTCACTGGCAAGATCACATGAGAGAGCCGTGATGTTGTTTAATCCTAAAGCTTGAATGGAATCGGTTTTTCGCGCAAGCGTGATGACCTGATGTCCAGCGCTAGCAAATTGCTTTGCGAGTTCAAATCCTATACCACGACTGGTTCCTGTTATGACTATGTTTTTACTCATTTCCCATTACTTTAAGACGTTCATCGTTTACAACTTTCATAATTCCAGGCATAATAGCGTCTACCACAGCAGCCATATGACGCGAGTCTATTTGAGAAACTTCATCTCCAGGCTGGTGATAATGATCAAAATTTGTGAAGTCAAAGGTGCAAAAGGTTTGAGCTGGGATTTCAAATTCCTCGTAAAACGGGAAATTATCTGATCTCATAAACAAATTCATTTCGGCAGCTGCCTCAAGTTTACCTGTAACTAATCTGCTGGGATTTGCTTTATTAAAAACTGCTCCCATGTTAGACTTGTCATAACCGGTTAAATAAGCAATATACTCAGACTCCACCATAGGTGTTCCTGTCATTTCAAAGTTGATCATGGCAACTACATTTTCCTTTTCGGCTTTCATGCGTTTTGCAAGATGTTTAGACCCGATAAGTCCTTTTTCCTCAGCAGAGAATAAGGCAAAAACTACAGTCCTTCTATTAAAATCGATAGCCTTAAGGGATTCAGCAATAGCGAGAACGCTTGCTGTTCCCGTTGCATTATCATTTGCACCATTTGCAATACTGTCTCCAGCGACGGCTTTCATAAAACCGATATGATCATAGTGCGCACCTATAACTACAACCTCATTTTTTAAAACACCATCTGTTCCTGGCAGCATCCCTACGATGTTAAACGCTTTTTCACCTTGAGCCTGAAAATTATCAAAGAAATCATCCCTGTAAGGCTGGAGTCCTATTTCATGAAGTCTATTTTGCAAATATTTTGCAGCGGTAAGAATCCCTTCTGATCCTGTATCACGTCCTTCTAACTCATCACTGGCCAAGTAAGTAACATCATTTAATATTTGAGAAGCGCTTGCTTTAGGAATTTTAATTCCTGGCAATATTTGAGACATAGTCTCGGCCGTTTTTTCAAGTTTTGCTACTTTTTTTTGTGTTCCACAGCTGGCTATGAGAACGGCTGCGGTAAGAATTATAAGGATTCTTTTCATGGTCTAGTTTTAAAGTTTAAAGATAGGGATTTTATGAGTTTGTGAGTTTGTGAGTTTGTGAGTTTGTGAGTTTGTGAGTTTGTGAGTTTGTGAGTTTGTGAGTTTGTGAGTTTGTGAGTTTGTGAGT
>P_2C_Liq_1_UnCtyDRAFT_1000163_pt1 | contig 28409 bp, 28 predicted proteins | sample Pon2CUnioCityCA_2_FD_10234 | JGI IMG/M metagenome (IMG submission 10234) | reverse complement strand
AATAAAAACTTCAGAAGGTAGATTGTTAAAGCAATAAAGGAGATAAGAGCAAATAATAAACTAAATGCAATAGAATTTAGTTTTGTTATATTGGGAAACATTTTTATTAACCACACCAATAGAAGCTTTTTAGGATAGTGTACATTTAACCCTGAATTTTTAAACTTACACAGTTTTTAGGAAAGTGTCCATAAATAAGACGTTGAACCTAGAAATTAGTTACACTATATTTTTTGTTTTACAGAACTTTAGATATTACATTTAAACAAGTATGAAACAAAAAAAATCTAGCAAAAGCTAGATTTTTTTTTTAAAATATGTTTTTTATTTTATTGGTTACCCAATATAATTGGCATACCAGATTTACCTGAACCAATTAAAACAACTTTACTATTTGGAGATTTAGAAAGCTCTAAAGTAGCTTCAATGCCTTTTTCTTGTAAAATTTTATCCGTTAAAGAAGCACTTAAAATTTTGTTTGCCACAGCTTTACCTTCTGCATCAATTTTTTGTCTTTCTGCTTCTTTTTTAGCTTTTGCTAATCTAAACTCATATTCTAAAGACTCTTGTTCTTGCTTTAATTTAGTTTCTATTGCGGTTCTAATTGTTGGTGGTAATTTTACATCTTCTACCAAAACTCTTTTTACAATTAAATATTGGTCTGCTAAAAGTTTTGTTACTTCATCTAAAATTTCTTGTTCAATTACATCTCTTTTACTAGAATATAATTGTTCTGGGGTATAGCGCCCTACAACACTTCTTGCAGCTGCGTTAATTGCTGGATCTAATAATTCACGCTCATAATCTTCTCCTTTTGTTTTAATTAAAAGTCCAAGTTTAGAAAATTCTGGTTCATACCAAACTGTACCACTCACCTTCACTTCTAATCCGTTTACAGATAAAACATTCATTTCATCTGAAATAGATTGCTGACGCACTTTACGCACAATCATTTCGTTCCAAGGAGCTACTATTTGAAAACCTTCTCCATATGTTTTTTCTATGTTGATACCATCTCCAAATCTTTCGAAAACTACACCACCTTCACCAGGACCAATAGTTACTGTGGATCTAGAAAATAATATAATTAAAACTACGGCTGCTATAATAAAAAGGACACCACCTTTTGGAAAATTAAGTTCTGCTTGATTTCTTGACATTTTTTTTATTTTAAAGTTTATCAAATTTACGAATTAACTTGATGAAACACAATCTATATAAACACAATCTTCTAAATCATGAAACTATAATGTACTATGATTTAAAATAAATATACAATGCATAACAACTTTTATATCTTTTTTGATTGTTTCAGATTCTTTTTTAGCATTCTAAAGTTTAAAAAATCGCTTAAATGGTAAATAAAATCACACATTATAACCGAAACTTTTTTCTGTAAAACCACCAATAAATTCGATTATTTTAAAAAAAATACTCATATTGTTAGTAGCAGAATGATGATGGTGATGATCATAATTTTACAGACTATCTTTTATCACTTTAAAAGATGGATTTTTAAAGTAGTTGATTAGATTTTACCAAAATATTTTCTGATAAACCACTCTGCAGTAAAGAGAACTACCACTAAAAATAAAATCCATTTCCAATCAATTAAATTTTGTTCTTTTTCTATAGATTTTTGAGTTGTAAAATAGGTTTTATCTTCTATTAGATGTTGAATTAAGCTTTCTATTTGGTTTTTATAATACAGCCTCCCTCCTGTTTTAGAGGCTAATTTTTTTAATTTATTTTTGTTCGCACTCGTAAACTGTTCTTCTATTTGGTAATCTGATATCTTAAATTTACCATATTTTTTAATATTTTGCCCTAAAACCTCTACACTAAAAATATAATCACCAGAAATTAAATTATCTACAGAAACTTGATAAGAGTTGTTTATAAGTGATAAAGGCAACTTCTTAACTTCTTTTGTAGCGGTATTTGTTATAGTAATTTCTATAGATGCTCTAGCATCAAACTTATAATTTTTATCAGTGTAAAATGCAGAAATATTAATGTTAGAGTTGGCTGGATATAAATTATCTGTATTTACCTCTAAACGACTTCTTTTTTTATTGGATGCCGTAAATTGCACTAGATTTCCAATAAATTGGTCAAACTCTTGAAAGGAGTTGGTATTTAAAAAACTACTGGCTCTCCATTTCCAAATTCCTTCACCAAAAACAACGCTAATTTTTTGATTATTTACATCTAAAACAGATAACAAAGGTTGTTCTGTTTGAATACCATTTATTTTTTGTGTTAATAAATTTTGATGATCTTTCGAAAATATTACTTCGCCAAATTTATCTTCTAAAGGAGCAAATTGATCAAAACCAATATCCTTTTGTAGAAAAGTTAAAAAACTACTGTTGTAATTAGCGCCATAATTTTCTGTTTGATTGATGTGCTTTTTTGAAAAACCAAGTTGTTGTTTATTTAGGAAATTCCAATCTGTATTGGTTCCTGTAATCAAAATAAAGTTGCTGTTATTTTGTTTTATTTCATTAAATAAATTATTAAACTTATTGTTTGGGTTATATATAACAACTAATTGATAATCATTTATTTGATTTTTAAATTTATCAATTAAAAAAACATCTATTGTACGTTGTTTATTACTTTCTATTGCCTTTTTTATTGCGCCAATATCTGGATGTAAAACAGCTGTTACAATTAATACTTTTGTTTGCTCGTCTATAACTTCTACAGAAAAGTTTTTGGTGTTATTTTGAGTGTTTTTTTCGTTTTCTATTTTTTGTAAAGAGGCAGTATAATAATTTAAACCTTCTTTAGTTGAGGTTAAATTTGTGGTTATAATTTTAGAATTTACCTCTTTAGAAAAAGTAATATTCTTAGTAAAAACAATTTTAGCTCCATTAAAAATAGAAAATTTAGTAGTTATACTTTCTTTGCCCTGATAATTTAAAATAACTTCTACAGGAAATTTATTTTTAATATAACTATACTTATTTACATTTACTTGAGTTATTTTAAGGTCTTTGTATATAGTGGTATCTCCAACAACAATGGGATATATTTTTTTGTTAGAACTTATAAATTCATAATCATTACCAATAGTTTGGTTACCATCTGTTATTAAAATAATAGGTGCATTTTTTCTTTTATTTAAATTATCTAAGCCGTTTATAGCCTTATAAATATTGGTTTCATTAGCATTAAAAAAAACACTATCTGTAACTTGTAAATTATCGCCAAAACCAAAGTTTTCTAACGCAAATTTATCGTTTAAACTATTGTTTGTTTTTAGTTGATTTACAATATCTTTTACAGATACTGCTTCGTTAAAAAATTCAATAGATTTAGAATGATCTACTAAAACAGAAAGTGTAGGCTTTGTATTTTGATAAGTAGTTGTTTTTATTATTGGGTTTATAAGCAATAAAAGCAACAAAAAAAGTGATAAAGCTTTTAAAAAAAAAAGTGAAATAGTGACTTTTGCCGTATTTTTAGCTTTATAAAAATACTGAAAATAAGGCACAAAAAGACTTATTAATAAAGCAATTACGATATACAATAAAGTTAAAGACTGCAATGTTTTTTATTTGTGTGAAAGATATAAATAACTATCCTAAAAAAGAAAACCTACAACGTTAATTTTATTGCAGGTTTATAACTTTAGTTATATTTATAAATATGTTTTTACGTTAACATACCACCATCTACAGATATAGTTTGCCCGGTAATGTAAGCACTCATATCAGAAGCTAAAAACACACATGCGTTTGCTATATCTATAGGTTGTCCTCCCCTTTTCAAAGGGATTCCATCTCTCCAAGATTGCACAGTAGCTTCATCTAATTTTGCTGTCATTTCTGTTTCTATAAAACCTGGTGCAATTACGTTGCTTCTTACGTTTCTAGAGCCTAGTTCTAGAGCTACAGACTTAGAAAAACCAACAATACCAGCTTTTGATGCTGCATAATTTGCTTGTCCTGCATTTCCTTTTAAACCAACTACAGAACTCATATTAATAATAGAACCTGCTCTTTGTTTCATCATTGGTCTTATGACTGCTTTTGTTAAGTTAAAAACAGATTTTAAGTTGACTTCTATCACTTTATCAAAATCTTCTTCAGAAATACGCATTAACAAGTTATCTTTTGTAATACCAGCATTATTTACTAAAATATCTATGCTTCCAAATTGTTTTTGTACTTCTTTAGCTAATTCTTGTGCAGCATTAAAATCTGCAGCATTAGATTGATATCCTTTTGCAGTTACACCATAAGAGGTAAGTTCTTTTTCTAAAGCTTTTGCAGCATCTACAGAAGCGTTATATGTAAATGCAACATTTGCACCTTGTTTAGCAAATTCTACTGCAATACTTTTACCAATTCCTCTAGTTGCTCCTGTAACAATTGCAGATTTATTTTCTAATAATTTCATAATGTACTATTTAGTTGATTTTCAAATATAAAAAAGAAATTCCCGTTTTCACGGGAATTTATTTGGTTTGTTATAATCTAATATTAGTTATTTTAAAACACTTGCAACCATTTCGCCAATTTTTGCTGGAGAACTTACAACGTGTACGCCATTTGCTACTAAAATTTTCATTTTTGCTTGTGCTGTATCATCTGCACCTCCAACTATTGCACCAGCATGTCCCATTGTTCTTCCTGCTGGAGCAGTTTGTCCTGCAATAAAACCAACAACTGGCTTTCTATTTCCGTCTGCTTTTATCCATTGTGCAGCTTCTGCTTCTAAGTTTCCACCAATTTCACCAATCATTACAATTGCTTCAGTTTCGTCATCATTCATTAACATTTCTACAGCTTCTTTTGTTGTAGTTCCAATAATTGGATCACCGCCAATACCAATTGCGGTAGTAATACCATAACCTTGTTTTACAACTTGGTCTGCAGCCTCATAAGTTAATGTACCAGATTTAGACACAATACCCACTTTACCTTTTTTAAAGATAAAACCAGGCATAATACCAACTTTAGCTTCATCTGGTGTGATTACACCTGGGCAATTTGGGCCAACTAATCTACAGTCTTTATCTGCAATATAAGCTTTAACCTTTACCATATCTGCAGTTGGTATACCTTCTGTAATACAAATAATTACTTTAATACCTGCATCTGCAGACTCCATTATTGCATCTGCAGCAAAAGCAGGTGGTACAAAAATAATAGAAGTATCTGCTTGTACTTTTTCTACAGCATCTACAACTGTGTTAAAAACAGGTTTCCCTAAGTGTTCTTGGCCTCCTTTACCTGGAGTAACTCCACCAACAACATTGGTACCATAATCTATCATTTGACCTGCATGAAAAGTACCTTCGCTACCTGTAAAACCTTGTACTATTATTTTTGAATTTTTATTTACTAAAACACTCATTGGTTTGTTTTTAAGCCCATTTTATATTGAATTTCTAAAAAAAGAAATAAATGGAGTTCGATTAATTTTATTCTATGCAAAAATAACTTATTGATTGTTTTTAAAAAAGAAAATATAGTTTTTCTTATTGTAAAATTCTTTATAAAAAGTTAAATTATAATTTTAATGATTTCTATCTTTTAAGAAACGTTTAATTTCTGCCATTTCTTTTAATTTTTTTCTAGATTCAGAAATTGGCGTACCAAAATAAGTTTTATTTCCTGGAACCGATTTTGTAACACCAGTTTGACCTAAAATAACAGCGCCTTTACCTATAGTTATGCCACTATTGGTTCCAACTTGTCCCCAAATAGTTACTTCATCTTCTATAATTACACAACCAGCAATACCTGTTTGCGATGCTATTAAGCATTTTTTACCTATTACAGTATCATGCCCAACATGCACTTGGTTGTCTATTTTCGTACCTGCTTTTATGGTGGTATCTCCTGTTACCCCCTTGTCTATAGTACAAGAAGCTCCTAAATCTATATGATCTTCTAAAACCACTCTTCCACCAGATAATAGTTTATCAAAACCTTCTGGCCTATTTTTATAATAGAATGCATCTGCACCCAAAACAGTATTTGCGTGTATAGTTACATTATTACCTATTACAACATTATCATAAATACTTACATTAGAATGTATTATACAGTTTTTACCAATATTTACATTATTTCCTATAAAAACATTTGGCTGAATTATAGTATTCTCTCCTATTTTTGCAGAATCTGAAATACTTGCTTTTGAGGCAATAAATGGATTAAAATGATTGGTTATTTTATTAAAATCTCTAAAAGGATCGTCAGATATTAATAATGATTTACCTTCTGGACAGGCTACAGGTTTATTAATTAGAATGGTAGTTGCATTAGAATTTAATGCTTTGTCGTAATATTTTGGATGATCTACAAAAACAACATCTCCTTTCTCTACAACATGAATTTCGTTAATCCCTAAAATTTCAAAATTAGCATCACCAACAAAATCAACTTTTAATAAAGCAGCAATTTGTTGTAATGTTTGTGGTTTTTTGAATTTCATTAAATAGCTATTAGCTTTTTGTTATTGGGTATTCGCTGAATTATAAATGCTATTACCAGATACAATTACTCTTTAATTCTTTCTTGATAAGAACCTTTGGTAGTTTCAACCTTAATTTTATCACCTTCGTTTATAAATAAAGGTACATTTACGGTTGCACCAGTTTCTACTGTTGCAGGTTTTGTTGCATTGGTTGCTGTGTTACCTTTAACACCAGGCTCTGTATGCGTAACTTCTAAAATAACACTGGCTGGCATTTCTACAGAAAGTGGCATGTCATCTTCAGAATTGATAATAATAGTTACAATTTCACCTTCTTTCATTAACTCTGGTGTATCTAAAACATTTTTTTGTAATTGTATTTGAGAGTAATCTTGCTCATTCATAAAATGATACGTATCTCCATCATTATATAAATATTGAAATTTATGTGTTTCTACTCTAACATCTTCAATTTTTCTACCTGCTGGAAATGTATTGTCTATAACTTTACCGTTGGTAACACTTTTTAATTTTGTTCTTACAAAAGCAGGTCCTTTTCCTGGTTTTACGTGTAAAAATTCTACTATTTTATAAATATCATTATTGTATCTAATACACAATCCGTTTCTAATGTCTGATGTTGTTGCCATTTATATATTGTTATTTTAAATGTAATTTTAGTTTGAATTAAAATATCCTTTCATTATTCCTCTATGAGAGTCTTTTATAAACTGTACAATTTCGTCTCTTTCTGAAGTTGCCTCCATTTCTGCTTCTATAATCTGAATTGCTTGCGAGTAATTGTAGTTTTTTTGAAATAATATTCTATATATATTTTGTATTTCTCTAATTTTATCTGTGGTATAACCACGTCTTCTTAAACCAACAGAATTAATACCTACATATGATAAAGGTTCTCTTGCGGCTTTTACATAAGGTGGTACATCTTTTCTAACTAAAGAACCTCCTGTAACAAAAGCATGTTTACCTACAGAAGCAAATTGATGTACAGCAACCATACCTGCTAAAACCACATTATCTCCAATAGTAACATGGCCTGCTAATGTTGAATTGTTTGAGAAAATACAATTATCGCCTACGTAACAATCGTGTGCAACATGGCAATATGCCATGATTAAACAATTATTTCCGATAACTGTTTTCATTCTGTCTGACGTACCTCTGTTAATAGTTACACATTCTCTAATGGTAACATTATCACCAATAACTACAGTTGTTTCTTCGTCATCAAACTTTAAATCTTGTGGTATACCAGAAATAACAGCACCTGGAAAAATTCTACAATTTTTACCAATTCTAGCACCTTCCATAATGGTTACGTTAGATCCTATCCAAGTACCAGAACCAATTTCTACATTATTGTGTATAGTTGTAAATGGTTCTATTACAACATTTCTAGCAATTTTTGCTTGCGGATGAACGTATGCTAATGGTTGATTCATAATTATTTCTTTTTAGCAATTTGTGCCATTAATTCTGCTTCTGCAACTAATTTACCATTAGCATAAGCATAAGCTTGCATGTGACAAATTCCTCTTCTTATAGGTGTGATTAACTCTGCTTTAAATATTAAAGTATCTCCAGGCAACACTTTTTGTTTGAACTTAACATTATCCATTTTCATAAAATAAGTTAAGTAATTTTCTGGATCTGGCACTGTACTCAGTACTAAAATCCCACCACATTGTGCCATGGCTTCTACTTGTAACACACCTGGCATTACTGGAGATCCTGGAAAATGCCCTACAAAGAAATCCTCATTCATTGTTACATTTTTCATACCCACAACATGTTTATCAGAAAGTTCAATAATTCTGTCTACCAATAAAAATGGGGGTCTGTGAGGTAGAATATCCATTATTTGGTGAATGTCTAATAATGGAGGAAGATCTAAATCGTATTTTGGTACGTTATTTCTTTTTTCTTGTTTGATAATTTTTGCTAGTTTTTTAGCAAATAAAGTATTTACTAAATGGCCTGGTTTGTTGGCAATTACTTTACCTCTTATTCTTGTACCCACTAATGCTAAATCACCAATAACATCTAATAATTTATGTCTAGCAGCTTCATTTGCCCAATGTAAAGTTAAATTGTCTAATATACCATTAGATTTAACTGCTATATCATCTTTATTAAAGGCTTTCTTTAATTTTTGCATAGTATTTTCTGATAATTCTTTATCTACATACACTATAGCATTATTTAAATCTCCACCTTTTATCAAATCGTTTTCTAAAAGCATTTCTATTTCATGTAAAAAACTAAAAGTTCTAGCATCTGCAATTTCATCTTTAAAATCTACCATAGTTTCTAAAGTAGCATTTTGCGTACCTAATATTTTAGTCCCAAAATCTACCATTGTTGTAACTTGATATTCGTTTGATGGCATTAGGATAATTTCGCTACCAGAAACATCGTCTTTGTAAGAAATAATTTCTTTGACTACGTATTCTTCTATTTCAACTTCTTGCTCTTCTATACCTGCTTTTTCTAAAGCTTCTATAAAATATTTAGAAGATCCGTCCATAATTGGAGGTTCAGAAGCATTTATTTCTATTAATAAATTGTCTATATCTAAACCTACAGCTGCTGCTAACACGTGCTCTGAAGTTTGTATTTGAACACCGTTTTTTTCTAAGTTAGTTCCTCTTTGGGTGTTTACTACATATTCTGCTCTAGCTTCTATGGTAGGTATGCCTTCTAAGTCTACTCTACTAAATGCAAAACCGTGGTTTGCTGGAGCAGGTTTAAATGTCATTGTAACTGTATTACCTGTATGTAAGCCAACACCAGATAAACTTACTTGTTGTTTTATGGTTTTTTGTTTCTTACTCATTATTGTTTTTTTGAGTATTAATATCTTTTTCTAGTTGATTTATTTTAGTAACTAATTTTGGTAAATTTTTGAAGTATACATAGCTTTTATTGTAGTCTTGTACTTTAAAAGCTGGTGTACCATTTACAATTTGATTGTCTTTTATGTTTTTAGAAATTCCAGCTTGTGCTAAAACTTTAACATTGTCGCCAATTTTTAAATGGCCTGAAACACCTACTTGACCAGCAATCATACAGTTTTTACCTATTTTAGTAGAACCTGCAATACCTGTTTGTGAGGCTATTACTGTGTTTTCTCCAACTTCTACATTGTGGGCAATCTGTATTTGATTGTCTAACTTTACCCCTTTTCTAATAATTGTAGATCCTAATGTTGCTCTATCTATGGTAGATGCTGAGCCAATATCTACATTATCTTCTATTATTACATTACCAATTTGTGGTATTGCTTTGTATGCTCCATTTTCATCGGGTGCAAAACCAAAACCATCTGCACCAATAATTGCGCCTGAATGTATTTTGCAATTAGCGCCAATAACTGTTTCTGAATATATTTTTACACCAGAAAAAATTACAGTATTATTACCAATTACTGTATTATCTCCAATATAAGAATTAGGATATATTTTTACATTGTCTCCTAATTTAACATTTTCACCAACATAAGCAAATGCACCTATATATTCTTTAATACCAATTACAGCAGAATCTGCTATAAAACTTGGTTGTTCTCTACCTATTTTATTGTTTTTTACATCGTTATAAAACTCTAATAGTTTAGAAAAAGATTGATAGGCATTATCTACTTTTATTAAAGTAGTTTGTATTTCCTTTTCTGGTACAAAACTTTTATTTACAATTGCAATTGAGGCATTTGTTGTATACAAATATGCGTTGTACTTTGGATTTGATAAAAAGGTTAACGAACCTTTTTCTCCTTCTTCTATTTTAGAAAGTTTAGATACTTCTTCTTCAGGATTTCCAACGACATCACCTTCTAAAATATCCGCTATTTGTTGTGCTTTAAATTTCATCAATTGCAAAAATATAAAAATAATACGGTTTTGGCTAATATCCTGCTATTTTGGATAGCAAATAAAATGTTTAACTACTGGGATTGTTAAAGCCTCTATGTTTAATTGATCTGATGCTTTTGCAATATCTTTTAACTTTCCTTTTTTATTTAAAATTAAAATTGGACTCTTTAAATTATATGCTTGATTACTTATTTGTTGATGAAAAACAAAATAAGTGAGCATCTTCTTTTAAAATTTGAAGTTTCTTCACTGCATTATCTTGCTTTTTTTGAATATAACTTGCTTCGAAATTATTCTTTTGAATTTCGATACGTAATAATTTTCTATCTACAATCATTTTTGACAATAAAGATAGTACTTTATCTTTATGATGCACCCACTCTTTGATAGCCGAAAGCACATCAAAATCGTCTAATTTAGAGAACATTTCTAAAGTTTTTTCAGTAAAATTATTGGTAGTTATTGGGTTTTGTAAAAAGTATTTTAAAGAAGAACTTGCATATAACTCCTCTCCTTTTTCTGCCAATTCTTTTGCTCTTTTTAAAACATTTACCAAAATATTTTCTGCTACCAAACCTGTTTTATGTAAATAGACTTGCCAATACATTAACCTTCTGGCAATTAAAAATTTTTCTACAGAATAAATTCCTTTTTTCTCTAAAACTAATTCGTCATTTTTTACATTTATCATAGCTATTAATCTATCTGATGAAATATTACCTTCTGTAACACCTGTATAAAAACTGTCTCTTTTTAAATAATCTAATCGGTCTATATCTAGCTGACTAGAAATTAATTGGTATAAAAATTTACGTGGATTTTTACCTTCAAAAATTTCTATCGCTAAGGTTAATTTCCCTCCAAATTCTTTATTTAATTCTTTCATAAATCTTAAAGAAATCTCTTCGTGAGAAATACCATTTACAATGCTGTGTTCTAGGGCATGAGAAAAAGCACCATGACCAATATCGTGCAACAAAATAGCAACATACAAGGCATTTTCTTCTTCTTTAGAAATAGCTACTTGTTTAAAACGCAAAACAGTAATTACTTTTTGCATTAAATGCATACAACCAATTGCATGATGAAATCTGGTATGGTTTGCTCCTGGATACACTAAATTTGAAAAACCCATCTGCGTAATTCTCCTTAAACGTTGAAAATATGGGTGTTCTATAATATCAAAAATTAATGAATTCGGAATTTGAATAAAACCGTAAATGGGGTCGTTTAATATTTTAAGCTTATTGGCTTGTTTTTTCTTCAAAATTTAAAAAATTTATCAATCTTATTGCAAAATACAATATAAAACAAAGAATTTGCAACTATTTATTTTATTAATATGGTTTCTAATTTTTAATATAAGCATTCGCTAATTTAATTTAAAATATAAGTGATTTCTAGGTATTTATAAAATTGGCAATATTTTATCATTTTAAAAACCTTAAAAAAGTAACAAAACTATAATTTTAACGTTAAAAAATAAATACAAAATACAAATGAGCATACAGATATTATGGGTAGATGATGAAATTGAGTTGTTAAAGCCACATATTTTATTTTTAGAATTAAAAAACTACAAGGTAACTACCTCTACAAATGGTGCAGATGCTATAAATTTAGTAGCAGAAGAAAATTTTGACATTGTTTTTTTAGATGAAAACATGCCTGGTTTAACAGGTTTAGAAACTTTATCTGAAATAAAACAAAAACAAGCCAATTTACCAGTGGTAATGATTACCAAAAGTGAAGAAGAATATATTATGGAGGAAGCAATTGGCTCAAAAATTGCAGATTATTTAATAAAACCCGTAAACCCGAATCAGATTTTATTAAGTTTAAAAAAGAATCTAGACAATTCTAGGCTGGTTTCTGAAAAAACAACCTCTAATTATCAACAAGAATTTAGAAAAATTTCTATGGATTTGGCAATGGTAAATTCTTACGAAGATTGGATTGAATTGTATAAAAAACTAATTCACTGGGAACTGGAATTAGAAAATATTAGTGACGCAGGGATGTTGGGGATTTTAGAAAGCCAAAAACAAGAAGCCAATTCTCAGTTTTTTAAATTCATGAAAAAAAATTATGAAGATTATTTAACGGCACATAACAAACCAACATTTTCACACACATTATTTAAAGATTATGTAGTGCCAGAATTAAGCAAAGATCAAGGTGTTTTATGGGTTGTAATAGATAATTTACGTTATGACCAATACCGTATTTTAGAACCTTTGATTAACAATCATTATAAAAAAGAAGTAGAAAATACTTATTTTTCTATTTTACCAACAGCTACACAATATGCTAGAAATGCTATTTTTTCTGGATTGATGCCATCTGAGATGGAAAAAAAATACCCACAATATTGGAAAAACGATACCGATGAAGGTGGTATGAACTTATATGAAAATGAGTTTTTATCTGCACAAATAAAACGTTTAGGTTTAGATATTAAACACGAATATTATAAAATATCATCACTTAAAAACGGAAAAGAATTAGCAGACAACTATAATGGCACCAAACAAAACGATTTAACTGCTGTGGTGTATAACTTTGTTGATATTTTATCGCACTCTAAAACAGAAATGGAAGTGATTAAAGAATTGGCTGGTGATGATAAAGCGTACAGAAGTTTAACGTTAAGTTGGTTTAAAAACTCGCCTTTGTTTGAAATTATTCAGAAAGCACAAAGTCTAGGGCAAAAATTAATAATCACTACAGATCATGGTACTATTAATTGTAAAAGCCCAACAAAAGTAATTGGCGATAAAAACATTAGCTCTAACCTGCGTTATAAAACAGGTAGAAGTTTGTCTTACGAAGAAAAAGATGTGTATGCTGTTAGAAATCCAAAAGATATTTTTTTACCTACTATAGCTATGAATGCACCTTTTATTTTTGCTAAAGAAGACTTGTTTTTTGCATATCCTAATAATTTTAATCACTTTGTAAAATATTACAAAAACACGTATCAACATGGTGGTGTTTCTTTAGAAGAAGTAATTATTCCTTGTGCTGTTTATAGTCCGAAATAAAAAATCTAAGAACCAAAAACGGTATTTAGTTATATATTAGATCTGGTCAAGTTTTAGAAGATTGTTTGTTCGATTTTAAAATTATAGAGAATTATAGGTATGATGGAAAATAATTTGCAGTTTTTAGTAACATCAAAACACCTATTACTATTTAAAAAGTCAATTAGATTTTAAGTATTTTTGCNAAATGNACAAAAGCTATTCATTAGAAAACCTATCAGAAATTGCAACTGCAGTAATTNCCTCTGTAAAAAATAAAACGCTATTGTTTTATGGAGAAATGGGTGTAGGTAAAACCACTTTAATCAAAGAAATCTGCAAACAGCTAGGTGCTTTAGATAACATCTCCTCTCCTACTTTTTCATTGGTAAATGAATATCAAACAAAAAATAATGAAAGCATTTTTCATTTTGATTTTTATAGAATTGAAGAGGAAGAAGAAGCTTTAGATATGGGTATTGACGATTATTTTTACAATAATGATTGGTGTTTGATAGAATGGCCAGAAAATGTGGAAAATTTATTACCTTTAGAAGCTGTTGAAATTCATTTATCAGTTTTAGAAGATGGACAACGTAATATTCAACTAAAATAAACAACCTATGAGTTCTTATTCTCCATTTAGCAAAAAAGATTTGCTACCTCAAGAAGAAATGCTAGAAATTAAAAAACAAAAAGGAGAATTGTTTATTGGCTTGCCAAAAGAAACCTATTTAAGCGAAAAACGTGTTTGTTTAACACCAGATGCTGTAGGTGCTTTAACTTCTAATGGGCATAGAGTTGTTATAGAAACAGGTGCAGGAGATGGTGCAAGTTTTACAGATAAAGAATATTCTGATAATGGTGCAAAAATTTCTTACAACATAGAAGAAGCCTTTAAATGTAATATTATCTTAAAGGTAGCACCTCCTACAGAAAAAGAAATCGAATATATAAATCCGAAAACTATTTTAATTTCTTCTTTACAATTAAAAACACAATCTAAACAATATTTTGAAAGCTTATCAAAGAAAAAAATTACTGCCATTGCTTTTGATTACATCAAAGACGACCATGATTCTTACCCGATTGTAAAATCGTTAAGCGAAATTGCTGGTACTGCCTCTATTTTAATTGCTGGCGAATTAATGAGCGGTTTAAATAAAGGAAATGGTTTACTTTTTGGTAATATTGGTGGTGTACCCCCAACAAGTGTTGTAATTTTTGGTGCAGGTACGGTTGGCGAATATGCTGCAAAAACAGCCATTGGTTTAGGTGCAAGAGTTAAAGTATTTGATAATTCTATAAGCAAATTAAGAAAGTTACAAGATTGCTTAAATGCGCCAATTTACACTAGCACATTACAACCAAAGTCTATTTTAAAAGCTTTAATGCGTTGCGATGTTGCTATAGGAGCCGTTCGAGGTAAAAATAGAAGTCCTATTTGCGCTACAGAAGAAATGATAGAAAAAATGAAAGAAGGTGCAGTAATAGTAGATGTTGCTATAGATAGAGGAGGCTGTTTTGAAACCTCTAACATAACAACACATAAAACACCTACTTTTGTAAAACACGGGGTTATTCATTATTGTGTACCCAATATTCCTGCACGTTATTCTAGAACTGCCTCTGTTTCTATTAGTAATATTTTTACACCATATTTACTTAACATTGCAGAAGAAGGCGGTTTTGAAAACACAGCGCGTTTTGATAAAAGTTTACGAAATGGCATGTATTTTTATCATGGTGTTTTAACCAACAAAACTGTAGCAGACTGGTTCGATTTACCTTTTAGAGATATTAATTTGTTAATTTTATAAGGCGCTTTCTATATTTAAAAAGTATCTTTGCCTTTCAAATTATCACAATGCTTACAAAAAGAATTTTCTACTATTTAATTGGTTTATCTATCGGCTCTATTGGAGTATATTTTTTTTGGCAGAAAAAAAATGCGACTTTCGATTATGGTATGGATGCAAGAACACTAAAAACAATTCGTGTTAGAAAAATAGCGTATTCAGAAAGCGCAAAAAATGTGATGAGAAACTTTGATATTGATACTTTAAAGGTGAATACCATATTAAAAAATGGCGATGTTGATTTTGGAAAAAGCAAGCCAAGAGAAAAACCTTGTGCAGATTATTATATCACAGGAAAAAAAGAGCTAGAAAATATAAATTTATTAGTAAAACGTTGCGATTCTATTGCTACCATTGAAAAAATAATGGTGAATTAACAAACTGCATTTTTTTTATTGAAACCTTGTCTGTTGAAAATCACTGACGTTTTAAAAAAATTATTGGTATCTATTTTAGCTACAGCAATCTAATTTACGTATTATTTTCATTTACTGAACGTTCCTTTTTAAAAGTTATTTTTAAAGTCTTTAAACTTGTATTTTCTAGTTTTTGCAAAAGAAATTCAGTTAAAAAAGTAAGTAAAATCTCTATTTTTTTTATAATATATATATCATTTTTTTACTTATAATTACAAGTTTACATAAAAACGTTCTTCTATTTTAGCTGCATTTTTAATCGACTTTTTAACCCAATCGAAATACAAAATTTCTTTTTCTTCTGCTGATAGTTGCCATTCTAATTCAGATTTTCGAAGTTTTGTAGTTACGTCTTGTAAAATAATTGCAGCAGCGACAGAAATATTTAAGCTTTCTGTAAAACCTACCATAGGAATTTTTAAAAAACCATCTGCATTTTCTAAAACATAATCAGAAACACCGGCTGCTTCTACCCCAAATACAAATGCCGATTTTTTAGAAACATCAAAATTTTGCAATAAGCAAGAATCGTTGTGGGGCGTTGTTGCTATGATCTGATATCCTTTTGATTTTAGATTACTTAAACATTCTTTGGTATTATCGCCATCACTTTTATATCTAAAATGATTTAACCATTTTTGAGAACCTTTAGCTACATGTCTAGAGACTTTGTTATTGTATTTGTTTTCTATGGTGTAAATGTCTTGAACACCAAAAATATCGCAAGTTCTAACCACAGCACTTGCATTATGTGGCTGATAAATATCTTCTAAAACGACTGTAAAATGTCTTGTTCTATTCTCTAAAACAGTTTTAAAAAGGTTTTTTCTTTTCTCTGTTAAAAAACTTTCAAAAAATTCTAAGAGCTTTAAATTTATCATACAATAAAATTTAAATTAAATATTTTAAAAAAACAAAAAAGTTTGTATGTATATAAAAAAGTAAAAAAGGCAACTTATAAATAAGTTGCCTTAGAAAAATACTACTAACCCCTTAATAGTAAATTATTATTGTTAAAAGTAGATTAATAAATTATAATTTGAATTAAAAAAAATGGGGGACTTTATGACCGGGGGGAAATAAAATGATATCAATTATAATACTATTAAAGAACTTTTAATTTGTTGTATTTATAATAACATTACAAATATATTTTTTTCATTTTAAAAAAAACGCCTTCAAAGTATGAACGATACATAATAAATGATGAAATAGCTATTTATAGCGATTAAGTACAATTTGGTATTTACAATATGATATTGTGTAAATTAAAAATAAAGAATCGTACCTAATTAAATTAGGTTAAGACGATTTTTTAAATTCATCCAATATTTATTTCCAATTGGTACTACATTTTTTTGAATAACAATTGTACGATCCTCTATATCTACAATTTTATTCAAATTAACTATATATGATTTATGTACTCTAAAAAAGCTTTTTAACGGTAGTCTTTGTTGAATTTTTTTTAGAGAAATATTCACTTTATGAGTTTCAGTATCTGTTGTAATTAAAATATAATTTTTATCAGACTGAATTATATTTATTTCATTTATTGTTAATCTAATTAACCTATGATTTATATTTACAAAAATATAATCTGATACATAGTTTTTCTTTTTTTCTAAAGTTTTAGAACCTGTAATTGTACCAACATCCAACATTTTTATTTTTTCTATAGATTTTTCTAGAGAATCTAAAGAAAGTGGTTTTAATAAATAATCAACAATATTTAAATATTTAAAAGCTTTTATAGCAAGTTGGTCATCAGAGGTAATTAAAACAACTTTTGTTTTATATTTAAGAGTTTCTACAAAATCAAAACCATTAAAATCTGGCATATGAATGTCTAAAAAAATTAAATCTACCTTGTTATCATTTAGAAACTTTATCGCTTCTATTGCATTAGAATATTCTCCAATTACAGTAAGTAATTTAATTTCATTACACAAGGTTTTTAAAATAGACCTTGCCATTTTTTCATCATCTATAATGATACAATTCATAAAAGTTATAAGGTTTCTATATAATGTGTAATTGCTATTAAAATTTTCTCAAAATCTTGTTTTCTTTCTAAGCTGTGCTCGCGAAGATTATGTTCAAACTCTTTAGCTACTTTGTAACTATTACTAAGCCCGAAAATACTAATTTTATGTTTAAGTCTATGAACATTTTCTGCTATTTTTTTAAAATTATTTTGTTGTAAACTCTCAAAATAATATTTTTTTTCTTCTGGAAACTCTGTTTTAATAATATTTATCAATTCGTTTTTTATAGAGTTATCTCCTCTTGCCAATTGGTTTATATATATTAAATTAGGTTTTTCCATCTTATTTTTTTAAAGTAAAATAAAAAGTAGTACCTACATTNGGCTCACTTTCCAACCAGATTTTCCCTTTGTATAAATCGATTATTTTTCTAACGATTGACAATCCAATTCCAGAGGAATCTTCACTTTTATTTAAGGAATGAAAAGCTTTAAATATTTTATCATGATATTTTTTTTCGATACCCATTCCGTTATCTTTAATTGAAAATTGATAATATGTTGATTTTTCTACACAGTCAATTTCTACAATCCCTTTTTCTTTATCAGAAAATTTAATTGCATTACCTATGAGATTTTGAAATAACTGTTGAAATTTTATATCATCACCTACAATTATAGGCAATTTAGTTAACACGTTTAATGAAATATTTTCTGGTATAAATAGTACCTTTTTTAAATTATTTAATGTTTTATTAAGATTTACACTTTCCTGTTTACTTGTATTTGCACCAGCGCTAGAATATTCTAATACATCAGAAATAATTTTTTCCATAGTTTCTAATGTTTTTGAAATTAAATTAAAGTTTTGCAGGGTTACATCATCAAACATATCTGCATTATCCATTTTAATCCAAGAAACCAAAGCATCAATACTTCTTAAAGGTGATTTTAAATCATGAGAAACAATATGAGCATATTCGTTTAAGTCTTTATTTTTTTGCTCTAATTCTTTTAAAATATTTTCTTTTTGAAATTGTAAGGTTTTTAGTGGTGTAATATCTAAATGAATCCCAATAGAACCAATAGTTTCTCCTTGTAAATTATAGTTAGGAGCTCCACTAACCAACCAATGTTTAATATCTCCTTTCTTATTTTTTACTTTTAATTCGTAAGAATTAGATTTTCCTTTAATTCTTTTTAAACTTTCTTTATGTAAAGTTTCAGCATTAACAAAATCAAGAAAAACCTCAATTCCTTTTTTACCAATTAACTCTTTTTCTGAGTAACCAGACATTTTAGCAAAACTGTGATTTATCATTAAAATTTCATCTTGATTGTTTACCTCCATTAAACCAAGATTAATGTTTGCTATAATGTTACTGTACTTTTCTTTTTGTGTTTCTAAACTTTTATTATATTGTTTTTTTAATGTAACATCTTTATATGTCCAAAGATGTCCTTTATATTTCATATCGCTTACAATAGGTATAAAATCTCTTTCTAAGATTGTACCGTTTTTCATCACTAATTCGTCTGCTAAAACTTTTTCTTTTTTTTGTAAAATTTCTGATAGTTTGTTTACAAAATCTTCTGGTTTTTTAAAGAGTTCTTTACTTTGTTCTGCAGCATTAGAACAATCTTGTCCTATCATTAAATTAGGAGAAACAGGTATATTAAAAAGGTCGCAAAATTTTTGATTTGTTAGTACTATTTTTCGATTCTCATCTTCTAACAAAACTGCTTTATCTAAATTCATTATTATAGAAGACAGTCTGTTTTCTGATTCAACTAATAAATCGGATGCTTTTTTTTCTTTTGTTATATCTCTAATTATAGCTTGTGCTGCAATAGGTTTGTTTTCATTGTTAAATAACAAAGTTCCTTTTACTTGCAACCACATTATTACTTTAGATTTCGTTAAAATTCTTAGTGTGTATGCATCTGTAGAGCCTTCTTTGTGTAAGGTTTTAAAAAAATCTTCTACATAGTCAATATCATCTTTGTAAATTAAGTCTTTAATATTAATTTTTTCTTTTTTTAAGTCGCTGTTAATTACCTTAAAAGCTACTTTATTCATTTCTAAAATATTACCTTTTAAGTCAATAACTAAATAGGCATCATTTAAAGTATCAAATAAACCTTTTAATAAAGAAGATTTTTCATTTAAGAGTGTTTTTAACTCTTCTGATAATAGGTATAAATCTCTAGATTTTTCTTCTAATATTTTTTCGGCTGCTTTTCTAGCTGCTTTTTCTCGTTTTAATGAACGTTTTAATATTTCTACTTTGTTACTATCCATTAATTTTTAATAACTGTAAATCTAACCTCTGTACCATCTTCTTTAATTTTTTCTAACTGAATCGTTGCAGTGGTATTAAAATGTTCGAAAGTTTTGTTCATTAACCCTAGTCCAAAAAGATGCATTGCTCTACTAGATTTATAGACCATAATTAACGATATTTCAGATTTTTCTTCTACAAGAAAGGTAGGTAATTCTGCATCTGGGTAAATTTTTAATACTTCAACATGTATATGATTTTCAATAGATGAAAGCATTTCTATAGGATCTTTATAAGTTGCTAAAAGACCTGGGTAGCTATTTTCTATTACTGAAAAGAAATGTTCTCCATAGATTAAAAGTAAGTTATCTATAGAAATATCTGTGTATTTACTAAGATGTTGTAATAATTGTAACATTTCAGAAAAACTATATGTTCCTATAGATGTATAAACTCCTTCAGATTTTAAATTAGCGTTTAAAATAATTTTATCAACCATTTCTAAACCAAATTTATCTTCTACCAGATCTAAAAATTCTGTAAAAACAATGCCTTTCATACTTAGTCTTTTTTTAATTCGTTTAAGCTCCAATAACTTAAAACTTTTTCAATTTTAAATACATAGTCATCATATTTTAATGGCTTTAAAATGTAGCCAGAAACGCCTATTTTAAAGCACTCTGTTAAATCTTTTTTATTATCTGAAGTTGTTAGAATGATAACAGGAATATGCCTTAAATTTTCATTCTCTTTCATTATAGATAAAAATTCGATACCACGTATTTTAGGCATGTTTAAATCTAACAAAATTATATCAGGAAAGTTATTTTTATCCTTTAAGATTTCTAGAGCTTCTTCCCCATTTTTTGCCTCTTGGAGTTTATGATTTAATTTAAGAAACGAAATTGTACGTTTCATTTTCATAATTTCGATTAGATTATCCTCTATCAATAAAACATTTAATTTCTTTTTCATTTTTATTTTAATAATTAATGAATACAATAATAGCTTAAATAAAGTGATTTTTAAAAAAAGTTAACTTTTAATAAACTTTAGGTAAAATAATTGAATTTTTAGGAAAAATATTATTTGATATATAATTTTGATTAAGATATCAATTGATTGAAATACTCGTAGATTTCTCCTTTAGAAATAGCACTTCCTTTTTCAATTAAATCAAATAATTCTGCATTTCTGTCAGATTGATTATAGGGTTTTGTTCCTCTAAAAACCTCTACTGAATTGTCCATTGGGTTTTTAAGTAACCACTCAAAACCTTCTTGTTCTAATAGATTAATATCCCAATTTACTTGAATAGCAATTCTGTGTATTTCTTCATTTTCGCATTTAAACAAATTGGCGGTTGTTTTAGAAAAGTGCTCTAAATATTTTGTTTTATGTAATACATCATCCCAAACAACATCAGAAAACACATTCATTTCATCTTCTGCAACGTTTGGTTTTTCTTCTTTAATTTGTTTCCATTCGGTTGCATCTATATTTTGACTCGCTAAAAAACGTGCAAATTCTTGGTGTAAACTTTCAAATTGCTCTTTTGTTAATTGTCTGTATTTCATAAATATATTTAATTTAGATTTTATTGCGCTTAATCTGACATTAGATTGTATATATAAAAAGCCCGTTATTTCTAACGAGCTTTTTAAAAAATGTGTAAAAGTTTGTTACTATTCAGCAACAACCTCAAAAGTAATATCAGCAACTACTTCTCTATGTAATCTTACAGATGCCTCGTATTTACCTAATCTTTTTACAGAACCACCAACAACTTTAATGAATTTCTTGTCAACTTCTGTTCCTTCTTTTGCTAAAGCTGCAGCTAAATCTATGTTGTTTACAGAACCAAATAATTTGTCTCCAGAACCAGTTTTAGATGCAATTTTAATTTCATATCCTTTAATAACTTCTGCTATTTTGTTAGCATCTTCTATTAATTTAGCTTCTTTATAAGCACGTTGTTTTAAATTTTCTGCTAATACTTTCTTTGCAGAAGTTGTAGCTAAAACAGCTTGCCCAGTAGGTATTAAAAAGTTTCTACCATAACCATTTTTTACAGTTACAACATCATCTTTAAAACCTAAATTTTCTACGTCTTGTCTTAATATCAATTCCATGTCTCTACGTATTTATTATTTTAATAGATCTCCAACGTAAGGCATTAACGCTAAATGACGCGCTCTTTTAATTGCTTGCGCAACTTTACGTTGATATTTTAATGATGTTCCTGTTAAACGTCTTGGTAAAATTTTACCTTGTTCGTTTACTAAATACATTAAGAAGTCTGCATCTTTATAATCGATATACTTGATATCTTTCTTTTTAAATCTACAGTATTTTGCTTCTTTTTTAGTGTCTATATCTAATGGCGTTAAATATCTAACGTCAGCAGATTTACCTCCTTTTGCTTGTTGTTCTATTGTTGCCATGTCTTATTTTTTAGTAGATTTAACACGTTCTCTTCTTTTCTCTGCCCAAGCAGCAGCATGTTTGTCTAATCTAACAGAAAGGTAACGCATAACGCTATCATCTCTTCTAAATTCTAACTCAAATGCAGCAATTTCTTCACCAGCTACTTTGTACTCAAATAAGTGATAAAAACCACTTTTTTTCTTTTGGATTGGATACGCTAATTTTTTTAAGCCCCAATCTTCTTTAGAAATCATTTCGGCACCTTTAGAAACCAAATAGTCCTCAAACTTTTGTACTGTTTCCTTTATCTGAGTATCAGATAAAACGGGATTCAAAATGAAAACAGTTTCGTAATGATTCATAATTAAATATTTATTGTTTATTTTTAAGGGTGCAAATATAATAACTTTTTAATAATTACAGCTATCTAAACACAAATTGTTTAGCTATTTTTTTTGATATCAAATGCTTCATTTATCTCTTTGAGATGTCATAATAATTTTTCTCAGTCCTCTTCATAAAAATTATATGTTCTTTTAATTTAGGTCAAAACGAATACCTATAGAAATATTTCTTGTTTCTGTATCTTTAAATAGTGGATTTAAATCGTACTTTACGTAAAGACTAGTAGATCTATATCCCACGTAAGTGCTTAAACCGTAATTAAATATATTCATGTTAAAATTATCGTAAGCTACTTGTTCTATGTCTCCATTATTTGGATCTGAATATTCTAAATATTGCCTTGTTCCTAACTTAAAACCTGCAAAACCTCCTACTCCAATTTTTACAAATCTGTTTCTTTTATCATATACAAAACCATCTTTGTATTTTTTATTTTTAGATAAATCCCACTCTAGATGTATTGGGAAATTCATTTGTACATGACGTAATCTACTATCTTTTAAACTTTGTGAAAAGACTTGAATTTCTGTTACATCGTCATTTTTTACATGGTATTGATTGTCTTTCAAGCGCAAATTATTCCAAAGAAAAGAAACACCATATTTAAAGTAAAATTGAGAAGCTTCTCTAGAAAACCTTGTTTTCCAAGTAAAACCTAACTCGTAAAAACGAGAGCGCCAAAATTGATATTCTGAATCGTTTAAAGAAGATAGTTGGTTGTTTTGCAATACATTATTTACCCCCATGGCAAATACAAATTGTGTAGTGGTACTTCTGTTTCTTCTGTTAGATCTATGCTGTTTTTTCTCTTTTCTACTAGTATCACCATTATCGCTATCAACTGTAAAACGAAACGTTTTATTACCAACTTTAAATGTGTTTATTTCGTCATTATTACTAAAATTTTTATTTGAAGAACTTGCTATTTTACCATTGGTTTTATCTTGCACCAATAACTGTAACAGGTGTTCTTGCTCACCAACTTTTAGTTCTATTTGCTTTGCATGATAAGCCGCTAATTCTTTCTTTAAAGTTTCTGCAGTTGGCTTTGTAATTTCTCCTTTTTCTAGTTTTTTGTCAATTTCTAGCACTTTGGTTTTTAAAGAATCTTTCTGTTTTTTTGTAATCAACTCAATTCTTTTAGAAATTTTTGCGACTTCTTTTTCGAAGGTTTTTTCTTGTGCAACAACAACTAATGATGCAAAAAAGAATACTATTGGTAATATTTTTTTCATGTTTTTTTGATTTTTAAATTTTATTATTTTTTCAAGATCTTTATTTCTGCTTAAGTTAACAATATAATTAATCATTTCTACTAGCAATTGCAGAGGCTATGTCTGTTACTCTTCTTTTAAGTGATTTTAGAAAGTTATTCTGAAAAAAATCATCATCTATAGTACTTTCAACTTCTGCTAAAATGGTTTCAGGATTCACTTTTAAATTCGATTTTTTAAGCTCACTTTTAATCGTTTTTAAAACGTCATCTCTTGTAACATTAACCTTTGCATAATAGGCTTTTACTTCTGTTTCTGTGTGCGTTACAGCATATAATAAATCTGCTCCACTTACTTTAATTCGGCTATTTGTATTGTTTACTATTTTAGATGTAACGGTTTGGTTCTTTACTAATGGTTTTAGTTCATCAATATATACAGCTACTTTATTTTTAATTTCTTTTTTATTGATTTCCTTTTTAATAATATTTACATTATTTGCAATTGTATTTACTTTTTTCTTTGATTTTTTCTCTGTAATCNAACTGACATTTTTAGGTTTGATTTCTTTTACTTTTTTATCGTTTTCAACAATGACTTCCTCTACAGGAATTTCATTAAAAATTTTATCAATTTTATTTTTAATAATTACAGTATCAATAGGTGCATCTACAATGATGTTTTCTGGTATAATTACTACTTCTTTATTAGATAAAAGATAAACCCCTATAGAAATTAGCACCAAAATACTTGCTGCATACCCTATATAAAAAAACCAACCCTTCTTTTGTTGCTTTGACTGTTGGTCTAATTGAGTAGACAAACGTTCCCAAGCAGAAGCTGAGGGTTCAAAAGTTCTGTTTGCTAACTTTTCTTTTATATTAGTATCTATTTTATTTGATTTCATGAATTGTTGTATTCATTTTAAGATAATTTTCTTGCAATAATTTACGTGCTTTAAATAATTGCGATTTTGATGTACTTTCAGAAACACCTAACTTTTGGGCAATTTCTGAGTGTTTATAACCTTCTATGGCATATAAATTAAATACCATTTTATATCCTTCTGGTAATTGATCTATCAGTTTTTGAATATCTTCTACAGAAGTATTTTCTAAACTTTCTGTTGCTGTATCATTAAATACATAATCTTCATCAGATAGATTTATTACATTTTTTTTTCGGAGGTAAGAAATGCAGGTGTTTACCATAATTCTTCTAATCCAGCCTTCAAAACTCCCTTCGTGTTTAAACTTAGCTAAATTGGTAAAGACTTTTAAGAATCCTTGTAACATTAAATCTTCTGCGTGATGTAAATCTTTTACATATTGCCTGCAAACGCACAACATTTTAGGAGAAAATTGCTCAAATAATTGTTTTTGCGCTTCTCTGTCATGATCACTTGCTTTTTTAATAAGTGATTTTTGGTTATGCAATGGTATAATTTTCAAGCCTCTTAGATTCTATTTTTACTGCCTTACAAATATATAGACTCCCAAAGTTTAAAAATGGTTGCTTTGTGGAAAAAAAAAATGACTTTTAGTTTTTGGTTGATAGTTTTAGTAAAATAACTAAATACAAAAAAAGTAATCAAAAATTATAAACCAAAAACCTACCTAATACGCATCCACATCAATAATAAAACGAATAGGTCTAAAGTCTTTAACAGCATCAAAAGTATTTTTAATTTTAGAAACTGAGTTTTTGGTATTTGCTAAACTTTGTTTTGGTGGAATTTTAATTACAATATTTTTAATATACTGATTTCTGATTCTTGAAACTGCAGGGGCTGTGGGACCTAACACATGCTCTCCAAAAACATTATATAAAGCTTTAAATAGCCAATTTACACCTGTATCAACTTTGTTGTAATCTCTGTGTTTTAGAGTGATTTTTATCAATCTGTAATAAGGCGGATATTTGTATTGCCAACGATCTTGCAACTGTTCTTTATACATTTCTATATAATTTGTGGTAGAAACTTGTTGCAATATTTTATGATATGGATTGTAAGTTTGNATNGCAACATTGCCTTGTTTTTTGCTACGACCTGCTCTACCAGAAACTTGTACCATCATTTGATACGCTCTTTCATGNGCTCTAAAATCTGGAAAGTTTAACATGGTGTCTGCATTTAAAACACCTACTAAAGACACATTTTCAAAATCTAAACCTTTTGAGAGCATTTGTGTACCTACTAAAATATCTATTTCTCTAGCTTCAAAAGCACCTATTATTTTCTGATAACCAAATTTGCCTCGAGTGGTATCTAAATCCATTCTACCGATTTTAAAATCGGGGAATAGCTCTTTTAATTCCAGCTCAATTTGCTCAGTTCCAAAGCCTTTGGTATCTAAAGTATTGCTACCACAAGCAGCACAACTATTAGGCATTGCACGTTGATAATTGCAATAATGACAACGTAATTCATGTTTGTATTTATGAAACGTTAAAGTAACATCACAATTTGGGCATTCTGGAGAAACCCCACAGGTTTTACACTCTACAACTGGCGAATAACCACGCCTGTTTTGAAATAAAATAACTTGCTCTTTTTCGTCTAAAGCTTGTTGAATTAACTTGAGCATTCTATCAGAAAAATGACCATTCATTTCTCTTTTTTTATGTTTTTCTTTAACGTCAATCAACTCAATTTTTGGTAATTGAACATTTCCAAAACGCCTATTTAATTCTACAAAACCATATTTGTTTTGCTGTGCATTAAAATAGGTTTCTAACGATGGTGTTGCAGAACCTAGCAATATTTTTGCTTGATGTATTTTTGCCAAAACAATAGCAGCATCTCTAGCATTGTATCTTGGTGAAGGCTCAAATTGTTTGTAAGAAGTTTCATGCTCTTCATCAACCACAATTAAACCTAAGTTAGAAAAAGGTAAAAAAACCGAAGATCTTGCCCCTAATATAATTTGTGCTTTTGTTTTGTTTTCCAAAACATTGTTCCACACTTCTACTCTTTCGTTCATAGAATATTTTGAGTGAAATACAGAAATTTGATTCCCAAAATAAAATTCTAAACGCGCTATAATTTGCGTTGTTAAGGCAATTTCTGGAAGTAAAAACAATACTTGTTTACCAGTGTCTAAAACCTCTTGAATTAGTTTTGTATACACTTCTGTTTTACCAGAACTTGTAATACCATGCAACAATATAACATCTTTTGTTGTAAACGTTTCTTTAATTTCTAAAAGTGCTTTTACTTGGAATTCGTTTAAGGTTTTTAAATCGTTGGTATCTCCTTTAAAATTGATTCTATCTGTTTGTATGTGATAAAATTCGAAGATATTTTTAGTTACCAAAGATTTTAAAATGGAAGATGAAACATTGGCTGCAGTTTCTAAATCTTTCGCTTTTATTGGTTTTTTTGTGGTTGATAATTGAAAAAATGTTAAAACGGCTTCTCTTTGTTTTTTGGCTCTAGTTAACTCTTCTAATAAGGCATTTAAAGAATCATCTGAATTATAATTTGCATGTAAACGAACATATTTTACCAACTTAGGTTTATAGGTTTCGTAAATTTCTTCTTTTATATAAATGGCAGATTTTTTTATGAGCTCATTTACAATAGGCATTACTTTTTTCTTACCTAAAATAGCAGCAACTTGATGAATGGTTAATTGAGATTGATGTTGCAGCGCCTCAAAAATAAGAAACTCGTTGTCTTCTAAAGAAACATCGTCTGTAAAAGCCTCGTTTTTGTAAATAATAGTTTCGCTTTCTAGTAAAAAAGCTGATGGCAAAGATGCTCTATAAACATCGCCTAAAGCACACATGTAGTAATTTGCAATCCATTGCCAATGTTGTAATTGTTGCTCACTTACAATAGGTGCTTCATCTAAAATTTGATTGATTTCTTTGGCTTCATACAAAGTAGGTGCTGTTGTATGGATCTTAAAAACCAAACCTGTGTACATTTTTGTTTTCCCAAAAGAAACAGCCACACGCATTCCTTTTTGTAAAAAATTAACTTCGTCTTCTGTTACGGAATAGGTAAACGTTTTTTGAAGTGGAATGGGTAAAATAAGATCTATAAAGTGGTTTGTCACTTCGTTTGGTTTTTCTTTTGAAATGATAAAAAATAAAAAGTCTTCACTTTAAAAAAGTTTTCGATACAATTCCGATGAAAAATCGGAATCACTAGAACTGACATTTTTATATGTTTATTAGCTATCAAAACTACATAAAAATCGTTAGATTGTAAACAATAATTTAAAAACAAATAGTAACTTTTTTTGGGGTATCAGATTTTTAATAATGATTTATTAAAAAAATAAAGGTCACAAACATATTTTAAAAGATATTTTTTATTGGATAAAAAACTATAAGGTTTTAAGTGTTTGATTATCAGTAAAAAAAATAAACCACTATGGATTTGAAATCCATAGTTTTAAACAAAAGAATGAAATTCTTTCATAACATTACTCTAATATCCAGTTGCCTTTTTCTG
>P_2C_Liq_1_UnCtyDRAFT_1000162_pt1 | contig 28473 bp, 20 predicted proteins | sample Pon2CUnioCityCA_2_FD_10234 | JGI IMG/M metagenome (IMG submission 10234) | reverse complement strand
CATCGTATACATCTACAAACAAGTCTCCCATTGCAGCGCCATATTTATGGTACCAAAAGATAAGCTTAGCTCCTGAATTATTGGAGAGGTCAAAACAAGGACTTTCAAAAAGCGCATCAGATCTGCCTGAGGTTGATCCCGAGGCTTCTGTATAGATGTAAACATTATTACCGTGTTGTCCATTACCTGCATGGTCACCCTGTGGTCCAGTATTTCCTGAACCAGTTGTACCTGTATTTGAGCGCCAACTGAAATTGGCTGCTGCATTGGTGGTCCAACCATTTGCTAATCCTGGAACCGGGAAAGCATCAAAATTTTCAAAATAAGGAATAGTACCTGGTGTAATGTTTTGGGTATTGGTTACCGTGATATTATTCAAGCTATCATTCGGATTAAAACCATCACCTGCGGTAGAAACCCAAACGCGCATGCTGTAGTTGCGCAGCGCAGAAAAATTATATTGATTACTAAAAGTATAACTTAACCTATTATTAGGCGGTAAAACAGCATTAATGGTTTCGGTGTAAATCGTGCCACCATCAACTTGATAAGACACATCAAAAGAATTGATGGGGTTGGCACCTTTATTTTCTACCTCAACTATAATATTTTCTGCCGAACCATAACCACAGAGAGGGGCAGCTGAGGCAGAAGGATAAGACAATTCGTTTAAGCTTAAGTCAATGGCTTGTGGATCTCGGATAGAGAAATTATCAAAACCAACCCCTTCTAATAAGGTGGAGTTATCGGTAGACATCACCATTCGAAACTTAACTTGAGTTTGCCCAGCCAAACCTGCTAGGATATTTTCAACTGAGATCCAGCCGCCTGATATTCCTTCCCAAACCTGTGCAGTGGTGTTGTTGTACCAATTTGTTGGATTCGGACCGGCAGGCAATTTACTCCAAGAAACACCATTGTCAATGGAATACTCCATCCAAGCTTGATCGAAACCTCCCTCAGTTGCATAAATTAAAGAAAAACTCATGATAGGATCACCTATTGACGCCCCAAAATCAAAGCAGGGAGACTCTACATAAGATAACTCATTATTATTATAAGTACCTGAAAGATTCGTCACATAGGCCTGCACCCCTGATGCGGCAGAATTAATAGTTAAAAATGGAGAAGGTGAAGGGGTTCCTAATGCCCATGAAGGATTGGTTCCACCAATCACCCATCCTGTATTGGCTGTTTCAAAATCTGAATTATAAGTTGGAGCAAAAGCTGGGTCATTTGTAAAAGCAATACTTAAGGTATCGTTAATCAGGTTACCATCTCCAGTTAAGGAATTGTAAGTTACAAGCGAATAAGCTCCTTGCACAGAAAGATTAGCGGTGGTGGAAAAACGATAATCCAGTGAGTCATTCGGTGCTAATGTTGCAGTAATATTTTCAGTCACAGGTGCACCGCCATTGAGTTCATAGCTTACGCTGAAATTACTGGCGGGATTGGTACCCACATTTTTGATTCTTACTTCTACAGTGTCTGCGGCTCCAAGTCCACAACCACTTTCAGGTTGTAAGATTTCGGAAAGTAAAATGTCATTAGGAAAAGGAGAGTAAATTTGAACATTGTCTAGACCGACGTACCAACCCCAGTCATTTCCATCTGTGTAATAAAAGCGTACTTGGCAATTTGCATTGGCAAATGAGGATATATCGATTGTAGCGTGAGGAAAATTATTTTGACAAGTAGCGGCTGTATAATTACCACAATCGTCTAAAGCAGTGTTGAAAACATTGATCCATGAAGTTCCGTTAAAAACGTCTACTTTGAATGAATCAGGTATTCCGTTGAAAAAACGGGCATTATAATCAAACTCTAAAGTGGTTACCGAACTGGCTGAATTATCAAATACAGGGGATAATAATTCTGCAGTGTTATTCAATGATGTACCACCCAAAGCATCATCATCAAAATAAGCCATGGCCGTACCATCTAAATTTTGATTACCTGCATGCACACCAGCACCATCCGGACCGAAAGACCAATTGGTAGTACCTGAAATCGCAGTATTGGTCCAACCGGCAGGTAAGGTGGCCGCATTAAAGTCTTCATCTACATGAAAATTTTGAGCGGTAGCTAGGTTGATCAAACAAGTTACAGAGAGAATTGAGAGTAATAATTTTTTCATAGTCGTGCTACTTAATTTCGAATCCCGAAAGTTAATAAATTTTAGACTTTTATTTCAAACTATCATTTAGGACGCACACACTTCGCTTTGGGTTGCTTTGAGCACAAAAAAAAGGCTTGTCAAAAACAAGCCTTTTCTATCTTTTTAAATGATGTTTAATGCTTTCCAATCTCAGTTAAGTATCGCTCAGCATCTAAAGCAGCCATGCAGCCGGTGCCTGCTGCAGTCACTGCTTGGCGGTATACTTTATCTGCAGCGTCGCCGCTAGCAAAAACGCCAGGCACTTTTGTTTTTGAAGTCCCCTTCTCGATCTTTAGATAGCCAACTTCATCCATGTCTAACCACCCTTTGAAAATATCTGTATTCGGTTTATGACCGATGGCAACAAAAAATCCGGTTACCTCTAATTTACGTTCTTCCATGGTTTGATTATTAAAAGCAAGCACTCCTTCAACCGCTTGATCTCCTAAAACCTCTTTTACTTCATGGTGAAAAAGCACTTCAATGTTCTCTGTATTCATTACCCTTTCTGCCATAATATTAGAAGCCCGAAATTCATCTCTTCGAACCAGCATGTAAACCTTATTACAAAGCTTGGCTAAGTAAGTTGCTTCTTCGCAGGCGGTATCTCCTCCCCCTACAATGGCCACATCTTGCCCTTTGTAAAAGAAGCCATCACAAACAGCACAAGCACTTACGCCATGACCGTTGAGACGATCTTCTGATTCTAGCCCCAACCATTTTGCGGAAGCACCGGTTGAAATAATCACTGCATCAGCAGTTATTTCTTTGCTCTCATCCACCCATACCTTATGAACAGGGCCGGTAAAATCAACTTTTGTAGCTAAACCAAAACGTACATCGGTACCAAAACGCTCTGCTTGTTTTTGGAAATCGATCATCATCTCAGGTCCATTGATCCCATCGGGATAACCGGGGTAATTCTCTACATCATTGGTAATAGTCAACTGACCACCTGGCTGTAGGCCTTGGTACATAACAGGCTCCATATTTGCTCTTGCAGCATAAATAGCAGCGGTGTAGCCTGCAGGACCTGAACCAATGATGAGGCATTTTACATGCTCAGTATTCTGTTTTTCTTCACTCATAATTTTCTACAATAAATTGGAACACAAAAATAAGCTTTAGAATGGTAAAATTGTTTGAAAAGAAACTGTATTCAAGCAGCAATTCAAACATCAAAATTTAAGACCAATGTTTAAGGTTTACATCACAAAAAGCGAGTCCCCCAACAATTATTTAGACAGGACAAACACAAGACTTGGATAAAAGACTTTCTAGGCATCAAGGCAATGAAGTAAAAAGCACTGCCAACAAAGGTCCTTGGAAACTGGTCTACACCCTTGATTTTAAAACCAGGCAGGAAGCGGTTGAGATGGAAAGAAAAATCAAGAAAAGAGGGGCTGCTCGTTTTCTTGCATCTGCCGGTAGCTAATGGTTTTCAAACAGACTTATAAGTAAAAGCGCTTTTGCTTTAATTTTTGACTTTGCTAGTGGTAATTTCAAACCCTAAGTTTCGGAATGTAGCTTAGTCCACGCTTAAGCGTGGCAGGCCTATTAAAGTGCTCGTCTGGGGGGCGAGAGATCGCCCCGATTCGATCGGGCTCATCCCAATCAAAAAATCTCGATTTCCTTTTATTTTTTCAATTTGCTTATCGTAATTTGGCTCACCGTTTCGGGATGTAGCTTAGTTCGGTTAAAGTGCTCGTCTGGGGGGCGAGAGATCGGAGGTTCAAATCCTCTCATCCCGACAATCAAAAGCCTGCTTTTTTAAGTGGGCTTTTTTGCTTTTTTTGAGCTAAGCTTGGCTTAAAGCGAAAGAAAAAGAAAAAAGACCAAAGGGCTACAGCCCAAGGATTTTGATTGAATCCCCTCCCCAAAGGCAAGCCGAAGGCAATCCTCTCATCCCGACAATCAAAAGCCTGCTTTTTTAAGTGGGCTTTTTTACGATTTTATTATTTATCGGTTAACCAAAAACCTACCATTGGTTAAGGCAATGGTATCATTGGTGTTGTTATTAACCACCTCTGCAAAAAAAGTCCCTCTGATAAAGTTCGCAGTTACACTATCAATATCTAGCTGACCATTTATCGATTGGTAGCTGCTTGTTTGAGATTGAAAGTAGCCAATAAAAGGGTTAGCGTAGGTAGAATCTTCAGGTTCATTAAAAAGGGTAATTTGAATCTGACCAGAAACAATCATGTTATCGTTTATGATCTGATACATGCCCAAAGCTTCTTGATAAACGGGATTTGAATAAGTGCTCGGCACTCCATCTACTTCCACCTCATAATATTCAGCAAGGCTGCTTCCGCCACCACTTCCGCCTCCGTTTCCACTACCGGAACCACTTCCTCCTCTACCTGAGCCGGGAGTTGAGCCATCAAAATTCGGTGATTGAAGGCCAACTAACTCTTCATTTGGAGTAAGGGGCTCTTCTTTCGCACAAGCAGCTAGAAAGATCAAGCTGCATAGTGAAAGAGAAATTGTGAAAAGGCTATGGCTAATCCTTTGTTTCATACTCGATTTATTGAATGATGGCCTCAAAGGTACCATTTTGAAAACTTAAACTCTGCCCACCGAAATTTTGAGTGTTAGCATTAAAAGTTCCCCTTACGGTTCTATTTTGAGTGTTGATTTGGGTAATGTTTATGGTACCTGACTGGCCAAAATAAGAGTTTTGCATTGCGTTTGCACTGAAGGTGTTGGCATTGTAAATAAAGTTCACCAAGGGATCCGCGATATCGTAGGACTTAACTGAAATAGACTCGTTGATGGTTATGTTGATACTTATTGTGTCGTTATTGATAGAAGCATTGATCACTTCTCTTGTAGCCCCCATTGCTGTGGTGCTAAAAAACTGGCATGCATTTGCATCAAAGACGGTTCCATTGCTTAGGTTGGCCCGCATTTTCCCACTTGGAATCACGGTTATCTTTAAATTGTTGAAGACCCCATCCTCAATTTGTATGCCTTTATTCTGACCAGCTAAGTATACTGTAGCTTCAAAGGTTCCTGAAATAGTTGAGGCCTGTTGGTCATATTCAGTGATGCTTATAATCGCATTATTCTCTCCATTAGAACGTCTGGAAGAATAAAAATCACTGCCATTGCGGTAAACGACACGATTAGTTCCTTGTGCATTACCAATGTAAACCCCCTCTTCAGGACTATCCGTAACAATAAAAATCTCTTGACTTTCTTTTCTACCAGTTGCTGTTAGTTGACCTTCGCTTCTACCAGAGGTATTTGTTGTTAAAAAAGGAACGCCATCAATTTCAGCGTAAAAGGGGCGGTTTCGAATGGCTTCAAGATCGGGATTAATAAAATCTTGGGCAGTCAGTGGCTCTGCATCCTCGCAGGAAACACTTACTAAAACAAGTAAAAGATAGATCAAGTATTTTTTCATATCATCCTGCCCACCCTTCTCGGTCAAGGCTCCTGTATTGTATGGCTTCTGCCAAATGTGCTGTTTCTATATCTGTTGAACCATCTAAATCGGCAATCGTTCTCGAAACTTTTAAAATACGGTCGTAGGCTCTAGCCGACAAACCTAACTTTTCCATAGCGTTCTTTAACAATTGCTGACCAGCTTCATCTATACGACAAATTTCGCGTAATTGTTTGGAACCCATCATCGCATTGGCATGAATTTCATTTAATTCTTCATAACGCTCCTGTTGCACCTCTCTCGCTTTTACCACTCGTTCGCGAATCACTTCGCTTTTTTCAGCTAATCGTTTCTCAGAAAGCTTTTCAAAATCAACTGGAGTAACCTCTACATGCAAGTCAATTCGATCTAATAAAGGTCCAGAAATTTTATTCAAATAACGGTGTACCATACCCGGAGCACACATACATTCCTTTTCAGGGTGATTGTAATAGCCGCAAGGACAAGGATTCATAGAAGCTACCAACATAAATGAGGCCGGATAATCAACCGTAAACTTAGCGCGAGAAATGGTAACCCTGCGCTCTTCCATTGGTTGTCGCATAACCTCTAGAACGGTGCGTTTAAACTCTGGCAATTCGTCCAAAAACAGCACACCATGATGAGCAAGGGAAATTTCGCCGGGTTGAGGAAAACCTCCTCCACCAACTAAAGCCACATCGCTAATGGTGTGATGTGGGGAACGAAAAGGTCTTGTTGTAATCAATGAGGTTTCCGTATCCATTCTGCCTGCAACGGAATGAATTTTTGTGGTTTCTAAGGCTTCTTGCAAACTTAAAGGAGGCAAAATAGTAGGCAGGCGCTTGGCAAGCATGGTTTTTCCTGCTCCCGGAGGACCGATCAAAATTACATTATGACCACCGGCAGCGGCAATTTCAAGGGCTCGCTTAATGTTTTCTTGTCCTTTAACATCCTCAAAGTCAAAATTGGTATTGTTCAGATTCTTGTAGAACTCTTCTCGAATATTGAGGTCAACCGCTTTAAGTGTAGATTCTTCATTAAAAAAGTCGATTACTTCTTTAATGTTGCTTACTCCATAAACTTCTAAACCCTCTACTATAGCAGCTTCTCTTGCATTTTGCTCAGGTAAGATCAGGCCTTTAAAACCCTCTTCTTTTGCCTTTACAGCAATGGGCAAAGCCCCTTTCATGGGCTGCAAACTACCGTCAAGACTCAGCTCACCCATGATCACGAAGTCGTCTAATCGATCTGCTTTTATTTGTTCAGAAGCAGCTAAAATACCCGTTGCCAAAGTAAGGTCATAAGCTGATCCCTCTTTGCGAATATCAGCGGGTGCCATATTGATCACGATCTTTTTACCTGGAATTTTGTAGCCATTATTTTTGAGCGCAGCTTCAATCCGCTGGTGGCTTTCTTTTACCGCGCTATCTGGCAAGCCAACGAGCAAAAAGTTAATTCCCTGTCCAATATTCACCTCAACGGTAATGGTAATCGCATCAACTCCATAAACCGCACTTCCGTATGTTTTTACAAGCATAGATAAGTGGTTTTCATTATCTTCGAAATATGAATAACAATATTACGTTAATGTTTAAATACTTTCTCCTTTTCACTCTGTTGATTTCTGCAGGGATGGTTGAGGCTCAAAAAGTTGAATTCTACCCTGCTAAACTTTTCCCTGCCAAGCCTTATGGAGGAATGGAGGAATTAGAACGATTGGTAAGTCAACTCATGGTCTACCCTGAGGAGGCGCGTAAAAAAGAAATCGAGGGAAAGGTTTTCATCCGCTTTAAAGTCGACCCACAAGGTAAAGCACGACAAATCAATATAAGCAGCGGGCTTGACCGTTCACTTGAAGATGAAGCACTAAGGATCTTCAAACATATCAAATGGCTTACGGCTAAAGAGCAATCTGCTAACGTTGGCGAACTTGATGAGCTCCAAATAGCGTTTGACCTTAGAAAGTACCGAAGAGTGGTAAAAAAGCGCGGTTATGAAAAGCTGCCTGAGCCAAGCTTACCTACAAGTGATACCTTGATAACCTTCAGCATCAACGAGCTGGATGAAGCCCCAAAAATTGCCAATGCGAGCAGCATCAATTCCTTTTTAGCTGAACACTTTAAATACCCTAGCATAGCGCTACAACGTGGAATTTCAGGTCGTGTAAGCATGGAGTTTGTAGTTGAACCCTTTGGTCAAGCTACTAACATTCAAATTATTAGGTCACTACCCGGTGGTTGCGATGAAGAGGCCAAACGTTTAGTTCGGAAAATGCGCTGGGAAAGCGGAGTTAAAGATGGAGAAGCTGTTCGTTGTTTATATCGTTATGATCTAAACTTTGTAAATCCAGGAGGAGAAATTCGCTAAAGTCCCATGGAATGCTCTATTCCTTGAATAAGGGTGTGGATCACTTTAATGTGTATTTCTTGTGCCCGATCTGCATAAGTCGATTTTGGGGCTCTTATTTCAAGGTCACAAAGGGAGGCCATCTTTCCACCATCCTTCCCGGTGAGTCCAATAATGTGCATCCCTTTTTCTTTTGCTGCCTCTATGCCCTTTATCACATTGGTTGAATTACCTGAAGTACTAATGGCAAGTAATACATCTCCCGACTGACCAACAGCTTCGATATACCTTGAAAAAACCGCATCATAACCATAATCATTGGCGACACAACTCAAGTGCGAAGGATCGGATATGGATAAAGCAGCCAAAGCCTTTCTATTTTCTCTAAAGCGTCCGCTGAGCTCCTCAGCAAAATGCATTGCATCGCACATTGAACCGCCATTACCACAAGAAATGACTTTGTGGTCAGACCTTAACGAATCAGCTAAAAGTTTGATTGCTTTTTCAATTTTTTCAAATTGCTGCTGGTCTGCTAAAAACTGATCTAAGACCGTTTGAGCTTCTCGAAAGTTTTCTTTGGGATCGAATGTTTTCATGAAAATGGATTCTCAGACAAAAATAAAACAAGAATAGAAGAGCATGGTGCATAAAGTATTTTTATTTTAGCCCTAAAGATTTTAACCTATGAAAAAAGTACTCTTTAGTTTATTGTTGATGGGCAGTATGCAAGTCCTACTTGCTCAAAACGAACCAACTTGTTATCAGAAATATGCAACAGGATTTGAAAAGCTTGGTGCTTTTGAAGTAAATGACGGAGCCCATGAAGTGGTGGTAAGCATTCGCAAAGGAAGTTATGCTGACTGCTTTGTCGGAAAAGTAAAAGTGATGAACGGTGTTGTTCTAAAAAACAGCATTCAACTTTCTTACGTAGATGGTAACTACGAAGATTTTGATAGAGAGTACAAATTCGAAGATCCAATCACGGTGATTAACGGCATGTCTAAAACCATGGTAACCGCAGATGACGAATTAGTTAACGTACTCTTTATAAACAAGATCAAACCGAAGAAAAAAGCACTTAAACGAGCTCCGGAGCCTGACTTCGACTTTTAAGCCATTATTTGCTAGCGGTTTCTTTTCCTTGCTGGTAGGCATTAATACCACAATCTAAAAACTGCTCATACTCTTCTACATCGGGGGTATATCCCACAGGATTCCCCAGCAATTCTCCTTCAGGACTTAACATTACGTAATAAGGTTGTGAGTTATTGTTGAATACCTGAGTTTGAAAGGTTGCCCATTTGTTTCCGATGGTCTTGATCTTCTTCTTTTTAAGCTCTTTTCCTGCTTGATACTCAAACACTCCTTGCTGCTCCTCAGGTAATTTCACCTTATCATCAACATATAGAGAAACCAAGACAAAGTCTTCCTTCAGCTTCTTTTTAATACGCTCTACGGTCCATACAGACTCTTCCATTTTTCGGCAGTTCACACATGCCCAGCCGGTAAAATCAATCAGCAAAGGCTTATTCTGTTCTTTCGCTGCAGCCAATCCCTCTTCGAAATCATCATATTCTGCATGGAAAGTTTCTTTTTCGTACCAAGAATAAAAGGTAGGTGGCGGAAAACCGCTTAATAGGTTATGATTCCAAGGAGAGTTTTTCAAAACACCTGGAGCAATGTAAATGGTAAAAGCTAGTACCACTGCTGCAAAACCTATGCGGAAAGGAGAAAGCCTTCCAATAGGCGAATCATGTGGAAACTTGATCAAGCCTAGCAAATAGGCAGTCAGACCGATGCCGATAATGGTCCAGATCAAAAAGAATGTTTCACGTTGAATCAATCCCCACTGTTCTACTAGGTCGGCATTGGATAAGAATTTTAGCGCAAGCCCTAACTCTATGAAACCAAGCACCACTTTCACTGAGTTGAGCCAGCCACCTGATTGAGGTAGTTTGTTCATCATACTTGGGAAGGTAGCAAAAATGGCAAAAGGCAAACCAAGAGCCACCCCAAAACCACTCATAGCGGCGGTAATTGGCCATGGTCCGTTTTTAAGTGCATTTCCTAAAACAGTTCCTAAAATTGGCCCTGTGCAAGAGAAAGAAACTAAAGCTAGTGTTAAGGCCATAAAAAAGATTCCCAATACTCCACCCACCTGAGAAGCAGAGTCAGCCTTATTGGTGAGCTTGCTTGGCAAGGTAATTTCAAAGTAGCCAAAAAAGGAAATGGCGAAAACCACGAAGACCAGAAAGAAAATAATATTTAACCAAACTGAAGTAGCAACCTCGTTTAAGATTTCCGGATCAGTATTGAAGTGAAAAGGTATACTGAGAACCGCATAAATAGCGAAAATAAAAAAGCCATAAAGCACTGCTTTACCAACTCCTTTGCTATCTCCATCCCCTTTTGTAAAAAAACTTACGGTTAAAGGTATCATTGGAAACACACAAGGCGTTAATAAGGCGATCAAACCTCCAATAAAGCCAAATAAAAAAACCATCCATACATTGCTGATCTCCTTCCTTTCTCCACAAGAAGAAACAGGATTATCCAAATCAACCAGTGGCAAAGATGGAATCACTTTACTGACGTCCAAATTGGCTTTTTGATCAGCTTTATCAAGTGCATTTAAGCCCTTACCGCTTTGTAGATCAAATTCAAATTCAATGATCTCCGGAGGCAAGCACATTTTGTCGTTACAGACCATAAACTCTAGCTCACCCTTTACCAACTTTTCTGTGGTCTTAATCTTCTGCTCAAAACTCGCTTGATCTGCAAAATAGTTAAGATCCATTTCAAAATTAGGATCATAGTCGGTGATCAACTCACCTGTTTCCTCTACCTCCCCAATCAGTTCGTGCTTGTCCTCTTCAAAGTAAAAGGCAGTAGCAATAGGACCATCGTCATTTGGTAGGTGCTGAGAATACAAATGCCAGCCCTCGCCTATAGCCGCTTCAAAAAGCAGCAAATAAGTATTCGCTTCTTCTAGCTTTTCTACTTGGAAAGACCATCTGACTGCTTGGTCATTCTGCTCATTGCTTGCTTCAGTGGCTTTTAAGTCTGCTTCTTCAGGTTCTACTAGATCGCCAGTCGTCTCCTCAGGCATTGGTTCAGTTACATTTCCTGTAGCGGGAATGGCAAAAACAAGATCAACATATTCTGGAGGTAGGCATTTTTCTTCATCACAAACCATAAAGTAAACCTCAGCCGTAATTTCAAAGGCTTCAGGTGTGCTAGGTTTGATCAATTGAGTAAAGGTCACCTGATCTTTGAAAAAGTTGAGATCCATATCAAAATTAGGATCGTATTCCGTGATAGCTTCGGGCTCTTTAACGGCACCTAGCAACTCATATTCAGCTCCCTCTGGGAAGGCGAACTCAGTGGCAATCGGGCCATCGTCACTCGGTAAGCTTTGTGAATATAGGTGCCAATTTTTTTCAATACTTGCAGTTACTTTCAAGGCAAACTTCCCATCTTGCAATTGCTCAACATTAGTTTCCCAACTTACGGGATTAAAGACTTGAGCTAATAGAGAAGAACTTAAAAAAACAGCTAGAAGCAAAGAAAAAACACCTTTCATAAAACCCTTTTTTAAATAATAGTTACCAAAAGTAACATTATTTCCCCGAGGGATGTAGCTCAATATGGTCTCTTAACTCTTCATTAAGACTTAAACCGAAATGCTTTTTTATGACCCCTACAAAAAGATAAAGCAGAGGAGTATCAATGGCTGCCACCAGAACTTTAAATAAAAAGCCGTTGATGAGTAAGTCAGTAAAGCGGTTCCAAGAGATCGCTTCAAAGAGACACAGCAAGAATAAAACTGCTGCTGTATCAACAAATTGAGAGGTCATGGTGGAGGCATTATTTCTTAGCCAAAGGTGTTTACCTTTTGTCAGGTTTTTCCAAAAATGGTAAATGCGGATATCGACTAACTGCGCTAACAAATAAGCGATCATAGAAGCAGATACCGCTACTCCTGTGAGTCCAAAAACTTGATTGAAAGTCAGGTCATCCACAGGCGACCATGTAGTGGCAGGAACTCCATTGGCGGCCCAAACGATAGCCAAAACAAAAACAGTTGAGAACAATCCTGCAATCACTACCTGATTCGCTTTTTTCTTCCCGAAAATTTCAGAAATAATGTCGGTTATCAGAAAAGTGATGGGATAAGGTAGAATGCCCACTGAGATCTCAAAGGTGTAAAAGCCAAAAAAATTCCAGCTAAAAAATTTTTGAAAGATGAGATTACCGGCAACCAAAGAAGCAATAAACAAGGCTCCTAGCACTAAATATAGCCGCTCTGCTTGTCTTCTTTTCACTGCCTCCATGCCACTTTCAATATTTTCTTACTAGCTGATTTTACCTTAAAGCTTTCACTGATACCAAAGCCAAAAACTAAACAAATGTTCCCTGCACTTTCGACTAACCAAACATTTTGTTTTTCGGGCAGGGACACTTTAGCATCAATCAAAATATCACTTACCTTCTTTTTCCCTTTCATTCCTAAGGGTTGAATTCGATCACCCTCTTGCCATTTTCTTAGAATAAGTGGCTCCCTTAGACTTTCAAAATCTAAAAAATAGCTGTTTTGTTCTTGGAGATCTGCAGGCGACTGTTCTAAGATGGTTAAGTCGAGGTAAAAAGGTTCGGTTAACCGCTGTGGAGATAAGGTCAATTCATAATCTACAGCTTTTTCGGTCTGTTTGTTGGTCTCAAGCAGTAGGAGTTTTTCGCGATCTAAAACAAGCTGATGAGTTGCGCTAATAAACTTACTACCGCTCAGAAACTTTGATTGAATCAGATTAAGGCAATCTGCAAGTTGATCAAAGTTGAAACCATAAGGCTTGAAAAGTTCAGCCATAACCAACTTCGGGTGCTTTAGCTGCATGATCGAGTTATAACTCAAATACCCTTGATCGACTTCTTCTTTTAAGCTATTCACTTTCTCATCAAGATAATCATCAACGAGCTCTTGATATTCCTGAATTCGCTGCATATTTGCCTGCATCGTTTCTAGAATCTGCGGATTTCTGCTTTCCCATTTTGCAATGATTTCATGCCTAAAGAAGTTACGCAAATAGTTCACCTCAGCATTAGAGGCGTCTTCGCGATAGCTTAGGTCAAGTGCTTCAGCCATGGTTCGAATTTCCTTTTTGCTGCAGTTTAACAATGGTCTCCACAGCTTATCCGACTGATTTATACCAGTTAGCCCTTTTAAGCCAGTGCCCCGATTTAAATTGATCAAAAAAGTTTCGAAGCTGTCATCCAAATGATGGGCAGTGAGCAAGTGGGTAAACTGCTTTTTTTCCATCAATTCTTCAAAAAATGCATAGCGAATCTTTCTGGCACTTTCTTGAATCGACAAACCCATTTGTTGCGCTTCTGAAGCAGCATCTACCCTTTTCAAATGTAGATCAAGCTTTAATTTTTTAGCCTTGTCCTTGATCAACTGCTCGTCCCTTTCAGATTCTTTTCCCCTTAAGGAAAAATTTACATGAGCAAGCGCATAAGGTACCTCGCAGTGGTCAATCAGATACCAAAGCAGACTGCTGTCTACACCCCCACTTACTGCTAGCAAGAGTTTAGGCTGCTCTATAGTTTTCAGCCTTTCTTTGGTTTTATGGATCAAGTCTTCAAGCATCAGTGATTTTTCTGTTGCTCAAAAATAGCTTTTGCTTTCAACAAGCATTCTTCATATTCATTTTCAGGCACACAAAGGTCAGTAATTGCTCCGCCAACGGTAAGCGAAAGATACTGCTTGCTTTGATGGTAAAGTAAGCTCCTGATGACTACATTGAAATCAAAGTCGCCATAAGGATCAAAATAACCTACTGAGCCTGAGTAAAGCTCTCGAGCACTTACTTCATGCTTATCAATTAATTGTAAAGCAGAAACTTTAGGTGCTCCTGTCATAGAGCCCATGGGAAAGGAATTGGAAATAACATCAACCGGATGCAAACCTTCCTTTAATTCGCTGATCACGGTTGAGATCAATTGGTGCACCTGCGGAAAAGTATATACTCCAAATAGCTCCTCTACCTTAACACTGCTTTTTGCTGCGGTTCTTGAAAGGTCGTTTCTCACCAAGTCAACAATCATCACATTCTCAGTTTGCTCTTTCAAATCAGCTTTTAAAGCCATTTTTATAGCGTGATCTTCCGCTTCATTCTTGCCCCTTTTTGCAGTTCCTTTGATTGGCTGAGAAATCAACTTTTCCCCTCTTTTGCAGAGGTAACGTTCTGGTGAAGCTCCCATCAAATATTGATCATTCAGCTTGTAAAATGCTGCAAAAGGCATGGGAGAATGTTCATTTAGTTGAGCCATCAGTAAATGAGGTTCAATTTCAACCTTTTCAGCAAAAAACTCTTGGCAATAATTTAGCTCATACACATTGCCATATTGGATTTCCTCCTTAAGTCTTTGCACTGCATCCAAGTATGCCTTTTTACTCATTCTGGGAGTCAGTCGCGGAATTTGCTGTCTTTTAGCTTTCGCTGCTTGTTCCGCTTGTATCTCATGCTTTAAGTCACTTAAAGGCTTAGCATCTACATCAAAGTTGGCATACAGTTGCAGCTGATCTGAACCACGTTCTTGAAGCACCAAATACGCCGGCTCAAAAAATGCACAATCACCAAATTCAAAGGTTTTTGCATGTCTGGTTTCAAGCTCCTCTAGCTGATCTTTCAACTCAAAGCCAAAGTGACCAAAAAGCCAAGATGGTTGCTCTTGCTGATAAGCCTTTAAAGACTCTAGCGATTGTTTTGATGCTTGAAAGATCCGATAAGCCCCAAAAGCTGCAAGAGTCTCATATTTACCGTATTGATCGGGATAGTGATTTGAATGATAGATTGCTACATATTTGAAAGACTTGGCCCAACCACTCAACTTTGACAGCAAATTGAGTTGCTGCGACTGAGACAATGTAAATTCAGTAATTTTCTCCACCAAGTAAAATTAAGCATGAGTACTACTTCTTTTACTGAAAGCGAGCTAAAGAAAAAGGNATTCAAGACTGCTTTAATGCAGTTTTTAGAAAAAAAAGGGGCGAGCATTAAAGCTGATCTANCTTCATTGAGAGAGGATATGGGAAATGAAACCAAAAGCTCAGCCGGAGATAAGTTTGAGACAGGAAGAGAAATGATGCAACAAAGTTTAAGTCAATTAGAATCTCAAAAAGACCTGTTGAGGAGACAGTTGCAACTTTGTTCCGAAATTAGCCTAAAAGCGAGTTCAAGGGTAAGTTCGGGCTCTTTGGTAGTAACAGAGCTTCATCAATTTTACATTGGCCTTGCACTCGGAAAATTACAGCTTAATGGCNCAGATTATTACTTACTCTCAGAAAAAGCACCCATTGCCCAAGCCATGCTGGGCAAAACAGTAGGTGAAAAATTAAGGTTTCGCAACCAACAACTACAGATCAAAGCAATTTATTGATGGGCTCTAAACTCTTATACTACTTGCTTATACTTCCCATTAGTTACCTTCCCTTTTGGATACTCTATGGCCTTTCTGACTTTACCTATCTGGTGCTTTACAAATTAATCGGTTACCGCACAAAGGTGGTTAGGAGCAACCTTAAAAACAGTTTTCCTGAATTGGATCAAAAGGAAATTAAGCGAATAGAAGCTGCATTTTACCGCCATTTATGCGACGTAATTGTAGAAGCGATCAAAGCCTTTACAATATCAGAGCAAGCAGCTGAAAAACGCATGGTTCATCAAAACCCTGAACTGCTAGACCAATTTTACCAAGAAGGCAAACAAGTTGTTTTAGCAGGTGGACACTATGGAAATTGGGAATTATTTGCCATAACCATCGGGATGAACTTAAAGCATAAAGCAATAGCGCTTTACACCCCACTCAAAAATGAATTTTTTAATGAAAAGGTAAAGAATAGCCGATCAAAATATGGTTTGGGCATGCTTTCAATTCAAGAGATCAAGAAAAAAATTTCAACTCTAGACAACGGACTTTATGCCATTATTTTTGGAGCAGATCAGTCACCTAGAAAATCGCAAAAAGCCTACTGGATGACCTTCCTTGGTCAAGAAACTGGAGTGCAATTTGGGACAGAGAAATTTGCTCTAGAAAATGAGGCGGCCGTAGTATTTGGCAATATTCACCGTATAAAAAGAGGCTATTACGAGGTTCGCTATCAGCTAATCAGCAGCAATGCCGTGCATGAACCATACGGCTATATTACCCAAGCACACACCAAGCTATTGGAAAAAGAAATAAAGCAAAAACCTGAGCATTGGCTTTGGAGCCATAAAAGATGGAAACACCAAAGGCCTGAAGATATGCCGTTGAACGAAGATCTAAAAATCTCGTTGTAAGACTATGGGAATACTCGGAACTATAGTAAAATCTGCGATTAATGTCGGGCAAAAGCTTGAAACAGAAAACGAGTCCGCTAGTGCCATGCAGAAAAAGCAGTTGCGCAAATTGCTTAAAACGGCTCAAAATACCTCTTTTGGAAAATTTCATGGCTTTGAAGAAGTGCTTAGCAGCAATGACCTCATCAAAGCTTTCCAGCAGCACGTCCCGATTCATACTTATGAAGACATGGCTCCTTGGTGGGAACAGCAGCAAAAATTCCCTGACATAAGCTGGCCGGGAAAACCAGATTACTTTGCATTGAGCAGCGGCACCACAGGAAGTGGTTCAAAAAGAATACCAGTAACTGAAGCGATTTCAGATAGCATGCGAAAAGTTGGTATTTCACTTTGCACCCAATTACCCAACTTTAACCTTCCTAAAGAGGTGTTTGAAAGCAGTGTACTGATGTTAAGTAGCTCTGCTCAATTAGAAAAACATGAACACGGCCACTTAGAAGGAGAGATTAGTGGCATCAACGTTCATAAATTTCCCGAATGGTACGAGCTATTTTACCAACCAGGCAAGAGTATTGCTGCTATTAATAATTGGGACGAACGGGTAAAACAAATCGCCAAAAATGCCGCTGAATGGGACATTGGAGCAGTGGCAGGAATCCCCTCATGGGTATTGTTGATGCTAAAAGAAGTTATGGCTTACCACAAACTGAACTACATTCAGGAAATATGGCCTAACTTTTCGGTCTATGCTTCAGGTGGGGTAGCTTTTGAAACCTATCGAAAAGACTTTGAGAAGCTTTCAAACAAAAAACTAACTATCCTGGACACTTATTTGGCCTCAGAGGGCTTTTTTGCCTACACCGCTAGTCCTGATTCGATGGCCATGCGTTTGGCACTCGCTCACGGTTATTTTTACGAATTCATACCTTTTGATGAAAGGGGTATAGATGAATTTGGAGAAGTTAAAAAAGACGCCACTGCACTTACCATTGATGAAGTTAACAAGGGAGAAGAATATGTGCTTATGATCTCTAGCTGCGCAGGAGCTTGGCGTTACGTCATAGGCGATACGATTGAGTTTACTTCATTACAGCCCCCCGAAATAAAGATAACAGGAAGAACTAAGTTTTTCTTGAATGTAGTCGGATCTCAACTCTCGGAAGAGAAAATGAATCAAGCTATTGTTGAATTAGGGCAAATTTTTGAAACGAGCTTTAATGAATTCATGGTTGCAGCGCTGCAAGATGAATCAGAAGACTATTATCACCAATGGGTTTTAGTAAGCGATGATGATTTGAAGGAGGAGAAGTTGAAATTAGAACTTGATCAAATCTTGAAAGCGAAAAATAAAAACTATGCTGTGGCCAGAAATAAGGCACTAAAAGCAATAAAAGTAAAAGTGATCAATAAAAAGCAGTATAAAGGCTACTTAGAATCCACTAAAAAAGCAGGAGGTCAAGTAAAAACTCCAAAAGTGATGAAGGCTGAAAAAATGCTAGGACTGCTTGACCAATTTAACTAAAGGTTGTAGTATGGTTCTAACATTTCCTTATCTTCAGAACAAACCATAACCTGATTCTCAGGCAAATAATACCGTTTAATTCTTGATTTATAGGTTGGGCTAATGCGTTCATCGCCCAGAATGAATTGCTTGGTGGCAAGAATCTCATCTTGAAAACCATTTGCAATAGCTATATAATCTGCTGCATGCTCAACTGTCTTCTTAAAACGTTCAGAGAAATAGTATTTGAAGCCATAACGAATCATACTCAGGTTGCTGTGCTGTTGGTAGTCCATCACATGCCCTAATTCATGGGCAAACCAGCCAATAAGAATAGGCTCAGGTAATTTTTCTAAGACTAAAGATTCTTCATCTCTTACGTGGTGACCAATGTTAATTCGGTAGCGCTTTACTCCATCAAAAAGGGAGCGTAACGTAATAATTGGTTGTGCCTGCATAGTTGAGTTACCAATCGATTGTTGCACCAAGGTAATTTCATATTTATGAAGGGACTGGTAACGATTCCAAACTTTCTCAAAACTATCTTTGATCTTTTGGCTTTCCACATTTTTGAAGTGCACACTCATATCAAATTCCTCTCCTTTTGAGCCCTTTTTAAAAAATGAAGACTCCACAATTTCTTCACCTTGAAGAAGATTATGATCAGCGAAATAGGTTCCTGAACAAAATGCAATTAACAAGATGATCAAAAAGTATTTCGTAGTTCTATTCTGCAAAAACGGCTTATTCATTAAAAGTAAAGACGTAAAGTATAGGCAGAATGTTCAAAAGAATCAAGTCCTTTGCTTCACCATGTCTTCTAATGCATCAATCCAAAGGGGGTGATCGTTAAGGCTTTCGACTAATTGTACCTTTTCTCCGCCGTGCTCTTCGAAAATTTCTTGGTACTCAATTCCAATCTCAACCGTAGTTTCTAAACAATCAGCCACAAAAGCAGGACTAAAGGCAAGTAGCTTTTTCTCTCCTTTTTTGGCACGCTCTTCTACAATTTCGTCAGAAAATGGCTCAAGCCACTTTTTATCTAAGCGAGATTGGAAGGCAACAGTATAGTTTTCTTCAGGTATATTGAGTTTCTCAGCCAATAAGCGAGTAGTAGCGTAACATGTTGCTTTATAACAGTATTTATTCTCCTCTGTAAGTTCGGTTTCACAATTGTGATCCTTACAGGGAATCCCATCATCGTAGACCTTGTTCACATGCCTTTCGGGTAAGCCGTGGTAACTAAACAAAACATGATCGTAACTCTCAATGTCATACTGTTTACCTCTTTCTACAAAGGCATCAATAAATTTAGGGTGATCCCAAAATTGGCTAATAATAGAAAGCTCAGGTATTACCCACCATTTAGAAATGATACGCATAGCCTCTTCCATAGCTGAACCACTGCTTGCAGAAGCATAGTGTGGAAACATTGGAACAATGATGATCTTCTCGTAATTCAGTAAGCGCATTTCCTCCATAACCTTCTTCATAGAAGGATTCTGATACCGCATAGCCAAATGCACCCCGTACTTTTGACCGAGTTTATTCTGCAGTTTTTCTTTTACGCTTTCTCCGTAGATGATCAAAGGAGAACCTTCGTCTGTCCAAAGTTGCTTGTAAATTTTAGTAGAACCGAAAGCCCTGAAGGGTACAATGATCAAATTCACCAAGATCTTCCTGAGCAAGTATGGCAAATCGATTACCCGTGGGTCATTCAGAAACTGAAAAAGATAGCGTCTGACTGCACCAACTTTAGGTTCATCAGGGGTTCCAAGGTTTACGAGTAATACTCCGACTTTTGACATAGGTAATGGCATAAAAAAACAGCAAATAGACATGCCATCTGCTGTTTTTGTTTTTCAATTGAATGGATTAAATGTGAATAGCTCGATTATCAGTTGCCGCAAGAGTTGCTTCTCTAAAGGCTTCTGTAAAGGTTGGGTGAGCATGCGACATTCTTGAGATATCTTCCGCTGTTGCGCGATACTCCATTGCAACAACTGCTTCAGCAATCATATCAGCAGCACGAGGTCCACACATGTGAACCCCTAAAATTTCATCTGTTTCCTTATCAGCTAATACTTTGATTACTCCATCGGTATCCATGCTCGCTCTGGCTCTTCCACTTGCTTTAAAAGGAAAAGAACCTACTTTATAGGCATGCTTTTCTTCTTTTAGCTGCTCTTCCGTTTTCCCAACGCTAGCCACTTCAGGCCAAGTGTAAACCACATTAGGAATTAAGTTATAATCAATGTGCGGTTGCTCGCCATTTATTAATTCAGCAACCATGGTGCCTTCTTCTTCAGCCTTATGGGCAAGCATAGCGCCTCTAACAACGTCTCCAATAGCATAAATGTGTGACTTAGAAGTTTGCAGATGGTCGTTCACTACCACTCTGCCGCGGTCATCAAGCTCTACTCCCGCTTTATCAAAGCCTAAGCCATCCGTGTAAGGTCTACGGCCAACTGAAACCAAACAGTAATCTGCGGAAAAGCTCTGTTCATTGCCCTTCTTATCGTCAGCTTTCACCGAAACAGATTTTTTATTTCGTTTTACTTCTTTTACTTGGTGACTCAAATGGAATTTAACCCCCAACTTTTTCATGGACTTCATGAGTTCTTTACTCATGGCACTGTCCATGGTGGGTATGATTCGATCCATGTACTCTATAACCTCTACCTCGGTTCCTAATCTTGCGTAAACAGAACCTAGCTCCAAGCCGATTACACCTCCTCCGATCACAATCATTTTCTTCGGAAGCTCATCTAACTCTAGTGCCTCAGTTGAAGTAATGATGCGTTCCTTATCAATTTCAATGAATGGTAAACTTCCCGGCTTCGAACCGGTCGCAATTACCACATTCTTCGCCTCGATCTTGGTTTCTTTTTCTCCGCTTATTTTAATTACCGTATCGCTTTCAAAAGAACCCAATCCATGAATGACGTCAATTTTGTTCTTCTTCATTAAAAAGTCAATTCCGCCAACTGTCTGTTCTACTACACCGCGTTTACGCTCGATCATTTGCTTGAAATTCACTTTCAAGTCCTTCAGATCAATTCCATGCTCCTTGAAATCATGGGCTGCTTGGTGGTAATGCTCTGAAGAATCCAATAGCGCTTTAGAAGGAATACAACCGACATTTAAGCAGGTACCACCCAAACTATTATACTTCTCGACCAAAGCAGTTTTAAGTCCTAATTGGGCACATCTGATCGCGCAAACATAGCCACCGGGGCCTGATCCAATTACTACAACATCGTATTTATCCATGATTCAATCTTTATAAGGAAAATTCAGTTTACAAAAGTAGTCAACTTAAGGCTTTCTAGCTTTTAGGCGACGCTCTGTTTTATTGAGCTTTTTCACTATGGTTAGGAGCAAAAGCAGAGGAGCTACAAAAGCCGCGGTTCTTCCTATGTAATTGCCGTATTTAACGTAGAAGGTCAAGCTGTTGTTTAGCTTAACAGTACCTTTAATAGCATCCGCTTCCCACCAATTGGTTTGCTGAATCACATCCCCTTTTTGATCAATTATAGCTGATATTCCTGTGTTTGCTGAACGTACAATACTTCTTCTCCCTTCAATGGCCCTTAATCTTGCATAGGCTAAATGCTGTTTATAACCCGGTGTATCATCCCACCAACCGTCGTTTGTTATGATGGCATAAAGTTCAGCACCAGATAGGGCATATTGATTTACATATTCTCCATAAATTGACTCATAACAAATAATGGGTCCTATGCCCTCTTCAGAAAAAGGCTTAAAAAACACATTGGGATGATCTTGAGATCCAAAGCCGCCTGCTGAGCCTCCTAGATTGATGGACAGCTTTTTCATAAAAGGAAGGGTAGACAGAAAGGGTACTTTTTCAACACCAAGCACAAGTTTTGATTTACGATGAAAAGCGATGCTATCAGCCATATTGAGTTGCATTGCTGTATTGTAAAAGTCATAGTAAGCTTTATCATTAATGCGCTTTGAGGTTGGTTTTACCTTTTGAAGATCAGTAATGAGCTTACGACTACTCAGGCCAACAATTATTCTGGCATTTGGTGCTTTTTCCAATAAGCTGAGCATGGCTTTAGTACCATAAAAGTTTTCAACCTCATGCTCCCAATAGGCACCAGGAAAGGCTGTCTCAGGAAACAGGATCAAGTCCGTTGTTTCATCTACCTCTGCTTCAGCAAGGGTAATCATGCGATCTATTTGCTCTTCCTCCGACATGCCCCCAAATTTGTCAAAATAAGGATCGATGTTTGGCTGCACAATAAGCACTTCTAGCCGTTTCCCTTCAGCTTTGTACTGCTTGTAAAGCTGCTTTGAGAAAAAAGTTAACCCAAATAAAATGACTAAAGAGAAAGCGAAGAGAAGAGCTGAGGCTTTCTTTCTTTGATTGACTAATGCCCCTAATGCGAAGAACAAGAGCAAATTAATGATTAAGATCAGAGCTGACCCGCCCAATACTCCCGTATACTCGTACCATTGAACCAAAGAGGGATCTTGGGCAAAAACATTTCCTAAGGTTAGCCAAGGCCAAGAAAGATCCCAATTAAGGTGCAAGTATTCAAACGCTATCCAATAGATCAGGAGACCGATATAGCCCTCCTTTTCACCCACTTTAACTTTGGTTTGATGAAAAAGCCAGAAAACGATGGCCATAAAAAGAGAATTGCAAATTACCGCTGCAGCTGCTCCCCAATCAGAGGCATAATAAATCCACCAGGTTGTGAGTAAATTAAAAATGAAAAAGCTCAAATAGGCGTAGCCAAAAACTTGCAAACCTTTTCCCGATTTCTTGCTCAGTTCTTTCTCTATCAAAAGCAGGCCAATGAAAGAAATGTAGATTAAGCTTGATATTCCGCCAACAGCAGGCCAAGCGAGTGCCATTAAGGACCCACTTAAAAGTGCAATTAACCAAAGCTTAATATTTGTCATGATGCGTTGAAAGCCTGACAAACTTATTAATAATTAGTTTTGCTCTTTAAGATTTTATTTATGAAGAAATTACTTAGCCTTCTGTGCTTCCTTCCGCTATTTAGCGAAGCCCAGATTATTCAAACACAGCCTACCGCACTAAATTTTGGAAATGTTACGGTTGGACAAAAAGATAGCCTAAACTTGACCTTGACCAATACAGGCAGTCAAAGCGTTAACATTACCAACATCAAAAATTATTTGATCTACGGTGACTATCCTTTTACCGTATCGCAGACAACCTTAAGTTTAACTGCAGGTGCTTCTCAATCTATTTGGGTTTATTTTGAACCTGAGCATAACATTTTGAATAATTCCGAGCTTGTGATCCAACACAATACCACAAGTGGAAACACAGCAGTTGATGTGAGAGGTCAAGGCGTTTTTGGCAACNCCTATTACAGCAGTACGCAGAATTTAGAAGANGAAGCNCTAAAAACGGCTTTAAAAACTCGTTTAGGACAGGGGTACAACCAAAGAAGCTACAACCAAGCAAGAGACGCAATGTACGCTACGATCGACAACAACAGTGGTCAAGTTGAGTGCGCTTACACAGGTAGAAGAGCCACTTTTAATACAAGATCNGGAGCTAACAGCAACAGCTTTAATTGTGAGCATACTTTCCCGCAGGGTTTTTTCAATCAGAATTTGCCCATGCGTAGTGACATTCATCATTTGTTTTCAACNGATGTAACCGCCAATAGTCGAAGGAGCAACTTTCCTTTTGGTATTGTAAGTGGAANCGGCACTTGGTCGCAAGGAGGCTCTAAAGTAGGCGGNGGAGTTTTTGAACCTAGAAATGTTCAGAAAGGTAGAACCGCAAGAGCCATGATGTATTTCGTGATCCGTTACCAAGATTACTCAGGACATTTTGGCCCTCAAGAAACAACTCTTAGAAACTGGCACAACACCTACCCGCCTAATGCGTCGGAACGGCAACGAAATAATGATATTTTTAATGTTCAAAACAATCGGAATCCTTTTGTTGATTATCCTCAGCTAGAGGAACGCATTACCAATTTCGTTAGTTTTTCAACCAAGCCTACACAACTTGGTTTGGACATAACCCAAACTTCAATTGACTTTGGTAATTTCAGTGCAAATCAAGCTGACACCTTCGTCTACGTTTTAGTTAATAGAGGCAATCAAGCGATTAATTTTAGCAACTTTAGCTTAAGTAATAATCAATACCTGTCTTTTGGAGCCACTTCAGGCAGTAACCAATCGCTTAACCCGGGAGATGCGATAAAAATTGAGGTAATAGCACAAACCCAAGGAATAGCAATTAGCTTGAACGAAAGTTTGAGTTTTAATACCAGCTTACCTGGTTCACAATCGAGTTTTACCATTCCAATCAGAGGCAATTCGATCATCACTGGCTTACAGAATTCAAGGCTTGAAAGCCAGCTTTCAGTTTACCCGAACCCGGTTGAAGATCGCTTGCTTTTAGAACACCCTGCAGTAAGTAAACTGCAACTTAAGCTTTACAATTCTTCGGCTCAGGAAATAGCTACTTCTTGGAAACAAATGGGAACCTCAGCTTTAGAGCTTGAAACATCGCACTTAAAACAAGGAGTTTACTTCCTTGAAATAAACAACGGAAGTAAAAGCATCGTAAAGAAAATACTCAAGTAAACACCTCAACGTATAAGTTGATAGCGTGCTCCAATACCAATAAAGCTTGTTGAGAATAGGTCTTGATCAATCTGGGTAGATCCGAAGTAAGTTAAAGTCGGTCGATACTCTAGAAAGGTAGAAAAGTCTTTCCAAATTTCTCTTGACTTTGAAAGCCTCAAATTTAGTCCGAGGGGTAAGGAAAACATCATACTCAAATTTGGAGAGTTCTGTCTGTAAGATTCATTCTGAAAATCGACAGCTTGATCCGTTTGTGGGCCATTAATTGGAATTCCGTAGCTGTAGGATATCTCTTCCGAATAAAAAACATCAACTGCAGCATTAAAGGCTAAACCAGCTGATACTGCTAGCCCTCCATAAACACTCCACGTACTTTCTGTGCTGCTTCCAATTATAAATGAGGCATCTATGGTGATAAATTCATTGTAATAGTCTAAGCTATAAGTCTCTGATCTAATTGAATCAACGAGATAACTAATGCCCGTTGAAGTAGAAGTTAAGGTATCGATTCGCTGGGTTGTAGTGTTGGTCATACTTCCGTTAAATAAACTAACAGAAGCCGAGGAGATTCCGAATTGAAACTTTGGATTTAAACGGGCCCATTGACTTTTACTTTGAAAAGCATCTANCGTTGCACTTATACTCAAATAAGTATTGGAAGACCTGCTTGAGGTGAAGTCTCGTGAAAAGTCCCCGAAATCACGGTTGAGCAATTCTGATTCAGGTGCCATCCGCTTAAAGTCGTTTAAAGAACCCAAGTAACTATTCGAAATAATCAAACTACCTGTTTGAATTGAAAGCGAAACTTTCCTTTTGACAGGCTCTTCAATAACTTGAGCGTGACAGAAATGCGCCGTAAAGCAAAGCATCAACCCTATTAGAGTCCTTTTCATCAGCCCATGCCTTTCATAATTAGCGTAAGAGGTACATTTTACCAAATTCTTCTTTGAAGAAATCATCTACTGAAGATTCACGATGTTCAAGTGTTGCACCGTCAATTTTCATCTTAACCCGATAGAGGTAAACGCCATTGGCCAGTTGGTCACCAAATTCATCTTTCCCATCCCAAGCATAGGTACTGATATTATTCCCAATGCGAATAGGACCTAGCTCATATTGATCTATTTCTTTTACAACCTTACCGGTAACGGTCATGATCTGAATTTGAATTTGATCAGGAACCTTCGAGCCGGTTAAGGTAAATACAAAGCGGGTTGAAGTGGAAAAGGGATTTGGGTAGTTCAAAAGATGGGTTACGGTTGATTCTGTAATCACTTCAAATTCTACCACAAAGTCTTCTTGAGCAGTGGTATTTCCAGACTTATCGAAAGCTTGCACCCTTAGCTGGTAAACGCCATCTTGCTTAAAGCTTGGTCTGTAAACCACTTGTGCTTTATTTTCAGGCAAAGAAGCAGGAATAAACTGCAGAAGGTCAGCACTGTTCTGGTAATTCAATAAAGTTTCCTGCCCTTGCGGGTCACGAATAAAGAGGCGCATACTGCTTGTATCGTCTATGGCCAAGAATTGATTTTCATCATCTAAACGAATTCGAATTTCAGGTTCTGCCGAAACAATTTCTCGATTAATAATGCGCTTTCCGTCAAAGGTTACATCTAATAATGGATTGAGCCGATCTTGGGTAACAAAAAAGGTGAACTCACCTTGGTTATTGAAATAGTTCAGTTCAAGCGGATCGCGTTTAGCATTTAACTCAATAATTAAGGTTTGAAGACCACTTAAATTGCCCGTATTGAGCTCTGCCGAGTAACGTATTGTGCTATCAGCCGGCAGTGGTGGCAGTTTTTCTTGCTTTAGGTGATTTATTTGGTTGTTATTATTTAAGATACTCAAGTCGACGGTGAAACTATCTGGCAAGGAAGCACCAAGATTGGTAATGGCCACCGACAAAGATAATGGCTGACCTGCCTGCAAAGTATCAGAACTGATACTAAAGAAACGTTGAGGATTTAAAGCCAGATCTGCTACCATCTGGTGGCTTATTTCCCAACGCAATAATTGTGGTGCAGTTCTCAATTGATCGTCATAAGTGGTTGCCTTAAGTTGTAAGTTGGGATACTGCGCGACATCAGCGATGGTATTTAAAGAAGTATCGATAAAAAATCGGTTGCTTCTTAAAAGTAAGTTTTCATTTCCTTGTGCATCTAAACCGATCAAATCAACAATCAAGCTATCAGCGCTATTGCTCTCTAATGGCCTAAAGTGATAGCTCAATTTTTCCCAATTGAAAGAAGGACCTACCAATGGAGAGCGATACTCTCCAAATGCGGAGTTAACTTGAATGTCTCTGGTAAGCGTAATCCTTGCATTGGCTGAATCGCCTGCTAGCTCTTCGACTGAGCTTACATCCCCTTTTTTGACCGTGAATATGAAAGGATAATTATCTTGAAGCCCATTGATCTCAGTACTACCCAAAGTTTCAAAAGCCTTCAAAACAGTTGAATCTTGATTACGGATTTGGCTGTAAGAAACCGGCAACCAATTGTAAATCACAATGTAGTGACCATCAGGAACTCGATTAAGAATCATATCGCGCATGGCTCTCATTTCACTTAAACTATCTGAGCGAAATAAGAAGTAGGATTCCGAACGCTCCCTAAAAGGAGAACACCAATTGTTAACATTTGCCTGACCAAAGTCATTTTGATTGAACTGACCATTATATGGGGTCTGCCAAGATTCCAAGGTTAGGGAGTCCAAGACCGCAACAAGAAATCCTTCGGCATTTCTTACCCTGCAAGCGCCTCTTTCACGAATATCTGCATCAATCGCATAGAGGATATCATTGAGCTCTCTATTGTTTTGAGGATTGCCTAGGTTAACCACTCTTAATTCTCGCGCACCAGTAGTGTACTGAAATTCCCTTTGTGAGCGGTTTTGCGCAATAAACACATTGGGATTATTCAAATATTGATCGAAGTGATCTTGAGACCAGCCACTTTGTTGATTAATATATTGAAAAGAACTCACTCGCCATTTGTAGTCAGCAGGATTAGCTGCCACCGGACTAACGCGCCAAAAATACACGGCACTATCTGGCATAGCATCTAATACAGCAGGTGACCATTCTATTACTCCACCGGAGGAAGTTACCTCATAAGTTTGCTTGAAAGGACTGCTAAAAGTTCCATTTGTATCCAACTCAAATCTGTATGATTTTTCTCTTTCAAAAGCAAAAGCAGTTGAGGCTTTCAAACTTGGTGATTGGCTTCCTACAATTGAAAATTTAGCCGGACTTACAGGAATAATCTCTCCCGAACGAACCAATACATCAAAATCGAGACGATTATTGGTTTCAGAGATTTCGGCTAGCTCGTTCAATGGATCTAATAAAACAGTAAATTGATTGTTACCCACATTCTGCTGAATACTAATTGGCAGTTTTAAAAGCAATTCTTCCTGAAAATAAACTGGCTTAATTTTAAAGAAATAGACCGAATCAGCTATTTGATTAGCAGGAAAGTCATGGCGTACTTCAATTGATAAGGAATCGCTAATGGCCTTACCGATATTTTGAATTCCCAATGAAATGGTAAAGGAATCTAGATCCGTGGTTATTTCAGCAGGTAAAATATTGAGTTGTTCTAAAATTGTGCTGTAATCAGGAAGTTGCGGGGCAAACAATTTAACAGCAGGATCACCTTGTAAGCTCATCTCCAAACAAATTCCTTTCAAACTAGCACTCACATTATTGTTATCTAATTCTCTTACAGCTTGCTGCATGTTTTCCGCCATACTTTTGCCATATCCAATTCTGCAGAAATGCTCATAAAAAGTACCCGAGTAGTCATTTAAAGTGTTTGCTAGCCCAAGGTTTCCATTAGCGATAAATCCTATAGATCCTTTGTTTCTTTCTAATACATAGAGCTCTGCCGTACTTCTAACCCCCGGCTGATGGTAATTACCGGCATAGCAGGAGTTGGCTAAAACGAAAGGATATTTATTCGTATTGCTCAATTGATCCGGTGAATCAATGGTTATATCAAAGTTTCCGGTAGCAGAAGCATGGCCAAAAAAGGTCATCAAGCCTACCCCTTGATTAATCAGAGTTCGGATGGAGTCTGACAAAGAAGTTTGAAAGGGA
>P_2C_Liq_1_UnCtyDRAFT_1000161_pt1 | contig 28489 bp, 27 predicted proteins | sample Pon2CUnioCityCA_2_FD_10234 | JGI IMG/M metagenome (IMG submission 10234) | reverse complement strand
CGGTTTCAATACCAGTTCCATTTAAATCAACAGTATTCCAAATATCAAAGTGGTTTATTGATTTTTGTTCACCAAAATCTAAATCGTAATAAGGTTCAATTTCAAATTTTGTTTGAGAATAACTCCCAACAGGCACTAAGTTTCGTTGATAATATTGTGCATTCTCTCTTCCATTATTATTACCATCAACGGCTTTTTCTGGGCCTAATGTTATCGTTTTAGGTCCATGTTTTCCATCATCATAAGTAATATCAGTTTTTGTACTACTTTGAGAAACCGTTGCTAAACGACTAATTAATTTATTTTGAGGTGGTAATTGTGTTGGTGTTTCCACTAGTGGATTTGCAAAAACACCTGTGTTGGGTGCATTTAAAATTTTGATTCTTACTGGAAAAGAGGTGTACTCAAAAGTTCTTCGATTTGGCAAACTTTCGTTGATGATAAAATACAATTGGTCATTATTTTTCTCATCTTTATACACTCCATTTTTACTTAAGTATTCTTCAAATTTTTCTTTGGATGCAAATTGATAAATACGTTTTGGATAACCATATCGTAAATCTCCTTGTGCTAACGCTTGCTGAATTCCCATATTATAACTTCCAAAATCGTCCGTAATAATTCCGTCAACTTCAAAACGTTGAGCATTATCACCTGTTTCGTTATAATCTATAGAGAGTGTAGAATCATCAATTATAGTAAAAGTGGTGGGTCTAGATGTGATATCATCTGTAGTTAAATGCACTGTATTATCTGAATGTTCAGCATAATTAAAAGCATAGCTTGTAGTAGATTCGTCTACGGTTAACTCATAAAAATCAGTAACATTTTTAGTGGTTAAGTTTACAAAAAGCCAAGGCGTAAAACCATTATTTCTTGTTTTTGGTCCTGGAGAAGTACTAAGAACTACTTTAGAAACCTGAACCCCATATCTTAAGTCTTCTAACTTTATATTTTCAAAAGTTTGATTGTGAGAATGTTTCCACATGTCAATACCTAAAGCATTGCTATTTTTTCCAGAAATATAAACGTCTTTAAAACTGTAATCTGCTTGATAGTTGATTAAAATACCTGTATTTGCACCCCAAACTTTAAAACCATCAAAAATAGAACGAGATTCGTGATTTACCCCCATATCTCTTTCTATAGAACGCAAACCAATATTTGAATTAATAACAATAGTGTTTTCCATAATAAGAGAAGCTTCCACTGGCATTACCCCATCACCTTCTTTGCTATATCCATTTACACTTAAAGGAAAATTATCTACCTCATAACCAATTCTTGTGGTTGCTAAAGCTTTAGCATCTAGTCTATCTAAATTTTTAGTAGAGTTGTTCATGTTAATTACTCCAACCCCGCGTTTTGCATTGGCAATTACATTATTTCTACATAAAACTGCGCGTCCTTTCATTGCCAAACCATCTCCTGAATACAAATAATCATCATGATGTAAAGACGCTGTATAAGGATCTGTGTTATGACCTTGTTTAATATTTACAACCAAATTATTGTCCCAAGTTCCAGTTTCGCTTCCAGTTTCTGAAACAATACCAGCACCAACCACATTATAAACAACGTTTTTAGATACGTTTGCATGAGAATCATGATGTGTAATTCCCCAACCTGGATTATCCCAAACCACATTACCAGTAACTTGCGCCATTTTTGCACCAAATGCTGTACCTAATTTATGAAGGTGAATGGAATATCTTCCTCTAGAATTGGTTAATTCATTTGCTGGTGTAGCTTTCATTTCTGCAATTTCTTGTCCAAGAGGCGATATTTTTGATACAAATACTTTTGGAGCTAGCCAATTATTCCAAATAAAATCATCTAATAATTTAGATTTATCTGTTCTACCCAAACGTTTAAATTGTGCATTTTTAATTTGAACATTGGTATCATTATGCATTGCCATTACATGTCCTCTTTGTGTTACAACAGAAGTTATAGGAGATTTAAAAACAATATTACGTGTTAAATTACCCACATAACAATGCAAATCTTCAGATAATCTACCTTCATGATTTTTGTTTAAGTTTGTTTTTAGTGTAATTGTTTTTTGATTGATATTTTGAATTTTAACCAAATCTTCTCCATTATTTGAAGTTGATAAATTACCTCCGTTAGTAATAATCAAATCATCATTTGTTTGCCATCCTTGTGGTAAATCTTTAACTTCAATATTGTTTTGTCCAGAAAATGCATCCGCAGAAAGTTGCACCATATTTAGTTTTTCTTGCCCAATAATTTCTAACTGTCCCATGGTTACCATACCCAAACTTAATTGAGTTGGATCCCAGTTATATCTCCCTAAAACACCAATTCCATCATTAATAACAGTGCCAGCACTTTCTTCTATTCTAAAATTACCATTATTTGCTTGTGTTAGGGTATTATATCTATCATTTCCAACTCCTGTTCTTGTTTTAAAAGTAACTGTATTGTTGTCTCTGTAATGATTTTTAATATCAGCAGACCAAGTTGTAGTATTATTTCTGAAAGTTTCTAAATCAAAGGGTTTAATTTCTATTTCAATTTTACCATCTGTAGAATTTGAAGCATGAAATTTCACAAAAGAACCATGCATTGCAAAAAAAGTATCAAAAACTAATTTAGTAGTTTGGTTAGCTTTGGTTTGTGTACAATTAAAAACACCATTTACACGAATTGCAAAAATATGTGCATTTGACGAACCTTGATAATTAACTGTAATGCCTTTAGGAATGTAAACGATTGCCCCTTCTCCTGGTATTCCTTGAGTTCCCCATGTATCAGCTGCAAACCAATCTCCATTTTTTTGAGCTGTATGAGTTACCAAATTAGTGGGTATAGCATTCATCATATCCATTTGAGCAAAACTATTTAGAGATATGAATGACAAGCAAATTATTATAAATGATAGCCTAAAGTGATTTTTTTTCATAATTACATTTTAAACCGTAAAAATATTTAAAACTTCTTTTAACATGGTTTTAAATTAAACCAAATAGGTTTACTTAAAGTCTTTAAAATAGTAAAGTTGATAATTATTATCCCTTATTTGGTAAAGATGAAACCTACATAAAACTGTTTCTCTGTAAATTTGAAATGAATAAAATACATTATTCTAAATTATTACTATAAAAAAACAGCTTATCATGAAGCACTATGTCTTATTAATATTTGCAGCACTTTTAGTATCAAAAACAAGTAATGCTCAAAACACAAACAAAGCAAAACCAAATATTTTATTAATTTGTGTAGACGATTTAAGAAATAATTTAGGCGCTTATGGAGATACACAAGCCATTACACCAAACATAGATGCACTAGCAAAACAAGGGGTAATTTTTAGAAATCACCAAGTACAATATGCAGTTTGTGGGCCTTCTAGAGCAGCATTAACTACTGGTTTAATGCCAGAAGAAACAGGTGTTATTGGCTTTAAACCCATTAGAAGAAAATTACCAGACGTCACTTTTTTACCAGAGTACTTTAAAAACAATGGCTACATAACAGCTGCAGCAGGTAAAATTCATGATCCTAGAACTGTTGGAAATCAAAAAAATAAATCTAAAGATGGAGATGATGTTGCCTCATGGAGTATTCCATACTTAGCTCCAAAAGGTGGTCATAAAGCAAAAAATATGGCTTTAGATTTTCAAGATTTACCAGAAGAAAAATACGTGGATGGCATTATTAGAGTAAAAGGTATTAAACTTTTAGAAAAAGTAGCAAAAGAAGACAAACCCTTTTTTATGGCAATTGGATTTAAAAAACCTCATGAACCTTTTATAGCACCAAAAAAATATTGGGATTTGTATAACAACACCAATTTTAAAATTGCAGAAAATCAAAATGCACCTATTGGTAGAGATGATTTAAAAACTTACACCTTAAAAGGAAAAGACGTAAAACAAAACATGAATCCAAGAACGGGTTTAATCAACGAAGATTTTCAACTAAAATTAAAGCAAGGTTATTATGCTTGTACTTCTTTTGTTGATGCTCAAATTGGTATTATAATCGATAAATTAGAAAAATTAGGTGTTGCTAACAATACCATTATTGTACTTTGGGGAGACCATGGTTTATTTTTAGGAGAACATGGTCGTTGGAACAAACACTCTAATTTAGAAGTAGCTTCATCATCGCCATTAATTATTTTTGACCCAAGAAACCCAAAAGCAAAAGGAAATACTTTTGCTGCGGTTTCTACAGTAGATATTTACCCTACTTTATGTGAATTGGCGGGTTTAGCAACACCTGAACAACCTCAAAATGCAAAGAAAAATACCGGAAGAAATATAAAAGGTAGAAGTTTAGTGCCTATTTTAAATAATACTGATGCACAGGTTAAAATTGGGGCAATTACAGTTTATAGAGGTCAAAGGGGTTTGGGTTATGGCTATAGAATTAAAGGAAAATACAGATATATTGAATGGGTAAAAAAAGGCAAAGAAATTTTTTACGAGTTGTATGATTACGAGATAGATCCCAATGAAACCAGAAATTTAGCAGTTGTAGAAAAAGAGGCTTATGCTCCTTTATTACATAAATTCTCTAGAAATATTAGAAGTTTTGGAGAAGCAGATGGTTGTAAAGCTTTGCTTAGAAAAAAGCCTTATCAATTAAATGATAAAAGTAGAATTTTAGTTAGAGATGCTGATGGTGATGGAATTCCAGATGATAAAGAAGCCAAAGGCGATACTGATGGTGATGGAATCCCTAATTATTTAGACGCTAAAAATTAGTATTAAAAAAATCTTTATGAAAATCTTTTTGAAGATTGTAATTGTATTGTGCAGTGTATTCATTTTTACCTCTTGTAAATCGGATAGAAAACAAATGGCGCATTTATTTTCAAAAAGTAATCTAATTCCTTGGTCTATAGTTGGTTTTGATGTAAAAGAAAGAACGCCTATACAACGTTTAGAAATGTTAGAACGTTTAGGATATACACAATATGCATATGGTTATAGACCTAAACATATACCCACAATGCTACAAGAGTGGCAATTGGCAAAAGAAAAAAACATCAAAATAAAAGCAGTTTGGCTATACATTAACCTATACAAAGACAAAGTTGGTAAACTAAGATCTGATGCAGAGATTGTTTTCGAAAACTTAAAAAAAGCAGATTTAAAAACCCAAATTTGGGTAGGTTTCTATCCTAAATATTTTGATAATTTAACAGATGCTGAATCGTTAGAACAATCTGTTCATATGATTTCTTATCTATCAAAAAGAGCCAAAAAATTAGGTTGTAAAATTGCGCTATATAATCATGGTGGTTGGTTTGGAAAACCAGAAAATCAATTAAGAATTATAAAAGCTTTGCCAAATGAAGATTTAGGTGTTGTGTTTAATTTTCATCACGCACATGATTCTTTAGAGGCATATTCTAAAAATATAAAAAAGCTTTTTCCTTATTTATGGTCTGTCAGCTTAAATGGCATAAAAGCAGAAGGACCAAAAATAATTACTGTCGGAAAAGGCAATCTTGAAAAGCAAATGATTCAAGAATTACTTAACTTAAATTACACAGGTTCTTTTAATATTTTAGGACACGTAAAAGGTGGTGATCCTGAAATTATTTTAGAGGAAAACTACAAAGGTTTGCAAAAAATCACAACGCAATTAGAGTAATTAATTGTACTCATTTTTTACATTTTAAAGTTTCTCCAAACAACATTTAATTTGTTGTAAACTCTCATTAATTTTCTAAAAAACAATTACAAATCAAGGTTTTAACAGGTTTATTCACGGATATCAAACCTTATCAGATGATATTTAAACCCGAAAAATGGATTTGATGTAGATATTTGTAAAAATTAAATAAAACAAAAAATCCACATCATGAATAAATTACTAATTACAGCCATATTATTTTTAAGTATCTCTTTTTCTGGTTTTTCTCAATCTAAAAAAGCATTAAAAAAAATAGAAACAAAAGCAACTGAACTTGTAGAGAAAATAAACAAGGAAATTACAGATAGTGATGCATCTTTAGCATTAAGTGATACCCAAAAAGAAGCCATCAAAAAAATTCATACAGAAAGAATTATAGCATTAAGAAAATTAGGTAAAGAGGCTTCTAAAGAAGATAAAAAAGAATTGAACAAAACTTACTATTCTAAAATTTTTAAAGACGTTTTAAATAAAAAACAAATGAATGCTAGAAGAAAAACAAAAAAAGCAGCAAAAAACTAAAAGCAGCAAAAGTCTAATATGTTATCTAAAACTCTCTTTTTCTTACTATTCATCTCATCAATGGTTGGGTTTGGGCAAATTTCTCCAGACCAAATGATTGTAAAAATGAATCGAGGCATCAATTTAGGAAATATTCTAAGTGCGCCAAGTGAAGGGAATTGGGCTCCTGCTTTAACAGAATCTTATTTAGACGATGTAAAATCTGTAGGGTTTAAAACAGTTAGAATCCCCATAGACTTTTTAGGAGACAGAACTTCTGGTAATACTGCTGCTTATTCTAAATTAGCTAACACAGCAAATAGTTACACTGGTAGCGAATCTGATTATACAATAAACAACACCTATTTAGAAAGAGTTGATGAGGTAATTACTTGGTCTTTAGAAAGAGACCTTGTGGTTATTTTAGATTTTCATGGAAAAGCTGTTAAAGAAGAATTTTTATATACTTTTAGCAGTAAATCTAAATGTGCTGCTTACTACACCTCTCCTACTTCAGCAAAAAGAGCTGCAGACAATCAAAAATTTAGAGCAATTTGGAAACAAATTGCAGAAAGATTTAAAAGTTATTCAGATAACTTAGTATTTGAAATTATCAATGAACCTTATTTTTGGCTAAGTGATGCTGAAATGGACGTTTTAAATACAGACATCATATCTATTGTAAGAAATAGTGGCAGCAAAAACACCACTAGAAATATAATTATTACTGGAGGAAGTAAAAATGCAAATGAAGCACCTTTACAAATTTCAAATACAGTTTTAAATAGCGATAATTATCTAATTGGAACGTTTCATTATTATAAACCTAGAAGTTTTACAGCTTCTTCAGAGCAAGATCATAATTACTATTCTTGGGGCACTGCTGCTGATAAAACAGAAATAGATACTCATTTTTTAATGGTAAAAAACTGGTCAGATGCAAACAACATTCCTGTTTTATTAGGCGAATTTGGGGCAGATAATACAAAAGGTATAGATTATTCTTCTAATATATTAAGTCCTTATGGTGGTCCAGAAGATAGCTCTAGAGTTGCATTTCACAAATATATTGCAGACAAAGCTTTAGCATTAGGTTTTGCTTTTACTGTTTGGGATGCTGGAGATCAATCAAATAAAACAGTTTATAAAGTTTCAGATAGAAGTTGGGTTTCCAATGTAAGAAATGCCTTATTAGGTGTTAATTGTTTAAAAACTGATTTTATTGAAAATGCAGATATAGAATGTGGTCAAAACAGTATTTGGAGTTTACAAGTACAAGCACCTGCAATAGCTCAAAAAAATATTGCCAACGAAACAGATAGTAGAAGTTTTAGCAATACATTAGAAGTTAATGTTACCAATGCAGGTAGTAGTTTTAACAAAACTATCTTAAAAAACAAAGAAGTTAATGTTACCAATTTGATTGGAAACACTTACAACTTTTCTTTGTATGGAAAGGCGTCTACTAACAATCAGCAATTTAAAATTAGAATAAAATCAACCTCTACTTCAAATGCTGTTAGTTTTCAAGTATCACCTGTATTTAATTTAACCAGTAATAACTACAACTTATTCTCTTTTGATTACACAATACCTCAAGAAACTGAAAAAATAGAATTTCAAGTAATTTGCGGTAAACAAGCTGGAAAATATTTTTTCGATGATTTTTTTACAGAAAATTTAAATACACTGTCAGCTCAAGATTATTTAGTAAACAAAACTACATTTAAAATATACCCAAATCCATCAAAAGGAATTTTAAATATAAATTCTAATAAAGAGATTGTAAAATTAATTATTACAAATGCGCTTGGTAAAACAATTTACCAAAATAAAATAGCAACAAAAAAAATAGACACTACTGGTTTACCTAAAGGCATTTATTTTTTAAAAGCAATATTTAATGATGCTTCACATACTCAAATTAAATTTTTAACTATATAACTTAAAATTAATACACATGAAAAAAATTACTTTTTTATTAATCACATTAATCACTTTTTCTGGTTTTTCACAAACCTTTGATTTTACCAACTCCAATGATGGTTTTGATGTATTAAACGGTCTTAACAGTAGCTTAGGAGCAACATTTATGACACTAACTACAAAAGACAATACAACAGATGGCACCTTAAAAAACCCAACTATTAAAAACACTACTGCTGGCATAGATGCATCTACTAATAAATTTGTAGGTGTTACGCTTAGAAATAACAGTACAACAGGTCCAGTTTTTTTTAGAGTTTCTTTTGCAAAAGACGGAGGTGGAAGAGTTTATAAAAATTTAGATATTTCTGCTGGAGATACAGAGTTTGTAACCTATTGGATAGACTTATCAAATGCTAACTGGACTGGAACTAAAGATGACATTCAATTACACTTTAAGTCTGCAGGAAATTCAGATTACCCTTTACCAGATCCTCAAGTAACTATAGATATAGATAAAGTTGAATTTGCAGCTTCTGTACCAACAACATTAAAAGAAAATTTTAATTTTAATACAGATAATGATACTGAAGGATTTACTTCAAAAAACGGTTCTATTTCTGGACCAACTGGAGGTGTATTAACCTTTACACCAGAACCACTTAAATTTGCGAAGTTAGAGCAATTAGTACACCATGTAAATGCAACTACCAATAAAACCATTACCATAGTTTTAAAAAATAATTCTGCTGTAAACGACCAACTCCGCCTTATAAACGTAGGTGGAACCCTAACACAAACAATATCTGTAAGCGATACTGATGATAAAACGTATGTTTTTGATATGAGTGGAACACCAGAATGGGATGGCGAACAAACCTTTACCATTGGTATTGGTATTACTACAGGAGATAATGCAGGAAAAGCGGAAGACAATGGAACTTTAGAATTTAAAAGCATTGTAATAGATAATACAGCAATTTTAAGCATACCATCTTTTAACGATTTTTCTTTTAGTGTTTACCCAAACCCAACAAATGGTACTATTCACATAAAAACAAAAGACAAATTGCAAAAATTGCAATTATTTAATACAATAGGTAGAAAAGTTTTTGAAACTACCAATTTAACCAATAATCAAGTAAATTTTTCTCATGTTAATGCAGGCGCATATATATTGAGACTTATTGACTCGAATAACAATACTAAAACACAAAAATTAATAATTAACTAAAAATCAAAAATGATGAAAAAAATTATTTTAATGTTTTGCTTTTTTGCTTCTTTAGCAATAAATGCACAAGTAAACACTTTTGACGACTCCAAAGTTAATGGAGCTACAGGCGCAGGTGCAAATGATCAAACATGGGAAACTGCAACTAACTGGTCATTAGGCGTTGTGCCAACTGCTGCACATGACGTTGTTATTGCAGAAGGAAAATTGGCTAAAATAAAGTCTACTGGCGCAGTTGCAAATTCTATTACTGCAAACGGAACCGCAAAAGTGCAAATTAATGCAGAAAAAGATTTAACTGTAACAACAGATCTAACATATGGTACTAATAACAATATCTTTTTTGTAACTTCTACTGGTAAAAATATGGGTACATTAATTTTTGGAGGTACAGCTTCTAACTCTAATACATCTGCAAAAATACGATTACCTGCTAACAATAAATGGCATTTAATATCAGCCCCATTTAAACAAGCTAGAATTGATAACTTTATTGCTGATGGTACAACAATCTTAACTAATGGTACTAAATATTCAATGGCAACTTATAATGATGGAAATGCAACTGGTGCTAAATATACCTACTTTACAACTGCAATAGATGGTCAAACAGATAAAATGGAAAAAGGTCAAGGTTATTCACTTTCATTGAACAATACAGCAGACCCAACTCAACCAGATATGCAGTTTAAAGGAAAATTTAATGAAGGTGATGTATTTTCACCAACTCTTGTTCATGCTGGAAACGGATTTGTTTTATTAGGTAATCCATTTACAGCTTATGTTTATGCAAATGAAAATGCAGACGCTACAAAAAACCTTTTAACAGTAAATTCTGGTAAACTTGAAGAAAATACAATTTGGTTATGGGATGGAGCAAATGAAGCTTGGATAACTAAAAATCAATCTGATGCCGCTTTTCACATTGCTCCAGGTCAAGGATACTTTGTAAAAGTAAAGAGTGATGTTACAGGTGCTTTTAGAACCAATAATGATATGCAGACTCATTTAGGAACAGATAAATTTTTAAAAACCTCAAGCAATAGATTTGAAATTGGGTTAAATATTTCTTCTAATAAATTAAAAGCGAAAACATCTATAAGATTTGTAGATAACAAAACAACTGGTTTTGATAACGGTTATGACAGTTCTATGTTTGATGGTTATGGAGCAGACTTTGCAGTATATACTAAATTAGTAGATAATAGTAATGTAAATAAATTAGCAATACAATCTCTACCTAACTCAGAGTTTGAAAACACGGTGATTCCTGTAGGAGTTAATGCAGAAGTTGATTCTGAAATTACTTTCAGTGCAAATGTTTTAAACTTGCCAACTGGTTATAAAGTTTATTTAGAAGATAGATTAAATAACACTATTACACGTATAGACGAGTTAAATTCAGAATATAAAACTAAAGTTTCTACTTCAAATACAGATGGTCGTTTCTTTTTACATGCAAAAACATCTTCTGTATTAAGCACAGAAACAGATATTTTAAACAGTGTAAATATTTTTAAAGTAAACAATACTAATTTAAAAATTACAGGCTTACAACAAGGTAAAGCTGCAGTTTCTTTGTTTACTATTTTAGGTAAAAATGTTATGAACTCAACTTTTGAAGCTTCAAACTCAAATACAATTTCTTTACCAAGTTTGGCAACAGGAGTTTATATTGTAAAATTAGAAACTGAAAAAGGAAACCTAAACAAAAAGATTATCATAGAATAGTTAATATACAAAAAACAAAATACCATGAATAAAAATATAAAAAACACCGCAAATAAAGAAGATATTACTCGTAAAGAAGCCATCAAAAAAATTGGTAATTACGGTAAATATGCAGCATTAACGGCTTTAGGTACTTATATGATTTTAAACCCACAAAAAGCACAAGCACAAAGTCCTGAAGCACCAGGAACAGGCTTCTAATATAATTTGCCCCTAATTTCTTAAAAACCGATAACGTATTGTATGTTATCGGTTTTTTTATGTTTTATATTTAACAAAAGATTATTGTTTAATAAAATACTAATATTATTAAACATTTGTATCTTTACATAAATTTTAAATTATTATGGCCCGTAAGAAAAACATCATCAAAGAAAACTTAATTTCCTGGTACATGGAGTTTGTACTAGAAAACAATCACGAACCAAAATCTGTATTTAGTTTTGCTAAAGAAAACAATTTTGAAGAAGCAGATTTTTACAAACACTATGGTTCTTTTGAAGCTATAGAACAATCTATTTTTAGCGAATTTTTTAACAATACCATAAAAGTGTTAGCTAAAAGCGAAGAGTACCCAAATTACGATGCAAGGAATAAATTATTAAGTTTCTATTTTACATTTTTCGAAATGCTTACTGCCAACAGAAGTTATGTAGTGTATGCTCTAAAAAACACAGACTTAAAAAGTTTAAAATCTTTAAAGCATTTAAGATCAGATTATAACACGTTTGTAAGCAATATTGGCATCGAAAAAATAGATCTTAAACAAGAAAAGTTAGAAAAAATTCAAGATAAAGCCACCCAAGAATCTTCTTGGATGCATTTACTAATTACCTTAAAGTTTTGGTTAGATGATACTTCTCCTTCTTTTGAGAAAACGGATATTTTTATAGAAAAATCTATCAATGCTCGTTTTGATTTAATGGATATTAAACCATTAAAAAGTATTATCGATTTTGGAAAATTCATTTTAAAAGAGAAAGTAAATTTTAATTAATTATAAAATTTACTAAAACATTTTAATTAAAAGATACTGAAATAAATTCAGCATAAATGAAAACAATAGATTCCATACCCACTTCTAAAATTCAAAGAGCATCTAAATTAGTAACAACTGGGGCTAAAATAGGTGTAAATTATTTGAAATATTATGGTGATAAGATTACCAAAACAGAAGAAGAAGCAAAAAATAGATTAAACCAAAACAATGCTGGAGATATTTATGACAGTTTAAAACAACTGAAAGGAAGTGCTTTAAAAGTGGCACAAATGCTAAGTATGGAAAAGAATATTTTACCACAAGCGTATGTAGAAAAATTTTCTTTGTCTCAATTTTCTGTACCACCATTGTCACCTGCTTTGGTTACCAAAACCTTTAAAAAATACTTTGGTAAAAACCCAAACGAAATTTTTGATAAATTTAATTCTGTTTCTGTAAATGCAGCCAGCATTGGACAAGTGCATAAAGCTGAAAAAGATGGCAAAAGGTTGGCTGTAAAAATTCAATATCCAGGAGTTTCAGATAGTATTGCATCAGATTTATCATTGGTAAAACCTATTGCTATTAAAATGTTTAATATTAGAGGAAAAGATTCTGATAAATATTTTAAAGAAGTAGAAAATAAGCTCTCAGAAGAAACAAATTACGTACTAGAAGTAGAACAAAGTCAGGCAATTGTAGAAGCTTGCAAACACATTCCTAATTTAAAATTCCCAAACTATTATCCAGAAATATCTTCAGATAGAATTATTACTATGGATTGGATGGATGGTGTTCATTTATCTGAATTTACTTCAGAAAACCAAGAAACTAGAAACAAATTAGGGCAAGCGCTCTGGGATTTTTACATGTTTCAAATTCATAAACTAAAAAAAGTACATGCAGATCCACATCCTGGAAACTTTTTAATATCACCCAAAAACGAGCTAATCGTAATCGATTTTGGATGTATGAAAACCATACCAGACGAATTTTATATACCTTATTTTGAATTGGCTAATGAAGAAAGTTTACAAGACCCTGTATTTTTTGAGAAGAAACTATTTGAGTTAGAAATATTAAGAAAAGAAGATTCTCCAGAAGAATTGGCTTTTTTTAGAAATATCTTTCACGAATTGTTAAGTCTTTTTACACAACCTTTTAATAAAGAAGTTTTCGATTTTTCTGATGAAGATTTCTTTGGAAGAATTTCTGAATTAGGAACCAAATATGCAAAAAGTACAGAACTTAAAAACATGAATGGAAATAGAGGTTCTAAACATTTTATTTACATCAACAGAACGTTTTTTGGTTTGTATAATTTAATGCACGATTTAAAAGCAAAAGATGTGAAAATCAACAATTTTAAATCTTTATAATGGCGTATTTCAATAGAAAAGACATCGATAATTTAGAGAAAATCTATAGAATAAACTTAATAAATAGTTGTTCTGGTTTTAAATCTGCCAACTTATTAGGTTCTATTTCCAAAGAAGGTATTACCAATGTGGCTGTATTTAGTTCTGTTGTGCATTTAGGTTCAAATCCACCTACATTGGGTTTTATTTTAAGACCTACAACAGTACCAAGAAACACGCATAAAAACATAAAAGAAACTGGGCATTTTACCATCAATCATATCTATGAAGATATTATAGATGATGCACATCATACTTCTGCTAAATATCCAGAAAATGTTTCTGAGTTTGATATGACCAACTTAGAAGAAGAATATAGAGGAGATTTTAAAGCGCCTTTTGTAAAAAATGCCCCTGTACAAATGAGTATGAAATTTATAGAAGAAATTTATGTACCCTCTAATGATGTGATGTTGGTAGTTTCTCAAATAGAAGAATTGTACGTTCAAGATAACTTATTGCATGATGATGGTTTGATAAACCTAGCAACAGGTAAAGTAGCTACTATTAATGGCTTAGACACCTACGCAATCCCTAAATTTAAAAAGCAGTTAACTTATCAAAGACCTAAAAAGAGTAAATAAAGTGTATGAAGATACTTGTAACGGGCGCAACTGGCTATATTGGCAAAAGGTTAATTCCATTATTGTTAAATGATGGTCATACCATTATTTGTCCTGTTAGAGATAAAAAACGTGCACAAAACTACTATAAGAATCAAGAAAACATAGAGCTTATAGAGGCCGATTTTTTACATAATCATTCTTTAGAAGCCATTCCTAAAAATATAGAAGTAGCTTATTATTTAATACATTCTATGTCTAATTCTGCAAAAGAATTTCATGTTTTAGAAGAAAAATGTGCTTTCAATTTTAAACGTTTTGCAGAAAGTTCTAGTTTAAAACAGGTCATTTATTTAAGCGGAATTACAAACGATACAAAACTATCTAAACATTTACTTTCTAGAAAAAATGTAGAAAACACATTGGCTTCAAAAAAATACGCTTTAACCACTTTTAAAGCAGGTATCATAGTGGGTTCTGGTAGTTCCTCTTTCGAAATTATTAGAGATTTGGTAGAAAAACTACCTGCAATGATCGCCCCAAAATGGCTAAACACCAAAACACAACCTTTAGCCATTAGAGATGTACTTTCTTTTTTACAAAAGGCTTTGGCTAAAGAAGAATTGTACAATACTTCTCATGATATTTTTGGTCCAGAAATTTTAACCTATAAAGAAATGCTTTTGCAATTTGCAGCAGTAAGAAAACTTAAAAGATCAATTTTAACAGTACCGGTAATGACGCCGAAATTATCTTCTTACTGGTTATATTTTGTTACCTCTACTTCCTATAAGCTGGCATCTTCTTTAGTAAACTCTATGGGTGTAGAAGTAATTGGTGAAAAAAGTGACATTAACAAAATATTGGATGTTAACCCAATGAGTTATAAAGAAGCTGTACAATTAGCTTTTAAAAAAATAGAACAAAACAGTATTATTTCTAGCTGGAAAGACTCATATATAAGCAGCGGAAAGCTAAAGGATTTTGTCCATAAATTTATAAATGTACCAGAGTTTGGTTGTTTTAAAGATTTTAAAAAAAGAAAGGTTAAAGACAAACAAAAATCTCTTGGTAAAATTTGGGCAATTGGTGGCGAAACTGGCTGGTATTATGGTACTTTTTTATGGAAAATACGTGGTTTTTTAGATCAATTTTTTGGTGGCACAGGTTTAAGACGCGGTAGAAGACACCCAACAGAATTAAATGCAGGTGATGCTTTAGATTTTTGGCGCGTTATTTATGCAGATAAAGAGAAAGGTAAATTATTATTATATGCAGAAATGGTTTTACCTGGTGAAGCTTGGTTAGAATTTAAAATAGAAGACAATTTTATTTATCAAACAGCCACCTTTAGACCTCATGGACTTGGAGGCAGGTTATATTGGTATGCTGTAATGCCTTTTCACTGGTTTGTGTTTAATGGTATGATTAATAACATTAATAAATAATTGTGAAAAAGCAACATCTCCCAGAAAAAATTTGTGTGGTTTGCAACAGACCATTTACTTGGAGAAAAAAATGGGAAAAGAATTGGGAAGAAGTAAAATATTGTAGTAAAAAATGCAGAAGCAACAAAAAAATACAGGCTTAATATGGTTTCGTAATAACTTACGTATAAACGATAATATTTCTTTAAAAAAATCTATAAAAAACAACTCAAACACTATTGCTGTTTATTTTTTTGATCCAAAATTATTTAAAGTTGATAAATTTGGTTTTCAAAAAACAGCAAAATTTAGAGCCAAGTTTTTAATAGAAACCATTATAGATTTAAAAAACAATCTAAAAGATTTAAATATTACACTTCTTACCTACTTTGACTGTCCTGAAAATAAATTAGAAGAACTTTGTAAAGAACATAGTGTAAGTGCTATTTATACTCAAAAAGAATGGACTCAACAAGAAGTAAGAACCAATGAAAAAATAAAAAAAACAATACCATCAGATATTGCTATTATAGAAGATTACGATCAATTTTTATATCACCCAAATACAGTTTCTAAAGATTTTTCTAACATCCCAAATGTTTTTACTGCCTTTAGAAAAAAGCTAGAAAAAACAGTTGCTGTTTTAGAAGAAGTGCGTATTTCTGCACTTTCTAGTGATAATTTACTGGCTATAGAAACAGAAATTCCCACTTTAAAAACTTTGGGTTTTATAGATTTTAACATCCCAACAAAAACAGCATTTCCTTTTTTGGGTGGAGAAAACGAAGCTTTAAAAAGATTAGACAATTATTTTTTTGAAACTAAAAAAGTAGCTTTTTATAAAAAAACTAGAAACGGTTTAGTAGGCACAGATTACAGTACAAAGTTTTCTGCTTGGTTGGCCAATGGAAGTATTTCTGCAAAAACTATCTATTGGAAAATTAAAAAATTTGAGGCAGAGTTTGGTGCAAACCAATCTACTTATTGGGTTATTTTCGAATTGATTTGGAGAGACTATTTTAAATATATTTCTTTAAAATACAACAATAAAATTTTTAAAATTGGTGGAATTTTAGACAAAAACTACCAGTGGTATACTTATCAAAAAGACATTAATAAGTGGATAAATGGCGAAACAAAAGACGATTTTGTAAATGCCAACATGATCGAATTAAAACAAACTGGCTGGATGAGCAATAGAGGAAGACAAAATGTAGCTTCTTATTTTGCCAAAGAACTGTTATTAGATTGGAGAATTGGCGCTGCTTATTTTGAGTCGGTTTTAATTGATTATGATGTACATAGCAATTACGGAAATTGGATGTATGTAGCAGGTGTTGGTAACGATCCTAGAGACCGAAAATTCAATACAAAATTACAAGCAGAACGTTATGATAGTAAATATAAATTTAGAAAACTGTGGTTAGAAAAAACTTTGTTTTAAGATGAAAAAGTTACGCTTACTTCTTGGAGATCAGTTAAACAGCAAGCATTCTTGGTTTCAAAATACCGATGACCAAACCATATATTGCATGTTCGAAATGCGTCAAGAAACAGACTACACCAAACATCATATACAAAAAGTAGCTGGTTTTTTTGCTGCAATGAGAAATTTTGCTCAGGAATTAGAAAAGGCAGAACACCACATTGTTTATTTTAATATCAATCATAAAAATAATAAGCAGAGTTTAGTCGAAAATTTAAACTTTCTAATCAAAGAAAATAACATTGAAAAGTTTGAGTATTTAGCCCCAGATGAATATAGATTAGACCAACAATTAAAAGAGTTTTGTAAAAAAACACAAATTGAATCAGAAGTTTTTACAACCGAACATTTTTATACAGAAAGAAAAGAATTAGCTAACTTTTTTAAGGGCAAAAAGCAATTTCTAATGGAGAATTTCTATAGAAATATGCGCAAAAAGCATCAAATTTTAATGGTTGATAATCAACCAGAAGGTGGAAAATGGAATTACGATGCTAGCAATAGAAAAAAATGGAAAGGAGATACATTAATTCCACCAGAAATAAGTTTCGATAATGATGTGTCAGAAATTGTATCAGAAATAAAAGAAACAGATATACAGACCATTGGTAACATCCATCCAAAATACTTTGAATACCCAATTTCAAGAAAACAATCTTTAAAACAATTAGCGTATTTCTGTGAGCACTTATTAATACATTTTGGTGATTATCAAGATGCCATGCACACAGATAAAATATATCTTTTTCATAGCAGAATATCTTTTGCCATGAACACAAAAATGATTTCACCAAAAGAAATCATCAACAAAGTATTAGAAACCTACAGACAAAGAACAGACGAAATAGATATTTCTCAAGTAGAGGGTTTTATTAGGCAAATTTTAGGTTGGCGAGAGTATATGAGAGGCATGTATTGGATGCTGATGCCTGATTACAAAAAAGAGAATTTTTTAGAAAACAAAAACAAATTACCCAAATTCTTTTGGACAGGTAACACCCAAATGAATTGTTTAAAAAATGCCATTAACAACTCTCTAGATAATGGATATGCACACCACATACAACGTTTAATGGTTACTGGTAATTTTGCATTGTTAACACAAATAAATCCAGATGAAATTGATGCTTGGTATTTGGGTATTTATGTAGATGCTATAGAATGGGTGCAATTACCAAATACAAGAGGTATGAGTCAGTTTGCTGATGGTGGAAAAATTGCTACAAAGCCCTATGTTTCTAGTGGAAGCTATATTGGTAAAATGAGCAATTATTGTGATAGTTGTTCTTATAAAAAAACGAAAAAGTTTGAAGATGATGCATGCCCATTTAACACCTTGTATTGGAATTTTTTAGACGAAAAACAAGAACAATTATCTTCTAACTTTCGAATGAAAATGATGTATAGTTTATTAAACAAAATGCCTACAGAAGAACGTGTAAAGATTAAAGAAAAAGCAAACCATATTATAACAAATTTAGATGCATACTAACAAAGAAGAAATATATGTTGTTTGGTTTAAACGCGATTTGCGTTTAGAAGATAATGAGGCTATAGAAAATGCATTAGCAACCAACAAACGTATATTGTTTTTATATGTATTCGAAAACTCGTTAATAGAAGACCCACATTATGATGCACGTCATTGGGATTTTATTAAACAATCTATTGTTAATTTAAATGAAGATTTAAAACCATATAACACCAAAGTATTAAGTGTACAAACAGAAGTGGTATCTGCTTTTAATCAACTTATTAGCAATTATAATGTTAGTACTGTTTTTTCGCATCAAGAGACAGGATTGCTAATTACCTATAATAGAGATAAAGAATTTGCAAGATATTGCAGAAACAACTCTATCAACTGGGTAGAAAACAATAACAATGGGGTTTTAAGAGGATTGTTAAACAGAGAAGATTGGTTTGATTTATGGGAAGATTATATGTGCAAACCTCTAATCAAAAACAACTTAAAAGCATCTTCTTGTATTCAAATTGATGAAGTAAATCAACTAGAAAAATATTTTAATGTTGTTGATTTATCAACCAAAAAACACCCATATTTTCAAAGAGGTGGTACAAAAATGGCTTGGAGGTATGCAGATTCTTTTTTTTACGACAGGCATCAAAAATACATGAAACATATTTCTAAACCAGCATTGGCTAGAGAGAGCTGTAGCAGACTCTCACCCTACATTGCTTGGGGTAATGTTTCTATTCGACAAATCTTTAGAAAAGCACACCAAGAAAAAACAGCATTAAACAAAAAAGATTTGGGCGCTTTTGTCTCTAGGTTACGTTGGCAAGCGCATTTTATTCAAAAGTTTGAAATGGAACATACCATGGAAAATGCGAGTATTAACAAAGGCTATCAAAAACTAAAAAAAAGTATTTCTATAGAATATCAAACTGCATGGAGAGAAGGAAAAACGGGTTATCCTTTGGTAGATGCCTGCATGAGATGTTTAACAGAAACAGGATATTTAAATTTTAGAATGCGTGCGATGTTAGTCTCTTTTTTTACCCATATTTTATGGCAACCTTGGCAAGATGCATCTCAACACCTATCTCAACTTTTTTTAGATTTCGAACCTGGCATTCATTTTCCTCAATTGCAAATGAATGCAGGTGAAACTGGTATTAATGTTTTACGAATTTACAATCCTGTAAAAAACAGCTTACAACACGATGAAGATGCTATTTTTATAAAAAAATGGGTGCCAGAACTGGCAGAATTACCAATCGTTTTTATTCATGAACCCTATCTAATGACTCCTTTAGATCAACAGTTTAATAACTTAATTTTAGGTAAAGACTATCCAAAACCTATTGTTGATGTTAAAATTGCAAGAAAAAAAGCCAGTGACGTACTTTGGAAAATGAAAAACGATTTTGAAGTTTTAAAAGAAAGCAACAGAATTTTAAAAAAACACACACTTTCAAATAGAAATAAATTACTAAATAATTAACCCTCCATATTCTCTTTTAAGTTATAATTTATTGTTAATTTTTGTTTAATCTATCAAGCTAATGATTAAACACAATTTAATTTTATGTATCTTTGAGTGATGATATTTAATACCACACACAAAAACAAAGATGCTACAGCAACCATAAATGATATGGTTGGAGACGGTTACTCTTTTGTTAAATCTATAAAAATGGGTGGTACAGGTTCTAAAAGAATGATGATTGCTAGTGTAAGCCCTGGTTTTATAAAAGTAATAAACACCATTGCAGATATTAATTATGGCAACATAGAATTAAGAGAAAAAGGAATTTTAGTACACATTACAAAAGGTCTAAAAAACTTTAGTTGGGCCATTCCCTACTATCAACTGCACACTTATAAAACTGATGGTTTTAGTGTACATGCACAAGGTAACTTTGTAAGATTTCAAAACAATAAATTACTAAAAGAAAATAAAAAATTTATAGACAAATTAATCAACATAAAAATAGAATACGATAAACAATATGAATTCCATTAGCAGTAAAATACTTAGTGGTATATCAATTGATAGAATTATAGAAATGGCTTGGGAAGATAGAACAACTTTCGAGGCGATAGAATTTCAGTTTGGTCTCAAAGAGCAAGAAGTAATCAACTTAATGCGTAGAGAAATGAAACCAAAAAGCTTTAAAATGTGGCGAAAAAGAGTTCAAGGTAGAAAAACCAAGCATCAAAAATTAAGAACCTTTGCAAAAGGAAGGTTTAAATGTTCAAGACAAAAATCAATATCAAACAACTCTATAGCAAAAAGATAAAAACCGTGCTTTGATTTAAATGGGAGTTTTTAAAGACAGCACAATAAAAAGACAAAAAAATGACAACAGACGTAGTATTAAAGGAAAAAGAGGTTTCAAAAAATTTAAATGGGTCCTCTATTGAAGAAGTGGGCGATGACCATCTTTTTACAGGATTAGAAACACCTATGAAACCAGATGCTTTTAAACTTTCTGACACACAAAAGAAAGAAAAAATTGCTTCACTATTTTCAGAAATAATGGATGTTATGGGCTTAGATTTAACAGACGATTCTTTAAAAGGAACTCCCCAAAGAGTTGCAAAAATGTATATAGAAGAAATTTTTTCTGGCTTAAACCCAGCTAACAAACCAAAAGTTGCCTTATTTGATAACAAATATCAATACAACCAGATGTTGGTAGAAAAAAATATTACATTTTATTCTAACTGCGAACATCATTTTGTACCAATTATAGGAAAAGCCCATGTTGCTTATATTTCTTCTGGTAAAGTTATTGGTTTATCTAAATTAAATAGAATTGTACAATATTATGCTAAAAGACCTCAAGTGCAAGAAAGGTTAACCAACCAAATTGCAGAAGAACTAAAAGCAATATTAAACACAGAAGATGTAGCCGTAATTATAGATGCAAAACACTTATGCGTTTCTTCTAGAGGTATTAAAGATGATACTTCATCTACCGTTACTTCTTTTTTTGGAGGACAATTTAATACTCCAGAAAAAATAGCAGAATTACAAAACACTTTAAATTACTAAGTTATGGATTTAATAAACAAAGCATTAGAATTTGAAAGAAGAAAAATGAGGTTTCCTACAACCAGCGATAGAATTATGGCGGCTAGAGAAGCAAAATCTTTAATATTAAGCCTTAATGAGGTTTATAAAAAAAATAAAGATGATAAAATTATGGATATCATGAAAAGACTAACCGTAATTAAACAAAGAATAGAAAAACGCTTAAAAGGAAAACCGCTAACTGCGTAAATAATCAACATTTTTATTGCTTATCTAAGTTTTATAATTATATTACCAAAATTATTTAAAAATAGATTAAAGTATTAGAATGAATTTATTAGAAAGAGCAGTTGAGTTTGAGAATAGAAAATTCTCTTTTAAGACCACAAGTGATAGAATTTTAGCCTCTAGAGAAGTAAAAGCACTTATTTTAGAGTTAAATGAAGTATATAAACAAAATAAAGATCCAGAAATTATGGATCAAATGAAGCGTTTAACAGCTGTAAAGCAAAAAATTGAAAAACGCTTAAAAGGAAGACGATAAAAATAATATGAGCAATATAGTAGTAGTTGGAGGTAGCAAAGGAATAGGGCAAGCAATTGTAAATTCTTTAATAGAAAAAAACAAAATTTTTAACATTAGTAGAACTGCTCCTTTGCAATCTCATGCTAACTTAACGCACTATAATTGCGATATCCTTTCAGATAATTTACCTGATTTAGACGCCATAGATACTTTAATTTATTGCCCCGGCAGCATCAACTTAAAACCAATTTCTAGACTAAAATTAGACGATTTTAGAGACGATTTTGAAATTAATGTTGTTGGCGCAGTAAAAGCAATACAACATTACTTACCAAAAATAAAAAACGGTAAAAATCCATCTATCCTTTTATTTAGTACAGTAGCAACCAAATTAGGAATGCCTTTTCACGCAAGTGTTGCAGCAGCAAAATCGGGTGTAGAAGGTATTACCAAATCTTTAGGTGCAGAATTAGCACCAACAATTCGTGTAAATGCAATTGCACCCACAGTTACAAACACAGATTTGGCAGCTAAACTTTTAAGAAACGAACGTATGATAGAAAATATCACAGATCGTCATCCGCTTAAAAAGTTTTTAAAACCACAAGAAGTTGCAGATTTAGCAACATTTCTTATATCAGAAAAAGCAAACTCAATTTCAGGCCAAATTTTTGAATTAGACTGCGGAATTGTGAACTTCAAAATATAAAAAAATGACAAACATCTACGACATTAAAATCAATAGCTTACAAAATAAAGCTATTGACCTATCTGAGTATAGCAATAAATTTATTCTTTTTGTAAATGTGGCCTCTAAATGTGGCTTTACATCACAATACAAAAGCTTAGAAGAATTGTATAAAACCCATAAAGAAAACCTGATGATTATTGGTTCTCCTTGCAATCAATTTGGTAGTCAAGAACCTGGCACTGCAGAAGATATAGAAGCTTTTTGTAAAGTAAATTTTGGCGTTACTTTTTTAATGACAGAAAAAATAGATGTAAAAGGTGACAATCAGCATGCACTTTATACTTGGTTAACTGATAAAAATTTAAATGGCACAAAAAATTCTACTGTTAAATGGAATTTTCAAAAATACTTAGTATCTCCAGAAGGTAAATTGGTAGATTATTATTTTTCTATTACCAAACCAACCAGTGCTAAAATTACAAAACACTTAAAATAATTACAATGTTTGGTATATTTAAAAAGAAGACAGAAGAAGAAAAACTTCAAGAAAAATATAAGAAGCTAATGGAAGAAGCCTACAAGCTACAATCTATTAACAGAAGTGATAGCGATACAAAATATAAAGAAGCAGACGATATTTTAAAGAAAATAGAAGCTATACAAGGCAAATCCTAAAATGAAACAACTAAAATTAACCTTGCTTTTTTTAGTAATAACCTTTGGTGGTTTGGCTATTGGTAGTTGGTTAATGGCAAATGGTCCTCTTTCAGTTTGGTACATCAATTTAAAAAAAGCACCTTGGACACCTCCAGGATTTGTTTTCGGTTTGGCTTGGTCTATCATTATGATTTGTTTCTCAATTTACTTAGGCAAACTTTTTTTAAAAGCAAACACACAAAAAAATAAGCTTATTTTTTTATTGCAATTTATTTTAAATGTTAGTTGGAATTTTATTGTTTTTAATCAGCACTTAATTTTATTAGGATTGATAAACATAACTTTATTAACCTCTCTCCTATTTTATTACTATTTTAAAGCATCCCATAAAGTAGAAAAATATAAATATTTATTACTTCCTTACATGATTTGGTTGTGTATTGCAACCTCTTTAAATCTATACATTTTAGTCTATAATTAATACAAATATGTACAAACTTCATAAAAAACAAAACGTTCCTATTTCTTTACAAGAAGCTTGGAATTTTTTAAAAAGCCCGAAAAATCTAGAGAAAATGACACCTAAAGAAATGGGGTTTAAAATTATTGATGGGGCAAATAAACCAACCTATGCTGGCCAATTAATTAGTTATGAAGTAACACCGCTACTTGGTATTAAAACCAAATGGGTTTCTAAAATTACACAGGTAGAACCTTTAAAATATTTTACAGACGAGCAATTATATGGGCCCTATGCTTTATGGCATCACACCCATTTTATTAAAGAAATTGACGGTGGTGTAGAAATGGAAGATTTAATATATTACAAAGTCCCCTTAGGTTTTATAGGTAGATTATTTCATCCTATTTTAGTAAAACCTCAATTAGAAAAAATATTTAAATTTAGAAGTGAAAAATTAATAGAACTCTTTGGAGAATACAAGTAAGATGAGTAAAAAGGTAAATATATTTTGGTTTAGAAGAGATTTAAGGTTAGATGATAATGTAGGTTTTTACAATGCTTTAAAAGGCGATTACCCTGTACTTCCTATTTTTATTTTTGATGAAGAAATACTCTCTAAATTACCAAAAAATGATGCTAGAGTCACTTTTATTTTTGACACATTGCAAAAAATGAGAAATACTTTGCTAGAAGAAAACCAAAGTAGTTTAGCAATGTATTATGGAAAACCAAAAAAAATTTATAAAAACCTTTTAAAAAAGTATGAAATTCAAACGGTTTTTACCAATAGAGATTATGAACCTTATGCTATTAAAAGAGATTATGAAATTAAAGAACTTTTAGAAGAAAATAATGTTGCTTTTACAACTTTTAAAGACCAGGTTATTTTCGAGAAAAACGAAGTTGTAAAAAAAGATGGCAAGCCATATGTAGTGTATACACCTTACATGAAAGTTTGGAAAGAGAAATTTAAAACCTATAATTTAGATATTTATTATACAAATTCCTATTTAAAAAATTTAATTAAACATACTCAATTACCCAACTTAACATTGTCTGACATAGGTTTCAAAAAAGCTAACCAAGAAATAGAACCTTATACAGTAACACCAACCTTAATACAACAGTATGAAGATACACGTAACTTTCCTGCAAAAGATACAACTTCTAAACTAGGACCTCACTTACGCTTTGGTACAGCAAGTATTAGAAAAATGATTACCAAAGCAATTGCAGAAAAAAACGAAATATTTTGGCAAGAATTAATTTGGCGAGAATTTTTTATGCAAATCTTATGGCATTTTCCAGAAACTTCAAAAAAATCTTTCAAGTCTAAATACGACCGAATTGAATGGAGAAACAATGAAGAAGAATTTAAAAAATGGTGTAATGGGCAAACAGGCTATCCTTTGGTAGATGCGGGCATGCGTCAACTAAACCAAACAGGTTTTATGCATAACAGAATTAGAATGTTAGTAGGTAGTTTTTTATGCAAACACTTATTAATAGATTGGAGATGGGGTGAAGCTTATTTTGCAGAAAAATTACACGATTACGAAATGGCAAGTAATGTAGGTAATTGGCAATGGGTTGCTGGTTCTGGTGTAGATGCAGCTCCTTATTTCCGAATTTTTAACCCAACTACACAAATAAAAAAATTTGATAAAGATTTAGAATACATAAAAAAATGGGTTCCAGAATTTCAAGAACTCACCTACACAAAAGAAATGGTAGACCATAAAGAAGCTAGAGAACGTTGTTTAAAAACGTACAAAGAAGCCTTGAATTAATATTTTAAACAATCGTTTTTTAAGTAAAATAAGCTTTGATATGCCATTTAAAAGCAGCAGAAAACAACAAATAGATAAAACTATCGTTTTTATAGTGTAGGGTAGAAAAATTGTGAATTCATTTTTTTTCTATGCTATGTAAATTATTATTTTTTCTTGATAAAAGCTTCAATAAAAATTGAAGCTTTTTTTATGAAAATAACTTAAAAATAGTTTGCCAGTTTTTATATTTTATATTTTATTTGCGCTCGTAAATTTTAAAAGCCGATGTAGCTCAGCTGGCTAGAGCAGCTGATTTGTAATCAGCAGGTCGTGGGTTCGAGTCCCTCCATCGGCTCTTCTATTTAAAAGTCTCAAACAATATTTTTTGAGACTTTTTTTGTATTTTAGCAAAGTATTCGGGATGTAGCTTAGTCCGGTTAAAGTGCTGGTCTGGGGGACCAGAGATCGGAGGTTCGAATCCTCTCATCCCGACTTTTTCTTTCAATAAAAACACCTACTTTATTGATAACCTTATCATCTTTTAAATGATCGTCTCTTAATAACAATTAGCTTCATAAATTAAAAAGTTGATTGATTAGAAAGTGGTTCTTAGAGCACTAAAGTGACATTTATGATTTCTAAAAATACAAACTCTGTTTTATAGACAAGAAATCAAACATTGTGTTAGAAATTAATCAAAAAACAACAATTAAAAGGATGCGCTAAATGCAAAAATCCCTATCTGAATTAACCTAATTAAGTACAGCAATACGAACAATAAAGAAAAAACGAGATGGATTTATAAACAACATACATAAGGTTACAGAAATTACTAAAGATTATAAAACTTAGTGAAAAATTTAATATTAACAACCCCATAACTAAAGAAGTGTATAAAGTTTTATAAGAAGACCTTACTTTTTTAATACTTTTAACAATTGAATTACACATAAAGTTGACTCTGAAAAAGAACCTGAATAAACCTTATTTTTATATTTTTGTAATATCTTTACTTTAACAAGTTAATTTTTATCAAAATTATAATTTTATATGCTAATTATTGGAATTGCAGGTGGTACAGGAAGTGGAAAAACAACTGTTGTAAATCAGATTATTAAACAATTACCAACAGATGAAGTTTGTGTAATTTCACAAGACTCATACTACAAGGCAACAGACAATTTATCTTTTGAAGAAAGAACTAAAATAAATTTTGATCATCCAAGAGCTATCGATTTCGAGTTAATTATAAAACACTTAAAAGCATTAAAATCTGGTAAAACAATCAAGCAACCGGTGTATTCTTTTGTACAACACAATAGAACCAAAGACACTGTTAAAACGCATCCACGAAAAGTGGTTATTGTAGAAGGTATTTTAATTTTTAATAACAGCGATTTAAGAGATTTGTTTGATATTAAAATATTTGTACATGCAGAAACAGATGAACGTTTGATAAGAAGATTAAAAAGAGATATTACAGAAAGAGGCAGAGATATAGACGAAGTTTTAAATCGTTACCAAACTACTTTAAAACCTATGCATCAGCAATTTATAGAGCCTACCAAAAATTTTGCAGATTTAATTATACCCAATGATAGGTTTAATAATGTGGCTATAGATATTGTAAGAACCGTAATAAACGAGCGTTTGTAAACATGACTTTTAAAGATCTAAAAAATAAAAAATCCTATAAAATTCTTACAAATGTTTTTGTAATAATTTTTATTCCGTTTTTAATATGGATGTTGTTTTTTGATGAAAACTCTTATTTAGTTCATAGAAAATTTGATGCAGAAATAGATGATTTAGAAAAAACAATTTCTTTTTATAAAAAGAAAATTGCAACAGATAAAGCAACCATAAAAAAACTAAAAGATTCTTTACAGTTAGAGCGTTTTGCAAGAGAAAAATATCTCATGAAAAAAGAAAACGAAGAGATATACATCATAGAATTTGATACCATTAAAAAGTAATGACAAAATTTCTGTTTAACGAATTTGAAGGAACATCACCAGAAGCTTGGAAACAAAAAATTCAAGTAGATTTAAAAGGTGCTGATTATAATAAAACTTTACTTTGGCAGACCAATGAAGGTTTTAACATAAGACCTTTTTATACAAAACAAGATGGTACAAATACTAAGATAAATTTACCAAAAAAAGGATTTAAAATTTGTCAAACTATTTTTATAGACGATGTAAAAATTGCAAATTCTTTGGCAGTAGACGCATTAAAAAGAGGTGCAAATGCCATTCAGTTTAAGGCTTCAAAACCCTTTGAGCCAAAAAATTTACTCAAAAATTTTCCTGGAGATACACCTATTTATTTTCAACTTAGCTTTTTAGATGCCAATTTTAAAACTAAACTTGCTAAATTTTGCCATGCTACAAATACATATATTCAAACAGATATTATAGGTAATTTAGCAGCTACTGGTAATTGGTTTTTTAACTTAAAAGAAGACTACAATCAACTAGAAAAAGTAATTTCAGCTTCCAATAATTGTATTTCCGTTTCAGGAGAATTATATCAAAATGCAGGTGCAAACATTTCTCAACAATTAGCATATACATTAGCACATGCCAATGAATATTTAAATCAGTTTGGTGCAAATGTAGCAGATAAAATAAGTTTCAATTTTGCTGTAAGCAGTAATTACTTTTTTGAAATTGCAAAAATTAGGGCATTCCGAATTTTATGGGAATCACTTTTAAAGGAATATGGCGTAGAAAACAAAGAAGCACATATTTTTACCCAACCAAGTTTACGAAACAAAACTTTATATGACTACAATGTAAATATGCTACGTACCACTTCTGAATGTATGAGTGCAATTTTGGGTGGCTCTAATACTGTTGCGAACGTTGCTTATGATGAAATTTATCATAAATCAAATGAGTTTGGCGCCAGGATTTCTAGAAATCAATTATT
>P_2C_Liq_1_UnCtyDRAFT_1000160_pt1 | contig 28517 bp, 30 predicted proteins | sample Pon2CUnioCityCA_2_FD_10234 | JGI IMG/M metagenome (IMG submission 10234) | reverse complement strand
GGATAACTTCCAGGTGAGAACTCCGCCTTCATGTCCAGATACTGCAAACCTTACTCTAGTAAGTAATACTGATGTTGAAGCCACTATTAATTTTGATAGCGGTAACCCTACTAGTGCAGGTAATTATGAATATTCATTAACTACAGTTGCTGGAACAACACCTGCTGTGAGCGGTTCATGGACCGATGTTGCAGGAGCTACTCCTAACGTGACTTATACTATAACTAGTTTAACACCGCAAACAGAATACTTTGTTCATGTAAGGGAAGTTTGTGGAGCAGGAGATGAAGGTCCATGGAGTACTACTCCATTAAACTTTACTACTGATTGTGCCGCGGTTACTATGTTCCCTGCTACAACGGACTTCACAAACAATGTGCCTAACGCATGCTGGAGTGAAGCTGGATCTGGTGAGATTACTGATGGACCTATGAATATAGGCGCATCAGACTGGAGAGCGAGTAGAGCTTATACAAATGCATCTGGGACGGTAGTACCGAGTAACGCTATTAACTTATGGCAAAATGTAGATAGAGAATGGTTAATCTCTGAATCATACGATCTATCTAGTTTAACTACTAAGATTCTTACGGTTGAGGTTGCTGTAACTGACTATGCATTTACTGGTACTTCTACTGCTGCTGATACTGATGTTATGGGATCTGATGATTCTGTTGATCTTTTAGTAACTGATGATGGTGGTATGACTTGGACTTCTATTCAGACTTGGAATGCTGCAAATCAACCTGCTGTTGATGGAGAGCGAGTATTTATAGACTTAGCTGCTTATTCAGGAATAGTACAATTTGCGTTCTTAGCTAGTGATGGAACCGTGGACGACATGGAAGACTATGATTTCCATGTAGGTGTGTTTGTAGTAGATGCTACCGCTGGTAATGGAGATGTTGCATTGCAAAATGCGGTAAGTCTGTATCCTAACCCAGTAACTGGTGACACGATGACTATTAACTTAGGAGCTACTCCAGCGAGTCAAGTAGGAATCACGATCTATAACACACTGGGACAAGAAGTAATGACTAGATCTTACAATAGTGTATCTAATAATACTATTGTAGTAGAGAACTTAAGTTCACTTACTACTGGAGTGTATTTAGTTAATATCGCTACCGGTGATGCAACCGCAGTGAAACGATTTATTAAAAAATAGACTTAAATCTATTCAATCAAAAAGGAGCTCAATTTGAGCTCCTTTTTTGTTTTAAACCATTTTTTCAATCAATAAAAACTTATGAAGTAATGGGTTATTTAAATGGTAAACTAACGTTATACGCTTTCGCGAAAGCGGAATTTAAAGACTAATGTTTTTTAAAAGCTAACTTTTCAGAACGACCTTTCTTGAAAATGTTGTTACTGTTATAATGTCCAGCACGTAACTTTTTTTGCTCTTCATAAGGCAGCTGAATGATATCCTGGCACTCTTCACTGCAGCAGTTTTCCATTTTCTCCTTACAAGAATCACATTGAATAAATAATAAATGGCACGCGTCGTTTGCGCAATTAGTGTGTAAGTCAAATGGTTCACCACACTGGTGACAATTTGCAATCACCTCTTCTCCTATCTTTTCAGATAGCCTGTGATCAAAAACGAAATTTTTTCCCTTAAATTTATTATCCAGACCTTGTTCAGTGACCTGTCTGTGATATTCTATAATACCACCTTCTAGTTGATATACATCTTTAAAGCCTTTGTGCTTATAATAAGCACTTGCCTTTTCACAGCGTATCCCACCAGTGCAGTACATTACTAGTTTTTTATCTTCTTTGTGGTCTTTTAGCTTTTCCTCGATATAATCCAGGCTGTCTCTGAAGGTATCCACATCTGGTGTCCAGGCGTTTTTAAAATGACCTATTTCAGACTCATAATGATTGCGCATATCTACCAGCACCGTATTAGGATCTTCTATAAGCTCATTAAAAGTAGGTGCGTCCACATGAATACCTTTATTAGTTACGTCAAAGGTGTGGTCGTTTAACCCATCGGCCACTATTTTGTGACGCACTTTAATTTTAAGTTTTAAGAAACTCTCGTTATCCTGTTCACGAGCAATATTGAGTCGAACTCCTTCCAGAAAAGTGATGTGGTCTAAAAAAGTTTTAAACTCTTCAAATCGATCTCCAGGAACAGAGAGTTGGGCATTAATACCTTCATGAGCTACATATATTCTACCTAATATATCCATGGGATGCCAGTGTAAGAATAAATGGTCTCTAAAAAGTTGAGGATTACCGATCTGGTGGTACTGATAGAAAGAGATCGTTAACCGCTCTTTTCCAGCGGCACGTATGAGTTCTCGTCTTTCTTCAGCACTTAATTTGTTATACAGTTGCATGCTATAAACATTTTATGTGTTGAACCGGCAAAGGTAATAGAATTTCCCAATCCTGTTTTCAGGAATGTGAGTTAGACTTCATGAACTTTTAATTAATTTAAAATGCTTAATATATAATTATGGTTTAAAGCTTTAAAAGGAACAAGTGTTTAACCGCTCTAAAATAAAAGTAATGACATTATCTAATGAAAGATATTCTGAACAATTACTTCAAACAAGTAATTTTAGTTAAACACGCTTTCGCGAAAGCGTAAACTCATAAAGTTAATAACCCATTTCAACTTATATTGTTACTACAAAGAATGGGTTGTATTTTTACCACAAATAGAATCAAAAATGGCAGATAAGAAAGAAGAGAAAGAGAAAGAAGCAAAATTAAAAGCCCTTAAACTAACCCTTGATAAGCTAGATAAAGCCTATGGTAAAGGTGCTGTAATGAAAATGGGTGACAGGCAAGTGGTTGAGGTAGAAAGTATTCCTACGGGATCACTAGCTCTTAACGCGGCACTAGGAGTAGGAGGTTATCCTCGTGGTAGAGTAATAGAAATTTATGGACCAGAATCATCTGGTAAAACCACACTTACACTACATGCCATTGCTGAGGCACAAAAAGCTGGAGGAATTGCCGCATTTATTGATGCAGAGCACGCTTTTGACCGTTTTTATGCAGAAAAACTAGGTGTAGATATAGATAACCTGATCATTTCTCAACCAGATCATGGAGAGCAAGCGCTAGAAATTGCTGAAAACCTTATAAGATCTGGAGCAATAGATATTATAGTAATAGATTCTGTTGCCGCACTTACTCCTAAGAGTGAGATAGAAGGAGAAATGGGAGATAGTAAAATGGGTTTACATGCTCGTTTAATGTCTCAGGCGTTACGTAAAATGACAGGAACCATTTCTAAGACTAATTGTACGGTTATGTTTATTAACCAGTTGAGAGAGAAGATAGGTGTAATGTTCGGTAATCCAGAGACTACTACTGGTGGTAACGCTTTAAAGTTCTATGCATCTGTAAGATTAGATATAAGAAGATCTACTCAAATTAAAGATACTTCGGGTTCTGTTCTAGGTAATAAAACTCGTGTAAAAGTGGTAAAGAATAAAGTTGCGCCACCATTCCGCACAGCTGAGTTTGATATCATGTATGGTGAAGGAGTTTCTATTCTAGGTGAGATCATAGATCTAGGTGTAGAATATGAGATTATAAATAAAGCAGGTTCCTGGTTCTCTTATGAAGACACTAAACTAGGTCAAGGAAGAGATTCTGTTAAGAATATACTTAAAGATAATCCTGACCTGGCTGATGAGCTGCAGGCTAAAATTATGGAAGCCATGAAGCTAGTTAACAGCTAGAACCACGCTTTTAATAACCTAAAATCGTTTACTTTTATTCTTTTAAAAGAAAAAGTAGGCGATTTTTTTTGCTTTACACGCAACCTTTATGAGGTTACTGCATCTTAACAACAGAACAAAGTACGCGACATGAAATATTTTTTAATAATAATAGCTGTTATAGCCACTATATCACTGACCAGTTGTGAGGTATCTGATGATGGACTTAGGGTTTCTTATGACGTGGTAGCCATAGACAGTGTGCAAATGCCTGCTAGCTTCAATTTTGGTCAGACTTATGAAATCCCAGTTTTTTATAATAAACCTACTGACTGTCATGTTTTTGAAGGGTTTAATATAAGTCAGGAATTAAACATACGTAATATATCTACTGTTCTAGCAAGATTAGACTCTGGTGGCTGTATAGATGGACAGTTTCTTGAACAGCAAACCTTAAGGTTTACCGCAGCTAGTAATGGTAGTTATGTATTTAGGTTTTTTACAGGGCTGAATGCAAATAATGAAGAAACATTTTTAGAATATACAGTACAGGTATTGGAATAACTTTAAAGATATCATGTGGTTCTAAAAGAACTTATTAATGAATGTAGAAAAAACAATCGCAAGGCTCAAAAGGAACTCTATAACCGATTTTCTAGCAACCTTTTTGCGAGTTGTTTAAAATATGCGCCTGATGATCAGGAAGCACAAGATATTTTACAGGATACTTTTATAACCATATTTAATAAAATAGATCAATTTAAAGATGAGGGATCTTTTGAAGGATGGTGCAGGAGAATAGCAGTAAACACGGCGTTGCAACGGTATCGCAAGAAAAAAGTCTTTAACCTAGTCCATGAAGACCAGATTAAAGACGAGGAAGTTCAAGAAGAAGAAACAGATGATATAGACTTGAAAAACCTACTGGCGATGGTACAACAACTGCCCGATCGATATAGAATGGTTTTTTCCATGTACGTGCTAGATGGATATTCTCATAAAGAAATAGCAAGATCTATGAACATCACTGAAGGAACCTCTAAATCTAATCTCGCAAGAGCTAGAAAACATTTAAAGGAAATGATTAACACATGGCGTGCTCATAATAATAGCAACGCTAGCTGATAATAATAATGAGTAATAAAAAGAACATAGATCGTTTATTTCAAGAGCGCTTCAAGGATTTTGAGGCTGCGCCACCTGCCACAGCTTGGGATCACATTGAAAAAGAACTCGATGGTAAGAAACCAGTTGCGGTACTACCTCTTTGGGTTAAATCGATAGGTGTTGCAGCTGGTATCGCACTGCTTGCTACTCTCGCTTACACTGGTTTTTATGATGCCGTTAAAGACCTTAATACCAGTCAGGAGATAGTAAACCAAAACACACAAGAAACTTCAAATGATTCTAATTTAAATACTGCTATTACTAACCAGGCTCCAAAAGAGAATATCAATAATAACTCTAAAAATACTCAGGTAACAGTAGGAGACAAGCTTGAGCAGGATAACAGTATGAATAATGATGTTCATTCTTTTAGAATCAAATCTCAATCTACTGTCTCAAATACATCCAGCAATAGTACTTCCACTGATTCTTCGATTAAAAAGAATACTGGAACAACAACCATTTCAGCTCCACACAATAAGGCGCTGAAAAGCAATTTATCTCCTGAAACTAGCGACTCTTATGCAGCCTCGAGTTCAAATAATACAAACAGTAATAGTAACTCAAATCTATTAGATCAAGAATCACAACATAATTATACAGCAACTAATGCAACTGTAGAGAACGACGTTGCACAAACCAAAGGGTTGAAAAAAATAGAGCATAAAAACCAAGCTCAAAATATACCAGCTCCAGCGCTTACTGATCCAGGTTTTTTAACACCATCCACTAGAAATACTGACATAGCGTCCACAATACAACCACAGGACTCCACAACTACGGTTAGAACACCTTCTTTAGAAGATGTCGCCGCACAACACAGAGCAGATGAGGAAAACATAGAACCAGTTTCATTTAAAAGATGGTCCGCTTCTAGCATGATTGCTCCGGTGTACTCCAGTACCTTAGGTGGATCATCTATAGATCAAGAGTTTGTAGATAATAATAAGTCAGCAGGAGTGAACCTTAGTTATGGAGTAAACATAGGTTATAACTTATCGCCGCGGTTATCAGTGCGCACTGGTGTTCATAGTGTGAATATGAGTTATACTACTAATGATATCATTTATGGAAGACCGTCACAACCTAGCGTACAGTTACTCTCTGTAGATTCTTTTGATAGAAATGCGGTCTCTAATCCAGGAACGATCTCTACAGATAACTTAGGCAGCTCCTTCTCTCAAGAATTCCTTGCAGATAATACTTTTAATGGCTTTCAAGGAGAAATATCTCAGAGATTAGGCTACTTAGAAGTGCCTCTAGAGGTAAAGTATAAACTACTGGATCGCAAGGTAAGCGTTAATGTAATGGGTGGACTGAGTGCTTTATTCCTTACAGATAACAGTATCGCTGTTTCAAATAACACGGCAAAACTAGAACTAGGAGAAGATGATAATTTTAACTCCTTCAACCAGAGTGCAAACTTTGGAATAGGAATCGATTATTTATTTACAGACCAGTTAGGAATTACCGTTGAGCCCATGTTTAAATACCAGCTCAACGCACTAAGAGAAAACACAGCAAATTTCAGACCTTTTAACATTGGAGTTTATAGTGGAATCACTTATAAATTTTAAGAATGTGACCCGTTCATTGCAGGTGCCATTAGTTAAGTTGAAAAAGAAAAATATTGAGGTTAGTTAAGAAAACTCAATTGTTTTGCAATGATGAAGAAAGCCGTTCCAGTGCCATGGAGCGGTTTTCTATTTTGGACCTTTTTGTAGAGAAGTAAGAATGGTGTCTCTCACGCTTTCGCGAAAGCGTGCTTTATCATCCTTCAAATCCATACCAGCTGTATCGATTGATTTATGAGTTATCGCTCTCATTTTTCCCGGTCCACCATAAAAGAAATGAAACGGAAAACGCTTTTTATTATCAAATAAAGTAATGGGCAACACTGGAATTTTATGCTCTATAGCAAGTCTAAAAGCGCCATCCTTAAAAGAATCAAGTACGACGTCCATATCATCAGGCACGCCACCTTCTGGAAAAATACATATTCCTACACCAGTGGCAAGTCGCGCACTTGCTCTATCAAAAACAGCCTTACGACTGCGAGGATTATTGCGGTCCACAAGAATACAAGTACGTTTATAAAAGAACCCAAAAACAGGAATTTTAGCAAGTTCAGCTTTTCCCACAAACACAAACGGATTCTTAGAAATAAGCAACATCATCATTATATCTGTCATGCTCGTGTGGTTTGCGACGAGCATATAACTCTGATCTTTTTGCATAGCTTCTTCACGTTTAATGCTGGGCCAAAAACCCATGCCGTAGATGATAATTGCAGCCCAAAACCGAGCTATGGCAAAAAAGATGTGATAGGTCTTTTCAGAAATAGTCGCCAGAACCAGAATAGGAAATAAGATAATGATAGGAATTCCCATCAGTACATAGAACCATACTCGGTATAAAGGCATTAATATGTAGCGCAACCATTTCAAGGAATCAAAAATAGAAGAATTTATGAAGTAACGATGATTAATAGGTCTTAATCGTCATTTAGACATTCTTTTGCAAACATCATTGCGAGGAGAACAACGACGAAACAATCTGCTAGTAATGGAAACAAACGCTTTATCAAACGGGAATCCTAACTTTAAATGTGAGAATACCTCATTCTAATTATGATTTCCCTAAACCTTCTATCAGCCAGGCACGATGAACTAAAGACTCAATACTTTATACTTAATACTTTGTACTTAAAAAGAACAAATTACCTTTGCAGTTCAATAAAATAACCATGTCTAGAATACTTACCGGCGTACAATCTACAGGAACACCACATTTAGGAAACCTACTGGGCGCTATTTTACCAGCTATAGAAATGTCTGCTCAACCAGAGAACGATGCTTTTCTTTTTATCGCAGACATGCATTCACTCACCCAAATTAAAGACGGAAACACTTTAAGAGAGAACACCTATTCTACAGCAGCAGCATGGTTAGCATGTGGACTAGACATTAACCAAACTACTTTTTATAGACAAAGCGATGTGCCACAAGTAACAGAGTTGAACTGGTATCTCAATTGTTTTTTCCCATATCAGCGATTAACACTAGCCCATAGTTTTAAAGATAAATCCGACCGTTTACAAGATGTAAATGCTGGGTTATTTACCTATCCTATGCTCATGGCTGCCGATATACTATTGTATGATGCTGAGGTTGTTCCCGTAGGGAAAGATCAGTTGCAACACATAGAGATTACTAGAGAAGTAGCTGGTAAGTTTAATCACGCCATGGGTGATACTTTAATTGAACCTGAAGCAAAGATTCAAGAAAATACCATGCTCATACCAGGAACTGACGGTGAGAAGATGAGTAAATCTCGCGGAAACTTGATTAATATCTTCTTAACAGATAAGAAGTTACGCAAGCAAGTCATGTCTATAGAAACAGACAGTACACCGCTAGAAGAACCTAAAGATACCGAAACCTGTAATGTGTTTGCTCTTTATAAAATCATAGCCACTCCAGAGCAAGTAGAAACCATGCGAGCAAACTATGCTGCTGGAAACTACGGTTATGGTCATGCAAAACAAGCCCTTTTTGAAGCGATTGTAGAGAAATTTGGAACTATTAGAGAGCGTTACAACCATTATATGGAGAACAAGCATGAGATAGACGCTGCGCTAGACGCTGGTGCTACTAAGGCTGCTGTAGTTGCAAATGCTACCTTGGAACGTGTTAGAGAGAAGTTGGGTTATTAAGTGATTAGACCTGTAATTGCGCTTGCGGTGAATAATGGAAAACAACTAATAACAATTAACCATTAACTAATCAAGCCAGCATAAACATCTTCCCAGGCAGCGGTTTTACCACACCTTTTAATTCCATTCCCATTAAAATTGAGGCGACTTGATGAACTGGTTTATTGATATTAATCGCGATGATGTCTAGCAGTTCTTTCTCGTTTTCTTTGAGATAACGATAAATCAGTTTTTCATCATCAGTGAGTTCTACAAAGAGTTGTTTTTGAACACCAGTATTACGTTCTTGCCATCCTAGTATGTATGGAATGTCTGCTGCTTTTGTGAGTAAATGGGCTTTGGACTGTTTGATGAGTTCATTACAACCTACGGCATATTTATCAGTCACACGACCAGGTACGGCAAATACTTCTCGATTATATCCAGCCGCCAAATCTGCAGTAACGAGTGAGCCGCCTTTTGCAGCACTTTCTATAACTACTGTAGCTTCGCTTAATCCAGCGATGATGCGATTGCGGCCTAAAAAGTTTTTACGATCAAAAGTCGCCGTGTGCCAGAAGTCGGTCACAAAACCACCGTTTGCCATCATTTGCTCGTTATAAGCCTCGTGATTTCTAGGATAGGTCTGGTTGAGTCCATGAGCAACTACCGCTATAGTTTGTAAATCGTGTTTAATCGCCAGTTGGTGTGCTAGAATATCTACTCCATAAGCATAACCACTAATAATAAGTGGTTTCAGCGGTGCAATTTCAGCAATGAATTTTTCTAGAAACGCTGCGCCCGTTGAGGTGATTTGGCGCGTTCCTACTATGCTTAATGTATAAGGATTATTCCAGTTAATATTGCCTTTTTCAAAATAAACGATGGGTCCATCTATACAATACTGCAATCGTTCTGGATAGTCGTCTTCATAATAAACCCGAGCTGTAATCCCTTCTTTGTCAATGTATTCTAGCTCTTTTTCGGCTTTGGTGAAAAGGTCTGTAGCTTTTATAAATTGTGCTTTTTTATCACCTATTCCTTCTGTGGCGGCTATTTCTCGCATGGATTGTTCAAAAACCGCTGTAGCACTGCCAAAGGTTCTGATCAACTTCTTAGCCATAATATCACCTATAAGTGGCGCTTTTTTAAGCGCGAGAATAGAAAGTAACTCCTGTTGATCCATGCTTTAAATATAATGACTATTTAAAAATAAAAGGATTAGGATCTAGAATCACACCTTGATATTTTTTTAACTCTGCTGCTGCTGCCACGCCAGGGAAATCACCTTGATAATCTTTCATATCAGTCATAACTTGAAAATGTAGGTGTGGTGAGTAGCCACCATTTTCTTGTGGAGTTCCTAGGGTTGCAATTTTATCGCTTTCGCGAAAGCGTAAACCAACTTCCCAATCTACCATATCATTAATAGATAGGTGCCCATAAAGGCTATAGATTTTTTTACCATTCCAGTCATGTTCTAAGATCAAGGTAGGGCCATAATTTCCAGGATCATCATTATGTGTAAATGAGTGGATGGCACCATCCATTAACGCATGAACACTTGTACCAGCTGGCGCCCATAAATCGATGCCCATATGAATATCTCGAGTAATTCCCGATTGAAAACGGGAATTTTTGCGATATAAAGCACGCTGTTCTAGATAACCACCATGTGCTACATACCGATTGGTTTCCAGTCTTTTACTTTCTAAATATTTTTCAAAAACCTCGATATCACTCACATCATTCTTATCCCAATGAGGATTTTGAATGGATAAATCAATAGGGAAATATCCACGTTCTCCTATTTCGGGATTGATAAGATGTTTTATAATACTCATGCTTGGACTTTAAATAGTATTGCAATTTATTTAAAAGCTATTATAATCCAACAGTTTCAAAATGCAACTTATCATAGGATGATTCAAACGGTCTTTTATCGTTTATTATAGATAAGCTTTAATTAAAAGAAAGATTTTAGGAAAAGAAATCATCTTGATTAGACGTGATTATTACCGTATTTTTAAGGCAAAATAAAGTGAGATGATTAATAGAACGGTAAAGAGTGTAGAAGATGCACTAGAAGGCGTTAAGAGCGATATGACTTTAATGGTTGGTGGTTTTGGATTATCTGGAATTCCTGAGAATAGTATTGCTCAACTGGTAAAAACTGGCGTTACAGGTTTGACCTGTATTTCAAATAATGCTGGAGTAGATGATTTTGGACTAGGATTATTGTTACAAGGCAAACAAATTAAAAAAATGATCTCTTCCTATGTAGGTGAAAATGATGAGTTTGAAAGACAGATGTTAAGCGGCGAGCTTGAAGTAGATTTAATTCCACAAGGAACGCTGGCTGAACGATGTCGCGCTGCACAAGCAGGAATACCAGCCTTTTTTACACCAGCCGGCTACGGTACTGAGGTTGCTGAAGGGAAGGAAGTAAGAGATTTTAATGGTAAACCACATATTCTAGAGCATGCCTTTCAAGCAGATTTTGCTTTTGTAAAAGCATGGAAAGGTGATGAAGCGGGAAATTTAATATTTAAAGGAACGGCTCGTAACTTTAATCCAGTGATGTGTGGAGCTGCGACTATTACCGTTGCTGAGGTAGAAGAATTAGTTCCAGCAGGAACACTGGACCCTAACCAAATCCATATTCCAGGAATCTTTGTAAAACGCATTTTCCAAGGAGTAACCTATGAGAAGAGAATTGAACAAAGAACCGTTCGTACTCGAGAGTAATTTGTAAATGTGACAATTTATAAATGAGCTCAATGTGCAAATTTTGAAAACTTTCATTTACCATCACCGAAAGAGGAACAATTCACAAAATTAAAAAAAATAGAAAAAGTACTCTCTAAAATAATATCAACTACAAAAAGTAGAATGTAGAATCAGAATTGGGTTAAAATAATTTGCACATTATTTCATTAACTCATTTTCACATTAAAAAAACAATGTTAGACAAAATAGGAATTGCAAAACGTATCGCAAAAGAAGTTAAAGACGGATACTATGTCAACTTAGGAATAGGAATACCAACTTTAGTCGCAAACTATGTTCCAGAAGGAATAGATGTAGAATTTCAGTCTGAAAATGGAGTGCTGGGAATGGGACCTTTTCCGTTTGAAGGAGAAGAAGATGCAGATGTTATTAACGCCGGTAAACAAACCATTACCACTTTACCAGGTGCTAGTTTCTTTGACAGTTCCACAAGCTTTGGGATGATACGTGGACAGCATGTAGATTTAACCATTCTAGGAGCTATGGAAGTAGCAGAAAATGGTGATATAGCCAACTGGAAAATCCCAGGGAAAATGGTTAAAGGAATGGGTGGAGCTATGGACTTAGTGGCAAGTGCAGAAAATATAATCGTGGCCATGATGCATACCAACCGCGCAGGAGCTTCTAAACTATTAAAAAGATGTTCCCTACCACTTACAGGCGTGAATTGCATTACTAAAGTAGTCACTAATATGGCCGTAATGGACGTAACTGATCAAGGATTTGTACTTCTAGAGCGCGCACCAGGAGTAAGCGTAGAAGATATTCAAAACGCTACTGAAGGAAATCTAATCGTTAATGGCGATATTCCTGAGATGACGATATAATGGATTATAATCTACTCAAGAAATCTTTAAGGATGGTGGCTGCTTTTGCAGAGGATAGCCACATCATCCAGAACGTTGCAGAATTTGAAAAAATCCATTCTCGTAATTTATACATGCTCAAGGAACATGTCACTACTCATAGGGATAGCTTTATGGAGCAATTAATTTCAGCTATTCCTCAATTTGATAGCAAAGAAATCCAAGGGTTTATGGATAATCATAGAGGCAGTAAATCATTCTTGGATTATATCGGGATCGTTTTTGGTCCTATATTTTTGATGTTAGGTTTTGCGTTTAAACGGCTAGATAAAAATTCAGGCAGGCTTAAAAAAGATACTATTGATAACATTAAAACGCTTTCAAATAAAAATCTCACCATTATTAGTGTTCTAGAAAATAGTGGCTTTTAGTACTGTCTTAAACTATTCTTGACTTTCGTTAGAAGTGATTTGTAAAAAATTTATTTTTTAGGAAGTAATCGTTCTCCATAAAATAATACTACCAAAGATATTAGCATACACGGGAAAAGACCGGAAAGGATTCCGTTAAACCAAGCATTTTCAAAAGGACATCATATAAAAAGCAGATATGAAGTAAAATAGATATCCCATCCCATATTTTAAAAGCCTCTCACCACTAGGCAGCTTTTGAGTAAAGAAAACAATAAAATAAGGAATAAAGAAACTCAAAAGATAGGCTCCAATGCGACTGTGAAAAGTAGCATCATGATCTAAGGTTAGATATCCCACAACACCCATTAAAAGGATATTTATAAAAAATAGGAAAATGTAATGTATAATTTTAGTGCTTAAGGTTTTATTTCCCTGTAAGCTTTCTGAGTTATTAAAACGAGAAGGTTCTATTTCTAGCGCCTCACAAATCAATTCTAACGTAGATTTACGAGGACTGGTCTCATTGTTCTCTATTCTTTGAATAGTTCTTAAATTAATGGTTGAAAGTTCAGCCAGTTCTTCTTGACTAATTCCTTTATCGCTTCTCAGTTTTCTTAAGTGTTCTCCTAATCTTTGCATTACTTAAACTTTAATTTAAAACTACTAGAACTTAAGATTAAAGCCAGTATTTATTGCCGTCATTTCATTGACATTTTATTGTCTTAGAATGCCCGTTATTGTAAATCAAATATTTATGATATAAAAAGACTCGCTTTGAAATTTGAGGTTTAAACTTGGAATTTCTAAAATTACACCTCATCAAAATTTACCTTCACTTTAGCGCTCGTTGGGTAAGCTTGACAGGCTAGAGATAAACCTTCAGCAACCTCGCTATCGGTAAGGATGGCGTTTTTGGCCATTTGAGCGGCTCCTTCTTCGATTTGACAAATACAGGAACTGCAAATTCCGCCCTGACAGCTGTAAGGCGCATCGATCTCATTTTTAAGCATCACGTCTAGTAGATTATCACTGCGTTTCATGGTAAAAACAGTTTCTTCGTCATCCAGGATTACGGTAACTTCGGTAAGATGAGAATCTTCGGTAATTTCTATTTCGTTTTCTTTAGTAGTAAATAGTTCAAAAAGTATATTTTCTTTATTTAAAATTCCTTTTTCTACCAGATTGTCGGTCGCCATGTGGATCATTTCTTCTGGGCCACATAAATACGCTTTCGCGAAAGCGTAATCACCACAATCCTGCTTCAAGAAAAAGTTTAAATTCCCTTTACTCACTCTACCAAAAAGCTCTCCATCGCGCTCTTCTCTAGAAAAACTATAACGTACCTCAAAACGGTCGCTATATTGATCTTTTAAGTCGTTAAGTTGCTCAAAGTAAATGGTTTGAGATACCGATTGATTTCCATAAATCAAGGCAAATTTACTCTCTGGTTCTGTTTCTAGCACCGTTTTAATGATGGAAATAATAGGAGTGATACCACTACCGGCAGCTATCCCTAGATAGGTTTGAGCACTTGAAGTTTCATGGGTGAACAAACCTTCTGGAGCGGCCACCTCTAGTGTGTCTCCAGCTCGTAAGGTCATAGCATAGTTAGAAAAAACACCGTTTTCTACTGCTTTTATAACCACACTCCAGTGATTCTCATGTGGCGCACTAGAAAGAGAATAAGCACGACGTACCTCGTTATCATTTATAGTAGCTTTTAAAGTTAGATACTGACCCGATTGATAATTAAAAGAGGATACTAGATCCTGTGGAATCTCAAATCTTATTTCAATCGCTTGCGAGGTTACTTTAGTTACTTGCTCTATGGTGAGTTTATGAAAATTCATTAATGTACTTTTATATGTTTGCAAAAATAAGAAAGGAAAATGGAGCTGTAACATTTTTACAAAATTTGTAACTAATACATCAAATTCACTAACTATGATTAAACATTTTATCAATCTAGAATGGAAAAGCTTTTTTAGAAGCGCTGCTTTTAAGCAAAATCTTGCGATTAAAATCCTGATGGCTTTTGGGGCATTATATTTTATTGTTGTCTTTGGTGGTCTGGGATTCGGGAGTTACTTTATTATTGAAGAACTTATAGAAGATGGGAAAATAATTGCTAGTGATCCTTTTAACGTAGTTAATAAATTTTTGATCTACTGGTTTGCCATGGATTTAGGGTACCGATATATGTTACAAAAAATGCCTGTAGCAAATATTAAACCTATGCTTTATTTACCCTTTAAAAAAGGTAAGATTGTGAATTATGCCTTAGGGAAAACGGTAGCCTCTTTCTTTAATTTTTTACCAGCGTTTTTCTTTATTCCTTTTAGTGGAGTGCTTATAGCCCAAGGATATGATGTTACTGGAGTCATAGTCTGGCATCTTGCTATGCTATTCATTACGCTAGCCATTAATTTTCTTAATGTGTTTATGAATAATATGGATAAGGTTTTTTATCCAGTTCTAGCAGTAGTGGCAGGTTTAGGGATGGCGCAATATTATGGAATCTTTGACATTACACTACACACAGGACCTATGTTTATGTTCTTCTTTGATAACTTTTGGGCATTTATAATTCCGCTTTTAATTTGTTTTATAAGCGCTTATTATGCTTACCATTATTTTATAAAACAATTGTACTTAGATGAAGGTTTAAAAAAGGTGGCCAAAGAAGCGACGACTGAAGATTTAAGTTTCCTAGACCGTTTCGGTAAACTATCTACATATTTGAAAAATGACATTAAGCTTATCAAAAGAAACAAGCGTGCAAAAATGACCTTTATCATGGGATTCTTTTTTGTGCTTTATGGACTGTTTTTTATGAATGATATGTACTCCAGCATTAATGGGATGAAAGTTTTTGCAGGACTGTTCTGTACGGGAGGATTCTTATTCAGTTTTGGTGGACTGGTTCCTAGCTGGGATAGTAGTTATTATAAATTAATGATGTCACAAAATATCCCTTATCGGGAATTTTTACTCAGTAAATGGTGGCTCATGATTGCTGCCACTGTGGTGAGCACTCTGCTCTGTACTTTTTACATCTATTTTGGATGGGACTGGTGGTTTGGGATGCTGGCTGGTGCGGTTTATAACATAGGATTCAATAGCTCAGTGGTATTATGGGGTGGTGCATTTGTAAAAACACCTATCGATTTAATGACTACTAAAAAAGCTTTTGGAGACAGTAAAGCTTTTAATGCAAAAACCCTTTTACTACTCATCCCTAAACTGGTCTTACCGGTAGTTATTTATTATGCCTTTGCACTAACTATTAATGAGGCTGCTGGATTTATAGCCATAGCTGCCACAGGAGTTTTAGGACTGCTTTTCAGGAATAAGATTTTTGATATGATTGAAGATATCTATAAAAATGAGAAGTATGACACGATAGCTGCTTACTCGCAGAAGAATTAATAGAATAGCTATAAGTATAGGTTACACGCTTTTGCGAAACCTGCCTGCCGGCAGGCAGGGCGAGACAACAAAAATTAACATTAAAGAACACAACGATTATGATTTCTATAAACAACCTTTCAAAACAATATAACGATACCAAAGTACTAGACATAGAATCACTTGAAATCCCTAAAGGGCAAGCGATAGGTCTGGTGGGAAATAATGGTGCAGGAAAAACCACTCTTTTCTCATTACTACTAGATTTAATACAACCATCTACAGGTCACATAGTTTCTAATGATGTGCGCATAGATCAGAGCGAAGACTGGAAACCATTTACCAGTGCTTTCATAGACGAGAGTTTTTTAATAGGCTACTTAACACCTGAAGAGTACTTCTATTTCATAGGAGAATTAAGAGGTCAGAATAAAGCAGATATAGATGCATTAATGGCTAGTTATAGCGACTTCTTTAATGGAGAAGCGATAGGGCAAAAAAAATACCTGCGTGACCTTTCTAAAGGAAACCAGAAAAAGGTAGGGATCATAGCGTCCTTAATAGGGAAACCAGACGTAGTGATTCTCGATGAGCCATTTGCAAATCTAGATCCATCCACACAAATAAGGCTTAAGAAAATCATTAAAGATCTAGCAAACGATCCAGAAGTAACCGTACTCGTTTCTAGTCATGACTTAATTCATGTGACGGAGGTGGCACAACGTGTAGTGTTACTTGAAAAAGGTAAAGTAGTAAAAGATATCGAGAAGAGTAGTGCTACTTTTAAAGAGCTAGAAGATTACTTTATAGGTATATCAGAACTACACGCACCTGTTGCAGTAACTACTGAAGAAGAATAGCTATGAGTCCTAGATGGAAAATGTTTTTAATACATGCGGTAATTTTTGCAGCAGTATTCATTCTTGTACGTTTTGTGATGACACAGTTTGCCGTAGATCCTACCTTCTGGACTACGGTCATACCTCTAGGATGTGCCTGGTTACTATCGCCTAAACCACACGTAGAAAGTACACAGTCTGGTAAACAATATGGTTTAAAATCTATTTTTTCTAAGAAGATTATAAGGTTTTAATGCGTTTAGAAACACCTCTTTGACAGGATGTTTTTTTAAGAACTGTCATTCCGCACTTGATGCGGAATCTTTTAGTAACACCTTAATGTTCTTGAACTAGCTTTAACAATTCTCATTACCTTTGAAAAAAACTAACACTATGAGCGCAAAAGTGAAAATGTATCTGGTTTATGCGGTAACCTTCATAGGACTGTATTTATTAATCTGGTTTCTTGCTGGATTATTCCTAGAACCAGATGGTACCGTGCGTAAATTAACACCTATTGTTTTATCCATAATCCTATCTCCTAAACCACACATAGAAGAAACACCATCTGGAAGACAGTATGGATTAAAGAGTATTTTTTCTAAGAAAATCATACATTTTACCGATTAAAACTATCGGTTCATAACTTCCTGCTTGCTATTTTATGAGTTTAGGGATAAAAAATCCTTATTTTTACTGCCTTTCACAATATCTATGCTCTTTAACGAGTTATAATAGCTAGATAAAAAAGGGACATTTGAGAACTATACTTATTAACATTTTAACGTTTTTAGTACTACTAGCAGCTGTTACCAGCTGTAGTCGTAAAAAGAACTCTTTTATAAGCCGTAATCTTCATGCGGTAGGTACTGAGTATAATGTATTGTATAATGGAAACTTAGCGCTGCAAGCAGGACTCGATGAACTTGAAGCCACTTATGAAGAAAACTACTGGGATGTACTACCCGTAGAACGCATGCAGGTTAAGCAAGAAGTTTTTCTTCCTGGTCAGAAACCGGCAAACCCTAATTTTGAACGAGCTGAAGAAAAAGCAGTTAAAGCAGTGCAAAAGCACTCTATGCTCATTAATGAAGAAGAAGTTAATCCTCAAATAGATGAAGCTTACCTTCTTTTAGGAAAAGCACGATACTACGACCAGCGTTATATCCCAGCGCTAGAGGCATTTAATTATGTGCTACAATTCATGCCAGACTGCGATCAAATCTATCAGGCAAAAATATGGCGCGAGCGCACTAATATGCGACTAGATAATAATGAAACTGCCATTTCTAATCTTAATAAATTACTTAATCTTGAAGACGTAGAGATAGAAACTGAAGATCTTGCAAATGCAAATGCGACACTTTCTCAAGCTTATTTAAACCTTAAAGAAATAGACAGCGCACTGATTTTTATGAATCGCGCTGCAAATCTTACTAAAAATAAAGAAACCATAGCGCGTTACAAGTTTATCGCAGGACAACTTTTTGCTAAAGCAGGCATGAGAGATAGTGCCTTTGTTAAATTTGACCAGATTATAGACATGCACCGCAAAGTACCGCGACGTTATTACGTGCATTCCTTTATTGAAAAAATTAAACTTTTTAATAAAAATACAGATAGTGAAACCACTTTACTAGAAACCCTTAATGACCTAGAAGAAAACCGGGAAAACAGACCATGGCTAGATCATATCTATTCACGTAAAGCGATTTATTTTGAAAACAGAGATTCTTTAAATGATGCGGTAGATTATTATAACAAATCCCTGAGAGCAAAAGGAGGAAAAGATCAATACTTGCGCGGTAATAACTATGCAGCCCTAGGAAAAATTAGTTTTGACCAGAATAAATATGCAGCAGCTGGTAAGTATTATGACAGTGCTATGACCAGCTATGTGGAACGCAGCCCTGAACACCGTTTAGTAAAAAAGAAAAGAGATAATTTAGAAGACGTAATTCTTTATGAAGAGCGCCGCCGCAGTGCAGACAGTATTTTTAATGTGCTGGACATGTCACCTGAGCAGCAAGTGGCATTTTATAACGAGTACATTGAAGAACTTAAAGCCGAAGAAGAGCGACTTGAAAAAATTGCTGAGGTAGAGGCTCTTAAAGAAGCTCAAAATCAAAACGCTTTTCAATCGGTTCAAAACAGTAAAACCATTAAACGAGGCAATACGGGACCAACCTTTGGGACCATAAACGCTCCTCGAGGTCCTTCCATAGGTGCAACTTCTACCTTCTATTTTTATAATCCACAAACAGTAGCTCGTGGTAAACAGGATTTCCGTAGGAAATGGGGTAAACGCAAGCTTGAAAACAACTGGAGACGCAAGAATAAAAAAGATATTGGCGGTGGTGAAATAGTAATAGAAGAGGAAGAAGCTGTAGTTGAAGAAGAAGTGCGACCAGAGTTCACCCCAGAATTTTATATAGACCAGTTGCCTGAAGGCTTGAGTACACTAGACAGTATTGCTCAGTCACGCAATTTTGCTTATTACCAGCTAGGAGTTATATATAAGGAGAAGTTTAAGCGTAAGGACTTAGCCATTAATAGACTAGAAACTTTATTAGACTTTGAACCAGCAGAGAAACTGTTGCTTCCGGGATTATATAATTTATACCTTATATATAGTGAGAGCGGCGCTTTCGCGAAAGCAGAATTATACAAAACACGTATTATTAACGAGTTTCCAGATACGAGATATGCACAGACATTACTCAATCCAGATGCTCAAATAGAAGATAATGCCAGCCCAAGTGCCGTTTATAAACGACTTTATAAAGAATATGAAAAAGGTAATCATGAAGTTGTGGTGACTAATGTGGAGCGATATGTAACCATATTTAATGGAGATCCTATAATACCACGATTAGAGCTGTTAAAAGCATTTGCTGCAGGAAGACTTTCAGGCTTTAAAGAATACAAACGAGGAATAGATTACGTCGCCTTAAATTTCCCTAATACTGAGGTAGGTAAAAGCGCCCAAAAACTAGTTACCGAAGCTGAAAAATTAAAAATAGCTGAGGCTTTTATGCCAGAGACAGGTCTTACTAACTTTAAGCTCATTTACCGCATGTCTGTTAGTGATTATAAAGGTATAGAGCAGTTAAAGGAACAACTAGAAAAAGCGATTGCTCAAGAAAAATACGCATTTACAGTTTCTGTAGATGTATATAATGCGCTAGAAAATTTAGTAGTAGTACATGGGTTAACTTCTAAACTGGGAAGTCGTGGTTTAAGTGATTTTATGGCAAACCCTAATAATGGGTTTAATGTAACAACTCCATCAGTTGCCATCGCTACAGAAAATTATAAGATCATTCAAGTGTATAAGAGCTTAGATGATTATGAAAAAGAAATGCTTTAAACAGATTTGCTATGTTTAACGATAAAAAAGGTGCTAAAAAAGGAAAAATGGAAGCAGGAAACTCACAGAATAGAATAGGTCAAGGCACCGTAATAGAAGGAGATATAGCCAGTAAAGGCGGTTTTAGGATCGATGGAACGATTAATGGAAGCCTTAAAACACCTTCTAAGGTAGTAATAGGTAAAGATGGTGCGATTAATGGATCTCTAGAATGTAGTAATGCAGACATAGAAGGTGGTTTTAAAGGCACTCTTAACGTATCGGGTTTATTAACCTTAAGAAATAGCGCAGTAATCGAAGGTGATGTTGTGGTTTCAAAACTAGCCGTTGAACCTGGCGCCATATTTAACGCAACCTGTGCTATGAATACTGGTGTAAAAAACTTAAGCGACAGTAATAAAAAAGGTAAAACAGCATAGACTTATATAATATTCATACATCTTATTATAAATGAATTTTTATCTCAAGGCCTTTTTAATCCTATTATTGATATCCTTCACGGGTTTTGGAGTTCACTATTTAATAGTGGATCATCCTGTTATTCCTTTATGGAAAACATATCTCTTTTTAGGGGCAGCGGCATTTGTTACGGTGAGTGCTTTAAAATACGTGTTTGAATTAGTGCCAGATAAGTTGGGGTTTGCCTTTCTAGCACTTGTTTTTATAAAATTTGGAATAGTATTAATTCTGTTTCCAGAATTGATAACTGGGCCTAGCTTGTCTAGAGTTGAGGTTCTAGGTTTTTTAATTCCTTATTTTATTTTTCTATTTTTAGAAGCCACTATAGTTATTAAGTGGCTTAATAAGAAATGATTGACTATAATTAAAAGTGTAAAAAATTAACTTTTAAAAGCACGCTTTTCACACGTTTTTTTGTCATACATTTGCACCCGAATTAAGAGACCTAACTTTTTAAGGTGATTTACATGTATAGAGCGTATTTAAAAACAGCTTTTATTGCTTTGATTTTTATAGCTTCTGCAGCGGCACAAGCACAAGATCAAATGGGTGATTATGCCTATGATAAGGAGATTGAATCTGATGGAGGTAAGATTAATACTAAGGCAGAAATCGATTCATATATAGATCACCATTTAAAAGATTCTCATGATTTTCATTTATTCTCTTATACAAATGATTCTGGTGAAAGAAAGCATATAGGTTTTCCACTTCCAGTGATTCTATGGTCCACAGACGGCCCTAAGTTTTTTATGTCTTCAGAATTTCACCATGATGATAGTGGTAAGGTTTTAGTAAATAAAGGAGAGGCTACATTCACAAAATTACATAGTAAGATTTACGAATTAGATAACGGTGCTACCAGTATTAACTTTGATGCAGATCATCACCCTACAAATGCTCATAGAGTGTTTGATATGTCTGTTACTAAATCTGTTTTTGGACTTATAATAATAGGATTGTTAATGTTGTTAGTTTTTGGTGGCCTAGCAAAGCAGTATAAAACTAAAAGCATCCCAACTGGATTCGGTCGTGTTTTAGAGCCGCTAGTCCTCTATGTCAGAGATGAGATCGCTAGACCTAATATTGGTGAGAAAAAATATAGAAAATACATGGGTTATTTGCTTACGGTATTTTTCTTAATATGGATAGCTAACCTTTTAGGGTTAACTCCATTAGGATTCAATATTACAGGACAGATTGCTGTGACTGTATGTCTTGCGCTATTTACATTTTTTATAGTTCAATTTAGTGGTAATAAAGATTATTGGATGCATATTTTTTGGATGCCAGGTGTTCCTGTCTTAATGAAAATAGCATTGATTCCTATTGAGTTAATAGGATTGCTTACTAAGCCATTTTCTTTATTAGTACGTCTTTTTGCAAACATTACAGCTGGACACGTAGTTGTCATGGGTCTTGTAGCTTTAATGATTACTTTAAAAGCACAGTTTGGAGTCGTAGGTTCTACAGGGTTATCTGTATTCTTGACGTTATTCCTTTCAGTTATAGAATTATTAGTAGCCTTTTTACAGGCATTTATCTTTACGATGTTATCTGCCCTATTTATAGGGATGGCAGTTGCAGAGCATGATCATGATGAGCATCATGGAGCTGCTGAGGATGATATCGATGAAGTTAGAGAACGTTTTGTTTAATTTTTTGTTTAATTTTTAATACCCATTATTATGGAAACAGCGTATAATTTAATTGGTGCAGGTCTTATCGTTATCGGTGGTGGTATCGGTCTTGGTCAAATAGGTGGAAAAGCGATGGAAGCTATTGCTCGTCAACCTGAAGCGGCTGGAAAGATCCAGACTGCAATGATTATTATCGGTGCACTTCTTGAAGGACTTGCATTTGGAGCTCTTTTATTAGGTAAAAACTAATAAGAGTTCAAAAAAAACAAACAGTTCTCGTAACGGTTGGTTGTGAGAACTGTTTAACTATTAAATTTTAAACACAACAACATTTTATTATGTTAGATTTAATCAATGATTTTTCGCCAGGCTTGTTTTTCATGCAAGCATTTATTCTTATTATCTTAATTGTGTTGATGAGAAAATTTGCATGGAAACCTATTTTAAATGCTCTCTCTGAAAGGGAAGAAGGAATTGCTGATGCACTTGCTGCCGCTGAGAACGCAAAAATAGAAATGGCAAACCTAGAAGCATCTAATCAAGCTGCTGCTCAAGAGGCTCGTGCTCAAAGAGATGAAATGCTTAAAGAAGCGCGTGAGATTAAAGAAAAAATGATTTCAGATGCATCTGGTCAAGCTCAAGAAAAAGCAGATAAGATTATTGCGCAAGCTCAAGAAGCAATAGAAGCAGAAAAGAAAGCAGCACTTGCTGATATAAAATCTCAAGTAGCTAGTCTATCTGTAGACATCGCTGAGAAAGTGACACGCAAGGAACTTTCTGAAAAAGATGCGCAACACGCACTTATCGAGCAATTACTAGCCGAAGCAAATATCTAAGAACATGAAACTATCTAGAGCTGCATCCCGATACGCAAAAGCTATTCTTAGTCTAGCCATAGATAAGAATGAGGCAGTTGCCGTAAATGAAGAAATGAAAAACATTCTTGTTACTATCCATAGTAATAAAGAATTAAGTGACTTCATGAGCAGTCCATTAGTAAAGTCTGAACAAAAACGTGGTGCCTTGCAACAAGTTTTTAAAGATGCAGGCACTATTACTATGGGATCATTTGATCTCTTAGTAGATAATAAACGTACTGACATTTTAATGGATGTCGCTACTAAGTATGTATTGCTTTTTGAAGAAATGAACAAACGTGAGATTGCTACCGTAACTACGGCAGTTGAAATCACCGCAGATTTAGAGAAAAAAGTACTAGCTAAGGCTAAAGATTTAGCAGGAAAAGAAATTACACTAGAGAAAAAAATCGACCCATCTATCGTAGGAGGATTTATTCTTAGAGTAGGTGATCAAGAGATTAATGCTAGTGTTGCAAATAAATTAGGGGAATTAAAAAGAACCTTTGCTAGTAATTAGTAAAGGAGTTTTTGATTTTTCGCTTTCGCGAAAGCGTATTTAATAATAAATATAAGGTCATAAAGACCTAATTGATAAGAATAAAAACAAGAACATGGCAGAAGTAAATCCAGCAGAAGTATCTGCAATACTTAAGCAACAATTATCAGGTTTTGACGCAACAGCGTCACTTGATGAAGTGGGAACCGTACTTACAGTAGGTGATGGTATCGCACGTGTTTACGGTCTTTCTAACGCTCAATATGGAGAACTAGTTGCATTTGCATCTGGAATTGAAGGTATCGTTCTGAACCTAGAAGAAGATAATGTAGGTGTGGTTCTCTTAGGACCATCTACTGGTATTGCCGAAGGTGATACTGTAAAACGTACTCAACGTATCGCATCTCTTAAAGTAGGTGAAGGTATAGTAGGTCGTGTAGTAAATACACTTGGTGAGCCTATCGACGGTAAAGGTGCTATAGAAGGAGACCTTTATGAAATGCCACTGGAGCGCAAGGCTCCTGGAGTTGTTTTTCGTCAGCCGGTAACTGAGCCGCTTCAAACTGGAATTAAATCTGTTGATGCGATGATTCCTGTAGGTCGTGGACAGCGTGAGCTTGTAATCGGTGACCGTCAGACTGGTAAAACTACTGTTTGTATTGATACTATTCTTAATCAAAAAGAATTCTACGATGCTGGTGAGCCTGTATATTGTATCTATGTAGCCATAGGTCAAAAAGCCTCTACAGTAGCAAACATTGCAAAAGTACTTGAAGAAAAAGGAGCACTAGCTTATACAACAATCGTAGCAGCAAATGCATCTGACCCAGCAGCAATGCAGGTTTATGCACCATTTGCTGGAGCATCTATAGGTGAGTATTTCCGTGATACAGGTCGTCCTGCACTTATCATTTATGATGATTTATCTAAGCAAGCCGTTGCTTACCGTGAGATCTCTTTATTGTTACGTCGTCCACCAGGACGTGAGGCATATCCTGGAGATGTATTCTTCTTGCACTCAAGATTATTAGAGCGCGCAGCAAAGGTTATTGCCGATGATGAAATCGCAAAAACCATGAATGACTTACCAGATAGTTTAAAACCTATCGTTAAAGGTGGTGGATCTCTTACGGCTCTTCCTATCATTGAAACTCAAGCAGGTGATGTATCTGCATATATTCCTACTAACGTAATTTCCATTACAGACGGACAGATTTTCCTTGATGGTGATTTATTCAACTCTGGTGTACGTCCAGCCATTAACGTAGGTATTTCTGTATCTCGTGTAGGTGGATCTGCTCAGATCAAGTCTATGAAGAAAGTATCTGGTACGTTAAAGTTAGACCAGGCGGCTTTCCGTGAATTAGAAGCGTTTGCTAAATTCGGTTCTGATTTAGATGCAACCACTCTAGGAGTTATTGAAAAAGGTAGAAGAAACGTTGAGATCTTAAAGCAGTCAGAGAATGATCCTTACACAGTTGAAGATCAGATTGCTATTATCTATGCAGGTTCTAAGAACTTATTGAAAAACGTTCCTGTAGAGAAAGTAAAAGAATTTGAAAGAGATTATATAGAGCTACTTAATGCTAAGCATAGAGGTACTCTAGACACTCTTAAAGCTGGAAAATTAACTGATGAAGTGATCGATACACTTACAGCAGTTGCAAAAGATCTTTCTAGTCGTTATTAATTAAGTGATGAGTTCAGAGTAATGAGTGTAAAGACTTATGACTTATGAGTTCAGACTTAAGAATATGCTCAATGGGTTTAGAAGATAGCGTAATAAGAAATAGAACTTTTGAATTTGCTCGTGCGATTGTAAGATTTACGATGATTTTAAAAGAGGAAAGACATTACGAGATTGCTAGACAGTTATTGAAAAGCGGCACTTCTATTGGAGCTAATGTTAGAGAGGCGCAGCGAGGTGTTAGCACAAAGGATTTTAAAAATAAACTTGGTATTTCTCTCAAAGAAGCAGATGAAACGGAGTACTGGTTAGAATTAATAGATTTGGAGATAAAAACGGTTCCAAAGGAACTATTAAAAGAAGTGGATGAGATTATGAGAATGCTTGTCACCATTATAAAAAACTCATAGCTCACCGCTACATAACTCTTAAGTCATAAGTCATAAGTAAATCATGGCCAATTTAAAAGAAATAAGAAACAGAATATCATCAGTATCATCTACCATGCAGATCACCTCTGCGATGAAAATGGTGAGTGCGGCAAAGTTGAAAAAAGCACAAGATGCTATTACAGCGATGCGCCCTTATTCTGATAAGCTTACAGAGATTTTACAAAGTCTAAGCGCTACCATGGAAGGTGAAGCAGGTAGTAAATTTGCTGAACAGAGAGAAGTGAAAAAAGCGCTTGTAGTGGCAATAACTTCTAATCGTGGTCTAGCCGGAGCTTTTAACTCAAATATCATTAAAGAGTTGATTCGTTTGAATCAAGAAGATTTAAAAGGTGTTGCTGTTTCTTATATGACTATAGGTAAAAAAGCAAACGACTTTGGAAAGAAAACTGATAATGTAATTGCAAATAAGAGCGATTTATTTGACGACATCTCTTTTGAAAACGTAGCTACTATTGCTGAGGAGTTAATGGAGCTATTTGTAACTGGTGAGTATGATAGGATTGTTTTAGTTTATAACAGTTTTAAAAACGCAGCTACACAAATCGTTATGACTGAAGATTTCTTACCATTAAAACCAGTGGCAAAGGATGAAGCGGCACTAGAAGAGCAAAAAGAGTTAGATTACATTTTTGAGCCTTCTAAAGAGGAAATTATAGAAGAGTTAATCCCTAAGTCTTTAAAAACTCAATTGTATAAAGGAGTACGTGATTCATGGGCTAGTGAGCACGGTGCTCGTATGACAGCTATGCACAAGGCAACAGATAACGCTACTGAGCTTAGAGATCAGTTAAAATTAACTTATAACAAAGCACGTCAAGCAGCTATTACTAACGAGATCTTAGAAATCGTAGGTGGTGCTGAGGCATTAGAAAATTAAGCACAAATTTCCGCTTAGGCGGAAATCTTCCAGTAATGGAGCGATAAACAAAAGCCCTTCAGAGATGAAGGGCTTTTTTAATGCTCAAAATTAAATTCCCATTTTTTTTAGAAATACCATGTAACATTTTCTGAGTTCTGCATCTAAAGGGAAACTTTAAAACAGAAATCATGAAAAATGTATTCACTTTATTTATTCTTATTTGCTTTTCTAACGCAACATTTGCTTCAAACTCAAACTCAGCGGAACCTATTCACGTAGCGGTATCTGGTAAGGGACAACCTGTTCTATTCATTCCTGGATTTACCGTTCCTGGTGAGGTTTGGAATCCAGTGGTAAAGGAACTTGAGAAGACCTATGAATGTCATGTAGTGACTTTAGCAGGTTTTGGAGGAAAAGAACCTATTTCTTTTCCCTGGTTACCACAAATAAATGAATCTTTAGAAACGTATTTGATAGAGCAGGATTTAAAAAATGTAACGGTCGTAGGACACAGTTTAGGCGGTACCGTGGCGACTTGGTTAGCCAGTAGAGAAAATTCTAGGATAAGTCAGCTGGTTATTGTAGATGCACTACCAGCAACAGGAGCATTAATGTTTCCAGATTTCAATCCCGATAACCTCTCTTATGATAGTCCTTATAACAAACAGCAGCTAGAGATGAGTGATGAGAATTTTGAGCAAATGGCGGTAGGAATGTCTATGGGAATGAGTTTGAATAAGGAAGCTCAGCAACAAATTAAAGCATGGATGCTACAAGCTGACCGTAAAACTTATGTATATGGTTATACAGATTATCTTAAATTAGATATGCGAGAAAACTTGAAAATGATCACTATTCCAGTTACTATTATTGCCGCAGATCAACCTTATGGAGCTGCAATGGCCACACAGACTTATAAAAAGCAATATGAGAATCTTGAAAATTATAATCTCATTATGGCTACAGACGCAGCTCACTTTATTATGCTGGATCAGCCAGAATGGTTCATGGATCGATTGAAGGAGGTTTTAAGTAACGATTAATGGATATAGAAAAAGATTTTGACACACTCTACCAGCAACATTCTGATAAGGTATATCGATTATGCCTAGGATATGCATCTGGAAATAATGAGATAGCTCAAGAATGGCACCAGCAAACCTTTATTAAAATCTGGAATCATAGAAAATCGTTCCAACAGCGATCATCGATAAGTACTTGGATTTATCGAATTGCGGTGAACACCTGTCTGAGCGATTTGCGTAAAACCAAAAAGACCGTTCCATTAAAGGAAGTTCTAATGGAAGATTTCAAAGATATAGATGAAAACAAAGACCAAAACATTCAAAAGATGTATGCCTGTATCGATCAACTAAATCATCAAAATAAAACTTTAATCCTACTAGAGCTTGAAGAAATACCTCAAGAAACTATTGCTCATACCGTAGGATTACAACACGGCACGTTAAGAACACGACTCAGCCGGATTAGAAAATCACTTTTAAAATGCATCACCAATGGAAAATGATATATTAACTAAAATATGGAATAAAGAAAATGATAATAATCCGTTAACAAATTCGAAGGAGATCATTTCGCTCGCCACTAAACAACGTAACAGTCAACGAATAGGAATGATTATAATGTCACTTACATTGATAATTATAACTATTTATGCGATCATTTACTTGCCTCAAAATTTCAACACTTTCAGTTTAGGATTGTTATTAATGATCACGGCCATGCTGGTGCGTATCGTCATTGAGTGGTATTCTAAAATGCGTAAAGCACAACAATTAGTAGCACTAGATTATAAAGCCTATAAAAGTTATTTGAAAAAATATTACAAAATGCGCATGCTCGTCAATTATATCATAACGCCTATATG
>P_2C_Liq_1_UnCtyDRAFT_1000159_pt1 | contig 28585 bp, 31 predicted proteins | sample Pon2CUnioCityCA_2_FD_10234 | JGI IMG/M metagenome (IMG submission 10234) | reverse complement strand
GTCGTTCTTGATAACAGCCGTGTTCTACGTATAGCTTAATTAAATCTTGATATGTTGTTGAGGAGTTAGCTTTCGCGAAAGCGTACATCTCACAGGCTAACAAAGCTGCGGTAACGGCATCTTTATCACGCACAAAGTCGCCTACCATGTACCCAAAACTTTCCTCTCCACCACCGATGAAGTCCTGTTGTGGATGATCTTTAATCATTTTGGCAATCCACTTAAATCCAGTTAGCCCTTCTTTACACTCTACTTTATGAGCAGCAGCAAGTTCATGCATCATAGGAGTAGAGACAATCGTAGAACCTATAAAAGGATTATTTAAGGATTTTAAATCGGTTTGTTTTAATAGAAAATCTGTCATGGCGATCATGGTTTGATTACCGTTCAGTAATACCATTTTACCATTATTATCACGCACTGCCACACCTAGTCGATCACTGTCTGGATCTGTTCCTATAACGATGTCTGCATGAATTTTATCGGCTAGATCTACTGCCATTTTAAGAGCTTCAGGCTCTTCGGGATTAGGAGATTTTACTGTAGGGAAATTACCATCTGGAAAAGCTTGTTCTTTTACGACATGTAAATCTGTATAGCCGGCACGTTTTAAGGTTTCTGGTAGTAAAGTGATACTGGTACCGTGTAAACTGGTAAACACTATTTTTAATCGTGATCGATCCACATTTCCAGCCACTTTTCCAGCTTTAATACTGTCTTCTATAAAGGCGTTATCGTCTGCTGCGGTGAGTAGTTCTATTAAATCAGGATTACCATTAAAGTTAATATCCTTAAAGTCTAAGGAATTGATAAGGTCTAGAATAGCTTTATCTTGTGGTGGTACTAACTGTCCACCATCTTGCCAGTATACCTTATAGCCATTATACTCTGGCGGATTGTGGCTCGCTGTAAGTACAATTCCTGCATGACAACCTCTAGCTTTAACGGTATAAGAAAGAAGTGGAGTAGGGCGCAATTCTTCAAATAGGTAAACATAAATACCGTTTGCACTTAAAACACTGGCAACTACTTGTGCGAGTTCCTTAGAATTGTGACGGCAATCATAAGCTATAGCGACTTTTATTTGCTCGTTTTTAAAGGTTTCTTTTAAGTACTGAGATAGTCCTTGAGTGTTTTTACCTAAAGTGTATTTATTGATACGATTAGTCCCTACGCCCATAACACCACGCATACCACCAGTTCCAAATTCTAAGTCTTTATAAAAAGACTCTTGGAACTCTGCATTATTTGCAGTTATAAGTGCAAGGGTTTGGGTAATTGTTTCTTTATCAAATGGAGCCTGGGTCCATAATTGTGCATTTTTAAGAATTGCTTCTTTATCCATTTTTGTGACTTATGAATGAGAGACAAAGATAATTGTTTTCTAGTAGGATATATTCAGTAAACAGACGGTAGTTTGATTCAGTTGCTGTGATATTGGGTTTAATACCAATTTATGTTTCTAATGCCGTTTTCTTAATTTAATTATAGGCAAAAAAGAAACGAATTATATGCGACATTAGGAATGTAAATAGGTATAAGTAGTCAGTAAGCAGAATTGATTTGTTTTTTTGGCTTCGTCTATAAAATAAAATCTTAAAAAGGATTGCCTACTTAAAAACTAGTCTACTGATTTAAACTTCTTTCTCCACTTTATAACGATTAGACTGATTCCCATTTCTAAGAATAAGTTCACCTAAAAATCCTGCTATAAAGAAAAGTGTCCCTAGAATCATCATGGTAAGTGCTATGTAGAACCATGGGTTATCAGTTACTAGGCTATAGGGAATATCATTAGACATTTTATATAGTTTAGAAAACCCTACATAACCAGCGGTTATAAAGCCTAAAACAAACATAATTACTCCTAGTGCGCCGAAGAGGTGCATAGGTCGTTTTCCATATTTTGAGATAAATGCAATGGTAATCAAATCTAAGAAGCCGTTAATGAATCGTTCATAGCCAAATTTAGTACTTCCATATTTTCTAGCCTGGTGAATGACCTCTTTTTCTGTAATGTCCTTGAATCCTGCATTTTTTGCAAGAACAGGAATGTAACGGTGCATTTCTCCATGCACATCTATATTCTTAATGACAGCAGCTTTATAAGCTTTAAGTCCACAATTAAAGTCGTTTAGTTGAACACCACTGGTTTTACGCGCTGCCCAGTTAAATAGTTTGCTGGGTAAATTTTTTGCTATGACACTATCGTAACGTTTTTTCTTCCAGCCACTAACTAGATCATGGTTCTTTTGAGCAATCATTTTATACAGCTCAGGAATCTCGTCTGGACTGTCCTGTAAGTCTGCGTCCATGGTGATTACTACATCACCTTTTGCTTTATGAAAACCAGCATGTAGCGCTTGTGATTTACCGTAATTACTTAAGAATTTAATAGTGTGTGTATGAGTATGCTTACGCGAAAGCGTATGTAACACATCCCAACTGCCATCACTACTGCCGTCATCTATAAAAATAATTTCATAGTCTATAGGCATGGTTTCCATGACACGCAAAATCCATGCATGCAATTCTGGAAGCGATTCTACTTCATTTAATAGCGGTATGACTATAGATAACTGCATTAATCGAACTGAACCGGTGGATTGCGCTTAATGATAGCGGCAGATATCAAGCCACCGATGGTGTAAATTACACTGGACATGATGAAGGATAAAATAAGACTAGCTGTATCCTTACCACTAGAGTCTTGCTCTTCCATTACCTCGCGTAGCATATCTTCATTCATAGCATTACTCATTTGTTCTTCCATTCCAAAGATTTTCCCCATTTTCTCCACCATTTCTAGAGCTTCTTGAATAATAAGTTCTTGTAGTTCTAGTTTTGCTCCTGGATCAAATACATTAAAGACGAGGTAATTAATAATGAACTGACCTAATAATGCTACCACTACGGCTATAATAAAAACTACTAAGGCGTTTGAGAAATCGATAAAACCTCCTTTTTTCTTACGAGCATCTATCTGAGCATAAACAGCTAGCCCAAAAACAAGTAACGGTAAGGCATAAGTCACCAGTGGATTTAAGAATAAGCTTAAGTCTACTTGCCACGCGGCAATGACTACAATAATGAAGATTAAAGCACCTATGGCGCCATATTTAAGACCTGTGTTTAATAGTGTTTTATCCATGATTAAGAGTTTTGAGGTAATTCTTTTCTAAAGATAAGTGAAGAAATGATTCCAAAAATAGTGTAGAATAAAAGTTTAGTGATGAAACCTGTAAAATAGCTGGCTAAACTGTATTCTGGTTTTTTAAAGACTTCTTGATTTGCGAGAGCGTTTTCATTTTTCTGAGCAAATTGCTCAGTAGCTTTTTCGGCTATGGTTTGTGCTCCAGGATCTATTTCTACATAAATTAAATAGTTTGCAATAAAATCTACAAAGAAAATCACGAGCATGCATAAAAAGAAAGCCAGTACACCTTGTTTTAAAGAAATATAACTTTTTAAACTAGACTTGCTCCACCATTGAGCTGCGATACCAAAAGGAATGGGCAGCAATATCATAACAATACCTAAGCTCACACTGTCAAAAGATTGGGATTGCCATATATAAACCACCAGTGCTAGATTTGCTATAGCTCCTATGATTCCTACTGTAAATGCGTTTTTCTTTACTATTTGATCCAAAATACTTTTATTTATTTTTAAGAATTACAAATATAATAGTTGAAGTACGTAAGAAAGCTATAAATTGCACAGATATATTTATGTAAACTATTTGTAAGTTTAATTAAAAGGATTAAATTTGCAGCCGCAAAAGAATAAGATTAACGTCATGCAAAAAGGAATTCACCCAGAAGATTATAGACTTGTAGCTTTTAAAGACATGTCTAACGACCAAATATTTTTAACAAAATCTACAGCTCCTACTAAAGAAACTATAGAGTTTGAAGGAAACGAGTATCCACTTATTAAGTTGGAAATCTCTCGTACGTCTCACCCATTTTATACTGGAGAGACTAAACTTCTTGATACAGCAGGACGTATCGATAAGTTTAAAACTAAGTATGCAAAATTCAAGAAGTAATTCTCTTAGAATTTTAATAATATTTAAAAGCCTCGCAATTTGTGAGGCTTTTTTTATGGGTTTCATGGATATAATTAATGGAGTATTCTGTTCCCATTATTTTTGTTTTTGCTATCACTAGCTATTCTGTGGTGTAAAACACTTACTTAGCATTTGATAAATATCTGGATGTTTGCGTTTCATGAGCTTCGGTCTTGAGAAAAAATATTCTGCGGCAACGGCAAAAAATTCTATCTTACTGGTACCACCATAATTTCTTATATCTGACTTGTCCTTATTGATGCGTTCCATTTCTTCATACATTAAGTTGATCCAGGGAACTATGTTTACTTGATCGAGAATCACTTCAGGAATACCGTCTATAGCGCCATCCATTTTATCAATGAGATGAACAAATTCATGAATAGCTGTGTTCAATTTATCGGTTTTATTTTTAAAACCATGGTGAAGTGATTCTTTAGAGAGAATCATCTTATTGTTCCATTTTCCAGTTCCTACCATCCCAAAAATGCGCCTTCCATTACCGTGGCCTTCAAACTCTAAGTCTATATTAAAATGAGCTGGTAATAGAATTACTGTTTTGAGGTTGCTGTAGTGCCAGTCTGGAAACTGGAATACTGGTATAATAGCACTAGAAGCGATTAAAACTGCATCTAATTCTGTAGCTTCCAGTTCTATAAATTCAATCTCTATCTCTTCAAGAAAAGCTTGCATGCGTAATTTAAAGAACAATCTTTCTCGTTGCTCTAGCTTTTTAAAAAAACGGGACATACTCTAGCAACCATTTATCCCAGTGTTCTGTAGATGGTTGCTCTGGTTTCTCTTTTCTGAAAAGATGGAATATGGGCATAAAAATTTCTTTTAAAGCTTTAAATATAATCGTGCATTTATAATTATGACAACTCAGGATCTATTTTTTACAATTCAGTAGTTCCATTTTTTTTAATGTAGATGTGTGCCGCATCTTTGTGCTGTTCTAAAAGGAAAAAAAATACTTTTAGATCTAATAAAGAAAAAATATGCTTTTTAAACGACTTTTTAAACTTATTTGGGTATCTGCATGCATCGCTTTGTTGATCAATTCAATAAACCTGTTCGTAACAGGTCAGTTGCGTCCATGGAATGATGAGGTTGAGGCATATGCTGTCAATTTTATCTTCAGTATTTTTATAACAGCTGTTAACACTATTTTTTTTGAGTATATAGGCAAGTATTATACTTGGTCAGTGAACGGTATGAAACGCTTAGTGATAGGAGCGATAGGCTCTGTATTACTAACCATGATTACCTTGTTTAGTTTACTGTTTATTATAAGAGTATTTTATTATGGAGAACCTATAGATGAGTTTTTTGCAAATCAGAAACTGGATTGGTACATTTTTGGGACTACGTTTACCATAATTATATCAGTAGCTTTTCATGCCTTCTATTTCTACAAAGAATTACAAAAACAAAAGGTTAATGAGCAAAAAGTCATCGCTCGTAGTGCCACAGCGCAGTTTGACGCGTTAAAGAATCAGCTAGATCCACATTTTTTATTCAACAGCTTGAATGTATTAGTTTCTTTAATTGAAGAAAACCCTAAAGCCGCTACAAAGTTTACGACATCATTATCTAAAGTATATAGATATGTACTAGAGCAACGTCATAAAGAGCTGGTGCCAGTAGATGAGGAACTTGCCTTTGCACGTACTTATGTAGGGTTGCTCAAAACGAGGTTTGAAGATAGTATTCAAATAGATATTCCAGAGAAAAGTAATATTCCAGATGCACAGGTAGTTCCATTATCCCTGCAACTACTTTTAGAAAATGCCGTAAAGCATAATGTAGTGAGTGACAGTAAACCACTACAGCTGCGTATTTATGAAGATAGAAACCAATTAATAATAGAAAATAATTTACAAAAAAAACCAGTGGCAAATAGTGGAAGTGGAGTAGGGTTGCAAAATATAGCATCACGCTATAAGTTGCTCACCGATCGTAAAATGAGTATCGCTCAGGACGAATCATATTTTAAAGTTCAAATCCCTATTCTTACTAAAGAACCAGAATTTGTCACACAAAAAGAAGATACCATGAATACTGTAGAAGACATTAAGTTAATCCAAGCAAAGGAACGTGTAAAATCCATAAAAGAATTTTATGATGGCGTGGTTATGGCTGTAGGAATCATTTTATTCCTCGCTGTGATCAATTATTTCACTACCGATTTTCCTTGGGTGATATTTCCAGCAATTGCTATGAGTATAGGAACCTTTTTCTCCTACTTGCGCACCTTTGAAAATAATATCTTTTTAGGAAAAGGCTGGGAAGAGCGCAAGATCAATGAATTGATGAATGATAAAAATTTTTAATTATGAATCCACAAGAAACGTATCAAGATCGCTATAAAAGAGCCAAAGCTCGTGTAGAAGAGATCAGATCATTTTATAACCATTTAATGGTCTTTATAGTTGTAAATATAGGGTTAGCTAGCCTTAATTATTACCAGAATGAATGGCGCTATGCTTGGTTTATTTTTCCTTTAGGAGGCTGGGGAATAGGATTGCTAGGTCATGCGCTAGGAACCTTTAGTGCAAACCCATTCACAGGTAAAAACTGGGAAGAGCGTAAGATTCAAGAACTCATGGAAAAGGAACGTTTAAATAAATAGTTATGAATATGGATCAAAAAATAACGGACCAAGCTTATGAAAAAGCAAAGAAAAAGGTAGAAAAAATAAAGGCTTTTTATGGTCACTTAATGACTTTTATGATTGTTAATCTGATCATTCTTGCCGCGGTATTATTTTGGAATGGAGATTTTATATTCTTCTTTATAGTGAGTGTATGCGGTTGGGGAATAGGGCTTTTTGCACACGCACTTAATGTTTTTCAATGGAATCCTTTTATGGGTAAAGATTGGGAACAGCGCAAGCTTCAAGAAATACTAGAAGAACAAGAAAAATCATAAAATGAATAAAGAACAAGAACATATAGACAGAGAAAAAGCTACTAGAAAGCTTAAATACATTAAAGGATTCTATAATCACCTGATCATTTTTATGATCATGAATCTTATCTTTCTAACATTGGTTTTATACATAGATTTTAATATAAATTATTTTATCAATTTCTTTGTTTTACCTTGGGCTATGGGAATTTTTGTTCAATGGGTACTGGTATTTAAATGGAATCCTTTTACAGGAAAAGATTGGGAAAAACGTAAGATTCAAGAATATTTAGATAAAAAAGACTAGTATGAATGCCATTATTATAGAAGATGAAAAACCTAGTGCCAGAAGGTTAAAACGCATGCTGGAGACTCTAGGTATACATCCACAAGTGATGCTGCACTCTGTACATGAATCTGTAGAGTACTTGCTCAACAACCCAGCACCAGACTTGATTTTCTTAGATATACAGTTGAGTGATGGATTATCTTTTGAGATATTTGACCAGGTTCACATAGACAGTGCCATCATTTTTACTACCGCTTATGATGAGTATGCCCTACGAGCTTTTAAACTTAACAGTATAGACTATCTCTTAAAACCTATTGATGGAGATGAGTTAGATGGAGCAGTAGAGCGATTTAAAGTTCGCTTTCGCGAAAGCAATAAAAACCAGCTCATAGACCTCAGTGATATCGCAAAAATGCTTGTAAATCCTATAGATAGAGAGTACAAAAAACGTTATACCGCCAAAGTAGGAGAACACCTGAAACTTTTCAATACTAATGAGATTCAACTCTTCTATTCTGAAAATAAAGGAAGTTACCTCCATTTAGAAAATGGGCGCAATTATTTAATTGATGGTAAATTAGAGTCTATTGAAAAAGAGCTAGACCCTAAACAGTTTTATCGCATCTCAAGACAGGCCATTATTAATGTAAGCGCTATAAACGACATGGTTTCATACACTAACTCACGCTTAAAAGTAAAAATTAACTCCTTTCAAGAGTTTGATTTAATAGTCAGTAGAGATCGAGTTAAAGAATTTAAAAGCTGGTTAGAGAAATAATACCAAATGGTGTGACCTAAAATTATAAAAATAGATCAGAAAATAGTTCATGAGAATAAAGGTGGAGCTACACTGTGGCAAGGGACTTTACACTATGATGTGTAGCTGACTTTTTCTTCAAGAAACAAAAAAAATCTGCGAGTTTCCACGCAGATTTTTGCTATATAAAATACTATGGATTATTGAATCACTCCACATGCCTCGCGTGCTCCGGCAGCACCACTAGGTTGAGATTCAAAATCATCAGCTTTTGCATGTACGATAAAAGATTTACCCATTACGTTCTTAGTTTCATCATCACAACCTATACACCATTTTTCTGTACTGAATGTAAGAGAAGCATTTCCTTCTTCATCAGCAACTAGGTTACCTATATCACCCATGTGATGATCGTGATTTCCCCATTTTCCATGATCTTCAGTGGTAGGATTCCAGTGACCGCCAGCGCTTTTACCATCATCGCTGCTGCAGTCTCCGTTTTCATGAATATGGATTGCATGCTCACCTGTTGTGAAACCTGAGAATGAAGCTACCATAACAACCTCTTTTTTGTCTTGAGTTAGTACTATAGTACCAGTGACATTACTACCACTTTTTGAGCCCATAGCAACCACCACTTCTTTTCCCACCATTACATCTGTATCGTGATTGTGGTCATCGTGACTATGACTATCTTCTCCGTGGTTGTCTTCAGACATTTCTGTAGTAACCTCATTTACTTCTTCTTGGGTAGATTCTTTACAAGAATTTAAACTTGTAATTAATGCTAATGCCATTATGGCTAGTGTTATTTTTTTCATGGTCGTTAAATTTTGATTTAAAAATAAGCATCTCTAGCCGATTTTCATCATAAGAGTTTCTCAAATTTCATAGGGTTATGATTTTCTATTTTGAGATTTTCATGAGCATGAAGCGCCACATCAGCTCTTCTTGAATGACTGTATATCCTTTATTGGTGTGTTCTAAAACAGCTTTTAATAATTGGGATCAAGCACTGTGCGATATAACTTTTTAGTGTGTTGTATGCTTAGAGTCAGTTAAATCATAGCTGTTCATATTTAACAGATGGAATAATTACACCATCACTCCCAAATATCAATTGTCACTTCTTTCATTTCTATCACAAACGGATCCCAGTTTTTAGTAAGCCATTGTTGAGATTCTAAGATCTTTTCTTCGGCGAGTGTTCTGGCTTGGTTGTACAACTGTGTTTCAGTAGCGGTTTGTGGTCCTTGACGACTGCTTATATATTGGTTTGCGAGTCCTATGCGGTTCATGACCGTTACTTCTGGATTACGAGTAATTCCCTGGCGCTCGTCTGGTGTACCAAAGTATTTATTTTGTTCTTTTTCCAGTCCTTTAATGATAGAATCAGTTTTTTTGATTTGAACTTTGTAAGCTACTTTATCCTTGTCTTTCATCATTTTAAGAAAGGTTTCAGCTTTCTTTTTGTTTTCTGCAAGCTGTTTTGTAATTCCTGATACGGTTATGGATAGCGCTTCGATTTTCTTTTGAGCATTATATTTTGCTTTCATATCTGCCATGGTGATCTCGGTAATTCTAGGATCATCTTTGATAGTGATCATAGCCTCACTAGATGTATTTCCATATTCCAGAACTGCTTTATAAATTCCTGGTAATACTGGAACGCCACTTGGTTCACGCTTTGATTCTCTGATATTACGAGATGGTCTATCAGCGCCTTTTTCTCTCATGCGCCAGTTCCAAGTATGGATTCCTTTTTCCTTAGGGATTTTATTAGAAAGTGTTCTGATTAACTCATCACCTTTATAGATTTTTAAGAAAATAGAATCGGACTTGATGGTATCGTTCTTTGCTTTTAAGTCTTTATCAAAAAAGTATTTAAATCGTGCACTGCTGCTGCGGTTTTCTCCATGGAACATCGCATCGGCACCAAATCTACTTCCGGTAGGTTGCTGGTAACGAGCAAAGTATGCTGTAGGAGGATTGTATAGAGCAATAGGTTGTGTTTGTTTCGCTTTCGCGAAAGCGATAAAAGGCTCCAAGTCATCTAAAACCCAAGCCGCACGACCGAAGGTTCCTATCACTAAGTCGTTCTCACGTTCTTGAATCACCAAATCTTTAACAGATACGGTAGGGAAACCGTTTGTGTATTTTAACCAGTCACCACCAGCGTTAATGCTCACATAAAGTCCATCATCAGTTCCTAAAAACATTAAGTTATTTTCTTGAGGATGCTCTATAATGCTCAAGGCATAACTCTCTGCATCATTCTTGTCTACGATGCGCGTCCAGCTTTTTCCATAATTTGTGGTGCGGTATGCATAAGGTTCAAAGTTGAAACGGCGGTAATCGTTTGCGACGAGTAAGGCGTGTCCTTTTCTAGTTTTAGAAGCTTTAATTTGTGCGATCCAGCTACCTTGGGGCAATCCTTTTAAACCGCTAGAGATATCTTTCCAGTTCTCACCACCATCCATAGTTACATGAACTCTACCATCATCGCTACCAGTGTAAAGTACATCTTTTTCTACAGGACTAGGTTCGATAACTAGCAGTGTCGTATGATTTTCTGCACCAGTAGCATCCATAGTGAGTCCACCAGATTCTGATTGTTTTTGTTTTTCGGGATCATTTGTGGTAAGGTCTGGAGAAATAACGCTCCAAGTCAATCCTTTATCAGTTGATTTATGAACAAACTGGCTACCAAAATATAAGGTTGCGCTATCAAATGGATCCATTTGAATGGCTGCGTTCCAGTTAAAACGCAATGAGACCTCTGGATCTGGATGTGTAGGACGTACACTGTAATTATTACCCGTTTTCCAGTCATAACGGCTCACATATCCTTGCTGGCTCATGGAGTAACCGAATCGGTTGTTATCTGGATCTGGCACAACGTCAAAACCGTCTCCAAAACTTATTTCCTGCCAGTAACTATTTCTTATTCCTTGAGCGCGCCATACATAAGCAGGACCACGCCAGCTGCCGTTATCTTGCATTCCACCATAAACGTTATAAGGGATTTCATTATCTACATTAATATGGTAGAATTGAGCCACTGGTAAATTGCCTATGAATCGCCATGTTTTACCGCGATCACGAGTTATGTTCAAACCGCCATCGTTTCCATCGATCATGAACTTTCCGTTTTTAGGGTGAATGTACCAGGCGTGATGATCTGGATGCACGCCATTACTTACTCCATAAGCTGGCATGAGCTGTTTAAAGTTCTTGCCACCATCTTCAGACACATTTACATAAGTAAAAACAGAATACACTCGATTCTCATTTTGAGAATCTACATAAATTTCAGAATAGTAAAAAGGTCTATTCCCTATGTCATTCTTATCATTTATTTTCTTCCATTTAAAACCACCATCTGTAGATTTGTAGAGCGCATTTTTCTTTGCTTCTACCAGGGCATAGACTACATTAGGCTCACTAGGAGCAATAGCTACACCTATACGGCCTAATTCACCTTCAGGCAATCCATCTTCATCAGTGATTTTTTTCCAGTTTGCACCACCATCATGAGTCATGTATAATCCAGAACCTTCACCACCAGATTTGAAAAACCATGGATCACGTTTATGTTCCCACATGGCTGCGATTAATTTGTTAGGATTAGTAGGATCCATCACTAGATCTGCCGCACCAGATTTATCGTTTGTGTACAGAATTTTTTTCCAGGTTTTACCACCATCAGTGGTTTTAAAAACACCACGTTCTGGATGAATTCCCCATGGAGATCCTATAGCTGCTGCATAAACGATGTCTGGATTAGTAGGATCTATAACTACTCTATGGATATGGCGTGTTTTTTCTAGTCCCATAGATTTCCAGGATTTTCCACCATCTAGAGATTTATAAATACCATAGCCACCATTCAACGAGTTGCGCGGATTTCCCTCACCAGTTCCTACCCAAATCACACTAGGGTTAGATTGTTGAATCGCCACGGCACCTATAGAAGCAGTCACTTCTTTTTCAAAAATAGGTTCCCAAGTAATACCGCCATTATGTGAACTCCACAGTCCACCGCTAGCCGTTCCTGCATAGATGATTTCAGGATGATCGTGTACCACATCTATTGCAGTCACACGACCCGACATACCGCCAGGACCTATGTTGCGAGGTTTTAAGTTTTTAACAAGTTCTAAATCTAGTTTTTGGGATAAAGCGATGCTGGAAATCAAGCAAACGCACAAGAATAATATTCTTTTCATGAGGATTAATGTTGGGAGCTTAAAGATAAGTAATGAAACCGCTTTCGCGAAAGCGTGTTAACAAATGCTTATCATCTCATAGATTATGATGGTAGACTATGCACTGATCCTGTTATACCATTTATTGTTTATAATGTTGCTTTAATAAATGAGAAGGAAACCATTTATGAAGACTTTATATATTCAAATAGCCCATACTTCTTTAAATAATGACAAACCTGTAAATGAACCTGCTTTGGCTTTTGTGCTGTATTCAGAAATTTACGGTTCTGTTTTCTTATTCTTGCCTAACTTTAAAAAGTTTTGCTACTAAGTAGATAATGGTTAATATGATTAACGCCACTAGCGCATAAACTACATACCAGCTATAAGTAGTGTAGTCACCAAAACCGATGTCATAAGGATTTATAAAATAGGTCAGGTAGAGAATAGAAGCGGTCATGACAACAGCGATAGTAAGAATGAGCCAGCATAAGTTGGATATAAAAGCCTTATTCTTATCACTCCATAAAATCATCATAAAACCAGGAATAAAAATAAAAACAGCATAGAAGATTAATGCATCTCTATGGGCTTGTTTAAAATAATGATCTTGTTCCTGAAATTCTATCGCCTCTAGCGGATTTATAAATGCGGCTACAATTAGCGTAATAGCAAGAATGAATAGAATGTAAGAAACTAATCTTTCAATTTTCATCTTATAACTCTATACTTCCTTTTCCTTCTCTTAAAAGAACGGGTTCATCTCCAGTTAAATCTATGACGGTAGACGCTACATTATCTCCATAGCCACCATCAATAACATAATCAACCTTATGCGCCCATTTTTCTGCTATTAAACTAGGGTCTGTTGTATATTCTATGACTTCATCATCATCTTTAATAGATGTGGAGATGATAGGGTTTCCTAAGGCTTGCACTAAGCCTATAGCTATAGAATTGTCTGGGACACGTATTCCTACTGTTTTTTTCTTCTTGAAAACTGTAGGTAGATTGTTGTTTCCAAGTAATATAAATGTGTAAGGACCTGGTAGATTACGTTTTAATATTTTAAAAGTGGCAGTGTCTATCTGACTCACGTACTCGCTTAAGTTACTCAAACTCTCACATATAAATGAAAAATTAGCTTTCTCTAACTTTACACCACGTATTTTTGCTACTTTCTCTAAAGCACCTTTATGGTTAATATCACATCCCAGTCCATAAACCGTATCTGTGGGATAAATGACCAAAGCACCATCTTTCATAGCATGAGCTACGCGCTGTAGTTCTTTAGCGCTCGGGTTATCCTCGTAAATTCTAATTAATTGTGCCATAAAACTTATGATTTAGATAACCAACTGTGCAGCGGAATGCATAAAAAACCTAAAGCGATAATAATTAAAACGACTTTATACCAAAACATGTTACGGTCACTATCTGTATTTTCTTTAATCTCGTAGCGGTGTTTTCCATTACGGTCTATTTTAATCATCACAGTACGTTCTGTTTTACTCATATATTCCTGAAACAGTCGATTTAAAGTAAAGGAAACTATAGCAATAACACTAACTACGACTAGCACAACAGCCCAGTCTGTAGAAGATAGGATCATAGCTTGTAACTCTGGAGATGTCATACCGTAAAACATAAAGCTCAAATTCATTCTAAAGTTACTCATAAATCTTTACACTGAGTCGTTTTTAACTTCACTTTTCAATTTAAAATCCATTCCTATGAATTAAATTCTGAATTAGAATCATTTGAAGAGGACTCGAGGAAAATAATATACTATCGCTACGGGATTATTTTTTACAAGCTAATCTGAAATTTAAACATAAATAGTGAACTATATTAGGGTCCTTTTACTTTAAAGGGATACCGCTTTCCACAATGGATCATTTAGGTTTACGGGAGCTGTAATAGAAGTTAATTCTTTCTTCACTGGATGTAAGAATGATAGATTACGAGCATGTAAATGAATGCTGGAATCTTTATTGCTGCGTTTTGCACCATATTTTAAATCACCTTTAATGACACAGCCTATTTTAGATAATTGACTACGTATTTGATGGTGTCTTCCAGTTTCTAATTTAATTTCTAGTAAACTGTAGCGATCTAGCACTTGCAAAACAGTATAGCTTAATATAGCTTTTTTAGAATTGGGTACTTCATGATCATGAGCATAACTTTTATTTTGCTTAGGATTACGTACTAGGTAATGCTCTAACCGATCGTGTTTTTTAGGCGCTTTTCCTTCTACTATAGCCCAGTAAGTTTTATCTGTTTGATGATCTGCAAAGAGCTTGTTCATACGTGGTAACGCCTTAGAAGTGCGAGCAAACACTACCACGCCGCTAGTAGGGCGATCTAGTCTGTGCGTAACTCCTAAAAATACAGCGCCAGGTTTCTTATACTTCACAGCGATGTATTCTTTTATTGCCTCGGGTAGGATAGGATCACCTGTTTTATCACCTTGTACTAATTCACCCGATAGCTTATTAACAGCAATGAGGTGATTATCTTCATGGAGAATGCGGTGGTGGATGGTTTTATTCAAAATTTTGAAAGTCTTGAGATCCTATGATAGTTACTATTTCTACGTAATGTTCCATTATTTCATAATAGATTGGTGTCTGATCCGCAAGGACATCTGCGATAAGAATCATTTAAAAAATGTACTGCTTGAAATGAGTATGGAGAGGCAGCGATTTTGTCAAATTGTTCAAAGAATGCTCTATAATATTTCTCAGCCTGTGATTCGCCAAAAACTCCTGCGCCATAATTATATATTCTTATTAAATCTTCTCTAGCCTCTTTACTTAGGACATATTTACCCATTGAATCGAGCTTTAGCTGCTTGTAAAATTTCTTCTATAGTATCTGTAGTTAAACCAGACGCCTTTGCTCTTTTGATTTTAGCTTTGATATAATCCATCTCTGCATTTTTCCTACGTTCCTGACGGATCAAATCATTTATTACTTCACTCTTACTTGAATACTCTTTACTAGCAACCTGTGCTTTTAACCATTCATCATTAGGTTCTGTGAGGGAAATACTTTGTCTAGACATGATTAATTATTTAGTGGTGTAAAATTACATCAAATATGCATCAGATGCAATAGCGTAAGTTATCGCCTTAAAAAACAATCTGCTATGGTTTACCACAACAGATTGTTCATTAATTTGCTCGTCCCAATGTTTTATAAAAATTGAAGTCTAACCTTACCTTTTCCTTGATGGATACTAAATAATCTATTTCAGTTTCACCTTCAAGTTCAAATTCAACTAGTACAACCCGTCATTCCCATTATTAAAATAATTGAAATCGTGATTATTTTCAATTTTTAATAAAGATTCATAGATCATTTTAATCACATTCTCTACATCATCGCGGTGTACCATTTCTACCGTAGTATGCATATAACGCAATGGTAATGATATTAAAGCACTAGGAACGCCACCATTTGAATAAGCAAATGCATCTGTATCTGTTCCAGTAGAACGACTCGTTGCACGACGCTGGTATGGAATATTTGCAGCATCAGCAGCGTCCATTAATAAGTTACGCAGGTTATTTTGTATCGCAGGTGCATAGGCTAGGACAGGACCTTTTCCTATAGCAGCATCACCATTTGATTTTTTATCAATCATAGGTGTGGTCGTATCGTGAGTCACATCGGTCACGATCGCTACGTTAGGTTTAATGGTTTGGGTAATCATTTCGGCACCACGTAATCCTATTTCTTCTTGAACGCTGTTAGTTACGTATAAACCAAAATCTAATGACTGCTTATTCTCTTTAAGTAGTCTAGCAACCTCGGCAATCATAAAACCACCCATGCGATTATCCAGCGCGCGACAAACAAATTTGTTCTTATTGAGTACAAAGAACTCATCTGGATAGGTAATCACGCAACCTACATCTACTCCTAGTTCTAGTACTTCTTCTTTAGTCTCGCAACCTACATCTATGAATATGTTATCCAGTTTAGGTGGTTGTTCCTTGGCTTTACTACGCGTGTGAATAGCTGGCCAGCCAAAAACTCCTGTCACTATACCTTGTTTAGTATGGATATTTACCTTTTTACTAGGTGCAATCTGGTGATCTGATCCACCGTTGCGTATGACGTAAATCAGTCCGTCATCAGTGATGTAATTTACGTACCACGAGATCTCATCTGCATGTCCTTCTATGACTACTTTAAATTTTGCGTCAGGATTAATAACACCTACAGCAGTACCATAATTATCTGTAATGAACTCATCTACATAAGGTTTCAGGTAGTCCATCCACACTTTTTGACCGTTCCATTCATAACCAGTAGGAGATGCGGTGTTGAGGTATTTTTCTAGAAAATCTAGAGATTTATTATTTAAAATGCTTTTTCCAGCCATGTGATAAATTTTAGTCCGTGAAGATAATAAAGAGCCGTTAAAATCGCTATTATTCGGGAGCTTTCTTATTTTTGGAATACCTTAGGCAGTGAGACATTTATGAAAAATAAGCTATGTATTACCTTAATATTGTTGTGTTTTGCTTTCGCGAAAGCGCAACAACGACCTGCGCCTGTGCCTATTAAGATAGATAGTGTGAAAGCGCCAGAGTATTTCTTTATAGATGGTGATTCACTTAGTGCCATAGAACTGGATCGAGTCCTATTATTACAGTCTTTAAAATTTGATAGTAAATACGAGAACATACGCTACCAAATCATAAAACGCAAGGTTAAAAAAGTGTGGCCTTATGCAAAAATGGCCGCAGAACGTTTAACTGAACTGGACCGCAGACTCGCCACGCTGGAATATGAAAGCGATAAGAAAAAATACACTAAAATAGTCCAGCGCTACGTAGAAGAAGAGTTTACTGAAGAACTTAAAAAACTCACTACTACTGAAGGTCAAATTCTTATTAAACTGATTCACCGTCAGACAGGTATGACCACATTTGATTTATTAAAACAATTGCGTAGTGGCTGGAGCGCCTTCTGGTTTAAAAATGCTGCAAGTCTTTTTGATATCAACTTAAAAGCACAGTACAAACCTGAAACCAATATTGAAGATTTTTACATAGAAGATGTGCTGCTTAATGAATTCAAATATGAAAGGCTAGAAGAGCAGCAGCCTGCTATAGGTTTTGATTATTATAAAGGTCGTGAATCCTGGAATGAATATGAGGAAAACCTACCAGAGGATTATGATTCTATCCAGCTAGCAAAACGCGCCGAAATCAGAAAAAAGTACCTGGCTAGAAAGGCTAAGAAAAACAAGAAAAAGCGCAAAAAACTACTGAGGAAAAGACGCAAGTCTCTTAAAAAGTAGTGTTGTAATCTTTTTATTCTTGATTTATAGTTCTCAGTATTTTGTTACGGTTTTTAGTGATTTTAAACAATAGGAACAACCGCGGTTGATCTGAGCTTACTCGTGAAGTCCTATGACTCTTAATTTACAGAAGTCCCTTTTTTAAAGTTACCGATTATAAAAATCAAGAGAAAATAAATAAGCGCTATCCACGGTGCACCATGCATAAATGTGTCCCAATAATCCATTAATCCCATTCCATTGCCACCACCAGCGATCCATTTGAGTTTTCCCCATATATGAGGTTCTGGTCTGAACGGTGCGAGACCTAGTGTTAAACTAGCTACTAGGGCGAGAAGTATTTTCTGTTTTAATTTCATAGGGTAGCAAGATAAGAATTGTTAGGAAAAAGACCGTTATTCAAATGGTCATACCATTATCAACTATTATCTTAGCATTCTTAACAAAAACAACTATGTCACAAGAAGTAAGAAATCAAGAGCCACAAGCGCTTTGGAATCATTTTGCCGATTTAAATGCGGTACCACGACCTTCTAAAAAAGAGGAACGCGTACGTGCTTTTATGGTAGATTTTGGTAACAAACTAGGTCTAGAAGTGCAGGAAGATGCGATAGGAAACGTCATTATTAAAAAGCCGGCAAGTCCTGGAATGGAACACCGCAAGAGTATTATCATGCAATCGCATTTAGACATGGTGCATCAAAAAAATAATGATACTGATTTTGATTTCTTGACTCAAGGTATAGATATGTATGTGGATGGTGGAATCATCGCTGCTCATGGAACCACGCTCGGAGCAGATAATGGAATAGGAGTAGCCGCAATCATGGCCGTACTTTCTTCTACAGATATCGCGCATCCTGCTATAGAAGCTCTATTTACTATAGACGAAGAAACAGGAATGACTGGTGCCAAAGAGCTGGATAAAAACATTTTATCGAGCACCATTCTTTTAAACTTAGATACTGAAGAAGATGATGAGATAGATATAGGTTGCGCTGGTGGAGTAGATATTACTGCCACTAAAAAGTATGTGCTAGAGAACATACCATTTGATTACACAACAGCTGTTCTTACCGTTAAAGGTTTAAATGGTGGTCATAGTGGAATGGACATTATTAAAGGTCTAGGAAATGCAAATAAAATGATGACTAGATTGCTCGATGCCATGCAAAAAGTAGGTGACGTGCATATAGAAAGTATTCATGGTGGTAGTTTGCGCAACGCAATACCACGTGAGGCAAATGCGATCATCAGTTTTAAAAAGACTGATGCGATTATGGATAAGTTTGAACGATGTAAAGCAGCTCTTCATGACGAGTACAAGTCACTAGAACCTAAGCTTGATATTTCACTTACTGAGACTACCGCCGCAAAATTAACGATGACTGCAGTAGATAGTCGTGAATTAGTTTATACTTTATTAGGAATTCATAATGGCGTGTATCGCATGAGTCCCGATATAACAGATCTCGTTGAGACTTCAAACAATCTAGCTCGTGTTACTCTTGAAAATGGAGAATTACAGATCGCTTGTTTAACCAGATCATCTGTAGACAGTTCTAAAACAGATTTATCTTCTTCCATAAGCGGTGTTATGAAACTAGCAGGAATGAAAGTAAAGCTATCTGGAGACTATCCAGGCTGGCAACCTAATACTGATAGTGCTATTCTAGAAGTAGCAAAATCTAAATATGAAACCTTATTTGATCACTCACCTAGAGTAGTAGCCTGTCATGCTGGACTGGAATGTGGTCTTCTAGGAGAACGTTATCCAGGATTGGATATGATTTCATTTGGTCCTAATATAAGAGGAGCACACAGTCCTGACGAGCACGTGGAGATTAAATCAGTTCAAAAGTTTTGGAAGTACCTTCTTGAGATTCTTAAGGATATTCCTGTGGCTTAGTTGATGGTTTAATTTGTTGATTTGATAATGTTTCAATTTTGCGATTTGGTATTTTGTTGATGGTCGGTGACCAGTTTCTTTTTATTATTTCATGAAATGTTATAGTTACTATTTTTATTTTTTTAAACTTTATCAAGGAATATCATCGACATATATACATATGAATACCAAATTGAATTTATCCTAACGACATTACAAATACAAATTGGTAGAGGACAGTGATGACTTTATAGAAAATATTCTTTCAAAAAATGCCTCATAAAAAAAAGCGCCCAATAGGCGCTTTTTTTATATCTGATTATGAAAGAATTACTTTTTAGGTAAAATCTCCATTTCAAAAATAAGTTCCGTATTAGGCGGAATTACCTTTCCCGCGCCTCGTTCTCCATAAGCAAGATCAGATGGTACAAAAGCAACTATTTTATCACCATAGTTCATGGTTAAATAAGCATATTTGAAACCTACAGCACCCATAGGAGTAGCAGGATCATACTTTACAGGAATAGCTCTATATGCACCTGCTTGATCTTTACGCGCATTATAGTTTCCATAAATTTGCGCAGTATCTGCACTGCTGGTATCAAATAAGTTACCATCAGCAAAGAAGCCTGCATACTCAATCTCTACTTGTGCTCCCATTTCTGGTTGCTCGCCACTTCCTTCTTCTAGTTTATAAACGAGTACATCACTATCTTTAAGTTTAGTAGCCTTTGATCTCCATTCTTTTAATTGCTCTGCTTTTTTAGCAATCATAGCTGGAGCTTGTGCTTGACGTTCTTTGGCAAGAGCAGCAGCTTTTTCGGCAGCGGCTTTCTTTTCTTCTTGGATATCAGTGAACACTTGTGGAGCATCCCATTTTTTAGCTGCTTTACCTTTTCTAATGATGCGTATGGTCTGCATTTTAACATCTTCAAGCGGTCTGTTATTAGCTGCAGCATTTACAGGAACTGAAGCGATAGAGTCCACAACAGATAAACCTTCAATTACTTTTCCAAATACATTATACTTACCATCTAGTGAAGGAGTAGCCTTATCCATGATAAAGAATTGGGCTCCATTTGTATTAGGACCAGCATTTGCCATAGAAAGTACACCTTTCTCATCATGTTTTAAGGTATCTACTATTTCTTGATCAAATTTATAACCTACTTGACCAGATCCAGTTCCAGAAAAGTCTCCACCTTGAATCATAAAACCTTTAATAACTCTGTGGAATAATAAACCATCATAATAAGGTTTATTTTTTAGGCTATCTACACCTAATTCTGGATGATCTCCTTCGGCTAGGGCGACATAATTTGCTACTGTTAATGGTGTTGCTTCATAGTATAACTCAGCAAACATAGTTCCTTTGTCAGTAACGATTTCTGCATAGATTCCATCGGGAACATCTGCATATTTATCTTCACAAGAAGCTGCTGTTAAAATTACAGCTAGTACTAAAAGTAGTCCGTGTACTTTTTTCATTATTTTGATTTTTTTAAAATTATTAAATTGTTTTTACTACGCTTTCGCGAAAGCGTGATACGTATTCATATACTGACTTAAAAACGCAGCGCAATGATAAGAATTATTCTTCTAAATTTATTCCCAATAGTTTCACATCACTTTTAAATGGTACGTTAGTCCCGATGCGGTTTTGATCTCCATAATAGCCGTAGCCTGTATAGGAAGGGAAATAGAACGTTGCTTCTTCACCAGTTTGCATCAGTTTTAAAGCGTCTCGCATTCCACGGAAAACACCGTACTCTTGTTCCATGCTTTTAGTGATAGGTGAGAGCTCTTCTTTATGGTAAATGGTATCTCCATTAATGGCAATCACGTTATACTCAAATGTAACGCGATCTCCAAATGTGGGCGTTTTTCCTTTTATGGAATCTCTGGAAGTAAAAGAATAGTAAAAACCATCATTAGAGCGCTCAAATTTGCGATCCAGACCAGCAATGATCTTTTCTATAGTTGCCTCTTCGGCAGCATAAAGTTCTTTATTATTTTCAATAGAAATATGTGTTGTAGAGCTAGAGGTACGGCTTATAGGTTTGCGAGGCTCTGGTGTTTTACAGCTTGTTGCTAGTAAAATAGCCACCGCAAAAAGTCCTTTAAATAACGGTGTCGCTGAGTGCTTTTTCATAAGAAGGCAATATACTAATTAATTTTTGCTCTGTAGCTTTCATATCTAGATCTGAGCGACCACCAGCGGCGTTTTTATGACCGCCACCATTGAAGTGTTCCCGTGCGAGTTGATTCACGTCAAAATCGCCTTTAGACCTTAAGGAAATCTTAATAATAGCGTCGTCCTTATTTTCTATGAATATAAGCGCAAAAACAATTCCTTTAAGGCTCAATCCATAATTTACAAAACCTTCAGTATCACCTTTTTTAAAGTTGTTATCGTTAAGCTCTTGTTGTGAAATAGTGATATATGCCGTTTTATATTCTGGTAAGATTTGCAAGTTCTTTAAAGCAACACCTAGCAATTTCATGCGTGATGGTGTGTTAACATCATAGATATTGCGGTTAATAGCTTCACTGTCTGCTCCTTTATCTTTTAATTGTGCAGCAACTCGCAGAGTAGTACTCGTAGTAGAACGGTACTTGAAATTTCCAGTATCTGTAATGATTCCCGTGTACATGGCAGCCGCCATCTCTGGAGTGATAAGTTCTGTGTGTTCCATTTTATCTATAAAATGATAAATCATTTCACAAGTAGAACTCATGGCAGTATCACTATACATATAGGTAGCAAAATCATCAGGCTGTTGATGATGGTCAATCATTACATAAGTAGTCGCCGTTTGAGTCAGGATTTCTTCCATGTCGCCGGCGCGATGAAAGGCGTTTTGATCCAGGATGAAAACAAGATCTGCATTTGAGATTAATTCGTTTGCAGCGATTCTTTCCTTTTCATAAATCATGATTTCCTGTGTAAAGGGCATCCATTTTAAGAATTCTGGAAAATCGTTAGGTGATATGATGGTACAATCGTGTTGTAATTGTTGTAAATATCCATAAAGAGCTGTGGTAGAGCCTATAGCATCACCATCTGGATTGCGATGTGGGACAATGACTATTTTCTTAGAAGTGCTCAGCTCTTTTTTGAGAGCTTGTATTTGTGCTGTATCCATAGAAGACAAAAATAGGGAATAGGTGCGTTGAATATGGAATATCTATTAAAGAAATGTATCTCCATTTTAAGGATTATGGTTATGGGTTTATGGTTCTACTAGGCTCTAAGTTTTAATTCAGCATTTAACCATTGTTAAGTTTATAGGAAGTAAACAATTGGTATCAACCATATAGCGCATAAAAACAAATAAATATTCCTATTCACACATGAACTAAAAAATGTACTTTTGCACCGCATTTTAAAAAAAAGAAAAATGGCAACTAATAGAACATTTACAATGATTAAGCCTGATGGCGTTGAAAACGGACACATCGGTGCTATACTTGAAAAAATTACAGCAAGCGGTTTTAGAATCGTTGCTATGAAGTTAACTCAAATGACTAAGGCCGATGCTGAGTCGTTTTATGCAGTTCATAACGAGCGTCCATTTTTTGGAGAGCTTGTAGAATTCATGACTCGTGGACCTATCGTTGCAGCAATCCTTGAAAAAGAAAACGCTGTTGCAGATTTCCGTACACTTATAGGTGCTACAAACCCAGCAGAAGCAGCTGAAGGTACGATCCGTCAGTTATATGCTACGAGTATGGGGGAAAATGCAGTTCACGGTAGTGATAGCGATGAGAATGCTGCTATAGAAGCTGCGTTCCATTTCTCTGGTCGTGAGATGTTTTAATAAGAAAGCATGTATCATATTACCTAGAGTTTGTTTCTAGGAAAAAAATCCACCGATAGGTGGATTTTTTTATGCTTATTCTTTATGTGATTTCTTATTCCATCGCTTCCCATGTCGCATAACTACAAAACCAGATAAAGCTCCTATAAATAACATAAAAAGGACTTCTACTAACCAGTGCTGCACATCAAAAGCACCCAGCTGAAAAGAAATGTTTGATAAATAAAACAGTGTTCCAATAGCCACTGATAAGATCACTATTAAAACCGCTACTTTCTTCATTTTTAAAACTGCTTTAAAAACTCATACACCTTAGGTAATGGTAATCCCATCACATTATAATAACAGCCTTCTAGCTTAGTGACCGCTGCATAACCTAGCCAGTCTTGAATACCATAAGCTCCAGCTTTATCCATAGGTTGATACGTTTTTACATAGTATTCTATTTCTTCTGGAGATAATGCTGCAAAATGAACTTTAGTACAATCATTAATCACAGTCTGTTGAGTAGTAGACGTAAAACAAACCGATGTATAAACTTCATGTATTTGACCGCTCATAGAACTTATCATTTCTATAGCATGTTGTTCATTTTTAGGCTTTTCTAGCGGTGCATCGTTGAACCAAACAATCGTATCGCTGGTCATTAATAGTTGATTTTCTTTTAAATCATTTTTAAATGCACTTGCTTTAAGAACAGCTAAGTAATCGGTGATTTCTGCTGCTTTTAAATCGGTAGAATACACTTCATCTACAGGTCTGGTTTCAATGCTGAAGTCTAGATCTAGTCCTTTAAGTAGCTCTTGCCTGCGTGGTGACTGAGAAGCTAGAATGATATCTGTATTCTTAAATTTTTCTTTGAGCATGATTAGATAGTTAAGTTGATAACAGCCATGGAACATATTCCTGTAAGAAGGACTACTTTCAGTAGGTTACTTAAAAGATGAAATTGTGCCGTTTTTTCAGAATTCCACAATCTAAGCATTACATACATTAACGGAGCAATAATAAGGAAGATGAAATAGAATGTCGCGATCTGATTTTGATACAAGTAATTATAGATGTACCAAACGATTAGCGCAATAACGCCCAATAGAAATATACTAATAACACGTGCGGCTCTTATTCTGCCTAGCGCTATGGCTAGAGTATATCTACCACCAGCGTGATCACCATTAAGATCTTCACAGTCTTTCACCCATTCACGAGCTAGGTTTATTAAAAAGGCACCAACGGCAAAGTCAAATAGAATCTTCAACATAAATTGCTGCGCACTTAGATTACCGGCAGTAATGACAGGATATAATTCAAATATTCCTGTAATCATTATGACGAGTCCTACCAGTAATGAGATCACAATATTTCCCACTAAAAGCATGCTTTTAAGTGTCGTCGCGTAAATGTAAAGTACAAAAGCTACAAAAACGAAAACAGTTGCCATGATTGGTTTTCCTAAGCTATTAGCAAGTGTAAAACCTGCAACAACAGCAATAACGGTTAATACCGCATATATAGTAAAGGCATTATTTTCAGAAATGTTTTTCCCTACAAGCACTTTTTTAGGCTTATTTACTTTGTCTATCTCTACATCCTGAATATCATTAATCACATTTCCACCAGCGGTTAAAAAAGCGGTAGATAAAACAAGCAGTCCTAGTTGCCATGAATTTAAGGATAGCTCTACACCAGACGGAATTAAAATAGCATATACAATAACCAATTGTGTAAGAATGGTCATCATAACATTAGGCCAGCGTATGAGTTTAAAAAATGTGAGCATGGATTATTAGTTCAATGTTAGTGGTTCAAGGTTTAAGGTTCAAAGTTATCAGTCCAATAATAATTATCAAATTGTCACATTAACAAATTGCCTCATTGCCACATTAACTAGACTGAGCAGTTTTCCCACCAGCCACATGCCATTTTCCTTGAACTTTAAGTACTTGTTCTATGACGTCGCGCACGCAGCCATCGCCACCGTTTTTATGAGAAATATAATCACTTACCGCTTTAACTTCGGGAATGGCGTCTTGTGGGCAAGTTCCTAGTCCTACAAATTCAATCGCTTCTACATCAGGCATGTCGTCTCCCATGTAAAGCATTTGTTCTGGATTCAAGTTATGTGCTGCTGCATATTTTAATAATACAGGCATCTTATCATGAGCATTAAGAAACACATCCTTAACACCTAGACCTTCTAATCTTGATTTTACGCCATCATTAGTTCCGCCTGTGATGATACAAACATTAAAACCTTGATGTAATGCAGTTTTTATGGCATAACCATCTTTAGCATTCATAGTGCGTAGCAGCTCGCCACTTTCAGAAATGAGCATGCGACCATCAGTGAGCACGCCATCTACGTCTAAGAAAAAGGTTGTTATCTCGTGTAATAATTCTTTATAACTAGTTGCCATAAGTATTTTTTATAGATTGGGTAATAGCTTCGTACATAGCACGATCATTAGATTTTAAGCTTTTTAAGTGTCTAGCAATGGTCTGCTCATCATTGCGCCTAGCAGGTCCTGTTTGTGCCTGTAACGGGCTTAAATCCTGAGCCTTGGCCAGTGTTTCATTCATTAATGGATATAATAATGAGGCATCAACCTGAGCATCGTTTAAAATCTGGTCAGCCTTTGTGTAGCAGTGATTAACAAAATTGTTCATATAAACGGCCGCAATGTGTAACCTGCCGCGCTGTTCAGAGTTGAGATGTGTCAGCTTACGCGAAAGCGTATTTCCCAAATCTTCTAGAACTTTTTGAGCTGTAGCGTTATTAAATTCTAAACAAATAGGTAAAGTGGAAAAATCCATTTCTCGTGTTTTACTAAAACTTTGTGGGATATAAAAAACACCGTGATTTTTATGATGTGCCACAGCCTCTATAGAGACACTACCACTGGTGTGCGCTACGATAGCCCTAGTTTTTAAAGCGGCGCTAACTTGTGCAATATCATCATCTGGAGTAGCGATAATGACCAGATCTGCTTGAGGTAGATTATGGATAGAGTCGAGTAGTGGTGCTTTTAAATCTGTCATCACTCGTGCAGAGTTGTTATAGTATCCCACTAACTTTAGGCTATTTTTAACGTTGTTATTTTTCGCTTTCGCGAAAGCGGAATTTTTAACAACCTTTTGATTTTCAATAGCTTTACATAAGTGAAAACCTAAGTTGCCCGTACCTATTACAATTATCTCCATCATCTTGTAAAAATACAAACTGTGCCACGACCTACAAGCTAGGTGAAACGGGTTTTGTAAAGTATCTTTGCAAACTCTAAAACGGCGCTATGAAAGACCACTGGATTGTTAAGCTACTTATCTCTACAAGAACGATGACTTTTTTGTTACTACTGTTTGCCGCAAGTATGGCTGCTGGTACGTTTATAGAGAATTCTTATGACACGCCTACTGCAAAAAAATGGGTGTATAATGCGTGGTGGTTTAGTGCTATTATGGTGCTGCTCATGCTCAATTTTATTGGGAATATTAAGAGATATCAACTCCTACAATGGAAAAAGTGGGCTACACTTACCATGCATTTATCATGGATACTAATTATAATAGGTGCTGGAATTACTAGATACATATCTTATGAAGGGATGATGCTCATAAGAGAAGGCGCTACTGAAAACTCTTTCTACTCTGACGAGACTTATATGAGCGTGATCATGCAAGGTATGAGTCCCGATGGTCAGGAAATGCAACGTGAAGTTCAAGATAAAATGCTCATAACTCCTTATGATTATGATTATAGCTTGAACGAGAAGTTTTATGATAAAGACGTTTCTATTACTATAGATACTTTAATCTATGATGCTGTAGAAGGATTAATCCCTAGTGAAGATGGTACAGAGCGTTTTTTAAAAATCGTAGAGGCTGGAGAAGGAACACGTCATGATCATTTATTAAAAGATGGAGAAAAGGCGCTTATTCATAACACGTTATTTGGTGTGAACCTGGATCCAGAACTCGCTGCTGCTGAAGATGTGATTAACATTGTGGAGAACTGGAATGGTTACACGATTCAAACACCATTTGAAGGTCAGTTTATGCGCATGGCTGATCGTATGGAAGGAGAAGTTTTTAAAGACAGTATCCAGACCTTTAACTTGCGCTCGCTGTACACCATCGGTAACATGCAGTTTGTCATTCCTGAGCCTTTAACCGCTGGAAATGTAGGGATTATAAAATCTCCAGAACCTACATCTGCCAAAGCTTATGGAATTAAAGCAACAGTAACATCTGGTAACGAAAGTAAATCCATAGAGTTACTAGGAGGAAAAGGTCTTATTAAAGACTACGTAGATGTAGAGATTAATGGATTACAACTTTATGTTAAATATGGTTCCATCATGCGAGAATTACCTTTTTCTATAACTCTTAACGACTTTATAGCAGATAAGCATCCAGGAACCGAGAAATCTTATGCTGCATTTGAAAGTAAGGTAGTGGTTAATGATAGCGCTGGTAGCACTCCAGAACGCATTTATATGAATAACGTACTAGACAAGGAAGGTTATCGATTTTTTCAAGCCGGTTTTGACCCAGATGAAAAAGGGACACACTTATCTGTAAACCACGATTTTTGGGGTAAAACGGTGACTTATACCGGTTATTACCTGCTTTACCTAGCTATGCTTGCTCTTCTTTTTGACCCTAATACTCGATTTGGAGAATTAGGTAGATTGATACGCAGAATAGAGAAGCGTAAAGCTAAAATGCTTACCACTATTTTAGTCTTGTTCATGACATCAATCGCTGTTGCTCAAGATGGACATGAAGGTCATGATCATGGACCAGGAGAACATCAAGAAACAGAGGTTGCTGCTACTGATAATAAAGAACAAGCAACTAAGTTAAAAGTTAATGAAACACCTCTAGAACGCCTGGATAGTATCATTGTGGCAAACATGATACCTCAAGAACAAGCTGCAAAATTTGGTAAGGTTATTATCCAAGATAACGGTCGTATGAAACCGGCAAGCACGCTAGCTTCTGAGTTTTTAAGAAAAGTATCTGAACGTGAGTACTATGAGGCTCATGTAGGAGATAGCGTGGTAAAACTATCACCAGAACAGACGCTGTTGAGTATGATGCAGTTTGGGAATTTATGGTATGAAGTTCCTATCATTAAATTAAAGCGTGGTAATGACTCTATCAGAGATATCTTAGGAATAGATCGTTCTAGGAAATTTGCTGCTGGTATGGATTTCTTTAAAACACCAGATGGTGAGTTTATAGGTTTTAAGCTAGGGCCATATCTTGATGAAGCAAATCAAGCTGATGTTAAAAATGCTTTTCAGAAGGATTT
>P_2C_Liq_1_UnCtyDRAFT_1000158_pt1 | contig 28612 bp, 27 predicted proteins | sample Pon2CUnioCityCA_2_FD_10234 | JGI IMG/M metagenome (IMG submission 10234) | reverse complement strand
AAGGATTTCCCCAACCCCAGTAGTTCCATCCAAATCCACCATTCCATCCAAATCCATTATTCCAGCCCCAGCCGCCATTCCAACCGAAGCCGTTATTCCATCCCCAATTATTCCAGCCAAAACCATTATTCCAACCGTTATCATAATAATTGATAACTACTGAATTAGGATTGTCACCAAAGCCAGCGTTACCACCACCATAGTTTGCGGTGTAATCTGGGGTTGACTCATCGTAGCTTTGAGAGGAATAGGTGTCTATATTTGTAAAAACGGTTTCCTGAGAGAAGTTGTTTCCATATTGTTCTGCTTTTTCAGCAAATAAGTTTTTATAATAAGAGCCGCTATTTTCTTGATAAGTGGTTTCTTGTTCTACTTCTTCTTCAGTTTCATAATTATTTGAATCACCATAAATGCCGTCGTTATAGGAAACGGCCTCAAAAGAGCCGCAGGAACTAAGCGTTAATATCAATGCTAATAAAGCAGTGATACTTGTAAATCTCGATAATTGCGTAGTATTAGTTCTCATAGCGTAATAATTTATGATGATAGGATAAAAATAAGTAGTTTTGGGCTTTTAAATAAACCTTTTAACAAAACTTAATTTTAAACTGCAAGTTTTGTGCCAAAACAAAGTGCATGGGAAAGAACCTAACAAGTAGGAGTGAAGACTATTCTAAATGGTATAATGAACTGGTCGTAAAAGCAGATATGGCTGAGAATAGCGCTGTTAGAGGCTGTATGGTGATAAAGCCTTATGGTTATGCTATCTGGGAAAAAATGCAAGCAGAATTAGACCGCATGTTTAAAGAAACGGGTCATCAAAATGCGTATTTCCCTCTTTTTGTTCCTAAAAGTCTTTTTGAGGCCGAGGAGAAGAATGCTGAAGGATTTGCTAAAGAGTGCGCTGTAGTTACACATTATAGATTGCAAAATGATCCTGAGAACCCAGGGAAACTACGTGTAGATCCTGAGGCTAAATTAGAAGAAGAGCTAGTAGTAAGACCTACAAGTGAGGCTATAATTTGGAATACGTATAAAGGTTGGATTCAGTCTTATCGCGATTTGCCTCTTCTTATTAATCAGTGGGCAAATGTAGTGCGATGGGAAATGAGGACTAGATTATTCTTAAGAACAGCAGAGTTTTTATGGCAAGAAGGTCATACAGCACATGCTACAAAACAAGAAGCTCTTGAGGAGGCAGAACAAATGAATGATGTGTATGCTGCTTTTGCTCAAAACTTTATGGCTATACCTGTAATAAAAGGTCTTAAGACAGAAAGTGAACGTTTTGCAGGTGCAGATGAGACATATTGCATTGAAGCACTGATGCAAGATGGTAAGGCGTTACAAGCTGGGACGTCACACTTTTTAGGACAGAATTTTGCAAAAGCATTTGATGTGAAGTTTACATCTAAAGAAGGAAAGCAAGAGTATGTCTGGGCAACTTCTTGGGGAGTTTCTACACGATTAATGGGAGCTCTAATAATGACGCACAGTGATGATAAAGGTTTAGTGCTGCCTCCTAATTTAGCGCCTAATCAAGTGGTCATTGTGCCTATTTTTAAAACTGAGGAGCAGTTTGAAGCTATTACGGCCGTAGTGAATGGAATTATGACATCTCTTAGAGGTAAAGGAGTTTCTGTTACTTATGATAAGCGTGATACTTTAAGACCTGGAGCAAAATTTGCTCAACATGAACTACAAGGAGTTCCTTTAAGAATAGCCATAGGTTCACGTGACTTAGAAAATGGTACTGTAGAGTTAGCCAGAAGAGATACTTTGTCTAAGGAAACAACAAGTCTTGAAGGAATAGAAGATAAGGTGGTGAATCTACTAGAGGAGATTCAATCTACTCTATTTGAAAGGGCTTTGGATTACCGTGATGCTCATATTACAGAGGTGGATTCTTTTGAAGAATTTAAAAGTGTGTTAGATCAGAAAGGTGGTTTTATTTCTGCTCATTGGGATGGTACTACTGCTACAGAAGATAAGATTAAAGAGCACACTAAGGCTACCATTAGATGTATACCACTAGATGCTCAACTAGAAGAAGGAAAGTGTGTTTACACAGGAAAAGTATCTAAGCAAAGAGTGTTATTTGCAAAGGCATATTAATTTTTTTTAAAAAAGTTGCGTTTAGTATTTGCGGGATTGAAAAAAGTGTTTATTTTTGCATCCGCTTAACGAGCGAGATATTAATGGCCCGTTCGTCTATCGGCTAGGACGCCAGGTTTTCATCCTGGTAAGAGGGGTTCGATTCCCCTACGGGCTACAACAAATAGGTTTTAAAAAACCACATTTAATAGTATATGGCAAATCATAAGAGTGCTTTAAAAAGAATTAGAAGAAACGAAGTAGCGAGACTTAGAAACAAGTACCAGCACAAAACTACTCGTAATGCTATCAAGAAGTTGCGTGAGACAGAAGATAAGTCTGAAGCTCAAGCTCTTTACGTAGAGGTAACTTCAATGATTGATAAGCTTGCAAAACGTAATATTATTCACGATAATAAAGCGTCTAACATGAAATCTAAACTTGCTAAGTTTGTGAATACTTTATAGTATATCCAACTACATTATTATTTAAAAGCCTTTCAGAAATGAAAGGCTTTTTTATGTTATAGATTGGTGATTTCTGCTTTTACCCAATGTCTTATACCAATTTGTGTTTATAGTGTCGTTAAAATAAATTGAATTATTTTTTGCTTAGTTGAAGCTAAAAATTCTTTGCATAGCCTAAGCTACGGAAATAATTTTAAGTGAAAAGTAAGTGAAAAAGAAACTATTTATTAAGACTTTATAAATTCAATTTGGTATTAAAGCTGAAAGAAGTCGCTGGTTCTTTTAGGTATTATAGAATCTTTAATGAAAAGGTTCTCTTTTTAAAAAATGTTAAACCTGAAGAGTTAAGGATAATTATAGATGTCATAAAGAATCTAATCTTTCTTATAATAACCTAGCTTTAGAAATGTAAGTGACTAGAGAGTATTAATGTTTTCTATGAATTACTGCTGCTATTATTCTTTTTGCGCTCATCCATGAGTTGACGGCTCAGTTGTTGTTCTCTTTCAATGGATCTTCTTTTATAGTTTTCCAGCTCTTCTTCGACTAGTTTTAAGTTTGATTGAGAGACTTTAGTGATTTCATTACTATTACGATACTTGAATATTATCATAAAAAGAGCTAATAATAAAGCGACTATTATAGTCCATAGAATTAAATTGTAAGTTAATTTATCGAGCATGATACCAAATAAAGATATCGAGTTTTTCTCGTCACTTATTTGAGTTAATTCTAGGTCTTTCTTTTTAATTTGTTTTTCAAGAAGTAGTGTGTTCTTATCTTTATTAATGATCTGTTTCTCCAGTAAGTTTATAGAATCCTTTAAGCCTTCTATGCGTGAGATGGTTTGATTCTTAAGTTCTTCTAGTTTACGCTGTTTTATGACTTTATAGTCCTGGTAACGACCACCTTCCTTTATGGTTTGTTCAAATTGAGTTTTGATGCTTTTATCTTGTACCGTTGCGGTGTCTTGAGCATTAATAGCAAAGCAGCTCAATGATAGGATAATGACTAAGTAAGTTTTCAAAAGTTTAATTTTTACAGTGAAACAACTATAAAAATAAGAATAATTTGTTGGTAAAGCTTAACTGTGGTTAAATATATGCGATCTTTTTCAAGTATTTTTTTCGCGAAAGCATAAAAAAAAAGAGCCTTCATTTAGGGAAGACTCTTTTACTGTGGTTTTGAGATAAACTTTTTAACTATTCATAGTTGCTAAGAACTCCTCATTATTGCGAGTTTGTTTCATGCGTTGTGAAATGAATTCCATGGCTTCAACGGCGTTCATGTCTGCAAGGTATTTTCTTAGAATCCACATGCGCTGAACAGCTTGCTCGTCTAGGAGTAAGTCATCACGACGTGTAGAAGATGAGGTTAAGTCTATAGCAGGGAATATTCTACGATTAGAAATGTTACGATCTAACTGTAATTCCATGTTACCAGTACCTTTAAATTCTTCAAAGATTACTTCGTCCATTTTAGAACCGGTCTCAGTAAGTGCAGTAGCGATAATGGTTAGTGAACCACCACCTTCTATATTACGAGCAGCTCCAAAGAATCGTTTAGGTTTATGCAGTGCGTTTGCATCTACACCTCCAGAAAGGACTTTACCACTGGCAGGTTGAACGGTATTATAGGCTCTTGCTAGACGCGTTATGGAGTCTAGCAAAATGACTACGTCATGTCCACATTCTACCATGCGTTTTGCTTTTTCTAGGACTATGTTTGCTACTTTAACATGGTCGTGAGCTTCTTTATCAAATGTAGAGGCTATTACTTCACCATCTACATTGCGCTGCATGTCTGTTACTTCTTCAGGACGTTCATCTATTAGAAGAATGAGTTGGTACACCTCAGGATGGTTAGCTGCTATGGCGTTTGCGATATCTTTTAGCAACATGGTTTTACCTGTTTTAGGTTGTGCTACGATCATACCACGCTGTCCTTTACCTATAGGGGCAAAGAGATCCATAATGCGAGTAGATGGAGATGATTGACGCTCAGCGATGTTAAATTTCTCGTCTGGAAATAAAGGTGTTAAATGTTCAAAAGAGACTCTATCTCTTACTACACTAGGGTCTAATCCGTTTATTTTTATAATTTTAATAAGCGGAAAGTATTTTTCTCCTTCCTTAGGTGGGCGTACCATTCCTAAAACGGTATCACCTGTTTTAAGTCCAAAAAGTCTCACTTGTGATTGAGATACGTAAATATCATCAGGTGAAGCGAGGTAGTTGTAATCACTACTGCGCAAGAATCCATACCCGTCAGGCATCATGTCTAAACAACCTTCACTCTCAATAATCCCGTCAAATTCAAAATCTGGATCACGGTAACGGTTACGCGTGTCTTTATTTCCTTTAGGAACGTTGTTTTGGTTGTTATTGCGCTGGTTTTTATTACGAGTATTACGATCATTTCTGTCGTTGCGGTCATTATTTTGATCGTTGCGCTTATCGTTTTGAGATGATTTGTCATTTTGAGATGACTTATCATTATGACGAGGTGATTTTTCACTGCGATTATCATTTTTCTTAGGTCGCGGTGCTCGTTGTTCTTTTTTTGCAGCTGGATCTTTCTTTGAAGAATCTTCCTTCTTAGGGTTTGATTCTTCTTTTTTCTCCTCTGTTTTTTTAGTTCTAGGATTGGGTTTGCGCTGCTGTTTTGGAGCTTCTTTTTTAGCTGCAGGCTTTTTTTCTACCTTTTCTGGAGTAGATTCTACATCTAGTTTTTTTACCACATCTGGGTTTGCAGCTTGTAGGTCAAGAATTTTGTAAACTAGGTCTAGTTTTCTGAGCTGCTTGTATTTAGGTACATTAAGTCCTTTGGCTATTTCCTGTAATTCAGGTAGCTTTTTTGATTTTAAATCAGCGATTTGAAACATATGTTATAAAGTGTGTGAAGTATCATTCTGTTGATAAACCGATAGAATAAGAAAATATTAGGGGTTAGTTAACCTAGTAAGAGGTGGTTAACTTCTCGGTGCTGCAATAATACATATAAATATTAATATGAGCTATGCTTTTTTGAGGATATATATTATTTTTGACCTCGAGTTAAATAAAGTTTTTAGGTTACTTTTTCTATGATTCAACGTATTCAAACCATTTACCTTCTTATTGCTGCTGCCGTTTCTGGCGGGCTTATATTTGTAGTAAGTTTATGGGTAGATGGAAAAGGGAACGAGTTCGTAGCGATGGATGTGATGAGTTACTTTGCTGCTTTTGTAGTAAGTGCGTTACTTTCGCTGGTGGCTATCTTTATTTATAATAACAGGAAGTTACAAACGGTTATAAACCGTCTTAATATTTTATTGAACCTTATTTTGCTAGGAGTTTTCGTTTATCGATTGCTAACTATGTCTGGAGAAACGGCGGTTTCTGAGAAAGGCATTGGGATGCTTATACCTATCATTTCTATCGTTTTTTTAGTTCTGGCAAACAGAGCTATCCGTAGGGATGAGCAACTCGTAAAATCTGCAGATCGTTTTCGTTAAAACACTGTATCTTAGTTTATTTAGTGAAAAACCTGTGAGGCGCCACCTTGCAGGTTTTTGTTTTTATACGCTTTCGCGAAAGGGTATTCTAAACCATTTTTATCGATCTTTTTCAATCACCTCTAAGTTACTCATCTTTCCAGCGTTAATTTCAAAACGCAGCATGGTTCTTTTTTTATGAAATCCATGCATTCCTATGGCTCCAGGATTCATGTGGAGGCAATTGATTTTTTTATCATGAATCACTTTAAGAATATGACTGTGGCCGCATATAAAAACATCTGGAGTGTTTTCATAAATTTCTGGACGCACACGCTGATTGTAACGCCCAGGATAGCCACCTATGTGCGTGATCCATATATCCATTCCTTCACAAATGAAACGGTTGTGCTCTGGAAACTGCATTCTAGCTTTATCATCATCTATGTTTCCCCATACAGCGCGTAGTGGTTTAAGAGCAGCGATTTGATCAGTTACTTTGAGATCACCTATGTCACCAGCGTGCCATACTTCATCAGCTTGCTTTACGTACTTGAGGATAAAATCATCGATATGACTGTGTGTGTCTGATAGAAGTAAAATTTTCATAATGCAAAGATAGGTTGTGAGTGCATGAGTTTGTGAGTCTTTGAGTTGTGAGTTTTTGATTCATAAGTCGCGGATTATTCGTTTTTTAAGAATCCTAGTGAAAATCAATTTTTAATGGAATTATGTGATCATTAAAAAATGTAAACCAAATCTAAATCAATAGAAAAGTAAGTCCTTTATTGAATGACAACACTTGTAGTGAAACGGTTTACATTTTGCAAACTTTAAGTATAGTGGTATTAGTTCTAATTTGTTTCATGATACGATCTATCTTCTTTTTCAAAGTTCAATTTCAAGTTCATTCTTCTATCTTTGTCGCAATGCAAAATAAGTCACGATACTTTATAGAACTCGCTTATGATGGTACACACTATCATGGCTGGCAGCGACAGCCGCAAAGTATTACTGTACAAGAAGTTCTAGAAGATGGTTTACATAAAATGCTACGTGAAAAAGTAGCGGTAACCGGCGCTGGACGTACAGATGCTGGTGTTCATGCTTCACAAATGCTTGCTCATTTTAATTATGATAGAGAAATTGATTTAGAGCATTTAGTTTATAGACTCAATAGGTGGTTGCCTAAGGATATCGCTGTCTATCAAGTTATGCCTGTTACTGATAAGGCTCATGCACGGTTTCATGCGGTTAAACGTTCTTATGAGTATCATTTTTTATTGAGACCAGATCCTTTCCAGGTATTACAGGCTTATGTTCTTTTTAGAAAACCAGACTTTGAACTGATGCAACAGGCTGCCCAAATTCTTTTAGAATACAAAGATTTTGAATGTTTTTCACGATCAAATACAGATGTAAAAACTTTTCTCTGTGATGTTTCTGAGGCACGTTTTGAATTTAGAGATCATAAAGTTATTTTTCATATCACGGCAAATCGTTTTTTACGTAATATGGTACGCGCTATAGTAGGTACTTTACTAGATATAGGGTATGGTAAAAAAAGTGTGAATGATATGCATGCCATTATAGCCGCAAAAGACAGGAGCAAAGCAGGAGCAAGTGCTCCAGCTGGTGGCTTATTCTTATCAAAAATTGAATACCCAAAAGAGTTGTTTTTATGAAAGAAAAAATCCTTTTTAAAGAAACGCAACGCTTCAATCAGTGGTGGTTATGGGTTATACTTTCAGTTAGTTTAGGAGTTCCTGTAGTATTCATGAGTATAGATGCGGTTCAAAGTTTTGAAGCTACTAAACTTATCCCAATCATATTGTTTGTAGCACTATTCCTTTTTATTTTCGTCATGCGATTAGATACTAGGATTACAGAAGAAAAAATCGCTATTCATTTTTATCCTTTTGTTAAAAGAGAATTCCCTTGGGAGCATTTAAAAAAGGCCCAAGTAATCGATTATGGTTTTATAGGTGGCTGGGGAATTAGATTATGGACAGATTATGGAACAGCTTATAATGTGAGAGGTTCCATGGGATTACATCTTAAAACAACCGATAAAGAATATATCATAGGAACTCAAAAAGAGAAGGAATTGCGAGAAAGTATTGCGCATTTATTGAAATAAATATGTCAAATCAAACTACAGGTAACGCTTTTAATTTTAAGCTGTTTAAAAGATTACTTTCTTATACTAAACCTTATAGAGCTACTTATTACTTTGTAGCACTATCTGCTATATTACTAGCAGCTCTTGCTGTGGCTATGCCTAAGTTAACAAAGGATTTAATAGACGAGTATATCATACCGCAAAGAGTGGAAGATATCTACATAGTTATATCCATTATGGCAGGCGTGCTGCTGCTAGAAGTATTGCTTCAGTTTTCCTTCATATTTTATGCAAACTGGCTAGGACAGCAGGTTATTAGAGATTTGAGATTAAAACTGTTCAGTCACATGCTCAGTTTTAAGATGAAGTACTTTGATAAAAGTGCTGTTGGTAAGTTAGTTACTCGTGCGGTAAGTGATATAGAAACTATAGCCAGTATTTTTTCTCAAGGCTTATTTGTAATCATTTCAGACTTATTAAAAATGCTCGTGGTACTGGGCTATATGCTTTACTCGAGCTGGCAGCTTACACTAGTTTCACTAATTGTAATGCCTTTTATCTTATATGCTACTAGAGTGTTTCAAAAAGCTATGAAAAAAGCTTTTGAAGACGTGCGTAATCAAGTGAGTAACTTGAATTCTTTTGTTCAAGAACGAGTAACGGGAATGAAAATCGTGCAGATATTCAATCGTGAAAAAGTAGAATATGAACAGTTTAAAGAAATTAACGATCGTCATAGAAATGCTTGGGTAAGAACCGTATGGTATAATTCTATTTTCTTCCCTATCGCAGAGATGGCTTCTAGCATTACCATCGCTCTTATTGCCTTCGTAGGATTTAAATTAATTGTGGCAAATGACTCTATAGAGCAAGCTGGAGTTTCTATAGGTACAATTATCATGTTTATTACACTAGCTCAAATGCTATTCAGACCGCTACGTCAGATCGCAGATAAGTTCAACACGCTTCAAATGGGAATGGTAGCTGCAAATCGTGTTTTTGGGATCTTAGATACAGATTCATCTATAGAAAACTCCGGTAATGCCACTGCACAGAATTTAAAAGGAGAAATCACCTTTGAAGATGTGAAGTTCAGTTATGTAGATGATGAACTGGTCTTAAAAGGCATAAACTTTAAGGTAGGATCTGGAGATACTGTTGCAATAGTAGGAGCTACAGGAGCAGGAAAATCTACCATCATTAATTTACTATCACGTTTTTATGAAATAGATAGTGGTCATATTTTAATAGATGGCACAGATACTAAGGATTATGAGCTGGGCAGTCTTAGATCAGAAATAGCCGTTGTACTGCAAGACGTTTTCCTCTTTGCAGATACTATTTTAAATAATATCACCCTAAATAACGCCAGTATTACTGAGCAAGACGTTATTAATGCTGCTAAGGAAATAGGCGTGCATAAATTTATAAGTACACTTCCTGGTGGATATCATTATAATGTAAAAGAACGTGGAGTAATGTTAAGCTCTGGACAGCGACAGTTGATTGCTTTTTTAAGAGCTTATGTGTCTAATCCTAGTATTCTAGTACTGGATGAAGCAACCAGCTCTGTAGATGGTTACAGCGAGCAGTTAATACAAGAGGCTACTGATAAGATCACCCAAGGGCGCACCTCCATAGTCATTGCTCACAGACTTGCCACTATTAAAAAAGCAGATCAAATTATAGTAATGGATGCTGGCCAGATCGTAGAAATAGGTTCACATCAAGAGTTGCTTGAAAATAAGAACGGCTACTATAAGAATCTTTATGAAGTACAGTTTGCTAAGGATGAAGTTGCTTCATAGTTCCTGTATTATTCTTTATTCGCTTTAGCGAAAGCGTGAACTAAAAAGTGCTCTATTCCTTAAGGTTATGGAGTGATAATTCCAGTAGAGGTTACCGAAAGGCTTGTAAGTTTTTTAGATTTTAAAAGCCTTACCGGCATAAACTAAACTACCACAGTTTTTACAGTTCCTTTCCATCGTTAATTATTCGAGATGTTTTTTAATCCTAGTAAATAAGTCTTCTAAATTCTCAAATGTTTCAAATTCTGCATTACTAATTAGTGAAATCTGTCCTGTTTCTTCACTTACTGCAATAGCTATAGCATTACTTCTTTCTGTAATCCCTACAGCCGCTCTATGTCTGAGCCCAAAGCGTTGCGGTATTTTTCTGTTATCTGAAACTGGTAAAACCACTCTAGTTGCCGTGATACGATTACCTTCTATAATCATAGCGCCATCATGCAATGGTGAGTTTTTAAAGAAAATACTTTTAATAATAGAGGCATTTATAATGATGTCTTGTGCGTCTCCAGAGTTTTTTATAAAATCTAAATTACCATCTCTTTTAATGACTATTAATGCTCCGGTTAAGGTTTGTGACATCTCATCGCAGGCTTTTACGATCTGGTCTATCGTAGTATGATCTGCATCTATATCATCTTTAAAGATGCGTAATTGTTTGAGAAAACCACTGCGCGAAGTAAAGTTTGTAGAGCCCAGCATGAGCAAGAATTTCCTGATTTCTTGTTGAAACACTACAATCAGCGCAAAAACTCCTGCTCCTGTAAATGCACCCAGCGCGCGACTGAGTAGTTCCATTTTAAGTGTTTCGGTAATGCTATAGATCACATAAATAATGACTATACCTATAAAAATATTTATAGCTGGAGTTCCCTTTACCAGCCGGTATAAGTAAAATGTAAGTGCTGCCACTAACACTATGTCTATAACATCTAGGATTCTAATTTCTGGTAACTCCACTTAAGTTGTTTTTTGTAAAAATAGAATTTAATTTTTTTCTAACTGTTCATATAATTGAATCACTTCCATGGCTTCTTTCACATCATGTACTCTAAGTAAAGAAGCTCCTTTTTGTAAACACACCATATGTAGCGCACTGGTTCCGTTTAGTGCCATAGCCGCCGTAGTATTGAGCGTTTTATAAATCATAGATTTGCGAGACACGCCAGCGAGTATAGGAACCTTATGGGCAAGTAATAAATCTTGGTTGTTAAGTAGCTCGTAGTTTTGATCCAGAGTTTTGGCAAATCCATAACCTGGATCTATAATAACGTCATTTATTCCTAGAGCACGAGCTGCTGCTATGCGTTCAGAGAAGTAAACATTAATCTCTTTAGTAAGATTTTCATAGCTCGTGAGCGTCTTCATGGTTTGTGGCGTGCCACGAGTATGCATCATAATATAAGGAACTTGAAGTGCCGCTACGGTTTCTAGTGTGGCAGCATCGAGTAGTCCAGCACTTATATCATTCACTAAGTTTGCTCCGTGTTCTATGGCTTTTTTAATGACGCTTTCGCGGAAGCTGTCTATACTTAAGTTAAGATTCTTAAATTCCTTTACCAGTACATCTATCATAGGAAGGACGCGTCGCAGTTCCTCGTCCACAGAAATGTCTGTCCCGTCAGGTCTAGAACTGTAGCCACCTATGTCTATAAAAGTAGCGCCATCTTCTAGCATTTTAGAAACTTGGTAAATGATGTCAGCATCAGTCTTGAGCTTGCCGCCATCATAAAAAGAGTCTGGAGTAACGTTAACGATTCCCATAACCCGTGGGGTAGAAAAGTCTATTAATTTACCGTTGCAATTGATGGTATGCATTAAAATATGGTTATTTGAAATTTAAAGCCGAAATTTACACAAAATATTATCCGTTTATGTCCCAGACCAGTCAGCAATATGATGCCGTAATAACTACTTGTAGAGATTTGTTCTCTAAAAAAATGAAAGATTACGGTAGCGCATGGCGCATACTAAGATTGCCATCACTTACAGATCAGATTTTTATTAAGGCGCAACGCATACGTGGATTACAAACGCTTGCAGAGTCTAAAGTGGATGAAGGTCAAGAAAGTGAGTTTATAGGGATTATTAACTATTCCATAATGGCACTAGTACAACTTGAAAAAGGGGTAGTAGAGCAACCAGATATAACACTCATAGAGTCACTGGAATTATATGATAAGCATGTAGCTGTTACTAAACAATTAATGATGGATAAAAATCATGATTACGGCGAGGCATGGCGCGACATGAGAGTAAGTTCGCTGACTGATTTAATTCTACAAAAACTCCTGAGAGTTAAGCAAATAGAAGATAATGAAGGTAAAACCATAGTCTCAGAAGGTCTAGATGCTAACTATCAAGACATGATCAACTATGCGGTTTTTGCAATGATTCACTTAAACGAGAAGTAGTTCAAAGTTTGTGGTTCAGCGGTTGAAGAATGTCAGCTTTTAAAAGTAAATGAGCCTTTAGTCTATTTAATTGTTGTTTTTGGTATAATGTTTCTCAATTTTTAAACTTAAACTTAAACTTAAACTTAAACTTAAACTTAAATTTTCATTTTTCTCATACCTCATACCTCATACCTCATACCTCATATCACATACCACATAGTTCAAAGTTTGTGGTTCAGCGATTCAAGAAGATCAGCTTTTAAAAGTAAATGAGTCTTTAGTCTATTTTAATTGTTGTTTTTGGTATAATGTTTCTCAATTTTTAAAATTAAACTTAAACTTAAATTTTCAGTTTTCTCATACCTCATACCTCATACCACATACCACATACCTCACACCACATACCACATACCTCACACCACATAGTTAAAAGTTTGTGGTTCAGCGATTCAAGAAGATCAGCTTTTAAAAGTAAATGAGCCTTTAGTCTATTTTAATTGTTGCTTTTGGTATAATGTTTCTCGATTTTTAAACTTAAACTTAAACTTAAACTTAAATTTTCATTTTTCTCATACCTCACACCTCATACCTAAAAGACTAACAACTACTTCCATTTAATCCCACAACCCATGCTAGGTTTTTGCGAAGCAGGTACTTTTTTATTTCCCATTATCGCATCCATCGCTTCACGTAGGGAACGACCCGTTAAAGGAATACCATTTCCAGGTCTGGAATCATCCAGTTGGCCACGATACACCAGATAATCTTCACTGTCAAAAAGATAAAAATCAGGCGTACAAGTAGCGTCATAAGCTCGAGCTACTTCTTGAGTACTGTCATATAGATAGGGGAACGTATAATCGTTTTTTTCGGCTGTTTTGCACATTAATTCTGGACCATCTTGAGGATATTTCTCTACGTCATTACTTGATATTGCTACAAACCCAAAGCCGAGAACTCTATAGTCATTGGCAACCCTTACGATTTCTTCATTCACATGAATTACAAATGGACAGTGATTACAAATAAACATAACCACCGTTCCTAATTTACCTTTCACATCTTGAAAAGTAGTAAGATCATCAGTAGTGGTGTCTATCAGTTCAAATTGCGGTGCCTTAGTGTTTAAGGGCAACATTGCAGAAGGTGTAAGTGCCATATTTTTTATTATAAGTAGTAGAAATCATGTTTTTGTTACGCTTTTGCGAAAGCGAATTACCAAACATTCTCCTAAAGATAGTGCCTTTAAAGTTTTTTTAAAGGTACTATATGTTAGCATTTTTTTATGATGAAGATGACGGATGCTAAATTTGTAAAATATTAATATTCAGTAAATTGTTGTCAATAAGTGTATAGTCGAATGGAATAACTATATCCTAGATTTTAAATTCACAGTTTAAAGCTACATCTCCTTAGCAAAGAAAATAGCGTTCATCAACAGTTTATTAGTACCATACCAAAAGGCTCTAAACTGCGTGTTATCAGTAAAACCGATCACATCGCCACGGCCATAATTTTGATGCTGAAATGGTACCGTGTTTTTTAAGGCCTCTAGATTTTTATCAGATATATAACCACTCATTAATGGGCTGTCTGTATATTTTATAGGGTTTCTAAAAGAATCGTTATGTGGTTCTATGAATAGACTGGTGTTTCTAAACATGGGTAACTGGTCATCTTTATAACCAAAAGCGATAGGATGGGAACGATCCAGTTTAGTTTCAAAAATGGCTCCACCTATATTTTGCGCACCATAAAAATCAGAACGTTGCTCAAAGCTGATGTTTTCGGCTGGATTGTCGGTGCTTTTAAATGTAAGTGGTAAGAGTTTAGAACTGCTCATCCATCGCAAGGCACTGCGATAACCTATAAGAGTTCCACCGGCTCGTGTCCATTCTTTGAGCTGGTCTACAACTTCATTTTCTGGACTACCATAGGTGCTGGGTACGATGATGGTATTATATCGAGATAAATCTTTACGGTTAATGTCATTTACATCAATCTTAGTCACCATAATATCATAACGCTGGTCCATTAAATGCCAGATCTCACCAGCATCATAAGGATTAATCCCATCGCCTATGAGTAAAGCGATTTTAGGTTGTTTTAACGCTCTGAACTGGCGTGATCCTAGGTCAATTCCTGAGGTGAGGCCTGAGTTAACACTTTCTATCCTTATTCCAGTTTCTGATTGAATTTGCTTTAAAAAATGAGCGATTTGAGAACCATTCATTTTTTGGTTTTGAACCGGAATTAAGATCGTTCCATAGTCATAGTCCTTACCGTCGATAGAGAATTGTTCCATAGCTACCTTTGCTCTTATTCCTTCTGAGAACAATTGGTTTAAAGCTTTAGGAGTGTAAAATTCGTTCCATGGCATTAGGTATGCATAATTTGAAGTAATAATGGTAGGAGTCGATTTTTTTATTGACTTGTCATAAGTAATTCCATCACTCACACTAGCATCTTCATCATAATCCATATCAAAGGCTAGTGGGAAAGTCCACGCACTTATGTCATAAAACAAACTGTCTTGAAAATTAGTGCGCTTTTCAAACATGGCGTTGATTAATCTGGAGTTCTTTTGATTTTTTGGAACGATGTAAGCATAGCCTTTTTTATAAGTCTTACCGTTTTTAGTGACGTCGTTTTTCAGGGATCTAACTTCTATCTTATGTCTCATCAAAATCTCGGCTAGTGCATCAGTTCTTCCAGCGTCGGTATGATCTCCGAAGATGATCGCACTGCTATCAGCTTCTTTGCGCGCATCAACATAGAATTTCTTATGGTAGTTTAATATTTCTTCTCGCATGTTTACAGCTGCTTTAAGTGTGGAAATTCCTGCTGTAAATTGATTGCGTATGGTAAAAGGAAAGGTCAGTATGCCATTATCAGAATTTTGTGCGTGACCTCGTGAACTGGCTTGCTCAAATAGAATTCCTATAGATCCATTAATATCTGGAAAAGTAGATCCTTTACCATAATAAAAGTCGTCATAACTTTCTTCTGTATAATAAAGCGATCCTATTTTATCGAGTTCTGCGGCATGATAATTTCCTATTTCTTTAGTCAATTGCTGGTTCATCGCTGGTGTCAACGGGTGCGTTCTCGATGGAATCCCAGGCTGAAAAAAGAACGTGGCATTGGTTCCCATTTCATGGTGGTCTGTTAAAATATTAGGCATCCATTCATGAAAAGTCTCAATACGTGCTTGCGATTCTGGCAATTGAACGGGTAGCCAGTCTCGATTCATATCAAACCAGTAATGATTGGTGCGCCCACCAGGCCATACTTCATCATACTCACGATCGTAGGAGTCTGGATTTACGTTTTTACTTTTATGCTGGTTCACCCATCCAGCAAATCGCTGCAGTCCATCGGGATTAAAACTTGGGTCAAAAAGGATCACCGTATTTTTTAATAGTTCGTTTATTTCAGAACCTTGAGCCGCCGCTAGATGATAGGCGAGAAGCAGTGCCGCGTTTGAACCACTAGGCTCATTACCGTGAATAGAAAAACCTTGGTATACCACGATAGGCATGTTTGCTGTGGATAAATCTTTACCGTCAGACAGCGCCATGTGATCAGACTTAATGTTTTCAATATTCTTGTGATTTTGAGGTGACGTGATGGTAAGTAATATAAGTGGTCTTCCTTCATAGGTGGTACCACGATTTTCTATGGTGATGCGGTCAGACTCACTGGCTAGAACACGCATATATTCGGTTAACTTATCGTGCGTGACGTGCCATTTCCCTGGGACATAACCCAGTATTTCTTGCGGTGTAGAGATTTCACTGTTATAAGTAACGTTTGTAGGTAGGTAATAATCCAGAGTAGGTTCTACTAGTGATTGTGCAGTTAACGCTTTCGCGAAAGCGAAAAACACCACTATCATAATTGCTTTATTCATAAAATCGTGCTTAATGTTTAAAAATAAAAAAAGCCTTTCGGTTAGAAAGGCTTTAAGAAATATTTATGCTAGTTTCTAGATGTCATCAAAACTTATGTCAGTAAAACTTTTCTTAGATTCTTCATTATCAGATGAGGTAGGAGTTTCTTTAGGAGCATGAGCAGCTGGGTCATAGTCTGCCTGGTGTCTTTCAGAAATGACTTCATCACCTTTTTCTTTTATGATGTACTGAGTCATTTCTGCAAGGGTGCTTTCAAACTCAGCAAAGTCTTCTTTGTACAAGTAGATTTTATGTTTTTTAAAGTGAAAACTACCATCATCGTTAGTGAATTTTTTACTTTCTGTAATCGTAAGGTAGTAGTCATCTGCTTTAGTGGACCTTACATCAAAGAAATAAGTGCGTCTTCCTGCTCTTACTACTTTTGAAAAAATATCTTCCTGGTCTTTATAATCTCTATCGGCCATTATCTTGTTTCAAGTTATGAATGTTTTCAAAAATATAAAAAAATGTTAACAACAAAAGTGATGTAGGTTTTTTTATCAGAAATAATGGAGATCAATTTATGGATGTGTTTAAACACTTTAGTTTAAAGTAGATCTTCTTCCAGCATTTGATTAGAATAGAGTTCTGCATAATAGCCCTGATCATTAACTAGGCTGTCATGAGTGCCGTGTTCTACGATACGGCCTTCATCTAGTACGATAATATGGTCTGCATTTTTAGCGCTGCTTACTCGGTGACTCACGATTACGGTTGTCGTGTTTTCAGTAATTTTCTTTAAGTTATTTAATATTTTTTCTTCAGTTTCAGTATCAACTGCGCTTAAACAGTCGTCAAACAGTAATATTTGCGGCTTTTTAATAATAGCACGTGCTATGGAAACGCGTTGTTTCTGACCACCGCTTAAGGTAATACCACGTTCACCTAAGATAGTTTCATAGCCTTTTGTAAACGCTGCTATATTTTTATGAACCACAGCGTTTTTTGCAGCCATTATTATTTCTTCTTCACTGGCCTCTTTTTTACCAAAGGCGATATTACTTTTTATCGTATCTGAGAATAAGAACGCATCTTGAGGCACATAACCTATAGACTGTCTTAAATTATCTAGGTTTAATTCTTTTATAGGAGTTCCGTCTACACTTATGAGTCCATTATCTATATCATATAATCTACCTATTAGTTCTAGAATGGTAGATTTACCGCTGCCTGTTTTACCTAAAATAGCTAGTGTTTTACCAGCTTCTATCTCAAAACTTACATCTTTAAGCGCATGTATGTTTGTGTCATCATATATAAAGTTGACATGATCAAACTTTATCGTTCCTTTAACTGGTGTGTGCGTTTCTACTAAGTTTTGAATTGCAGGTTCTATATCTAGGAATTCATTAATACGTTTTTGAGAGGCAACTGCTTGTTGAATCATATTAGTAACCCAACCTACCACTGCAACTGGCCAGGTAAGCATGTTTACATAAATAAGAAATTCTGGTATAGTTCCTACCTCTATAATACCATCGGCAGCTTGCTGTCCGCCTATGTATAAAACAAGAATGTTACTGAGACCTATAAGGAGTACCATTAATGGAAAGAATAAGGCCTGTATTCTTGCTAGATCTACATTCTTTTCTTTACTATCATTTGCGACCGCAGTAAACTGATCATTCATCTGTTTTCCCAGATTATAAGCCTTAATTACAGAAATACCACTAAAAGATTCTTGTGCAATACTATTGAGGCTAGATAATTGTTCTTGAACCAGTTTAGAACGCTTTTGAATCTCACGACTTACTAAATAGATCGCTACTGATAGAAATGGTAAAGGGATTATCGTGTAAATAGCTAGAGTAGGAGCGGTCTCTATCATTACGGGAATAACCACTATAAATAGCGTGATCATATTTACACTATACATTAAAGCTGGTCCCATGTACATGCGTACTTTAGAAACATCTTCACTGATGCGGTTCATTAAATCTCCAGTGCGGTTTTGTTTATAAAACCCTAAGGATAATCTTTGGTACTGGTTATAAATAATATTTTTAAGATCATATTCTAAATGTCTAGATACTACTATAATAAGCTGGCGCATTACAAAGGTTAATGCTGCAGATAGTAAGGTAGCGCCTAGAATAATAGCTATATACTCTAATAATTTATCGTTAATAAAGGATTTATCAGTGATCGTACCATCACCCCAATCGTTTAATAAATTAATGGTTTTACCTATATACTTAGGTAGGAATATAGATAAAACGCGGGCTATAATGGTTACTATAAAGCCGCCTATAAGCTGCCATTTATATTTGAAAAAGAGTTTATTAAGCTTTTTAAGTTCCTTCATATCGGGTGAAATTCCTGTTAAGAATCTTCTTTCTAAGTTCTGAGGACGAATTTAGGTCAGTCTTATTGTTAAGTTGCTAAAATGAAGTTATTTTTGCCAGCTTTTTGGATACATCTATAAAGAGCCTTTTTAAAATAATTACATGTCTCAGTACACTACTTTAGAAAAAATAATAAACCAGGATCCAGTTTTCGGTCAGTTGTCATTTGATGATCACGAGCAAGTGGTTTTCTGTAATGACAAAGATACAGGATTAAAAGCCATCATAGGAATACATAATACTGTTTTAGGTCCAGCGCTAGGAGGTACTAGAATGTGGCAGTATGATAATGAATGGGCAGCCTTAAATGATGCACTGCGTCTTTCTAGAGGTATGACCTATAAAAGTGCTATCACAGGCTTGAACCTAGGAGGAGGAAAAGCAGTAATTATAGGAGATGCCAAAACTCAAAAAACACCAGAAATGATGCGTCGTTTTGGTGAGTTTGTACATTCTTTAAGTGGTAAATATATCACTGCCGAAGATGTAGGTATGGACACTGAAGACATGGATACCGTGCGCGAGGTGACCCCTTATGTGACCGGGATATCTCAAGAAAAAGGTGGTGCTGGAAATCCATCACCTATCACTGCTTATGGTGTGTTTATGGGAATGAAAGCTGCAGCGCAATTTAAATATGGCAGCGATGTGCTTGAAGATAAAGTGGTTTATGTAGAAGGAATAGGTCATGTAGGAGAAACACTTGTAGAATATTTAACGCAAGAAGGTGCTCAAGTCCATATAGCCGATATCAATCAAGAACGTTTAACAGAGGTCAGCGCTAAGTATGGAGCAAAAATATACACTGGTGCAGATCTTCACGCAGAGAAAATGGATATCTATGCACCATGTGCGCTAGGAGCTACTATTAATGATAACACCATCCAGAAGTTACAAGCAACTGTAATAGCTGGTGCTGCAAATAATCAACTTGCTGATGAAGTTAAGCACGGCACTTTATTACAGCAACGAGGCATCGTTTATGCACCAGATTTTTTAATTAATGCTGGTGGAATTATTAATGTTTATGCAGAGCTAGAAGGTTACGACCGCTCAGAAATCATGCGTAAAACAGAGAATATTTACACCACAACTATTGAGATATTAAATAAAGCTCAAGAAAATGGAGTGACTACCCATACAGCCGCCTTGCAAATTGCTCAGGCTCGTATAGATGCACGTCGTCAAGAAAATCGTGGGTAAGTTACTTTTATTACAGTAACTTTGCCTTTTTATTAAAAGTCTTAAAAGACTACACATTTATTTTAATAGCGCTTTCGCGAAAGCGTATACTTAAAAAATCGTTCTTATGCTTAACCGTCGTCAACTACGTATCAAAGTGATGCAAGCTATTTTTGCCTTTCAAAAGCAAGAAAAAGCAGAAATTAAAGAGCTGGAAAGCTTCTTAAACCAAAGTATGACGCAAACTTATGTGCTGTTTTTATACATGGTACAACTACTTGTTGAGGTGCATAAACTAGCCGAAGATCGAGTGGTAAAAGGAACACAACGTCATCTTGCCACAGACTCAGATTTAAATCCAGCCCGTAATTTTATAGATAATAAAATACTTACCAGGCTGCGCAACAGCCAGGTACTGGTAGATGCCCTTAAAAATCGAAAGCTAAAACCATGGCACCTACATGCTAAATATGTAGAGAATCTTTACAACCAGATTGTAGAAAGCAAATTATATGTGGTCTATATGAGTGAACCTGATAAATCACTTAAGGCAGATCTAAAGTTCCTCACTCAATTATATACAGATATTATTGCTCCTAGTGATGAGTTGCTAGATTATCTAGAAGATGAAAACATAACCTGGACAGATGACTATCCACTGGTTAATAGTGCGATGATCATGTTTTTGCGCAAGGTAAAGCCTGGTAAAGATATTACTCTTCCTGAGCTTATTAAAGATGAAGATGATGTGAAGTTTACCATGGACCTGTTCAGAAAAACTGTTCTTAATAGTGAAGAGCTTTTAAAGCGTATAGAAGGTAAAACACCTAACTGGGAACAAGATCGTATTGCACAAATCGATTTAGTTTTAATCATGATGGCACAATGTGAGTTTTTGAATTTTAATAGTATTCCTGTTAAGGTAAGTTTAAATGAATACTTAGAGATATCAAAAGACTACTCTACTCCTAAGAGCAGCTATTTTATTAATGGAATACTAGATAGTCTAGCCAAAGAATTTGATAAAGAAGGAATACTCCATAAATCAGGTCGTGGTTTAATGTAGTTGTTAAATAATTAGCTATAAGTTTTATCTTTAAAAAGCTGTTAATAAATCAGGTGCTGTCTTGATGTAATTGCTTATTTTAGTTACATTTGCTGTTCTCTTATAAAAACATTATAAATTTTATTCTATGAAAAAATTAGTTTTAATGGTAGCTGCAATAGCTACAATGGCAATTACAAGCTGTAATGAAAAAGCTGCTGCAACGATTGATGAAGCAAACTTAACTGCCGCTGCAGAGCGTGAGGCCGTTGTTGGAGATTTTCCAGTAATGACTTTTACAGAGACTGAATTTGATTTTGGTACTGTAAATGAAGGTACTGTAGTTGAGCACGAGTACACTTTTAAAAACACGGGTAATGCACCACTTATCGTTGTAAATGCAAAAGGTTCATGTGGTTGTACTGTTCCTACATGGTCTAAGGAGCCTATCGCTCCAGGAGCTGAAGGTTCTATGCTTGTAAAGTTTAATACAAATGGAAAGCCTAATAATCAGACTAAAACGGTAACTATAAAGGCTAATACTGAGAGTGGTACAGAGTCTATCCGTATCAAAGGATTTGTTACACCTAAAGCTAAGCCAGCTACTCCAAACGCATAATTGATGAATCAAGAAATGCTCATGCAGTATGGACCGATCTTACTAATGGCGGTAGTTTTTTACTTCCTCATTATAAGACCGCAGTCTAAACGTCGCAAAGAAGAAAAGGAGTTTGCAGAATCTCTTAAAATAGGTGATAAGGTTATTATGTCTAGTGGTATTCACGGTAAAGTAACTCAAATTAGTGCAGATAAAGGTACTGTTCAAGTTGAAACAGGTGCTGGAAAAATCACTTTTGAAAGATCAGCTATATCTACAGAGCTTTCTAAAAAGCTTGTAGCGCCAGTTAAAGAAAATTAAGAAGCGCAACTTTATAATTAAAAGCCCTTGAGAAATCAAGGGCTTTTTTTATGTGGAAATTTTAACGTCCTAATACATATTCATACCTAGCAATGATAGCGGAAATGGCGAGTGTTGCTGTAACATCCAGGCTTACCTCGTGCTTTTTTCAGTGCTATTTATTTTTCTTGCTATTCTTGAGTATAGGTAAGGGTTTTACCTTGAGCCATGCTAGCACTTAATATGTAAAGTGCTAGAGCTTTTAAAGTAATCCCATAATTATTAATCTCTTTGAGCAACAAGTTCTGCTATTTTAATAATCACTTCAGTGGCTTTTATCATGCTTTCTACTGGGACATATTCATAAGGTCCATGGAAGTTATGACCACCTGCAAAAATATTAGGACATGGTAACCCCATGTAACTGAGTTGTGATCCGTCTGTTCCACCACGTATAGGTTTGATCAGTGGTTCTATTCCTAGTTCGCGCATCGCCTTTTCTGCAACGTCTACTATGTGCATTACTGGCTCTACCTTCTCACGCATGTTAAAATATTGATCTTTAATTTCTATAGAAATAGCTTCACGATCATATTGAGCGTTTAAGTCGGCCACTAGTTTATTCATTACTTCTTTGCGTGCTTCAAAATGCTCTCTATCGTGATCTCTTATTATATAATGTAGTTCTGTCTTTTCTACAGCACCTTTCATATTATGTAAGTGAAAAAAGCCCTGGTAACCTTCAGTGTGTTCTGGCGTTTCCATTCTAGGTAAGGACTCTATGAACTCTTGAGCTATGTACATAGAGTTGATCATTTTACCTTTTGCATAACCTGGATGAACTATTTTTCCATGAAAAGTCACTACAGCACCTGCCGCATTAAAATTCTCATATTCTAATTCGCCTATCTGGCTACCATCCATAGTATATGCCCAGTCAGCGCCAAATTTTTTAACATCAAATTTATGTGCACCACGACCTATTTCTTCATCTGGTGTAAAGCCTACTTTTATGGTACCATGTTTTATAGATGGATTTTCAATCAAGACTTTTATGGCTGTCATGATTTCAGTAATACCTGCTTTATCATCTGCGGCGAGTAGTGTGGTACCATCTGTAGTGATAATGGTCTGGCCTTTATACTGTTTTAAAGATTCAAAATAATCTGGTGTTAAAATTAAGTCACTTCCTTTTAGGGGAATATCTCCACCATCATAATCATGAATGATTTGTGGTTTAATGTCTTTTCCTGTAAAGTCAGGTGTGCTGTCAAAGTGTGATATAAAGCCTATTACAGGAACATCATGCTCCACATTTGAAGGTAATGTAGCCATTACATAAGCATTTTTATCTATGCTTACATCACTCATTCCCATGTCTATAAGCTCTTGATGTAATTTACGAGCTAGATCCCATTGTTTTTCTGTGCTAGGTGTGGTGTCGCTTGCTGGATCAGATTCTGTGTCTATGGTGATGTAACTGATGAAGCGGTCTGTGATTTCTTGTTTATTAATCATTTAATATCGGTAAATAGGTCTGTATAATTGGTTAAAATAGCTCTGGCGACGCATTTGTTGCCAGGCAAAGTTAGTGTTACTATAATAAGGATTCTGTATGCTTAAACTGGCTGGTCTAGAAAGCCTGGTTTGTTGTTTACGTTCCTGTCTCTTATTTTCAAAATGAGCCACAATATGCGGTGTGTATTCTTTATGTTCTAAAGATTGAGATTCTCTATAAATCTTCATCATGTCTATGGATTCTCTACCAGGAGTGGCAGAAAAAGCTCGTGGATCATTACGCAAGTGCTCACTTTTAAAACTCAGTTTTACATTAATTTCATGTGGTGGTATGATAAAGAGGTTAAACTGTTCTAGGTCATAACCACGGTCGAATTGAGCTAAGCTACTCCAGCTGGCTAGGGTTAATATACTTGTTAAAAACAGTCTGATTTTCATTTTATAAAGATAGGAAATATGATGTGTTTTACCACAACTTAAGGTCTTGAGGTATACTGCGATCTAATACCAAAAACAACAATTAAACCACTTTTAATAATGAAATTAGTCGTGTCCGACTAAGACAAAAGATCGCTGTCGCTGATAGACTAAAGACGAAAGACTTTATTAAGGAGTTTGAGTTGCAGTGCTTTATAAGTTTTAAAATTTCATAAATAACGTATCATTTTTGCTTTTCAATAGCAAGGTGTACTTTTTGAAAAATCTTATGAAGCGATGCTATCAGTAGGTTTTATAGTATTGATAAAACTTTAATCGGACACTAATGTAATGAAATAGTGATTGATTAAAATAGGTAGTTTTTTTGTGAAAATGATATGGTTCATACGCTTTCGCGAAAGCGTATTACTATTTACAATCGTGGTGGGCAATAGCCTCCATCAAAATAACCTGAGCTTAGAATCGTATTATTTGTAGCTTCATAAAAAGCAGCATTGTTAACTTTCATATTCTGGTATTCCCAATCATAATTGCCAAATTGTAGAAATGGCTCTTTATTGCTGTTATAAACCGTAGGGAACTGACTGTTTGTTGTTATTACGGGAAGCGTAGAGAAATTAATTTTATTTTTTTGAATCGCTGTTTGCGTTAAGGGTAATGTGTTAGTTGTTAACAGCACAGACCGTGATATGGAATGTAGTTTATAAGCATTATAGCTAGGTGTGAAATTTATACTACGGTTAAGGTTAACTATAGGAGCAGTGGTAGCAACTGTTGCCTGGCCTAGTGCAGTAGTGGTGCATAATAGTATGATGATATATGTGACTTTAATAAAGGTTCCCATGATACTGTATTTTGTATCTTAAATGTACGAAAGATCCTTAGGGTATTAAAAACTTTTCACATGAATTTAGCACTTTTGTAGTCTTGTAAAAGTCTTTTAACCAGTAGTTTGTAGACCTAGTTCCTTTCCTTTTTTAAGCATGAATTCACGGGCAGCCTCATACTCATTAGGAATCACACCATCTAGAATGGAGTCTTTAATGGCGGCTTTAATCTGTCCTATCTCACGGCATGGTTTGAGATTAAAGGTTTTCATGATTTCCTCACCACTAACAGGTGGCTGGAAATTGCGCACATGATCTCGTTCTTCTACCTCTACTATTTTATCGCGTACTTTCTGGAAATTATTGTGGTATTTCTTAAACCTTTTAGGGTTTTTTGTGGTGATGTCTGCCTCACATAAAGTCATTAAATCTTCAATATGATCACCAGCGTCGTGAACTAGCCTGCGCACCGCACTGTCAGTAGCAGTCTCATCTATGACGGCGATAGGTCTAGAGGACATACGTACCATTTTTTGGACAAATTTCATCTTGTCATTTAAGGGCATTTTTAACCGCTTGAAAAGATGGTAGACCATTTTAGAACCTTTAAATTCATGACCGTGAAAGGTCCAGCCCACTTTTTTACTAAATCTTTTAGTAGGTGCTTTACCTATGTCATGGAGTAGTGCCGCCCATCGCAGCCATAGGTTTTCTGTATTTCTAGAAATATTATCTACTACTTCTAGGGTATGGTAAAAATTATCTTTGTGCGTTTGACCTTCTACTTCTTCTATACCTTTTAAATCAGTTAATTCAGGTAGAAAATAGGGTAGTAGTCCTGTTTTTTCTAGTAATAGAAAACCCTGTGATGGTGTTGCACATAGCATTATTTTATGCAGCTCTGTAACGATACGTTCATTAGTGATAATTTTTATACGCTCTGCATTACGTTTTATACTTTGAAAAGATTCATCGTCTATCTTAAAGTTAAGTTGTGCCGCAAATCGCACGGCACGCATCATGCGTAAAGGATCATCGCTATAGGTCACATCAGGTTCTAATGGTGTTTTAATGATCTTTTTTTCAAGATCTTGCATCCCATTAAAGGGATCTAGTAAGCTGCCGAATGATTCAGGATGTAAAGCAAAAGCCATAGCGTTAATGGTGAAGTCTCTTCTGTTTTGATCATCTTCTAGCGATCCGTCTTCTACTATGGGGTTACGGCTATCACGAGTATAACTTTCTTTGCGAGCTCCTACAAATTCTAGCTCAAAATCATCAGTCTTTACCATGGCCGTTCCATAAGTTTTAAAGACAGATACTTTTGTGCTTTGCGGTAATAATTCTGCAACTTTTTGAGCGAGTTCTATACCACTGCCCACAGCTACGATGTCTATATCTTGTTGATCGCCTCGATCTAAAAAATAATCTCTAACAAAACCACCTATAACATATGCCTCTACATTTAGTGCAGCAGCAGCTTTACTTATGGTTTTAAAAACAGGATGTGCGATTGCATCTATAAATTTCCCTTGGTGCATGATGTTATTTTCTCAATATTTTCATAGTACCATCATTTGATATTTTAATAATGGAAGATGGTGGGACATTGGTTTTGGCTAGTGGTAAATCTAAAACATGATCTACACGATCTTTTAATGCTTCACTGATGTCTATAAAGCCTACAGGAGGATTTTCTCCGCTTAAATTAGCACTAGTAGAAACTATAGGTTTTCTCAAGCCTTTAATTATGGCACGGCATACAGGATCATTAGTTACTCTTATAGCAAGTGTATTATCTTCTTTTACAAGGTTTTCAGCTATTGCTTTAGGACGATCATAAACTATGGTGAGTGGTTTTTTATTAAGCTTTAACACTTGCCATGCCATATCTGGAACTTCCTCAATATAGCGATCCAGCATGTCAAAGCTGTCCACTAAGATGATAAAAGATTGAGAAGGGTCACGTTCTTTAATCTTGTAAACTTCTTCTACCGCGTCATAATTAGTAGCGTCACATCCTATGGCATAAATGGTGTCTGTAGGGTAGAGAATAGTTTTTCCTTTTTTAAGTGCGCTTACTGCTTCTCTAACATCTTCTATAGGTAAGATGACTCTATCTTCTTTTTTCTTTTTAGAAGCGCGTCCTCTTACTTGATCTCTTCTGTTTCTCTCGCGATCGCTGCGTGGCATAGGTGTTATATTCTTTAAGGTTCACCGTGGTATTAGTGTGTTGCAAAATTACAATTTATGTAGTTATGAATTAGACACATTTCTCATTATGTGCTGCTGGTAGAATATAGTATCTCAACTAGATTGATGTTTATGAAATAAAACTTCTAAAAATAAAAACTAGTTGAAATATGCTGTATTCATTTACTTCTTGTAGTTTTGAGCCATGCAAGAAAGGTTTCATAATTCCTATAGTTATTTAAAGCCTAAGATTCTAGAAGTCATAAATGATTTTAACAATCTAGGTACTGTATTACAAGACCGTCGTAATACTGTAAAGGTTATAACGATAGACGGTGATCGTTATAATTTTAAAAGGTTTAAAGTTCCTAACTTATTGAATAGGGTAGTTTATCGTTTTTTTAGAAAATCTAAGGCACAGCGTAGTTTTGAATTTGCGCAGCGATTACTGGATCATAATGTGGGCACACCACAACCTATTGCTTATTTTGAAGAGTTTAAAGGTCTAGGTCTAGGTGCTAGTTTTTATATTAGTAAACAACTGGACGTAGATTTTACCTTTAGAGAGTTAATTCAAGATGATTCTGTTACTGATAAGGAAAATATCTTAAGATCTTATACTAGGTTTTTATATCATATGCATGAATGTGGTATCTATTTTATGGATAATTCTCTAGGGAATACATTAATTACTAAAACCGCTACTGGTTATGAATTTGCTGTGGTGGACCTCAATAGAATGAAGTTTTACGATATCCCTTGGGAAGATCGTATGCTTAACTTTGCCCGATTATCACCAGAAAAATGGCCTTTTGAAATTATGGGTGATGAATATAGTCAGCTTTCGCGAAAGCGTAACTCCAAAGATACTACGGATCAAATGTGGTATTATGCTCAAAAATTTCAAGACAAATTTACCAGAAAAAAAAGATTGAAAAAGAAGTATTTAAATCGTTAATATGTAAAGAAAAATGGCGGCTAGTAACACGCCGCTGATAAGTTCTTTATTTCATCTCATTACGATACAACCACAACTTTATATATCGCATATAAATCACATAACTGCGCAGGTAGGCAATGGTAAGACCTACTACACCATCTAAGAACCCTAGCTGAAGGAAGTAATGTTTTAAGAACCCGTAAATAGGTTTAATTACAAAATGATAAGGTGTTAATGGACCTGTAGTTTTATGATAATCGCGTGCTTGCCAGCTGGCATATCTATTTAATTTTTCTATAAATAGTTCTATGCCACGATAGGTGTTATGATAAAATTTGTTCTGGAGCCACCCTACTTTACCATCTGCTATGATTTCAGCATGTACCATTTTATTTTCATACCTACATTTATCACGCATAAAAAGGCGTATCACCTTATCATTGCGCATGCCGCTAAAATGAACTCTTCTGTTCATAAAATGATTGAGGCGTCCTATCCAGTAGGCTACATGACCATCTTTACCAGGATCTATGAGTTTAGTTAAAATCTCATCTTTAAGTCTGTTAGTGATGCGCTCGTCAGCATCTACTAGGATAATCCACTCGTGAGTAGCTTGAGGTATTGCAAAGTTTTTTTGTGAAGAGCTATGTTCATAAGCTCTCCTTATGAGGCGTACATTTTTACTTTTTGCCACCTCATAAGTGCCGTCAGTACTCATACTGTCCACAACCAGTATTTCATCTGCAAAAGAAACCGTGTCTATGACACCTTCTATATTATGTAATTCGTTACCTACTGGTAGGATGGCAGTTACTGGTTTGCGGTCATTCCAGTTAAGCAGTCTGAAGGGCTTATTATAGCCTTTAAGTGTAAAATAGTTGAGTTTATGTCTTATCTTAAATTTTCTAATT
>P_2C_Liq_1_UnCtyDRAFT_1000157_pt1 | contig 28651 bp, 24 predicted proteins | sample Pon2CUnioCityCA_2_FD_10234 | JGI IMG/M metagenome (IMG submission 10234) | reverse complement strand
CCCCCCTAACCGACATCCCAAACATCGGCCATCTCAACCTCTCCCCCTCCATCTCCATCTTCGCCTTAGACGGACAACATCGACTCATGGGAATCCAAGGTCTGATGACCCTACTGCAAACCGGAACCCTGCAACCCCTCAGTCGTAGCCAGAAACCCACCGGAACCCCCCTCAACCTCGACCACCTCGCCGCCGCCAACCACACCACCCCCACCGCCATGCAAGACTTGGCCCAAGAAACCCTCGGGATTGAGTTGATTCCCGCCGTCTTACCCGGAGAAACCCGAGAAGACGCCAGACAGCGTATCCGCTCAATTTTCGTCCATGTCAACCTCATGGCCGTGAAACTCAGCAAAGGTCAAGTCACCCTATTAGACGAAGACGATGGATTTGCCATTATCAGCCGTCAAATCGCCGTCACCCATCCCCTCCTTCGAGATGACGACAGCCGTCCCCCCCGCATTAACTGGGATGGGGCCAGTGTCTCCGCGAAATCCTTAGTCCTCACCACCCTCCAGGCCTTGCGAGATATGACCGTTGGCTATTTAACGCCTCGCTTTCCCCATTGGCTAGCCGACTACCCCGGAACCATTCCCCCACGTCCCACCGCCGACGACTTAGCCGAAGGATTATCTGAATTGATGCGTCTCTGGGATGGTTTGGCGACCCTTCCGAGTTACAAACGCATGGAATTGGGAGTCGAAACTCTGTATCTACGACGATTCAGCTTTGAAAGCGGTGGAGGCGAAGGAAATCTTCTCTTTCGTCCCGTTGGACAAGTGGCTTTAGCACAAGCCTTAGGAGTTGTCGTATTTCAACGTCACATTTCTGTCGTCGAAGCCTTGAATCGTCTCCAAAAGTTTGATGATGATGGTGGATTTAAGTCGATAGAATTGCCTCAATCCTTGTGGTATGGCGTCCTCTATGACCCCAACAAACGCCGGATTCGTGTCTCGGGGAAAGACTTAGCTCGGAAATTACTCATTTATGTTTTGGGCGGAATGTCAGAGAATCAAGAGATTGCTGATTTACGGCTGGATTTAGCCAAGGCCCGGACATTTGAAAATCGTGCCGTGAGTTTTGATGGCAAGTTTGTCACGCCGCGAGAAGTGGGGATGCCCCCCAAAGTCCAGTTATAGGCAGAGGAAAACGAAAGATAGTTGGGTCTTGTCCAGAACGCGAAAACACCGCAACCACCTAAGTGCAGTCTCCTGTAAATAGGGAAGCCTCACCGCTTCAGATTTCTGACTCGCTCATCTCTGGCAAACTCCATCGTCACTCAGCCAGTCTAGGGACTGCTTTTCCTTCCATTCACCTATCTGCTGAATTTGAAAATATAGCTTGACATTTTGCCAACCCTCAAGCTATAATGAAGACATCAAAACAACCAAGTCTGAAACTTCTAGTTCCAGGATGCACCGAATTTCTGGCTAAAAGGATGAGGCTTCGCCGGCCCGGTGCGGCCGGCGCAAAGCCAAACATCTAAGCTGCGCAATTTTATTTTTCCCTCAAGTTGATGCTTTCTTCAACCTGAAGGGCGATCGCCCCACCGGGAGCATTGACCCAGGCCGAATTTACCCACCCCGAAAACGATCCGTCGCCTCCACCAACGCCGAGCGAATCCCCGGTTCACTGACCGAATGGCCCGCATCAGGAATCACAATCAACTCCGACTCAGGAAACGCCTGATGTAACTCCCAAGCCGATCGCAGCGGACAAACCACATCATAGCGACCCTGAACAATCACCGTGGGAATCTGACGAATCCGCTGCACATCCTCAAGCAACTGATTCTCCCGCTCAAAAAAGCCCCCATTCACAAAATAGTGACATTCAATGCGAGCAAACGCCTCGGCGAACCCCTCACGGCCAAACTTAGACCGAACATCAGGATCAGGAAATAACTTACTCGTACTGCCCTCCCAAATCGCCCAGGCCCGAGCCGCCTCAAGCCGGACCTGACGATTCTCACTGGTCAAACGGCGATAATACGCCGCCATCAAATCCCCCCGTTCTTCGATGGGAATGGGTTTAAGATACTCCTGCCAAGCCTCCGGGAAAATATAACTAGCTCCCTCCTGATAAAACCAGCGTAACTCCAGCGAACGTAACATGAAAATTCCCCGCAAAATCAACCCCGTGCAGCGTTCCGGGTGAGTTTCCGCGTAGGCCAGAGACAGCGTACTGCCCCAACTTCCTCCAAACACCAACCAACGCTCAATCCCCAGATGAGTCCGTAAGCGTTCAATATCCGCCACCAAATCCCAAGTCGTATTCTCCCGTAACTCCGCATGAGGAGTACTACGACCACAACCGCGTTGATCGAACAAAATCAAACGCCAGTCCTGGGGATTAAAAAACTGGCGGTACATGGGGATACATCCCCCACCGGGACCCCCATGGAGGAAAACCGCTGGTTGCCCCTGCGGATTTCCAGACTCCTCATAATAGAGAGTATGGAGGTCAGACACCTGTAACGTCCCTGTAGCATAAGGGCTAATCGGGGGATAAAGATTGCGCATAAATCCTCAAAGACCGGTTAATCGTGAAAACGATAGACTGCCAATAACGGCTGACAGCCCATTTTCCCCTAATTTTGAGCCAATTACTATGACCTTAAGCGAATCCAAACCATCTCCGGTCGATCGCCCCCAACTGATCCAACAACTGCGCAATAGCCTCCGTCCCGGACAACGAGAAATGGGAGACTGGCAAGGGGGACTTCTCGCCGTTTCTGCCGTTCCCGGTTCCGGAAAATCCACCGGAATGGCCATCGCCGCCGCCCTCACCATCGCCCGACAACGACTGCATCCGCGCCATCAACTCATCATCGTCACCTTCACCCGTTCCGCCGCCGCCAACATCAAAGCCAAAATTCGCCAGAACTTAGAACTCCTCAAACTCCCCAAATGGGGCTTTTCCGTCTCCACCATTCATAGCCTGGCCTTCAAAATTGCCGGTCGTCACCCGGATCTCGCTCAACTCAATCTCGACGAACAAAGCCTAGTACAACCCAACCAAAACCACCGCCTCATCCGCAGTTGCGTCGAACAGTGGATTACAGACCATCCCCAAGCCTATCAACAGCTCATTACCGGCCTAGAATTTGACGGAGAAGAGTCCGAACGACTGCGTCGCCAATCCGTCCTCAGAACCGACGTTCTGCCCAACCTGGCCCAAACCGTCATCCAAGAAGCCAAATCCTCAGGCCTCTCCCCAAAAGACCTGCACCACCTCGGGCAACTCCAAGGCGACCCCTACGCCATCCTCACCATCGCCGCCGGCCTCTATCGACTCTATCAAGAGCAGATGCGATCGCAGCAACTGATCGACTACGACGACGCCATCATCGCCGCCCTCAACGTTCTCCAAGACCCCAACATCCGAGACCTCTGGCAACAAGAAACCTTTGCCGTCTTCGAAGACGAAGCCCAAGACTCCTCCCCCCTACAACAACAACTCCTCGACACCCTCGCCCAAAACCCCGACGGAAGCGCCAACCTAATCCGAGTCGGCGACCCCAACCAAGCCATTAACTCCACCTTCACCCCCGCCGATCCCATTTACTTCCGCCGCTTTTGCCACCATTGCGCCCAACATCACCAACGAACCACCATACAGCGGGCCGGACGCAGTAGCCCCATCCTCATCGACGCCGCCAACTTCACCCTGAACTGGATTAACCAACAATGGACCAAACCTACCTCAACCGCCTCCTCCCGAGACCGTACAACCAAACCCCCCTCCCCAGCCATCAACTCTCCGCCCCCCTTTGAACACCAGCAAATCGAACCCGTCACCGCCGACGACCCCCAAACCAACGCCAACCCCGACCCCATTGCCGCAGGCCTCGAACTCCTGCGTCCCCAGGATATCAGCGAGAGCGTCGATCGCCTCGGGCAACGAATTAGCGACCTTTTCGAGCAATATCCCCAAGCCAGTGCCGCCGTCCTCGTCCGTCAGAAAAACCAAGGCAATTTCGTCGCCAGCGAACTCGACCAATATCACAATCACCTCAACCTCTACAACGTCGAAGCCGAAGAACGACTTTCCGGCATTCCCCTAGAGATGTTGAACCTCCTGCAATTCCTCCATCGTCCCCATTCCCGTGAAGCCGTCAAAGCCGCCCTAGAAGTCCTCGTCGACCATCAACTCATCCCCCGTCAAGACCTCGATCGCCTCGCCAGCAGCCCCGAACAGTTCCTCTATCCCACCATTCTCGAAGCCCCCCAACCCCCAGACATGCGCCAAGCCCGTCACCTGTGCCGTTGTCTTCTCCAAGCCCGCTTAGAACTGCCCCAAACCCATCTCATCGGCTTTCTGGGGCTGACCCTCAACTACAACGCCAGCGAACTCGCCACCGCCGACAAACTCAACGAACGCCTCCTGCAACAAACCAGCGATCGCCTTTCCCTCGAAGAACTCCTCGACAACCTGACCCGACTCGTCAACAGCGAACGCTTCGATCGCGTCGAAACAGACGCCTCCGAATCCAAATACACCCAACCCGGACAACTCACCATCCTGACCATGCACAAAGCCAAAGGCCTAGACTGGGATTTCGTCTTTATCCCCTTCCTACAAGAAAACAACATCCCCGGAAAACCCTATGTCAAGCCCCAAATGCAGTTTCTCGGCCACTTCACCCTCGACGAAGTCGCCCGAGGACAAATCCGTCAACATCTCTGGAATCGAGACGCCACCGACAACGAACCCTCACAAAACTGCCAAAGCTACGACGACTATTGGCAACTGGCCGAACAACTCCAAAAAGCCGAAGACTATCGTCTCCTTTATGTCGCCATGACTCGCGCCAAACGCTTCCTCTGGCTCTCGGCCGCTAAAAACGCCCCATTTACCTGGAATAACCTGCAAAACCCCCAGCCCTTCCCTGCATCACCTCCCTTTAACGCTCTTTGGGAAGAGTATTATGGGCAATAGGGAACAGGGAACAGGGAACAGGGAACAGGGAACAGGGAACAGGGAACAGGGAACAGGGAACAGGGAACAGAGTTCGTTCCTAAAGGGCCTGGGCGCGTAACCAGGCTACCGGCAAACAGAGGGCCTTGCGCCAACCGGGGACATAAGCCCGTTGCTCAAACACGTTATAGTGATTGCGCTCAATCTCCGTCAGAATATTACTGTAGAGAATCGTCGCCGCCCAAACCGGTAGACGAGCATCGGGACTGAGATCACTAATCCCCTGTTCTGCCTCAAAATAGTACTTACGCGCCCGTTGAATTTGGAATTGCATTAGGGCTTGCCAACGCTCATCAGCCACCCCTTCCAATAAGTCTCGTTCCGTATAGTCAAACAGAGCCAAATCCTCTAGGGGCAAATAAATCCGCCCCCGTCGGGCATCCTCTCCCACATCTCGGAGGATATTCGTCAACTGATTAGCAATCCCCAGGGCGATCGCCTCCTGAGTCGGATGATAAGGGCCATCAGCCCAGGGCGCTGTTGACGCGCTACGATTAATGCCCATGACGGACTCTGACATCAGACCCACCGTTCCCGCCACTCGGTAACAGTAGAGCTGTAACTCCTCGAACGTCTCATAACGACTGCGATAGAGATCCATCCGCTGGCCGTCAATCATATCTCGGAAGGGCTGAATGTCCAGAGGAAACCGTTGTAGGGTATCCGTTAACGTCAAATCCAACTCATCCTGGGGATTTCCCGCAAAAATAGCTTCTAAACGGGCCTCCCACTGATCGAGGGTTTCTGGGGTCGTTTGCTTCGCGTCGGGGCCATCAACCAGCTCATCAGTACGGCGACACCAGACATAAATTGCCCAGATGGCGCGGCGTTTGGCTTCGGACATCAACCGCGTTCCCAAATAGAACGTTTTGGAATACTTGGCGGTGATTTGACGGCATTCCTCGTAAGCCTCCTCAAGTGACAGGCGCATGGTGACCTTGGGCGGGGATTTAGGCAGTTGCAGCATTCGTCGCAGGCTCGACAGTCAAAGATTGGGCAGAAGTTCCCGGAGTGGAACCGTGGGTTTGGAGATCGGTATCGATCGCCTGCGCTGTCAGCTTACCAGAAAGCACAGCACCTTCCATACTCCCGAGATACTGTTGCAGGGTAAAATCCCCAGCCAAATAAAAGTTCTCAACAGGAGTCCGTTGCACGGGGCGATGTTGCTGACGACCGGGGGTCGCCTTATACACTGAGCGGGGCGTCTTCACCACATGAGACTTCAACAGGGTCGCCGGAGACTCACCCCCAAAATGTTGAGGGAACAGTTGTTCCAACTCCGCTAAGGTGGCGGCCACAATCTCCTCGTCGGATTTACCAATCCAGTCTTGGGCTGGGGCCAGCACCAACTCCAACATAGATTTATCTGAATCGGCATACTCCCGACAGGTATTGCTCATGTCAGCATACACGCTTAACAGGTCCGAGCGGGAGAAGAGTAGATGATCAATATCGGTGAGTTTGCGATCGAACCACAGATGTAGGTTAATCACCGGAACCCCATCAAGTCCATCGAGTTGCTTGAAGTAATCCAAGCCTCGCCAGGAGTCCGGAAGTAGTAGCTTCAGGGGGTCAACGGGCATCGCTGAGACATAAATATCGGCGTCTAGCACCTCATCAGCGGCCCCATTTAAGCCCCGAATCAGGAAGTTCTCGACACTTCCGTCGTCTTTGACTTGAATCTGTTTCAGAGGTGCATTCAGCCGCACCTGGCCCCCGCGTGCTTCAATATACTCGACCAACGGCTCACATAGCCGTTCCGTGGGCGAACCATCGAGAAATGCCATTTTAGAACCGTTTTTCTCCTGTAAAAAACGATTCAATGCTGTCAAAATAATGGTCGCTGAAATTTCATCGGGATTGATGAAGTTCAACGCTTTGGACATGGCGATAAAAACTTCTTTCTCAACCCGTTCAGGGATGTTTTGACGCTTTAGCCATTCTGAGAAGGAATACTGGTCCATCTCCTCGACATAGCGCTGTCCTTGCACAATCGCCGGCAGTAAGCCAATCCCGAAGCGAATTTTCTCGCCCCAGCTCAACATATCGTTGTTACGCAGAATCGCCACCAGACCATTCACTGGAGCCGGCAGATCTGGAAAATCGAAGCGTGAGTAAGTTCCCGGAGTTTCCGGCTGATTGAAAATCATCGTGTGTTCTTTCCACTGAAGACGATCCTCAATCTCAAGTTCTTTAAACAGTTGCAACATATTGGGGTAGGCCCCGAAAAAGATATGTAGCCCCGTCTCATACCAATCTCCATCCTCGTCCTTCCAGGCGGCGATTTTGCCCCCGAGGACATCGCGGCGCTCTAAGACGATGGGGGTATGACCCCGATCAACGAGATATTTGGCACAGGATAGTCCTGCTAAACCGGCTCCGGCGATCGCAACTCGCATTAACGTTACTAACCTCTCCGTAACTTAACAATTTGCCCGATTCTCATTATATGTTGCAATCCGTTACAAATCACGAAAAAAGCGATACCGAGAGCAAAAAATCCCGAAAAGGGTCCCACCGACCCCTAATTCTAACCGGGTTGATCCGCAAAATTTATCTAAATTTAGGGGCGAGCCGAGTCAGCTCTCCGGATTTAGCCCAATCTTGAGTGAAGATATAAATAAGTAGATTTACGGATCACCCATCGCCACCTGTCGGACAGAATCTGGTTACCATGGTTACCTCCACCCCCATCACCCGCACCGCTCCTAACTCCCAGAAGCACATCAGCGAAACCTGTCGCCTCTGGGAGCAAGAATGTCTGCGAGCCTGGTTAGAAATGAAACAGGATATCGCCCAAGTCCAGCAAGACTCCATGACGCTCAACCGAGTCCAACCCGCCCCAAACCTGCGGCAATCTCAAGCTTTTGGTCACACCAGGTAGGACAACAGCGGTGGACAAAGTTAGCAGCTAGCAAGCATTTTGTTGTTTTTTGATGTTTATGAGTACCTGTCAATCAACAGTTGATCGTCAACATCAATAGCCGATTAGCCATCACGGTCGCGGCGTCGTAAAATCACAGCATGGCGAATCGCTTGGGTTTCAGGAGTCACAAACCCATCAATCGTGACCCACTCAAACCCTGACAATCCCTGCTGTAAATCCTGCTGTTCCTCATCGCGCCATTGGCCGCGATACAGCACCACCCAGCCGCCGGGTTTCAACCAAGGCCGAACATAGCGCAGACAAACCGAGGGAGAGGCGACAGCGCGCAACAGTCCTAAATCATAACTCCCCCGATAGGGACGTAACGCCCCCAACGTCTCAGCGCGGCCCGCGATCGCCTCCGTCTGCGACAAACCCAAATGGGCGATCGCCGCCTCAAGAAAGCGTACCTTCTTCTGAGTCGAATCCACGAGCGTCAACGACCAATCCGGTCGAGCAATCGCCAAAGGAATCCCCGGAAAACCCCCACCAGACCCAATATCCACCACCCGAGGCTGAGGCGGTAACGAGAACTCGCCCCGTAGAAACGGCGCCACCCCCCGCAACGAATCCCAGAGATGTTTCTCCCAAAAATCCAGCGGTTCCAGAATGCGGGTAAGATTCACCTGACGATTTCCTTGCACCACCGCCTCATAAAAGCGTTGAAACCGTGACTGCATCTGCGCCGTCACCAACCCATCCAACCCCTTCTCCCACCCCGAAACGGGCAGAGAGGAGGTTGTATCATCATCAACGAGATTAAACTCAAGCATTAAGACCTAAAACGGGATATCATCCGACAACGGTTCATCAGGGGAGGACACCGGAGCCGCCGGATTCATGGGTGCATTCGCCGGTGCATTCGCCGGGCCATTCATCGGCGTCACCGGAGCTGGCGAAGGAACCGCCGCCGTGGGAGCCGCTGGGGGAGCCGAACCCGCCGCCGCGCGATCGAGAATATGAATCCGTTGCGCCGTCACCTCGGCCCGTTTCTCCCGGAACCCCTCAGGGCGCTCAAACAGAACCATTCCCAAACGTCCCTCAATCACCACGCGATCGCCGCGATGAAAATTCTCTTGAACCGCCTCAGCCAGTCTACGCCAAGCCACCACCTTCAGCGTCTCAGGAGGATCACCATCCCGCAGCGGATCAATCTGCACCAGCAACTCCGTAATCGCCGTTTGATTATCACTCGTATATCGTAGTTGCGGATCTTGGACAATCTCCGCCATCAAAACACAGGTATTCATAACACTAAACTCTTCAAAATTGCGGACATCCCGAGAGCGACCCAAGGCAGCGAGGCGAGGACCCCCTGACCCCAAAGGTCGTGGTTGTCCTCAGCCTACTAGCTTACCTCAGTTTGCCGACGGTCAGACCCCACTAGATCTCATCGAGAGGTAAATTCTGTCCACCCTGTTGCTGTTCAACAAACTTCTGAATCCGGGCGCGATAATCCAGAAGCATCCGATCAACCCAATCGCGCTCGTCCCCATTAGCAAAAATATGCACCACCGGCTCACCCGCATCCGGTAACACCAACACCCAGTTATCCGACTGAGGCTCGCAAACCTTCACCCCATCCGTTAACTCAATGCGATCAGCCGCATGAGTTTCCACCATATGGCGCATTAGCGCCCCTTTCGCCGTCCAAGGACAACGAATCGTCTGACAACGGTGATACACCCGGGGGAGTTCCGCGCGAATCTGTCCGAGCGATCGCCCTTGCAGAGTTTCCATCTCAATCAACTTCGCAATCGAGAACATCGCATCAAAACCGGGGTGCAACTGGGGGAAAATAAAGCCCATTTCCCCACTTCCCCCCAAAACCACATTGGGATTGGTATGACAGGCCTCCATCAACGCCGTCGGATTCGCCTTAGTGCGAATCACCTGGCCATCATGACGACGAGCAATCTGTTCAACCGCACTAGAAGTATGAACCGGAACCACCACCGTTCCCCGAGGATGAGCCGTCAAAATCATATTGACCATAAACGCCGTCAGTTGTTCAGCCCGAATCGGCAATCCCGACTCATCCACGAGAATAAACTGCTCCCCATTCGCCGACACCTGAGCGCCGAAATTGGCCCGCAACGCTTCCACCACCTGGCCCAACTGCGTCAACAGAGTCTCCCGTTCCTCATTCGCCAGAGCCATCTGATTGAGACTCGCATTGAGAACTACCGCATCACTGCCAAACTTCGCCAACAACATCGGTAGAATCGCCCCTGACACCGCATAGGCGTAGTCGATGACGATTTTACTGTTGCTGTGGCGAATCGCCTCAACATTGAGCAGTTTCTCAAAGCCGGTGCTGTACATCTCCAACACCTGACTGGGATAGGTCATATCGCCAATTTCGGCAATTTGCGCCCGTCTGATGTCTTCTTTAAAGTAACCGCCTTCGATTTTCTTCTCCTTGGATTTCGTGATATTAATCCCATTCGCGTCAAAAAACTCAATCAGAATCGAATCCGAGCGATCCGGGTGAATGCGAACATGAATCCCACCGGCGATGGTTGGCCGAGAGGTCATCCCATTGCGGGAGGCGCGAGCAAACGATCGCGACAGAGGAATCGCCGTCGCCTGTAAGTTCTGCACATTCACCCCCACCGACATAATGCCCGCAATCAGCGATCGCGACACCATACGCGAAATACTGCGCTGATCCCGTGACACCACCACCTGTTCCCCTTGCTTGAGGCTCGATCCATAAGCGGCCCCCAACTTCACCGCAAACTCAGGCGTAATATCGATATTCGCTAACCCACTCACCCCCCGTTGTCCAAACAGATTCCGCCGCGCCGTTTGTCCCCAAATCAGGTTCATATTCAAAATCGCCCCTGACTCGACCTTCTTACTTGGCCAAATCCTTACCCCAGGGCTAATCTGAGCTTCTTCCCCAATCATCGACAACGGTCCCACGACGGCCCCTTCTAGAATATGCGCCCGGCGATCGACTCGAGTCCCACGACAAATGGTACAGGCCCTCAAATGCACTTCATCGCCAATAATGGCACCATTCCAAATAATCGGCCGTTTGAGATCCGCATCAGCACCAATGGTGACATTATCCCCAATGACAGTTCCTGGTTCGATATTGGTGCGGGGGCCAATACGGCAATTTTCGCCAATTAATGCTGGGGCTTTGATTTTAACGGTGTCATCAATAAAAGAATTGTGTCCCACCCAAACGCCGGGTTCTCGTTCCTCATAGGGATACGTCATCTGCACCTTACGGTGCAAGCCATCATACTGAGCTTCACGATAGGCTTCAAGATGGCCCACATCACACCAATAGCCCTCGGCGATGTAACCATAGAGGGGTTCTCCTTTCTCTAAAAGCGTCGGGAATAAGTCTTTCGAGAAGTCACATTCTTGGTTTTGGGGCAAATACTGAAGAACTTCGGGTTCTAAGATGTAAGTACCGGTGTTGACGGTATCCGAGAAAATCTCAGAAGCCGAGGGTTTCTCCAGGAAGCGGACAATCCGCTGCTGTTCATCAGTAATCACAACCCCAAACTCGATGGGGTTGGGAACGTGTTTGAGGACTAGGGTAGCTTTAGAGCCTTTTTCCCGATGAAAGGCGATCGCCTCTTGCAGATCAAAGTCTGTAATCGCATCACCGCTGATGACGACAAAGGTATCATCAAGCAAGTCTTCAACGTTCTTGACACAGCCAGCGGTTCCCAGGGGTTGTTCTTCTTCAACCGCATACGTCATCTGAACGCCAAAATCTTTTCCATCCTGGAAATAATCCCGCATCACATCGGGGAGATAATGAACCGTTGCAATAACTTCTGTAATATCGTGACGGGTGAGAAGATTGAGGATATGCTCGGCGATGGGGCGATTTAGGATTGGCACCATCGGCTTGGGAAGGTCACAAGTCAGGGGACGTAGGCGTGTTCCTGATCCTCCAGCCATTAACACTGCTCGCATAAGCACTCCTTATTAAATTACGTTTTTGTCCAAATCATACAGTTTCTGGGCAGTCCTGAGGAATGGTCACTCAACGGTTTCCCCTGATTAGCCATACTCCAACTAACCGAGTGGGTGGGATCTGCCTTAAGAACGTCAAACTGAGTGATCAAGTTGGAATATCAAAGTGGGTATTCAGCCGTTTAAAGGGACGCATCAATCGTCCTGCCGGCAATGATTGTGGTTATCGTTGAATTTTAGAGTTCTGTCTGCCTCCTAGACTACCATGAGGCTCAGGTTCCTGGGCAAACCCCTCTCTCGGCGACGATCGCCCGTTCGTAAAGCTGTCCGGCCCGTTCCCAGGTAAATTGGTCTTGGACGTAGGCCCGTCCGTTATGGGAGAGGTCATAACGCAGGGATTCGTTGTCAAACAGAGATGCGATCGCCTGCACGTACTCCTCTACATTATTAGCCCGCAAGGCCCGTTGAGGCTCATTGGGGCCATCAACCTGTAAGCCTTCTAACGCTGCATCACTCCCGACAATGGGTGTTCCCGCCGCCATCGCTTCGAGGGTTTTATTTTTAATCCCATAGCCAATCCGCATCGACACAACACAAACCGTCGCCTCATGGAGATAGTCGGACATCGAGGGAACTCGTCCGGTTACAGTGACACCGGGAACAGTGGCGAGTTGTTGCACTTCGGGAACGGGATTCGATCCCACTAGGGTCAGGGTAGTATCGGGATAACGCGATCGCACCTGAGGATAAATCTCCTTGACTAAAAAGGTTACAGCGTCGATATTAGCGATATTGTCCATCGCGCCGACAAAGATGAGGCGATGACCGCCGGGATCATGAGATCGCATGGGAAACAACCCCACATCCACCCCATTAGGAATCACCATAATGCAACTGTCGGGGTTAAACTGTTTCATCTGAGCGCCATCTTCGGGGGTGGTGGCGACAATATGACTAAATTTCTGACAATAGCGATTCTCATAACGGTACAGTAGGGGTAAATTGAGGCGATCGCGTAGAGGACGTTCAGCGGTTTCGGTTTCGAGTTGTTGGCGACAGGTGCCAAAAATAGAACTATGGACATTAACCACCGTTTTAAGGCGATCGCCCCAACGGGGTCGAACAAAGGTTTCATTAACACTATGTTCACAGGTGATCACGTCGTATTGTCCTGACGCCACCGCCTCATCAACCCAAGTTTGCATCTCCCGCGAGTAATAAGACAACACACTCGGCGGCGTTCCCCCCAGAAAAAAGCCGCCAAAACGGCGCACTTTCTGCAACAAACTCTTGTCTACAATCGGTGGACGCTCAAACACCACCAACTGGCTCACATAGCCGCGCAGGGCCTCAATCTCCTCATCGCTAACTCCCTCCTGACGTTGTGTCACCACGGTGACGGGATGATACTGATTTAAATACTTCAATAAATTAAAGGTTCGCACTTGGGTTCCGCCCCGACTTGGCGGATAGGGAAAGGTCGCCGACAAACTCAAAACGTTCATAATAATGGGAGGGTTAAAGGTTCACCTCTATGGTATCAGGGGCGTATCAGGGGGGCGAAAGGAAATCGGGACCCCGGAGCAGTTAGTGGTGGATGAGTTCCCCCATTTGTACCGTCCATAAACTGGCATAAATTCCTGATTGTTGCACCAGTTGCTCATGGGAGCCTTGCTCAACAATTTCGCCACGATCCATGACATAAATACAGTCTGCATTACGAATGGTACTGAGTCGGTGGGCGATCGCGATCGTGGTGCGATTCTCAGTAATATGGTCGAGGGAACGCTGAATCGCCGCTTCGGTTTCATTATCCACCGCTGAGGTGGCTTCATCTAAAATCAAAATGGGAGGATTTTTAAGAACCGCTCGGGCGATCGCCAACCGTTGTCGTTGTCCTCCTGACAGTTTTTGACCCCGCTCGCCAATGATAGTTTGATACCCTTGGGGTAACTCCGCAATAAAGCTATGTGCTTCGGCGATCGTCGCCGCCGCCACCACATCGTCATCCGTCGCCTCAAAACTCCCATAACGGATATTCTCGGCGACAGTTCCCTGAAACAAAAAAACCTCTTGACTGACTAAACCAATGGCGCTGCGTAAGTCGGCTAAGCGGATTTCTTGAATATCTAAACCATCGAGAGTAATGCGCCCCGATTTAATTTCATAAAGTCGCAATAATAGCTTGACAATTGTGCTTTTACCTGAACCAGTTGCCCCAACAATAGCAATTGTTTGTCCCGCTGCAACGGAGAGAGAGAAATTTTCAATCACCGGTTGGCGATCCTGGTAGCCAAAGGTTACAGAATCGAGGGAAATAGCCCCCTTCACTTGTTCGACGGGTAACGGGGTTGAACCCGGATGTCGGGTAATGGGAGTATCGAGGAGTTTGAACAGTCGTCGGGTTGAGGCCTGCGATCGCTGATACAAGTCTAAAGTTTCCCCTAAACGGGTTAAAGGCCACAGTAACCGTTGAGTGAGAAACACCATCGTACTGTAGGTTCCCACCGCTAGATTTCCCGCAGCGGCGTCTAACCCACCGAGTAACAAAATCGCCGTGAACCCCACTAAAATGACAATCCGAATCAGTGGAACAAACGCCGCACTGAGGGCGATCGCCCGCCGATTGGTGCGAGAATACTCATGGCTGAGTTGGTTAATTCGCTCCGCTTCATACTCTTCTGCTGTAAAACTTTTAATCGTCGTAATTCCCGTCAAATTATTGGATAACTGAGAATTAAGATCGCTCACCGTTTCACGAACAGCAGAGTAACGCGGTGCAAGCCGTTTCTGAAAACTAATCGACCCCCAAAGAATAAAAGGAATGGGTAGCAATGCTAACAGAGCTACATTCGGGGTTAAAATCACAAATGCACCCCCAATCACAATCACCGTAGTTAGCACTTGTAACACCTCATTAGCACCGCGATCTAAAAACCGCTCCAACTGATTAATATCATCATTCAGAACCGCCATTAACGCGCCGGTACTGCGTTCCTCAAAAAACGAGAGTTCCATCTGTTGTAAATGACGATAACCATCGAGACGGAAATCATGTTGAATCGACTGAGCTAGATTGCGCCACAGCCGCTGATAGGCATATTCAAAGAGAGACTCAAACGCCCAAATCACAAAACTCAACAGAGACAAAACCACCAGTTGTGCTAAAACTGATTCAAGTCCCAAACTCGCTAAAAAGGAGTCTTCTTGCTGAACCACAATATCCACCGCCAAGCCAATTAAAGCCGGAGGAGCTAAGTCGAAAATTTTATTGAGAATGGAACAACTTACCGCTTTCCAGATATCTTTTTGATAGGAATTAGTATATTGAAGCAGGCGGTGGAATGGATGTTTTTTAGAAACAGACATTAGTGTAAATCAACAATTAATAATTAACAACTTGCGATGAATAATTTGAATTATATGGAATCCGGTTAGACCCTAATAAAACCATTGTTCCTCGTGACTTCGTTTCCTCGTGACTTCGTTTCCTCGTGACTTCGTTTCCTCGTGACTTCGTTTCCTCGTGACTTCGTTTCCTCGTGACTTGGCTCTAGCCAAGTCATGCCTTTGGGGAGGCTCTGCCTCCCGAGTACAGGCGGCAGAGCCGCCCAGAGTGCGTGTCACGGCTTCAGCCATGACACGAGGGGCCAAATACATGAAAATGTCAAGCCCCAAAAGAGGATTTGTATTTTAAAGTTACAGTCTCAATCATACATTACTATAAAGTCAGCGAGGCGGTTCCCATCCCTTGGAACATGACCCAGGAGAGAAAAAAGTTCGTAATAAAAATAGCCATCAGAGCCGTCACCACAGCCGTTGTTGTTGACTCTCCGACCCCTTTAGCCCCTCCAGAAGTGGTTAGACCCCAACTACAGCCGATAATAGCCACCAATCCTCCAAAGACCCCTCCTTTAATCGTGGCATTGAGAAGGTCGGTCACCCCCATAAAGTTGCGGGCTGATTCGAGGAATACCGACTGAGCGATGCTATATTGACTCGTGGCAATGAGTAAACCGCCGGCCATGCCGATAATCAGCGAAAATAGGGTCAAAATGGGCACCATGATACAGCAAGCGATGACCCGAGGAATCACGAGATAGTCGATGGGGTCGGTTCGTAAGATATATAGAGCGTCAATCTGTTCAGTCACCTGCATCGTCCCGATTTCGGCTGCAAACGCCGAACCAACCCGGCCGGCTACAATCACAGCGGTTAACACAGGGGACAATTCCCGGGCCAGGGCCACGGCTAGAACCCCTCCCACAGCCGAACCGGCCCCAAAGTTGAGAAATTCCCGCGCCACCTGAATCGTAAACACCATCCCCACGAACCCAGCGGTGATGGTATTGATGAGTAAGGATTGAGGGCCGACGAAGGCCATCTGTTCGATGGTGTTACGGCGGTGGATTTTACCGCTGACTAGCCCCATGGCGAGATGGATGACCACTTGTCCACCGAGAAGGATAGCGGCGAGTAGACGCTGGCCCCATTTGGCTAGGCTGCTTGGGATGAGTTTCTTATACAAGGGTTCTGCGCCAAAACGATAACAACAACGAACACACTGCAAGGTAACGTTACACGAAATACCAAGTTTCTTTAGGTTTATTTAAGATTTATACAGTTTTGGGATCTCGGCGGCGATCGCGATTAAGGTAAGAACATTCGAGATCGATAGCCCTTGACAATTTTCCTAGTTGTGCAGTTACATCCCATGTTATCTAACCTCTGTCTCCCAACTCACCTCTCCCGACTCCGCTCTTTGTGTCTAACCACGGTCTTCAGCTTTATGTTACCGGGTTTGGTTTTTGCAGCAGGAGCTTTAGCCCTGTTCGTCATGAGTTATATCCCACTCTGTAACCAACTCGGTCATGTGGGGTTACATTGGCTACTTGAGTTTCTAGCGGTTTTTGGTACGGGCCATCCCCTACAGGGATTGCTCTGGCTTGGCTTCTCCTTCAGCTTTGTAGCCGTCCTCTTTGATATGTTTGCCAGCTTTCACACAGTCCAAGAGCAACACGAACGTTAACCCAAGTCAACCTCCCCTGTCAAGACAGAGGAGTCGACAGAAGTCAAAGCGGGCGCACCCAGATTCAGGGACTGAACTGGGAGAATGAATTAACGTTAGTCGCCTGTTAGTCGCCTGTTAATAATAATTCGGAACAAAGGTTTGCTTACTCTTGGGCGGCCGTAAATAGCCAATATCTTCTTGACGTTCGGGGAGTTCAATGGGATCTGGGGTCAGATCATCATAGGGAATCATCGTCAAGATGTGATGGATACAGTTGAGACGGGCGCGTTTCTTGTTGTCAGCATCCACAACATACCAAGGCGATCGCTTGATATCGGTATGTGCAAACATTTCATCTTTAGCGATGGAGTATTCGACCCATTTTTCCCGAGCTTTTAAGTCCATCGGACTCAGTTTCCAGCGTTTCGTCGGATCATCAATGCGAGCTTGAAATCGCTTCTCTTGCTCATCATCACTGACCGAAAACCAGTATTTAATCAAGATAATTCCCGATCGCACCAGCATACATTCAAACTCGGGACAAGAGCGTAGAAACTCCCAATACTCCTCTTCACTACAAAAACCCATCACCCGTTCAACCCCAGCCCGGTTATACCAACTGCGATCGAACAACACCATCTCACCAGCGGCGGGTAAATGGGGGACATAGCGCTGGAAATACCATTGGGTTTTCTCCCGCTCCGTCGGAGTTCCCAACGCCACCACGCGGCAAATACGGGGGTTCAGAGATTCAGTAATACGCTTGATAGTCCCCCCCTTACCAGCGGCGTCACGACCTTCAAAAATAATGGCAACTTTTAAGCCTTTTTCTTTAATCCAAGTTTGCAGTTTAACCAGTTCAATTTGAAGTCGCTTTAGTTCAGATTTATAAACTTTTTTAGGAAGTTTTTTAGCTGGTTTTGAGGGTTCGCAAGTCATAGAATCATGAAAATTGGGATTGTCTTGGGTCTCCAAAGTCTTCGTATCAGCGGGATTGACTGGGCTTTCATTCGCCTTATCTTTTTTCTTTTTCTTACCCATAGGTGCAAAAAGTTGACAAGAGTAGTCAACAGTAATCGTCTCGGTTGCCTCAATTATATAGCAGCCGGTCGAGAAGACAAGATATCGACAAAAATATAACGGCTGACCTAGCAATTGTCAGTTCAACTCTTGCGACAGATGACATCATGAGGACAATACTGACACGCAGACTGCTGAGAATCCGGTTCAACAGGATAGTCGCCTTGCTTGAGATGGGTTTTCAGGCGATCGCTGAACCGTTCGAGAGCCGCGCGATCAACCTTATTACGTTTCCCCAGGGGTTTACCTTTGGTTAGGGAATAGTAATAGGCCTCGACTGAGGCTGACTCAGTGGGGTTCTCCCCCTGAAGTTGTTGTGCGACGAGATCCTGATAAAGAGGAAGCTGGACATCTAAATCCGCCTTTCCCTGGTCATTCTTGGCGCGGGTGGGCCGACTTGAGCGGCTCTTATACTCAATGACAACATGACCCTTGGGGGTGTGATCGAGGCGATCGATCTGTCCCCGCACCCGAAACCCATACCACTCTCCCTCAAACGACCGTTCCGTCGCCACAATTTGGCCGTCGTCGCTGAGAAAAGACGCTTGAGAAACCGTGCGCTGCAATCGTTGCAAATGCTCCTTCCGTCGCGCTCCCCAGGCGGCTAACTCCGGTAACTGTTCCAAGGCTTCGGCTTCCTCAAAGGCGGCCTCTAAATGCTGCAACAGAGCCTCACGCAAATCCGGCGATCGCGTCTCTAAGGCCATTTGGGTTGCCAATTCTAAGGTTTTGTGGTATAGCTTGCCCCGGACCCGCCCCGACAACTCCGTCTCCGCTTCAGCCAATTCCCGAATCTTGAGCAAATCCCCAGCCAACCATTTAAACCCACATTGGCCCAAATGTGTCAATTGAGAGGCACTAAAACAGTGAGATTGCAGATCCAGGGGAATCTCCGTCAGACCCTGAAAGCGATCGCCCCCCTGACTCTGGCGACGGCCCTGATGACGACGGTGTTCAATAGCCCAACTGCGAGCCGCATGAGACAACACCGGGTCTTCTTGTAACCCCCGTTGACGTAATTCCTGTTGACGTAACCCCCGTTGACGTAATTCCTGCCAACTCGCGATCGCCCCAGGATCATCAGCGGCTTGTACCGCAACGTTAAAGCGAGCCAGATAAGGACTCGGCTGCCGAGGAGTCGCCTTAATTTGCCGAGGATACGAGAGATAAAGTTCCCCGGCCACCCGGAAAAGGTCGCGAAACACTAATAATTGTCGTTGCGTTAGGGTAAACGCCGTTTCAATCGCAAACCCCTGTTTCCGAAGCTGTTGGCGGCGGTATAGATCTAAGAGCGGATCAGACGGGAGAGGAGACGGAATCATCCCATCGGCGACCCCTAAGACCCAGAGATAACTATATCTCGCCCCCAACACCGCCTCAGGAGACTGGACCGCGATCGCCCCCTCAGACGGCTCAGGCGCTACCCGTAGCCAAGATACAGTGTCAAGCAGTTCCTGAGTGAACTGTTCTAGGGTCAGACGTTGAGGGTTAGCTTGAGCCAGATGCTGTAAGCCCTGTTGTAGAGACGACCAGGCCAAGCGATCGCTCGGATGACTCTGACAGCGTGGTTCGAGCTGCCAAGACTCCAGAAGTTCTTGCAGGCGGGCGATCCAGGTGGAGCGATCGCCGCGCGTCCATCCCTCTAGGCCCGTCAACCGCGCCCCACAGTCCCGCCAACCCTGGCCAGTATGAGGATGCTGACGGCGGACTCGCCCCCAGTCAATCGTGCCAATGATCTGGGGGGCCGTGGGCGTCAGAGGATGTCGGAACACAGCCGCCGTGGCCTCGAAGTCAAAGCGCGATCGCAGCGCCGCGACTAGCCCTTGCAGCCAAGCCCCCAGGGGGGTCTTGAGCAACGGACGGGGGCGATCGCAGGCGATGGGTAACTCATACTCCCAGGCGATATCTTGCAGCATAGGGTCATAGCCCTCAACATCCCAAGTCACCAGGGCCATCTCCTGGGGGGCCACGCCCTGATGCAAGAGCCGTTTCACCTGACGCAAGACCCCTCGGACTTCCTCCTCTTGATTTAAATAGGACTGCGCTGGCCGATGATGAACAGGCGACGACCGGGTAGAGGTTAAAACGGCAGAAGCTGAAGCCGTAGAGGGAGCTGAAGCGGACGGCTCATCCTCACTCGTCTCTAGGGTCCAACCCAGGGCTTGCAAATCCGCGATCGCCTGCTGTTGTCCGGGCAACTCTAACTCCGGGGAACTCGGCAGAAACAAGAAACTCCCTGGGGCGGCGATCGCATTCAAAAACTGTAACCGGCCTTGGCGATCAATCCATTCAGGATAGCCGCAAACCCAGAGCGGCCGGGGCGTCGGTTGTAGACCGGCGGCTCGCGGATAAATTTGAGCTGGATCGACGCTTTTCTCACGTTCGAGGCGATCGCAGTAGGCTTGGGTTATGCGCAACAATAGCGTTAGCGGCGAAGAATGGGGTGTTATTGCCGTCAAAGCTGCTAAGTCTAAGTCAGACCGCAAAAGACTGGTTAACCCTGGCAGGAAGCGGCGTTCTAGGGCGCTGAGGTCTCCTTCGCTGCTCCCGTTGTGCTGGAGTTGGGGCCAGGTTGGGTTTCGCCGTTGGTCCTGGACTTGCTCGCGGACGACGGCTAAGCGCCGTTGATGAGCCATCAGGGGTGAGAGAATCTGCCAACCCTGTTGTTGACAGTGTTGACGGGCTAACGTCTCTAGGGAACAGTAGGGAACATCGAGGGCTGTGGCCAGAGACGAATGAGCGCAAATGACCTGAGTTTCGGGGGCGATCGCCTCGCCCTGGTCCTGAAACTCGAATCGTGTCTGATGGTGGGTTTTGATAATGCGCATTCGCCTCATATCCTCTACGTCCTGTCCTCTACGTCCTGTCCTCTACGTCCTTGAATCGCCTGAGACCTGGCCCTTTAACTGAACCATTCGAGTCGCTGTTTGCTCTCGACTCCGGTATTGTTAATCTTAGCCCTCAACCTGTTCTCAAACTATTGAACCGCAGAGCGTGAACCCCAAACAACGGGGGTCTTTTCAGCCCTTAATCGAAGCCCTCAATGGAACGCCCGTCACCTCATGCGACAGCCCCCTTCCATCGCCCAGGCCTTTTCCCTACTGTGTTTTTTAGGCGCTGCAATTTTGCTGGTATTGGAGTTTGTTGGTCCCGAGACTCAACCATCGAGTCCTGCGTTTGAGGATCTCGCGGCCAATGAGTCACCCGAGAGTCCTGACGAGCCGGCGCAGGCACCTGTTGCGTCCGTGTCCTCTGCGATCGCCACCCCCTCAGACCTAAGCTTTCCTGAGTTTAGCGTCTCGTTGGCCAATAACCTCGACAACCTCGATCGCTTCATCGCCAAGACATCATCGTCATCATCCTGGCTGTCCTCAACGAGATCCTCAACAGAGCCAACTAACACAGAGCCAACTGAGGAACCCACCCCCGAGGAACTTTACCTAGAAGTGTCTCTGAGTCAGCGAACCCTGTCGGTGTACCACGATCAACAGCCACAACATCACTATCCCCTGGCTGTTGGTCGAGAGGGTTGGGAGACCCCCACCGGAGTCTTTTATGTCATTGAAACTCGAAAAAATCCGGCCTGGGAGCATCCTCTGACGGGGGAGGTCATTCCCCCAGGGCCAACCAATCCCTTAGGCGATCGCTGGATTGGCTTTTGGACCGATGGACAGGTGTATATCGGCTTCCACGGAACCGCTGATGAGTCGAACCTTGGAGCCGCCGTGTCTCATGGTTGCTTGCGTCTGTCTAACTCGGATATTCGTGAGCTTTACGAGCAAGTTGAGCCAGGAACCCCAGTGATTGTCCGTCCCTGAGCGATCGCCTCATCAGGGAAATGGCCCTGATTCTGGCCCCTAGAAGTCCTGGCCCCTAGAAGTCCTTAGCTTGTTGTTCTTCAGCCTCAAAATTTTCAGCATAGGCCTCTAACAGCATACTCACCTGAGATAACACCTCTTTGGGATTGGTTTTCCCCAATAGTTGACGTTCCGGGAAAAACTCAGGATGGGCCAAACTTTGCTCAATCGCATCGGTGACCTGTTTACTAATCAGGTCTGAGAGTTGTTCTCGCGCCCGCGATCGCTGGAAGTTTGCCCCTTCCTCCGTTGTGGCATACAGTGGCGGGAGGCGATTGAGAGCATAGGCGGCGATATCGCCCACATCCAGGGTGCGATCGGTACTGGCTTCAATTTCGGCAACTTTTGTAATTGCCTCCGACAAGACTAACTCCTCCATAACATTGATAAACTGCTTACGGGGTAAAACCACAACGTCACCCGTAAGAAGCGCCCCCATTAGGCGATCGAGGGACATATATTCTTCAATAGACAGTTCTGAGGCCGTATTACAAATACGTCCCACTTCGGCTTCCATGACGGGGGTTAAGTACCCGTCCGAGAGGGCCTGTTCGACAATTTTGACAATGCTCATAGCGGCTATCGGTTCGTCTTGCTACATCGATGCAATGGATCACCACACCGTCCGTCAGAGATCTGAAACAGGAAAATTTAACTGAAACCCTGAGATTATACTGTTTTTTCTCAGGTCAAGTCTGAGATTCCGGTGATTTCCCTCCCACTCACCTCGAACATCAAGGCCAAACATCGAGGTGAGTGAACCGTTACGGGGAATTATTTTAATCCCAAGTTTAACCAGGGAGACGGGTCAACGGATTCCCCATTCACATAGAGTCCCCAATGCAAATGAGGGCCTGTTGAGATACCGGTGCTACCAATACGGCCAATGATGTCTCCGGCTTCGACCATCTGGCCTTCGCGGACATTGATCTCACTTAGGTGAATATAAATACTGGTGACACCTTGGCCATGGTCAAGACCGACACTATTGCCATGAAGTTCAAAGCCTTGGGAGACAGTCCCGACGAGGGACACTCGACCGCGAGCCGTGGCGACAACCGGCGCTCCCATGGGAGCGGCGTAATCGAAACCACGATGGTAATAATTCTCGGCCCACTCGCCGTTATAGTAGCGACGAACCCCATAGGGGGTGCTGATGGGGCCATCACTCGGATGACGGAAAGAGCCAGACCAAAGCCGCTCGGGGGTGACAATGGCTTTAAAGGCATCCATGCGGTCAAATTCGTAATCCGTGCCTTGAATAGCGTTAACCGAGGGCGAGAGCCAAATTTCTTGAATGGTGAAACGGCGATCGCCCAGAGAAACAGTTTGGCTTTGACGTTGGTTCCCAGAACTGGCACTGATGGGGAATGGCCCTGGAGAGTCAAGGGGAGTGGTTGGGATAAAGGCCCGATAGCGATTTTCTCCGACGGAGAAGGTTTGATAACTGCGTCCGCGAGCCGTCACGGTGGGAGCCTGGGGAGCGTCGCTTTCAATCAGCACCGAGAGGGTTTCCCCCAACTGGGGTTGTTCGGGTGACACTCGCATTTCTAGGGCCAGGGCCGGAGCGCTCATCACCACCCAAGTCCCGACAATTGCCGAGAGAGGCTGGGCCACAGAGGAGGTAAAGAAGTTGGGTATCATCGTCATTCACGCCTAAGACTTAACACTTAACAACGGGCAGGCCCAGTCAATATCCGGGTACTGCTCATTTTAACCGTCCCCTGGGGCGCTGACCGGTTTCACATAAACCACCAATTGACGGTTGACTAAGTACTGATGGCCCTCATCATCGAGGACACAGAAATAAATTGGATCTTGCCAGGCAATTCGTCCCATCAGGCGATCGCCGGTGGTGGTTTGCAGTTCAAGGGGGGTATGTTCCTTGACGTACTGTTGAAGGAAACGAATGCTCGGTAAACTCGTATCCATTTCAATCGCCATAAGTCCGTCTCCTCGCCGATACTAGAACGGCCTGTGGCGGGCATCGCTGCGATCGCCCGGTGTTTGCTATCATTGGCTACCATACCACCTTGAGCGGAAGGGCACGAACGCCCCCTAATGACGGACAAAGGACTCACCCACAATGACGACCCTGGAGTTTCAGAAATATCACGGTTTAGGCAATGATTTTATCTTGCTCGACAACCGCCACAGTCCCGATCCCGTGCTGAGTGCGGCTCAGGCCAAACCGATCTGCGATCGCAATTTTGGCATTGGCGCCGATGGCGTGATTTTCTTACTTCCTGGCCAAAACGGAACCGATTACACCATGCGGATTTTTAACTCCGATGGCTCCGAACCGGAAATGTGCGGCAATGGAATCCGTTGTCTCGCGCAATTTGCAGCCCAACTCAACGGACAAGAGGACGCCACCTATCGCATTCAGACCCTAGCCGGGGTCATGACCCCTCAACGCCAAACAGACGGACGGGTTAAAGTGGATATGGGAGAGCCGCGTCTATTGGCTGGACAAATCCCCACAACCCTCAAACCTGAGTCGGAGAAAGTGGTCGATGTTCCTCTAACCGTCGGCGATCGCACCTGGAATGTGACCACCGTCAGCATGGGGAACCCCCATTGTGTGGTCTTTGTCGAGGACGTAGCGGCGATTCCCCTAGCTGAGATTGGCCCTCAATTTGAGCATCATCCGCAGTTTCCCCAACGAATTAACACAGAATTTATTGAGGTCACTCAGGGAAATTACGTAAAAATGCGGGTGTGGGAACGCGGGGCAGGTGCTACGCTGGCCTGTGGCACAGGGGCCTGTGCTTCGGTCGTCGCCGGTGTCCTAAGCGGACACTGTGACAGGTCAACCACGGTTGAACTCCCCGGTGGCAACTTGGAAATTGAGTGGTCGAGTCAGGGATCGGTGTACATGACAGGGCCAGCCACCTTTGTCTTTTCAGGCACATTGCACCTGTAATCGTACGGATAAGTGTATAGAGGTATAGGGGGGGATGGTATTGAAGTCTCTCCGAACATCCGACGCAGTGATGTCAATTCTCTCCCAAAACAAACAGGTACAGCGTCAACGGTATCGGTCACGTCAAACTAACTAAGGTATAGAGGTTAACTCATGGGTGGAGGCATTTATCTAATTCAGGACGACGAGCAATTAGTCGAAATGAGTGAGCAAGCTTACGAGTCCGAAGAACAACTCCAAGAACTCCTAGAAACCTATCCCAATCTCCTGGCCGGCGATCAGATTGATACAGCACTCCCCCGCTACTGGCTCCTGATTCGCCGAGAAACCCCCATTCCCACCGAAGAAGATGGGGCCGGCCGTTGGTCCGTCGATCGCCTCTTTATCGACCAAAACGCTATCCCCACCCTCGTTGAAGTCAAACGCATTGATAACAGTCGTATCCGCCAAGAAGCGATTGGCCAGATGTTAGACTATGCCGCTAATGCCAGCATTTATTGGCCCATCGATACCATCGTCTCCCAGTTTGAAACCAACTGCCGCGAACAGGGCCGCGATCCCGAAGAAGTCTTTGAGGAGTTTTTAGGAGAAGAAGCCAGTGAAGAACGATTCTGGCAAAAAGTTAAAACCCATCTACAAGCCGGGAAAATTCGCCTCGTCTTTGTCGCCGATCGCATCGCGCCGGAACTGCGACGAGTAGTAGAGTTTCTCAACGAACAAGTCGATCCCGCCGAAGTCTTAGCCCTCGAAGTCAAACAATATGCCGATCACTCCCCCGAAGCCTTGCGTCTGTTAGTGCCTCGGGTCCTCGGACAAACCGCCGAAGCTCGCCTTAAAAAGTCCAGCGCCACCCGTGAACGCCGTCGTTGGGATGAAACATCATTTTTCCCAGAATTCGCCAGTCGCCGGGGCGAAGAAGAGGCGACAGTGGCACGCAAAATCTATGACTGGGCGCAGCAAAAAGTCCCCCATGTTGAAGTGCAATGGGGCAAAGGCGATAACTATGGTGGGTTTGGTGTCTATTTCAAAGACAATCGCGGCAAAATCGGCAGTGAGTTATTCAATATCGGCATTTGGGGCGGTTTAGAATTATCGTCACAAAACTACGGTTCTCAGCCACCCTTTAATCAGACGGAACCCTGGCAAGAACTGCGATCGAAGTTCAGTTCAGTGGGAATTGCCCTGCCAACAAATCCCACGGAAACTCGTTTTCCCTATCTACGACTCTCGGCATTACAAGATGATTTAATGCTAGAGCAAATTTTGCAAACCTTCACCTGGGCCGTCGAACAAGCGACAGACAATTGATCCTATTCCCTATTCCCTGTTCCCTTTCCCTGTTCCCTATTCCCTATTCCCTATTCCCCAAAGATTGCAACGACGCCTGAATACCATTGCGTTGGAGTTCATCCAACACCGCTTCGGCCCGATCGCGGTGACGGAAAGCGGCCGACTGGGTAATATGTCCATCACGGCGGCGTAGGGTGAGGGCATCGGGCATCAACAGTTGTACCAACTCTCGATCGCTGTTACTGCGAGGAGTGACCGTAATGCGGAATTGTAGGCGCGTTGGTGGCACATTAACACTGGCATAACTCGGCGGTGGTGGAGGTGCGCCGGGACGGTTCGAGAGGGCCGTGGTGGGCGGTAACGGCACATGGCCGCGATCGCCGATGGGGACATTACCATCAGGAACCCGAAGCGGCGGAAGTTCCCCCCGAGTTGAAATCGGCGCCTGATAGGAGGATTGCGGCGGCCGGTAAGCCAGGGGAGGTTTATCAAAGGACACCGACGGCGATCGCTGCTGCATTGATAAAGCACTGGCATTCCCCCAGGAGAGAACCTCAACTCCTTGAGTAGCCTCTGTTCCAGTAGCCTCTGTTCCAGTAGACTCTGTTTCGGCAGGGGTTGGGGCAGGAGTTGAAGCCGACGATCCCAGACGCGAACGAGTTGCTAGACGACCGATATTGCCGCGATTATTGACAAAACGATTATCCTGGGAAGATGCCTCAGCCGTCGGGGCGATCGCCACCCCTTGATTGCCATTAGCCTCAAACGTACTATTAACAATCCAGAGACGCCCAGACTCCAACCAAATTCCATGGCCCTGGGGATTGCTCACCGTCACCCCATTCAGGCCAGAGCGATCCGCCGCTGCGATCGCCGTATGTTGCCGGCCATAAGCACTCTCGACTTCAGCACCACCAGCAATAATCACTCCCCGGCCCTGTTGAGGCGGATTGCCATAGAGGGTGACCCCCGAGGGTAGCCGTAGCGGGAAAATTTCACCGTTAGCGCGGCTGTAGGTTCCCGGACTGAGAAAAATCACCGTATTGGCTTGAGCGCGACGCAGAGCATAGGTTAACGTTCGCAACGGTTGCGCCTCCGTGCCACCACCCGGCTGATCTCGTCCCTCAGTGGGATTGACAAAGACTAACGTAGCCTGAGACGATCGCCCCGATGACCCTGAAGACGATGGGACTTGACTGAGTAACCTGGGTCTCGATTGGGCGATCGCCGGCTCAATAGTGATACCATTCGCCAGTGTGAGAGTGACAGCCCCCAACGCGCCCCATTGGAAACGTGATAACCCCATATACGAAAATCCTAGGTGCAAGACAACGCAACAACCAAACCAGTGAACAACAGACAACGGGTTGATGTCCTCAACCACCGCCTATCTCAACCAAAAACACCGCCGATGAACCCTCGGGAAACGAACGAACCTACTGTCATTGAGGGAACAATGTCTATCGAAGGACAAGCCCACCCCGACGCCAGCCTAACCCCGCCCTCCGTCTGTCGCATCCTCGATGCCAACCTCGATCGCGCCCGCGAAGGCATACGCATCGTTGAAGAATGGTGTCGTTTCGGATTAAACAACGCTGAATTAACCGATACCTGCAAGCAGATGCGCCAGGAACTCGGCCGTTGGCATAGTGCCAAACTCAGATCCGCCCGAAATACCCCTGATGACCCTGGAGTTGACCTAACGCATCCTCGCGAAGAACGACGAGAGAACGTTGAGCAGGTCTTACAAGCTAACCTCTGTCGCGTCGAAGAAGCCTTACGTGTCTTAGAAGAATACGGCAAGCTCTACCACGTCGATATGGGCAATGCTTGTAAACAGATGCGATATCAAGTTTATACCCTAGAAAGTCACTTTCTGGCCTACCAACGGCAGCAAACCTTAAAACAAGCCTCTCTCTATCTGGTGACATCTCCGAGCGATCGCCTATTTGAGATTGTCGAAGCCGCTCTGCAAGGGGGACTGACCCTGGTGCAATATCGCGATAAGGATGCCGACGACGTGACGCGCCTCAACACCGCCCAAAAACTCAAACATCTCTGTCATGACTATGGGGCCTTATTTATCCTCAACGATCGCGTCGATTTAGCCCTAGCCATTGAAGCCGATGGGGTTCATTTAGGACAACAAGATGTCCCCATCTCCTTTGCGCGTCAACTGTTGGGTTCCCAACGGATTATTGGTCGTTCCACCACTAACCCTGAAGAAATGCGCCGCGCCTTAGCCGAAGGAGCCGACTATGTGGGAGTTGGCCCCGTCTATTCCACGCCCACAAAAGAGGGAAAAGCCCCTGCTGGCTTGGAATATGTCCGCTATGCCGCTGAACGTTGTCCAGTTCCCTGGTTTGCCATTGGCGGGATTGATATGACCCGACTTCCGCAAGTATTTGAAGCAGGTGCCACGCGGGTAGCTGTGGTGCGGGCCTTGATGGAAGCCGAACAACCCACCCTTGTGACCCAGTATTTTCTCTCTCAGTTGGCTTGGGTGAATCGGATGCGTGGTCGTGAGGAGCAAGGATAGTCGGGGACGTGCATCGATTGCTGGACTATTCTCGACTGTTTGATCAGTCTCAGGCTGAGATGTTATCAGCCTTGGAGGCGCAACTTGAGCAAAAACT
>P_2C_Liq_1_UnCtyDRAFT_1000155_pt1 | contig 28709 bp, 25 predicted proteins | sample Pon2CUnioCityCA_2_FD_10234 | JGI IMG/M metagenome (IMG submission 10234) | reverse complement strand
TCAAATGAACATCACTCAAATGGATGTTTTTTCACGGTTAATGATGGATAGAATTATCTTTTTAGGAACAGGAATTAACGATCAAGTAGCCAACATCATTCAGGCGCAATTGTTGTTCTTAGAAAGTGTAGATGCCAATAAAGATATTTCAATTTACATCAATTCTCCAGGTGGTGGTGTATACGCAGGTCTGGGTATTTATGACACCATGCAATTTATAAAGCCAGATGTTGCTACAATTTGTACGGGAATGGCGGCTTCTATGGGCGCTGTTTTAATGTGTGCAGGTCAAAATGGAAAACGTTCTGCTTTGCCGCATTCAAGAATTATGATTCATCAACCTTTAGGCGGTGCTCAAGGACAGGCTTCTGATATCGAAATTACTGCAAGAGAAATCTTAAAGTTAAAAGACGAGTTGTATGCAATTATTGCAAATCATTCTGGGCAAACTATAGAAAAAGTGCACAATGATTCTGATAGAGATTATTGGATGAAGGCAGATGAAGCCAAAGCATATGGTATGATTGACGAAATTTTAGTAAGAAAGTAAAATAGTCAATAGCTTATGGTCGTTAGACAGTAGTAGTCAAAAATCAAACATCTAACGTCTAAAGACTAAAACTAAAGACTCATAAAAATGTCAAAAGAAGAAAACTTAGAATGTTCGTTTTGTGGACGAAAAAAAGCAGAAACTGACTTGTTAATTGCAGGTATGGATGCGCATATATGTGATAAATGTATAGAGCAAGCTCATGGCATTGTAGAAGAAGAAATTTCTGAATCTAAATCAAATACATTATCTAAAGATTTAACTTTAAAGAAACCTAAAGAAATTAAGGATTTTCTAGATCAATATATTATTGGTCAAACTGAAACAAAACGTGCAATGGCAGTTGCAGTGTATAATCACTATAAACGTTTATTACAAACTAAAGGCGATGATAATGAAGTTGAAATCGAAAAATCGAATATCGTATTAGTAGGGGAAACAGGTACAGGAAAAACATTAGTAGCAAAAACAATTGCAAAAATGTTAAACGTTCCTTTTTCTATCGTTGATGCAACTGTTTTAACACAAGCAGGTTACGTAGGCGAAGATGTAGAAAGTATTTTAAGTAGATTGTTGCAAACGGCAGATTACGATGTAGAAAAAGCTCAAAGAGGTATCGTTTTTATTGATGAAATCGATAAAATTGCTAGAAAAGGAGATAATCCATCAATTACGAGAGATGTTTCTGGTGAAGGTGTACAGCAAGCATTATTAAAATTATTAGAAGGTACTGTTGTAAATGTTGCGCCTAAAGGTGGAAGAAAACATCCTGAGCAAAAATTTATTGAAGTAGATACCAAAGAAATTTTATTCATTGCTGGTGGTGCATTTTCTGGCATAGAAAGAATTATCAGTAAACGATTAAATAGACAGGCAGTAGGTTTTGGAGCTTCTTTAGAAGANGATAAAATTGATGAGCAAAACATGCTACAATATATTATTCCATCAGATTTAAAAGCGTTTGGTTTAATTCCAGAAATTATTGGTCGTTTACCAGTATTAAGTTATATGAATCCTTTAGATGCTAGTACGTTAAGAGCTATTTTAACAGAGCCTAAAAATTCTATCATCAAACAATACGAAAAACTTTTTGGTATGGATGATGTAACGTTTACGATTGAGGAAGATGCATTAAATTATATCGTAGAAAAAGCAGTAGAGTATAAGTTAGGGGCAAGAGGATTACGCTCTTTATGTGAAGCTATTTTTACAGATGCTATGTTCGATTTGCCAAGTTCAGATGAAAAAGAACTGAATGTAACGCAAGAATATGCAGAAGCTAAATTAACAAACACTACCTTAAAAAAATTAAGAGCGGCTTCGTAATATAAAATTAATTTATTTTTTTAGACCTCACAGGTTTCCAAAACCTGTGAGGTCTTTATATATTTGTAACTCTTTTCTATACAAAATGATATCAAGAAGTACCATAGACCGTGTTTTCGAATCTGCAAGAGTAGAGGAGGTGATTGGCGAATTTGTACAACTCAAAAAAGCAGGAAGTAACTTTAAAGGATTAAGTCCGTTTACAGACGAGAAATCGCCTTCTTTTATGGTATCTCCCGTAAAACAAATTTGGAAAGATTTTTCTACTGGAAAAGGAGGAAATTCAGTGTCTTTTTTGATGGAACACGAGCATTACACCTATCCTGAAGCTTTACGATGGTTGGCTAAAAAGTATAATATCGAAATTGAAGAAACAGAGCAATCATCAGAAGAAAAGGCTCAGATGAATGAAAGAGAAAGTATGTTTTTGGTTTCAAATTTTGCCAAAGATTATTTTCACGATACTATGTTAAATTCCAATAAAGGTAAAGCCATTGGTTTCAGTTACTTTAAAGAACGTGGTTTTAGCCAAGAAACCATTAAGAAATTCGATTTAGGATATTGTATTGACGAATGGGATAACTTTACCAAAGCAGCTTTAGCAAAAGGATACGATTTAAAGTATTTAGCTTCAACAGGCTTAACCATTGTAAAAGAAAACAAACAATTCGATCGGTTTAAAGGGCGTGTAATGTTTCCCATACATTCCATGTCTGGCCGTATTTTAGGTTTTGGAGGACGAATTTTAACTGCAGATAAAAAGGCAGCAAAGTATTTAAACTCACCAGAAAGCGATATTTATCATAAGAGTAAAATTCTTTACGGAATTTATCAAGCCAAAAAAGAAATTGCCAAACAAGACAATTGCTTTTTAGTAGAAGGCTATACAGACGTAATTTCTTTACATCAATCTGGGATAGAAAATGTGGTGGCTTCTTCTGGCACAGCATTAACTTCTGATCAAATACGCTTGGTAAACCGACTTACCAAAAATATTACGGTTTTGTTTGATGGAGATGCAGCAGGAATTAGAGCTTCTATTCGTGGAATTGATTTAATTTTAGAGCAAGGAATGAACGTTAAAGTAGTTCAATTTCCTGATGGAGAAGATCCTGATAGTTTTGCAAAATCTCATTCAAATGCAGATTTGGCTGCCTATTTAGATAGTGCTGCTCAAGATTTTATAAACTTTAAAGTGTCGTTATTATTAAAAGATTCAGATAATGATCCTATTAAAAAAGCAGGTGTAATTAGAGATATTGTTTTGAGTATTTCTAAAATTCCAGATTCTATACAACGTGAAGTTTATGTGCAAGAATGCTCTAGAATTATGGAGATTTCTGAACGTGTTTTGTTTAGTGAATTGGCACAATTGCTTAAGAAAAATATACAAGAAAAGAGCAAGGCAAATAAAGGTCAAACTACCCAACAACAAGACCCAAATATGCCTCCTCCAGAATACTTCATAGAGCAAGAGCAGGCTCAAATGGGCCTTGTAAAAACCAGTAATCTTACAACTCAAAACGTAAATCAATTATCAATCTTAGAAAATGAAATTATTAGAATTTTGCTTTTGTATGGTAATGAAGAAGTAGAGTTTTCTGAAGAAATTATAACTATTGATGAAGATGGTAAAGAAACTATTGATATTAAGAAATATCAAAATACAGTTTCTGCAGAAATTTATTTGCATTTACAGGATGATGAAATTGAGTTTTCTAATATTATTTTTCAAGAAATTTATAATGAAATTATTCATCAATTAAATCAATCTGAAAAATTAGAAATAGAACAGTTAATCAACCATAAAAATCCTGAAATTGCAAATACGGTTACCTCTATTTTAATGGATGAAGAAAAATATCAACTCAGTAAATGGGAAACAAAAAATATATTTGTTACTGGGGCTTTAGAAGTTTTACGAAAGGCAGTAAATGATGCTATTTTTAATTTAAGAAGAATTTTAATAGGAGAGAAAATTAATGAATTGATGAAAGAAGCTTTAGAGAATGAAACGGCTACTATTGAACTAGAAGTCATTAAAAACTACACAAACTTAAAAATGAGGCTCTTTGAAAAATTAAACAGAGTTGTTTAATTATAGTATTATTAATTTTACGATATAATTAATACGAATAGTTAAAAATGCTTTTATTTGTTTATCTATTTCGTAAAAATAAAGATGTTAACAAGTTAATTATCAGTTCAATTTTCATAATAAAAATCATTAAATGAACTGGATTTCAAATATTTAGAATTTGTTTAAATAAAATAAACAGGGTTTTTCCTTTGTATTTGTTTTATTATTTAAATTCTTTTTATGTACATTTGCCCTAAGGAAAAGAACAAAAAAGTAGATTATGAAAAAACTATTACAAATTTTAAAGATTATTATGATGTTTATTTCGCTACCGTTTGAGATCTCTAAAGGATCAAAAAAGAGGACTCAGCAAAGAATAAAACGAATGATGATTGCCGCGAATTTATTATAGAAAAATTCAGCCAAAAACACAAAAAAATACCTTAACAATTTTAGTTAAGGTATTTTTTTGTGCTTTATTTATATCTTCACATTTCTTTATATAATCTTAAAAAGGTGACTTTTCAAAAAGAATTGGGTCTAAAGTAAGGGCACAACATACTTATGAAACTGTTTCTAATTGTAATAAAAATTATTTTCCTTATACTCTCTTTGCCATTTGAAATCTCTAAAGGTTCTAAAAAAAGAGCGCAAAAGAAGATAAAAAGACTAATGATTGCTGCAAATTTACTTTAAGTCTTTTGGTATTTCACAAACAGGAATGGGTAACATTTTATGCTGATTAATGGTGTTTAATCGAATATAAATTTTAAAAACTTCTTGTTCTCTACCAGAGAAATCGCTTTCGGTTTTACCATCATCTTGCATTTGCATTGCCCATTCTAATTCGTCATAAGAAGCACCTATTTGATCTTCATCTGTTCTACTATCGCCAAACAATCCGTCTGTTGGTGCTGCTTTTTGTATAGAATTTGGTACCCCTAAATAAGCTGCTAAAGCGTAAACTTCAGATTTCATGAGGTCTGCAATAGGGCTTAAATCTACGCCTCCATCACCGTATTTGGTGTAAAATCCAACGCCAAAATCTTCTACCTTATTTCCTGTTCCGGCTACTAAAGCACTATTAATTCCTGCTAAATAATACAAAGTGGTCATTCGTAAACGTGCTCTTGTATTGGCTAAAGATAAATCTACCTTTACTTGGTTGTCAATAGTTGGTGTTGCACTTTTAAAATCTTCGAAAGTAGAAGTTAAATCTACTCGAACTTCAGAAACGTTATCAAAACGTTTTTTTAGTTGTGCAATATGTTCTTCGGCTCTAGAAACTTGACTTGCTGCTTGATGAATTGGCATTTCTACACACAAAGTTGGTAAACCCGTTTTTGCACATAAAGTAGAGGTTAAAGCAGAATCAATTCCCCCAGAAACACCTACAACAAACCCATTTACTTTGGCATTGGTTGCATATTCTTTTAACCAATTTATAATGTATTCAGCTACTTTTTCGGTCTTCATTAATAAACTATTTTAGTATTTTTATCGTTCTTAAATTGAGTTACTAAGATACAAAGAATATGAGATTTTTTTTTACAGTTTTAATGGTTTTGTGCCTGTTTTTTTCGTGTTCTGATAAAAAACAGTACGAAATTGATGTTTCTAAAATAAATGTCGATTTTTCGGTAAAAAGATATGATCAAGATTTTTATACTGCTACACCAGAAACCTTATTAAACGTAAAAGAAAAGTATCCTTATTTATTTCCAAAATCGTTTACAGATAGTTTATCATTAGCAAAAATTAACGATGAACAAGAACAAGAATTATTTGCAGAAACTCAAAAAATATATCGGGATTTCTCAAAGCAAGAGGCTAGAATTTCATCACTATTTAAACACATTAAATATTATAACCCTAAGTTTTATGCTCCAGATATAATCACTATGTTGAGTAATATCGATTATGAAAGCAGAGTAATTTATGCAGATAGTTTACTGCTTATTTCTTTGGATGTTTATTTGGGTGAAAAGCATTCTTTTTATGCAGATTATCCAAAATATATCAAAGAGAATAATACGAGTGAACATTTAGTTGTAGACATTGCAGAAGCCATTGTTGATACACAAGTAGAATCATTAAACAAAAGAAGATTTATCGATAAAATGATTTATGAAGGTAAAAAAATGTATGTGTTAGATCTTTATTTACCTAATGTTTTAGATCAAGAGAAAATAGGTTACTCTTTGGATAAATTTAATTGGGCAGTAGCCAACGAACAACAAATATGGATGTATTTTATTGATAGAATACTACTTTTTAGCACAGATACAAAACTCAACAAACGATTCATAGATAATGCACCGTTTTCTAAGTTTTATATGGAGCAAGATAATTTATCGCCTGGAAGAATTGGCGTTTGGGTTGGTTGGCAAATAGTAAGGTCTTATATGCAACATAATGATGTATCTTTGCAAGAATTATTAAAGATTGATGAAGACGAAATCTTCAATAAATCGAAATACAAACCCAAAAAATAATGGCTGTTAAACACAATTCTGAAGTAAAATTTAAAATAGGTTTAGACGAAAATAAGGTTCCAGAGGTAATTTCTTGGACTGCAAAAGATGGAGGAATTAACGATGAAGCCTCTAAAGCAGTAATGATTTCTGTTTGGGATCATAAACAAAAAGATACGTTACGTATGGATTTATGGACCAAAGATATGCCCGTAGATGAAATGAAACAATTTTATCATCAAACTTTAGTATCTATGGCAGATAGTTTTGAAAGAGCAACAGACGATNCTAAAATGAGTGCTACAATGCGCGATTTTTGTGAATATTTTGCAGAAAAACTAGAATTAAAAAAGTANTTTTTTAGCNTTTTTTAATGCGATTGATAATAGTTGTGTAGTCTTGTTTCGTNTTTACAAAGTCAATTTCNGAAACATCAATAACCAAAATATTTAAATCTTGCTGTGTGTTGATAAAATTCTTGTAACCATCGTGAATTTTTTGCAAGTAATTGGCTTCAATATTTTGTTCGTATGTTCTACCACGCTTTTTTATATTTTCTAAAAGTCGTTCTGTATTTTGATATAAATACACGTATAAATCTGGTTTTGAAATTTCTTTGTACATCAAATCAAACATTTTTCGATACAATTTATATTCCTCTTTTTGCAAGGTAATTTGCGCGAAAATTAACGATTTAAAAATGTAATAATCAGAAATTACAAAGTTTTTAAATAAATCAAGTTGTGCTAAATCATCAGATAGTTGCTGATATCGATCTGCTAAAAAACTCATTTCTAAAGGAAATGCAAAACGCTCTTTATCTTTGTAAAATTTGGGTAAAAAAGGATTGTCTGCAAAACGTTCTAAAACTAATTTTGCGTTAAATTCATCAGACATCATTTTAGCTAAAGACGTTTTACCTGCACCAATATTGCCTTCAATTGCAATGTAATTGTATTTTTCTGTGATAGGAATTGGTCTTTTTAAGTTGATATCAATACGCTCAATTTTAGATGAATCATCGCAATGTTGCAAACAAACTGAAAGTGTTTTTTTTTCAATAGGATGAGTTAGTGTATTTGCAATTTCAACTAACGGAATCATTACAAATTTACGTTGTAACATTTTAGGATGAGGTACTGTTAAGCTTTTAGAAAATAAGATTTCGTCATTATATAATAAAATATCGATATCGATATTTCTGTCGGAATAACCTGTGTTTTCTTTTCTTGTTCTGCCTAATTCAGTTTCAATATTTAATAAAATTTGCATCAATTTTTTAGGTGGATGATGTGTACTAACTTGAATACAAATGTTGTAAAAATCATCACTTTTAAAGCCCCAAGAAGCAGTTTTGTAAACTGAAGATATTTTTAAAACCAAACCTACTTTAGTGGCAATTAAATAAATTGCATTTTGTAGGTTTTCAGCTTTATCTCCTTGATTAGTTCCTAAAGATAGGTATGTGATGTTTTGAATTTTCAATATATTTAGTTAAAAAGACCTCACTGGTTTAGATACCGAAAAGAATCAGCATAAGAAACCTGCGAGGTCTAATTTGTTTTACAAAGAAACAAAAAAGCATAAAAAAATCGCCAATATTACTTGGCGATTTTATATAAATTTTAAAAGAGAAATTATTCTTCTTTTCTTGGTTCTCTAGGTTTTCTATCATCGCGTCTGTTATCACGTCCACGATTATCTCTACCTCTGTTATCACGTCCACCAGAACGTTTATCATCTCTTGGTGGTCTAGCAACATAGCCTTCTGGTTTTGGTAAAATAGCTTTTCTAGAAACTTTTTCTTTACGAGTTCTTGGATCAATACCAAAGTATTTTACTTCTAAAATATCACCCATATTTACTACATCAGTAACGTTGTCTGTGCGTTCCCAAGCTAATTCGCTTACGTGCAATAACACTTCATTTCCTGGAGCTTCTGTATATTCTACTACTGCACCAAAATCTAATATTTTAATTACTTTTACTTCGTAAACGCTACCAACTTCTGGTTTAAATAGCATAGACTCAATTCTTGCAATAACTTGTTCTATTCCTTCTGGTTTTGTTCCTAAGATTTCGATAATTCCTTCTTCAGTTACAGCATCTTCGGTAATTACAATAGTTGTTCCGGTTTCTTTTTGTAATTCTTGAATATGTTTACCACCTGGACCAATAAATGCGCCAATCATATCGTTAGGAATACGTCTTGTAATCATTTTAGGAGCATGTGCTTTCACATCTGCATTTGGTGCAGCAATAGTATCGGTTAATTTTCCTAAAATATGCAATCTACCTTCTCTGGCTTGCTTTAATGCATTTACCAAAATCTCGTAACTTAATCCTTTGATTTTAATATCCATTTGACAAGCTGTAATTCCGTCTGCAGTACCTGTTACTTTAAAATCCATATCACCTAAATGATCTTCATCACCTAAAATATCAGATAAAACTGCGTATTTATCACCATCAGAAATTAACCCCATAGCAATACCAGAAACTGGTTTTTTTAATTGAACACCAGCATCCATTAAGGCCATTGTGCCAGAACAAACAGTTGCCATAGAAGAAGAACCATTAGATTCTAAAACTTCAGAAACAACTCTTACAGTGTAAGGACAATCTGCAGGAATCATACCTTTTAAGGCTCTTTGTGCTAAATTACCATGACCAACTTCTCTACGTGAAGTTCCTCTTAAAGGACGGGCTTCACCTGTAGAAAAAGGAGGGAAGTTGTAGTGTAAATAAAACGTTTCTTCGCCTTCATGAGATGGCATATCTATTTGATTTGCTTCTCTTGATGTTCCTAAAGTTACTGTAGCTAATGCTTGAGTTTCTCCTCTTGTAAATATTGATGAACCATGGGTTGATGGTAAATAATCTACCTCACACCAAATTGGTCTAATATCTGTAGTTTTACGTCCGTCTAAACGTAAACCTTCATTTAATGTTAAATCGCGAATTGCAATTTTTTGTGCTTTGGAAACATATTTGTGAATTAATTTACCTAATTCAGCTTGATCTTCTTCTGAGAAAGCGTTAAAAACTTCTTCTTTAATTTCGCTAAATGCAGCACTTCTTTCATGCTTAGCAGAACCAGCTTTTGCAATTTCGTAAGTTTTTGCATACACTAAATCGTGAATCTTTTTTTCTAAATCTTCATCTGTAGCTTCAGCTGTATATTCGCGTGTTTCTTTTTTACCAAAAGCTTCTGCTAATGCAACTTGTGCAGCACATTGAACTTTAATAGCTTCGTGTGCAAATTTAATAGCTTCTGCCATTTCTTCTTCAGAACACTCATCCATTTCACCTTCTACCATCATTACTGAATCTGCAGAAGCACCAATCATCATATCAATATCGGCTTCTAACAATTGTGCTCTTGTTGGGTTGATGATAAATTCGCCATTAACTCTACCCACTCTTACTTCAGAAATTGGACATTCGAATGGTAAATCTGACAATTGAATAGCAGCAGAAGCCGCTAAACCAGCCATTGCATCTGGCATTACATCATCATCATGAGACATCATTTGAATCATAACTTGAGTTTCTGCGTGATAATCTTTTGGGAATAATGGGCGTAAAACACGGTCTACTAAACGCATTGTTAATACTTCTCCATCACTTGGTCTTGCTTCTCTTTTAAAGAATCCTCCAGGATAACGACCTGCAGCAGCAAATTTTTCTCTATAATCTACAGTTAATGGTAAAAAATCTACATCTGCTTGATGATAATTTGACACCACTGTACATAACAACATACATTTACCTGATTGAACAACAACTGAACCGTGTGCTTGTTTCGCTAATTTACCGGTTTCTAATGAGATGGTTCTTCCATCTCCAAGGTCTATTACCTCTCTAAATACTTTTGGAATCATAAATGAATTCTAAATTTTAAATTACTAATTTTTTGTTGTTGTGTTGTAGTTGTTGTGTGTTTTTCCAATGGAAATTCAAAAGGATTGTTAGTTCTTTTGATTTTTTTTATTTCTTATAGTTTGTTAGTCTTTAAGAAAATGCAATGCTAAAATAAAGTTTTTTGATTTTAAATGCAGAAGCAATATAAGGATTTGTAGCAAACTACAAATGAATTTTGATAAAAAAAAGAGGCACGTTTATAGTGCCTCTTTTAAAGAAATTATTTTCTAATTCCTAATTCTTTAATTATTGCACGATATCTTTCAATATCTTTTTTCTTTAAGTAATCTAATAAACTTCTACGTTTACCTACCATCATTACTAACGAACGCTCTGTATTAAAATCTTTACGATTTCTTTTTAAATGTTCAGTTAAATGGTTAATTCTGTGCGTAAACAACGCAATTTGCCCTTCTGAAGAACCCGTATCGTTTTTTCCTTTACCGTGTTTTTCGAAGATGTTTTCTTTTACTTCTTTTGTTAAGTACATGCCAATATTATTTAAATGATTTTTATGTATTTCAATGATGTTTTCATTGAGGGTGCAAATATAGAATTATTTTTTAAAAGAAAACCAATAAAAGAATATCTTTTATTGGTTTTAAATTAATTGGAAATAGTATGTTCTTAAGCTTTTACCTCTTTTCTGATCGGTAAATTCTGTATCAAGTCGATATATAAATTTACTTGTTTTTTTAAATTTTTACGTTCGTAAATCGCATCTAAAAAACCGTGTTCTAATACAAATTCAGATTTTTGGAAACCTTCTGGTAATTCTTTTCCTGTGGTGTCTTTTACAACGCGAGGTCCTGCAAACGCAATTAAAGCATTTGGTTCTGCAATATTAATATCGCCCAACATTGCGTAAGATGCAGTTGTACCTCCTGTAGTTGGGTCTGTACATAGAGAAATGTACGGAATTTTAACTTCTGCCAATTGCGCTAATTTAGCTGATGTTTTTACCAACTGCATTAAAGAAAGCGAAGCCTCCATCATTCTTGCACCACCAGATTTAGAAATCATTAAAAATGGTATTTTGTGTTCTATGGAGTAATTAATGGCTCTTGCAATTTTTTCGCCAACTACAGAACCCATAGAGCCTCCAATAAAAGCAAAATCCATAGCAGCAATTACTAAATCTTTACCTAAAGATTTACCAACAGCCGTTCTTACAGCATCTTTTAATTTTGTTTTTTCTTGCGCCGCTTTTAATCTGTCTGGATATTTTTTAGTGTCTTCGAATTTTAAAGGGTCTTTAGAAGTTAAACTCTCATTTAATTCTTCAAATTTGTTTTCATCAAAAAATAATTCGAAATATTCTTTGCTTCCAATTCTTACGTGATAGCCATCTTCTGGGCTCACGTATAAGTTCTTTTTAAGTTCTTCTGTATCTATAATTTTACCACTAGGTGTTTTGTACCAAAGACCCTTGGGGGTGTCTTTTTTATCTTCTGTAGCAGTTTGTATTCCTTTATCAGTTCTTTTAAACCAAGCCATAGTGAGTTTATTTTATTAATATTTTAGTGTTTTTTTAATACACTTTTCAAAAAATAATCAGTGTACAAATGTAAAAGATTTTTATGAACTTTTAATTTTCTTTGTCTGAATCTTTTTTTTCGTGTTCTATTAAACGAAAAAAAGCATTTTGAATTTTATCAAAATGCTTTTTTTAAATTTATGTTTTATTTATTATAACGTATTTACGTTATTTAAATCTGCAAAAGCTTGTTTTAAACGAGCTTTAAAAGTTTCTTCACCTAAACGTAACCATTTTCTAGGATCGTAATATTTTTTATTTGGCTGATCTGCTCCATCAGGATTACCAATTTGAGTCGCTAAATAATCTGCACTATCTTGCATGTAATCTCTAATTCCTTCTGTGAAAGCAAATTGTAAATCAGTATCAATATTCATTTTAATTACACCATAACCAATAGATTCTCTTATTTCTTCTAAAGTAGAACCAGAACCACCGTGGAATACAAAATCGATATGATTTTCTTCTACTCCGTATTTTTTAGTGATAAATTCTTGCGAATTTTTTAAAATTTTTGGAGTTAACTTTACGTTTCCTGGTTTGTAAACACCATGCACATTACCAAATGCTGCAGCAATGGTAAATTGAGGAGAAACTTTTAAAAGTTCTTCGTATGCGTAAGCAACTTCTTCGGGTTGTGTATATAATTTAGAAGCATCAACATCAGAATTATCTACACCATCTTCTTCACCACCAGTAATTCCTAATTCAATTTCTAAGGTCATACCCATTTTGCTCATTCTAGCCAAGTATGTTTTACAAATTTCTATGTTTTCTTCTATAGGTTCTTCAGATAAATCAATCATATGAGAACTATATAAAGGTTTACCAGTTTCAGCAAAATGTTTTTCTGAAGCATCTAATAAACCATCAATCCAAGGTAATAATTTTTTAGCACAGTGGTCTGTGTGTAAAATTACTGGAACACCATAAGCAATAGCTAATTCGTTTACATGTTTTGCACCAGCAATACCACCAGCAATAGCCGCTTTTTGATTTTCGTTAGATAACCCTTTACCTGCATTAAATTGTGCGCCTCCATTAGAAAATTGAATGATTACAGGGGCGTTTAATTCTTTAGCAGTTTCTAAAACGCCATTTATTGTATTAGAGCCAATTACATTAACGGCTGGTAAGGCAAAACCTTTTTCTTTTGCGTAATTAAATATTTCTTGAACTTCTTTTCCAGTTGCTACACCAGGTTTAATATTATGACTCATTTTGTCTATTTTTTAATTGATTATACTTTGTCAAAAATACTAAAAATAGTAGATTTTATAACAAGGAGTTACTATAAAATCACGAAAACGTTATCTTCTTAAAAAGGATAGTTGATTCCTATATTATATACAGCATCATTAAAGGTGTAGTTTTTTAACCATTTATTACCATCTAAGTACGGTTCGTATGTTTTAAAACCAACGTCTAATCGAACAATGAGAAAATTAAAATCGAGTCTTGCACCAAAACCAGATCCTACAGCCATATTTTTTAAGGAGTCAAACCCGTTAAATTTTGCATCATCTTCAACAAAACTTGATCCTGAAATATCCCAAATGTTTCCTGCATCTATAAATAATGCCCCTTTTAACCTGCCAACTACATCAAATCTGTATTCTGCACTTGTTAAAAGTTTAAAACTACCGATGTTAAATTCTAAACCAGAGTTTCTACTTCCGGGGCCTAATTCGTAGGTTTGCCATGCCCTAATATCATTAGAACCACCAGCAAAATAACTTTTGGTAAAAGGGATATCAGAATTATCATACGTAATTATGGCACCTATAGAAGATCGAATCCCGAATACTGAATTTCCAGAGCCGAGGGTCCAAAACTTCTTATACTCAATATCTGTTTTAAAGTATTGTGCTAAAGGAATGTTTAAAAATGTTTTTTTGTTATTGTTATTTTTATTATTTGATAATAAGCCTAATATGTTACCTGAATTCGCAATCCTAAATCTAAAAAAAGAAAAATCGTTGTCTTTAAAATCAGTTTGTCCATTATATGTATAGGCGTAGGCTATTGTAGGTATTAAGAAATCTGAAGTTACAATATTGTATCGATTTAAAATGTTTAAGGTATTATTATATTCTTCAGGGTTTGAGTTTTGAAAATTATTGTCGGCTGCAACACTATTCATAAACGAAATAGCTCCATTGGGTAGTTGTAAATCGGCATTTGTATTGTTGTAAATTTTAGCAATATTATTTAACGTTTCATATTCAGAATTATAAATAGTAAAGTAACTGGCAACGTTTAAATTTTGAATATATTGTGTGTTAAAAACTTCTAACTGTATGGTTTTTTTAGGATTGTATTGCCATTTGTAATCCGTTAAAATGGTAAAAGTTTGTCTGTCTAACCCAATATTTTTTTGAAAACTAGATCCTAAAGAGAAATAAGTTCTTGGAGACATTTCTTTAGGTACAAATTTACTTAAGCCAAAAGGAGCTACAAATCTGGGTATTTCTACAGATGCATCTGCACCAATTTCCCAACCAGGTCCTGTGTTTGAGTTAAACCAAGAGCCTAAAAGTGATAGTTTTAACAATTCGGTGCCTTTAAAGGTGTTTCTGTTCGTTAAAGAGAATTTTGCAGAAGTACCTATATTTCTAATGTTTGAGTGTGTTAACTCTGTTTCAAAACCCAGTGTATATTTTTCTAAAGGAGATAAAAGTACATCCATCTTTAGTTCATTATCTGAGCCATTAATGAGCGAAAAGTTAATGTTTGTTGATTTAAAGTTCTGTAACGATTTTAAGTGTTTTCTAGTTAAATTTATTAAGGTATCCTTATAGATTTGATTTGGTTTTAAAAATATAGATTGCGATAAATATTTGGTATTGTATTTTACTTTATTGTGTGCTAAAAAGTGAATACCTTCATAAGATAAGGAGTCTTTTATAGTTTCTCCTTTTTGTACAAAAGAGTAATCTGTATAAACGTTTACTTCTTTTATAGTATGAACCTTGTAGGGTTTTTCTTTATATTGGCCATCATCTTCTACCAATCGGTTTGCAGACATTATAAAATCTACATTAGTTTTGTTATCTGTTCTTGTAGAGTCTACATAAAAGCCTAGAGCAGATTCAGTGAAATTGTAGATTCCGTTATTTCTAAATAATTTTACCACTTTAGCAGCTTCATTTCTAAAGGTTTGGTCTTTGTATTGTTCTCCTGTTTTTAGCAAACTTTCTAAACGAGCATTTTTATAAATAGAATCTAATGTATTCGATTCTATTTTTATATTTATGGTATCTAAAGTTGTTGGTTTTCCTTTTTTTATAAAGTAAGTAACTGTAGCTTTTTTATGTACAGAATCTCTTTTTATTATTGATGTTACAGAAGAATTAAAAAACCCTTGTGTTTTATAAAAAGCCCATAAATTATCTGCGGTTCTTTTTACTTTTAGTTCGTTAACTATTTCTGGAGTTTGAAAATTTAAAAACCAATTATTCAAATTGATAAATGAATTGGCATAGGCAATACTTTGTTTTTCTGAAAAGATTTTTTTTACGATGTTGTATGAGCGTGTATTTTCTTTAGCCCATTCAACTGAAGTTTTAGGTTTATCATGATTTCCTAAATTATGAAAATACAAACCCAAAGGCATCCCAATAAAACGTGGATTTGGTTTTTGTAGAATATATTTTTGTAGGTCTGTGCCCTTCGTTTTTACGCTATCTATTAAAATGTAGTTTTTTCTAAGCAAATGCTCTCCTTCCATTACGTGTTTCGTAGAATTACACGCAACTAAAAATAGAACAAATAAAAAATAGAACGAAAGTTTTTTCATTATTTTAGCACTCCAAAGGAAATCAAAAATAGTATTTTTCAACGGTTTATTTTCATTTAGCATCAATTAATGAGTATCTCAAAAAATCAACTAAAAATCATAACAAGTTTATCACAAAAAAAGTATAGACAAAAGCATCAATTATTTATTGCAGAAGGTATAAAAGTGGTCAATGAGTTGTTAAATTCTTCTTACAAAATTAATACTTTATTTGCTGTAGATGATTTTAAAACATCAATTAATGAGGATAAAATTATTAGAATTTCAGAGCAAGATTTACAAAAGATAAGCAACTTAAAATCGCCCAACAAAGTGCTAGGATTGTTTAAAATTCCTGAAGAAAAAGCAGTTCAAAGTAAAGGGCTTATTGTTGCTTTAGATGCTATAAACGACCCTGGAAATTTGGGAACTATTATTAGATTGTGTGATTGGTTTGGTATTACAGAACTAATTTGTTCTAAAGATACTGTAGATTGTTATAATCCAAAAGTAGTGCAGGCAAGTATGGGCTCTTTAACTCGACTTTCGATTCGTTATTTAGATTTAGAGGCCTATTTGAAATCAACAGTAATACCAACATTTATAGCAGATATGGATGGCGAAAATGTGTATCAATCAAACTTACCAAAAGAAGCAGTTTTAATAATGGGCAATGAGGCTAATGGTGTTTCTGATGCTATTAAAAAGTTGGTCAATATTAAAATTTCTATACCAAGATTTGGAAATGTTCAACAAACAGAAAGCTTAAATGTAGCAACAGCAACTGCTATTTTATTGAATGAGTTTAAGAGGGTTTAGTTTACGGTTTTCAGTTGTAGTTTTCAACAAAAAATCACTCAAAAGCAAAATTTAAAAATACACCACGAGTTCCCATAAAGTTTACTGGAGCTGTCCATTGGCTATTTGGGTCATCATCATATTTTATTTCATTATTAATGGCAAAAACGCCACGAATTGAAGGCGAAAACTTAAAGAAGGCCAAATATATGTCTATTCCCATACCCACTTCGTACATAAAATTACTCGTTTTCATTCTAAACTGTCCAGCAGAATTATCATCTTGATTGGCTTCATTACTAGAAAAGTTGTGATCGTAAGAAACACCTGCTAACAAATACGGACGAATATTTTTATAACGATCTGTGCTAAATTTAAAGACTACAGGAAAATGTAAATAAGTAGAGCCAATTTCTCGAATACTATCTTGTGGGTTGCTAGAAGTGCTTAAATGATTAAATAGAATTCTTTTAGAATTACTCACTAAACCAGGTTCTAAACGCACACTTAAGTTCTTGTGCAAACGTAATTCTGCAATTAAACCGACATTAAAGCCATAGGTAGGTTCAACAGTAATGTCTGCATCAAAAACCGTACTATTTCTTAAATTGAGTTTAAAATCATTTTGATTTAGTCCCAAATAAAAACCGTAATGTATTTTTTTATCATCGAAAGTGGGTAAGTTTTCAACACGCTCTCTTTGCGCAAAAAAGGATGCAGAATTGAGTAGTAAAAAACCAAAAAGAATAACTTTTTTAATCATTTTTATTTGCTTGCAGTATAAATTGTGGCCACTCCAAAAGTTACAGGAGTATCTTTTGTATGTGTAAACCCATTTTTTTGTAAAATATTGTTGAAAGCTTCGCCAAAAGGAAAAGAATTTGCAGATTCCGATAAATACGAATACGCAACTTTGTCTTTAGAAAATAGTTTACCTACAGCTGGTAAAAATAAATTTGTATACAATTTATAGCCTTGTTTAAAGGGAAATTTAACAGGGTTTGAGGTTTCTAAAATAACTAAAACTCCACTTGGTTTTAAAACTCTAGCTATTTCTTTAAGTCCTTTATCTAGGTTTGCAAAATTACGCACCCCAAAAGAAACAGTAATGGCATCAAAAGTATCATCGTTAAAAGGCATTGCTTCAGAGTCGCCTACAATCATTTCTATTTTTTCAGATAAATGGGCTTTTGCAATTTTTTGCTTACCTACTTCTAACATTCCAGATGAAATATCTAAACCAACAATTCTGTCAGGATTTAATTCTGCCATCATTAAAGCTAAATCTCCAGTACCTGTAGCAATATCTAAGATTTGCTTAGGATTGTTTTTGCCGACAATTTCGACTACTTTTTTACGCCATTTTACATCTATACCTAAAGAAATTACTCGGTTTAAACCATCGTAGTTACCAGAAATATTATCAAACATTTGGGCAACTTGTTCTTTTTTTCCTAGGGTTGAATCTTTATATGGATTTATTTTTTCTGCTGACATTCTTTATCCGTTAAGGGCTACAACTTCGTTAATTTGATTTGGTAACATTTCTTTTAATAATGTTTCTATACCGTTTTTTAAAGTTGCAGTTGATGATGGGCAACCACTACATGCGCCTTGTAAAATTACGCTTACTATTTTGTTTTGTTCGTCGTAAGATCTAAAGGCAATATTGCCTCCATCACCAGCAACAGCAGGTTTTATGTATTCGTCTAAAATATCTACAATTTGTGCAGAAATGCCTTCAAGTTTAATTTTAGGAGCTACTTTTTCTTCTTTTACAGCTAAAGTTTCGCTTGGTAATTCTTTGATAATTGTTTTACCTTCCACTAAATATTCGCGGATAAACGATCTTACTTCAGAGAAAACTTCGTTCCAATCTACCATATCATATTTGGTAACTGAAATATAATTATCAGAAATAAATACTTCTTTTACAAAAGGAAAATTAAAAATAGCTTGTGCTAATGGCGATGATTTACTGGCCTCTTCAATATTTTTAAACTCAACATCTGTTTGTGTTAAGGCTTTGTTTGTGCCGAATTTCATTACAGCAGGGTTGGGTGTAACTTCTGCGTATACCTCAATAGCTTCTTTTTTTATTGATGAAATTTCTTCGTTAACAACCACATTTCCATCGCTAATGTATGCTTCAATTTGTTCTGCAACTTCTTCTTGTACATCAATCCACTCAACAATATCAAAACGCTGAATTGCTATAAAATTTGCAGTAATAAATATCTTTTTTACAAAAGGTAAATAAAATAACTGTTGGGCTAGAGGAGAGTTTTTGGCTTCGTCTATGTTAGAAAATTCGTAGCTGCCTCCGTTAATTAAAATTTTGGTGCTGTTAAATTTTAATATGGTAGTATTAGTAGTTTCTTGAATGGTAATTTTTGTCCCTTGCATAATCATAAATATAAGTTGCAAAATTACGGCAAAAAACTGAATTGCAATAAAAAAGACCTTGTATGTTTTATAAATACAAGGTCTTTACTATAAATTTTTTCGATTATAAACTTAATGAAATAGTAGCTGTAAAAACACGGTTATCGATGTTTAAGCTTGCAGGGCTATAATCTGCTACAGTAATATTTGGATAAAAATCATAACCAGCTCGCCTATTATTATCTGTATATGCAAAATCTACTTTAAAATTACCAAAATTATATCCAGCACCTAAAGAATACCCTTCAACATCGCTAAAGTTTGCAATGGCATTTCCATTTAAACTCATATTTATAAATGGTGATTGTTCATAGTTGTAACCACCTCGAATACTAAACCTGTCAAATCGCCACTCGGTACCAATATTATAACTGTGTGTGTTTCTTAAATTATTTTGATAAAATTGATTTTCATTTGTAAAAACTCCGTTTGACAATCTTATATTTCTATAATTTCTGCTGATATAATCAAAACTTAATAAGCCATTTTTTCCGAAAATAAATGCTGCACTTCCTGTGAGTTTGCTAGGTGTTCTTAATCTATATGAGATTAATTGAAAATCATTGAACTCAGAGAACGAAGGAGCATTTTCAGGAAAGAAAGTAGTTTCTCCAAAATCTACATCACTATCTTGATCGTAGTTGGTGTCTTGTAGTATTTCTGTATACCAAGTTGGTGTTTGGTAAGACACACCGAATCTAAAACTTTGGTGCAACTTGTAAATAAAACCAGCATTGGCAGAAAAACCACTACCTGTTGTTAAATTGTCTTGATATAACTCTACATCTAAGATAGTACCATTTTCATCACTATTTAATTCTGTTAATACAGATTGCTGTGAAAAATTTAAATCATAGAAATTTAAACTTAAACCAATGTGTAATTTTTTTTGATGCACAGCAGAAAAGGCAAAGTTTAGTTCTGTGAGTTCACCATCATAATTGGTGTCAAAAAATTGACCATTGGTAAAATTATATAAATTTGTATCTCTAGGGTTCGTGTCAAATCTTGTTACAGCCTCATTTCCTTCAGCAGAAAAATTACCAGTGAAATCTTTGGTTATCCTATAATTAAATCCGATGGCAAACTTAGTCCATTCTTTACTAAAGCCATTATCGAACACAAGTACAGCGCCCGCTTGCGATAAATTTAATATTTCATTGTTTGTAACTAAACTGCGTCTATCATTAAAAGCTGCATCACCATAAGATGCAATTATTTCTGAACTTTTAGAATTAAAAGTACCTGTAAACATACTATAATTAAAAACTGATAAACCAGCAGGGTTTATGTTTATTGAGGAAACATCGCCTCCTAATGCACCAAAAGCACCACTCATAGCCGTAAAACGTGCAGTTCCATTGTTATCGTCTTGAGAAAATAAAATTCCCAAATCTTGGTATCTCAAAGATTGAGAAAAAGACGTAAAGGTTACTGCGAACATGATCGCTGTGATAAAAAATCGTTTCATATTATTGGGATTTTTCTAAAGAATATATGTTGTTAATTTCCTCTTCTACTGCGAGATGACGAACTACTACTCGAACTTCTTGAACTAGAACCAGAACTTCTCGAAGATCTACTGCTACTTGATGTAGACGAAGATCTTGAACTTCTACTAGGGCTCGATGATCTGGCTCTGGTATTGGAAGACGAACTTCTTGAAGGAGTTGCACTTCTTCTCGATGAAGACGAACTTCTTGTACTAGAATTGTTGCTTCTAGATCTAGAGCTGCTGCTACTTCTGCTGGTAGAACTTCTTCTTGTTGGCGTAGAACTTCTACTTACAGTAGACGAAGTTCTTCTTGAAGGAGTTGTAGCAGTGCTGCTTCTTCTACTTATAGTTGAAGAACTTCTATTTGCTGCAGTACTACTTCTTCTATTAGATGTAGATGCTATTCTAGCTGATGAACTATTTCTTCTACTTGAATTAATACTTCTTCTCGTATTTAAATTATTTCTTCTGGTATTAGCAAAACCTCTTGTAAATTGATTATTCCTGTACCATCTATTGTTGTTCCAAAAACGATTATTCCAATTATTTCCATAAAAACCACCATTCCAAGCCCAATTGTTATGATAAGGATGCCAAAATGGGTTACGTCCCCAAAATCTGTTACCAATAAAAGGGTTGCCCCAGAAGCGACCACCACCCCAAAAAGGATCTCCCCAATAGTTCCAGTTATTAAAAGCCCAACCATTGTTAAAGCCCCAACCCCAATTGTTAAATCCACCACCCCAAAAAGGGTCGTTCATTAAATTTACATTTACAACAACATCGTTATCTTCAAAACCCCAAGGTTGACTGGCATTATAATTTAATGTTTCATCAATAATTTCGTCATCAACATAAACATCATCTTCATAATAATTATCGACATCAGTAAATATTTCGTCATCTTGAATGTTTTGCAGGTCTACTAATCTTTTAGAAAAGTAATTTTCTTCGTAAGCTTCATATTCTTGTTCATTTGCAACAATTACTTCTTCGGCTTGTCTTTTAGGAGTGTCTCCATAAATACCATCGTTATTATAAATGCTTTGATACGTTCCGCATGAAACTAATAGCAAGTTTGCTGTTACAAATAAAATCAGACGGTTTATGTTGATGTTTTTATAGTGTAGTTTCATAATATGATGTTTTTTGATGTTCCTTTTTATTGATGAAATTTTGCTTAAAAAACTCTAAATTATAGTAGTTTTGTATCAATTTTGATAAAAGAAGAACTTTTAACATTAATTTCACTTTAAAGATAACAATATTTGTGCCAAAGTTTAAATTATGGGTAAACATTTAACAAAACGAGCTGACGATTATTCTAAATGGTATAATGAATTGGTGGTAAAAGCAGATTTGGCTGAAAACTCTGCTGTAAGAGGATGTATGGTGATAAAACCTTATGGTTTTGCAATTTGGGAAAAAATGCAGGCAGAATTAGACAGAATGTTTAAAGAAACTGGTCATCAAAATGCCTATTTTCCATTATTCGTTCCTAAAAGTTTATTTGAAGCCGAAGAAAAAAATGCCGAAGGTTTTGCAAAAGAATGTGCCGTTGTTACCCATTATCGTTTACAAAATGATCCTGATAATGAAGGTAAATTAAGAGTAGATCCTGAAGCAAAATTAGAAGAAGAGCTGGTGGTGAGGCCAACATCTGAAGCGATTATTTGGAATACGTACAAAGGGTGGATACAGTCTTATAGAGATTTACCTTTGTTAATTAATCAATGGGCAAATGTGGTTCGTTGGGAAATGAGAACACGTTTGTTTTTGCGTACTTCTGAGTTCTTGTGGCAAGAAGGGCATACAGCGCANGCAACTAAAAGTGAAGCGGTTNTAGAAGCAAAACAAATGCAAGATATTTATGCAGAGTTTGCTGAAAATTTTATGGCAATGCCGGTAATAAAAGGAGTAAAGTCGGATAGTGAGCGTTTTGCTGGTGCAGAAGATACGTATACTATTGAAGCCTTAATGCAAGATGGAAAAGCTTTACAAGCGGGAACTTCTCATTTTTTAGGACAAAATTTTGCAAAAGCGTTTGATGTAAAATATACATCTAAAGAAGGAAAGCAAGAATATGTTTGGGCAACTTCTTGGGGCGTTTCTACACGTTTAATTGGTGGATTAATTATGACGCATTCAGATGATAATGGTTTGGTTTTACCACCTAAATTAGCGCCAATACAAGTGGTTATAGTGCCAATATATAAGAATGATGAGCAGTTAGAAGCGATATCTGAAAAGGTAAATGAAATTGTAAAAGAATTACGCGAAAAAGGTATTTCAGTAAAGTTTGACAATAGAGATACTTTTAGGCCAGGAGCAAAGTTTGCAGAATATGAATTGAAAGGAGTGCCTGTTAGAATTGCTTTGGGAGCTCGCGATTTGGAAAATGGAACTCTAGAAATTGCTCGAAGAGATACCTTTGAAAAACAAACGGTAAGTCAAGAAAATATTGTTTTATATATTGAAAACCTCTTAGCTGAAATTCAGGAGAATTTGCACAATAAGGCACTCAATTATAGAAAAGAACATACAACTGTAGTAAATGATTTTAAAGCGTTTAAAAAAGCAATAAAAAAGGGTGGTTTTATTGCTGCGCATTGGGATGGTACAGAAGAAACAGAAGATAGAATTAAGGAATACACAAAAGCTACCATTCGATGTATACCTAATGATGCAATAGCAGAGGAAGGAGCTTGTGTTTTAACTGGCAAACCATCATCAAAAAGGGTGCTTTTTGCGAAGGCATATTAATTTTTTAAAATTTTTTAAAAAAATATTGCAGAGTTTTAAAAACATTGTATATTTGCATCCGCAATTGAGAGATATTTAATTGTTATGGTCCGTTCGTCTAGGGGTTAGGACGCCAGGTTTTCATCCTGGTAACACGGGTTCGATTCCCGTACGGACTACAAAGTTTTAATAAAAAAACGAATAAAAGAAATTATGGCAAATCATAAGTCAGCATTAAAAAGAATTAGAAGTAACGAAGCTAAAAGATTACGTAATAAATATCAGCATAAAACTACAAGAAATGCTATAAGAGACTTACGTTCTATTGAAGATAAGAAAGATGCAGCAGGAAAATTAAACACTGTTATTTCTATGTTAGATAAATTAGCAAAAAACAACATTATTCATAAGAATAAAGCTGCTAATTTAAAGTCTAAATTAACAAAACATGTTGCTGCATTGTAGTAACAAATAAAATTATTATAATTTAAAAGCTCTGAATTAAATTCAGAGCTTTTTTTTGTAGTAGTATTTTTAAAAAACCACAAATTACCAATCGTAATTTTTATGTGCATCTAATCTAATAAATATAAACAGTAAGATAGTAAAACCCCAAAGCGATGAACCACCATAGCTAAAAAACGGTAAAGGGATTCCTACAGTTGGCAACAAACCTATCACCATACCAATATTAACAATTACATGAAAAAAGAGAATTGAAGCTAGACCATAGCCATAAATTCTACCAAACTTATTGGTGTGTGTATCTGCTAAATAAATAATTCGATAAAGCATTAGCATAAATAATAAAATTACAGAGGTTGTGCCAAGAAACCCCCACTCTTCTCCTATAACACTAAATATGTAATCTGTATGTTGTTCTGGTACAAAATCTCCCTGAGTTAAATCTCCTTTTAAAAAGCCTTTGCCTGTAAAACCACCAGAACTAATTGTTAATTCTGATTGATAAGAATTGTACCCAATACCTTGATTGTCTTTTTTAAGACCTAAAAGTATCTCGAAACGATCTCTATGATGCTGTTTAAATAGATTGTTATAAGTGAAACCTGTACCTAAAATAAAAATACCTATTATTAAATATATACCTAATATTTTATACCAATTAAAACGAAAAAATCGCTTTCCCCCTCTATATAACGCATACCCTGAAAATAGAGTAATGATAGAAAATAACGAAACTAAAACCCATTTGACACCCAATAGAATTGTTAAGAGAAACAAGACAATTATAGCAACACCTAGTAAAATGTAATTTAAGGTTAAACCTTCTCTATTTAAAACAAAAAAGAAGGCGAAATAAATTATGGCAGAACCTGCATCTGGCTGCAACATGATTAAAAAAGCTGGTATAAATATAATGACAAAAGCCTTTATTTGATTTTTAATCAACTTAAAATTATATTGTCTATCACTTAATAATTTTGCCACAGCTAGGGCTGTAAAAGCTTTTACAAATTCTGAAGGCTGCAAACCAATTACACCGAAATTATACCAAGAAGTTGCGCCGTTTATTTTTTTTCCGAAAAGAAACAATCCAACAAGAGAAATCAATGAAACAACATAGAGAACACTTGCAAATTTTTCGTAAAATTTAGCGTTAAAAAAAAGAATTATAATAATTAAAGGAATTGCTAAACAGATAAAAATAAGTTGTTTCCCATATTTTGTAGAAAAACTTAACAAAGGTTCAATATCTTCTGTTTTAGAAGCCGAATAAATATTTAGCCAACCAAAACCAACCTAATACAGCAAAGATAAGTACTAAAAACCAATCTATACCCGCAAAAATATTATTTCGTTCCTGACGCAATTTCTTTAGTTTTTGGTATTAATTTATCGTATTCTGATTGTAAGCTCATTGCGAACATATTTTGCTCTCTATATTTTGTTTTTTCAGAAATCTCTCCATTTAAATACTTTTCTATCAATAAACTTGTAATTGGTGCAGCAATTGTAGAGCCATAACCACCATTTTCTACAAAGATAGCAAGGGCAATTTTTGGATTTTTCTTAGGAGCAAAAGCTACTAAAATAGAATGATCTGCTAATTGTTCTTTTACACCATTTATAATAGCAAAATTTTCTGAGGTCCCTGTTTTTCCGCAAATTTCAATTCCTTTTACTTGACTCCATTTACCTGTTCCTGTTTTAAATACCTCGTGCATTGCTTCAACTACAGGCTTAAAATGCTCTTTAGCTATGGTGGTTTGTTTTTTTACAGTATAATCAGCTTGTGTAATAGGAGAATTATTAACTTTTTTTAAAATATGAGGTGTGTAAAAATAACCTCTATTAGCAATTGCAGCTGTAAAGTTTGCCAATTGTATGGGTGTTGTTAAAACTTCTCCTTGCCCAATTGCATTCGATATTGTTGAAGAACCATTCCATCTGTAATTTAATCTTGCATCGTAATAATCTCCGCTAGGAATTAGCCCTGGACTTCCAGCGGGTAAATCATATCCTAAATAATTGCCCAAACCAAAACTTTTTACATGTTTACTCCAATTATTTAAACCTTTGGTTGGTTGGATTGTTTTTTTCTACAATTCTTTTATAAGTATTAGAAAAATAACTATTACAGGATTTTGCTATGGCAGTAGTTAGAAAAATTTTTCTTCCATAAATCTCACAATGACACTTCATGTATTCATTTTTTCTACCTCCGTATCTATAGCCACCATTACAGTAAACTCCAGTATTNTTATTAATAACACCTTCTTGTAANCCAATTAAGGCATTCATCATTTTAAATGGAGAACCAGGAGGNTACGCTGCTAATAAGCCTCTATCATATGCAGGTCTACTAATAGTGTCATTAAATAAAAGTACCGAATTTTTTGATCGTTTTCTACCTACTAACATGTTTGGATTGTAGGTAGGGGCTGTTACCAAAGCTAAAATCTCTCCAGAAGAAGGTTCTATTGCTACAATACCACCTCTTTTACCTTTCATTAATTTTTGTGCATACTGCTGTAATTCTATATCTAAAGTTAAAGTTAGATCCTTTCCATTTTCTGCTAAAGTGTCTTGCTCTCCATTTTTATAAGAGCCTGTAACTTTATTTAAATTATTTCTTTTAAAATATTTTTTACCTTTTCTACCTCTTAAATACTGTTCGTATTGTTTTTCTATGCCGTCTTTACCTATTAATTCACCTGCTTGGTAGTAATCACTTTTTTTTGCCAAAGCTTCATTTACTTCGCCAATATACCCTAAAACATTAGCCGCAGCATTTATGGGGTAGTCTCTTATAATTCTTTTTTGGATGTAAAAACCTTGAAAATTATGTAACTTTTCTTGTAGAAAGGCAAAATCTTCTTTTGCTAATTGCTTTAAAAAAACAGAAGGTAAATAAGGTGCATAATTGTTCGCTTTTTCAAATCTATGTAAAAAATCTTCTTTAGAAATTCTTAAAAGATTACAAAACTCTAGGGTATCTAATGGTTGTACTTGATTGGGTTGCACCATAACATCATAAGAAAGTTGATTTGCTACCAATAACTTTCCGTTTCTATCGTAAATATATCCACGTTCTGGATAATCGTACTCGATTTTTACTGCAGCACTCTGTATGGGATCATAATTATCTCTACTTAAAATTTGAAGTTGAAATAAACGTCCTATAAAAACCAAACACACAACTGTGATTAGAAAATAAAGTAAAAAACCTTTTTTCATTATTGTTTTTTAGTAAAAATAAACGTTGCTATGAAATATAATACTAACGTAAAAACACTTGAAAAAAGTGTATTTAATACTACGTAAGTAATATTTTGAAAACTAAAGTTAGCAAAAGTAAATAAGATAAAATGATGAATTATTGTTAAAGTTACCACATAGTTAAAAACTTTACCAAAAGACTCTGTATGAATATCGAAAAATGGATAATCTGCCTCGTATTTTCTAAAATATAACTTTATAAAAAACAATCTAACATAAGCAATAAATAAGATTGCAAATGCATGTATACCTCCAGAATCTGAAAATATATCTAAACCTAAACCTAGTAAAAAAGCTAACAATAAAAATAAGAATCTGTTTTTATTTAAAGGGAATAAAAACACAAAAGCAATATATAAATAAGGATTTACGTAACCTAAAAACAAAATATTATTTAATACAAATACTTGTAAAAATAATAGAATCAAAAACAATAGTGTAAAATAGACTATTTTATTCATTGTTTGTATTTTCTAAAGTTTCTAACTCTAATTTATGTAAGTTTTTAATTACATAAACTGGCCCCAAATTGCTCATATCATTAAACAACTTAACATCTATACTATTATTTACAGTACTTGTATTATTGACTTTGATGACAGACCCAATTAAAATTCCCTCTGGAAAAATAGCAGACCTACCTCCTGTTTCTATGGTATCGCCTACTTTTATAGGCGCTTGTCTTGGTATATCTGTAAGCTGAACAACATTGTAGTTTTCTCCATTCCATTTTAACGACCCAAAGTAGCGGTTGTTTTTTAAACGCGCGTTTATACTACTATTTTTATTTAAAATTGATTGCACCCGTGTATAATTACTAGTAGAATTATCTGTAATTCCAATAATTCCTTTACTATTTATAACCGCCATTTCTCTTTGTAAACCTTGCTTTTTACCCTTATTTATAGTTAAAAAGTTAAAAGCATTTGCATAACTATTTTTTATAATATCTGCATTTAAAAAGGTATATTTTTGAAAATACAAAGTAGCGTCTACTATAGCGGAGTCTTTATTTAAGCTTACAATATTTTTAAGCTCTAACAGATTTCGTAAGTGCGTATTTTCCTCTAGAAGAATTTTATTTTCTGACTTTAAACTAAAGTAATCAGAAATGTTGGCAACTTGAGAATAAAATCCACCAGAAATAGCATTGGCAGAATTTACAAACTTACTTTTTTGAAAACTAAGATTATTAAACGTAATTGCTAAAGCAATGAATTGCAACAACAAAAAGAATAAAAAATATTTAAACTTTTGAAAAAAGTAAATAAGTTGTTGCATTTTTTAAACGAGTAGGTTTTTATTTCATTAATACATTTTTGTATTTATCTAACTCTTTTAAAGCAATACCTGTACCACGAACCACAGCTCGTAAAGGGTCTTCTGCTACATAAACTGGTAAATCTGTTTTACGAGATAACCTTTTATCTAACCCCCTTAACATAGAGCCACCTCCTGCTAAATAAATACCTGTATTGTAAATATCAGCAGCTAGTTCTGGTGGTGTTTTAGACAAAGTTTCCATGACAGCGTCTTCTATTCTAAGAATAGATTTGTCTAGAGCTTTTGCAATTTCTCTATAAGAAACTTGTACTTGTTTTGGTTTACCACTTAGTAAATCTCTACCTTGAACTAACATGTCTTCTGGTGGATTTTCTAAATCTTCTGTAGCTGCACCAATACTTATTTTTATTTTTTCTGCGGTAGTTTCCCCAACATATAAGTTATGTTGCGTACGCATATAATACATAATGTCGTTGGTAAATAAATCTCCCGCCACTTTTACAGACTGATCACAAACAATACCTGCTAGAGCAAT
>P_2C_Liq_1_UnCtyDRAFT_1000154_pt1 | contig 28798 bp, 25 predicted proteins | sample Pon2CUnioCityCA_2_FD_10234 | JGI IMG/M metagenome (IMG submission 10234) | reverse complement strand
GAGACGGATTATGACCTCGATGAGGTGGCTGAGATTTGTCAGCGTCATTTAGGGGCAAGTTCCGATTCTGCTGAGGCCCAGGAGGAAGCTAAAACCCTAACGTCGGCAGCCCAATGGCAAAAACTTAATGTGCCTGAGAAGTCGCCGATTCTGCAAGAGTTGGATGTGGGGACACTCAAAGAGTTCGCTATGAATTTTATGGAAGATGCCCATGAAATCTGCAATGTTTGGAACCACGAGCAGTTTCTCGATCCGCAACAGACGGCCTACAATCGGCAATTGCGACAGTTCCGCTTAGATCGTCCCTGGTTGCGGGAGAATTTTGGCGCTCGCGATCGCTTCAATCATATCGATGAAGAGACGGCGACGCTCTATTACGGACTCCGCACCAGTCCTGATGAAACGGAACAGGTGGCGATCGCCACTCACATGGGCGGTGATCCCCTGACCGTTACCTTAGGAGATTGGCTACAACTAGATTTAGAAGAGTGGGAAATTGCTCTGACCTCCCCAGGGTTAGAGATTAGCGATTTACGAACCCTCACCCTCAGCGATAGTCAAGCCGTATTACTGACTCGGGCGAACCGCTAACGGTTGAGCCGCTGAACCTTGCCAATCAGGACGTACTCCCCGGTACGTCCTGATTGTTGGTTTCGGGAGACGGTACAGGCTGCACTCTCGGCGATAATCGTGATGGTTCTGAGCTATCCTCGTCAGAAATGAACATACATACAATAGAGAAGGGACGCATCTAACCGAATATCCTAAATTTCTATCTCCTGTGAGGACAAAATCATGCGCCGTCCAACCTCAAAAACCTCAACTAATATGTCTAACTCTCGTCACCGGTTCCGCAAACGGTCTATCGGACGGGTGCTGGGGGTGATCGCCCTCGGGGGCCTCGTTGGAGGAATCCTCATCCGCACAGGAGCGATCAGCTTGAGTCAACAGTCCCCAGCACTCGGAGACCTCAATCGCATCCCCGCCAACCACCCCCAAGTCGATCGCCTCGTGGAATTGGGCGATCGCTACGGCTGTCCCGTACGCTACGCCGACGGTTCCCCCATCTTCCGCCGTCCCCTGCAACGCCAAGAACTCATCGAGGCCGTCGAAAGCTGCGTCGAACTCCTCGAACAGCAAAATCTCTGGAGTCAGCTATCCGAGGCCGACTCCCAACTTCTCGAAACCCTTGATCGTGAATTCGGCATCTTCAACCAGCTCGCGAGTGGCGACGCCGCAGACGACGGTTCGTCGATGCGAGAGTCGAACCTAGCACCTCCTCAACCCGCCCTCTCAACCTTGCAAAACGCCCCCGCTCAATACGAAACTGGGAACGTGCGTGGTGGTCCCGCTCCAGAGTCCCCACCTGGCTATGACCGGGAAGGGTACAACCCCATCGCCGAAAACCGCTTCCTCTCGGCTCGCAATAACCCTCTGTCCACCTTCTCCATCGATGTTGACGGTGCAGCCTACAGCAATGTGCGCCGCTTCCTACGCAACGGCCAACGTCCCCCCATCGATGCTGTACGGATTGAAGAACTGATCAATTATTTCAGTTACGACTATCCTGAACCCAATGGCGACGAGCCGTTTTCCCTCATAACCGAACTCTCAGCCGCTCCCTGGAACCCGCAGCATCAGCTTGTCCACATTGGCCTACAAGGTCAATCTATCCCGAGTGAAGATCTGCCCCCGGCGAATTTGGTCTTCCTTCTCGATGTGTCCGGTTCTATGAACTCTCCTGACAAACTGCCCCTACTTCAATCGGCGTTTAGTCTGTTGGTCAACGAACTCGATGAAGACGATACCGTGAGCATTGTCGTCTATGCTGGGGCGGCGGGAGTCGTCCTCGAACCGACAGCGGGGGACGAAAATGATGCCATTCTCGATGCGATCGCCCAACTCGAAGCGGGAGGCTCCACCGCCGGCGGTGAAGGTGTCCAACTGGCCTATCAACTGGCCCGAGAGCAGTTTATTGAAGACGGCAACAACCGGGTCATTCTGGCTACCGACGGCGATTTCAATGTGGGAACTTCGAGCGAAGCGGGATTAATACGCCTGATTGAACGAGAGCGGGACAACGATATTTTCTTGACGGTGCTTGGTTTCGGGACGGGGAACTTGCAGGATGCGAAAATGGAGCAGTTAGCCAACCATGGAAATGGTAACTATGCCTACATTGATAGTTTGATGGAGGCTCGCAAAGTCCTGGTCAATGAAATGGGGGCAACGTTGCTGACGCTGGCTAAAGATGTAAAACTTCAGGTGGAATTTAACCCCGCCAAAGTCCAGGCCTACCGACTCATCGGCTATGAAAATCGTCTGCTGGCCGCTGAGGATTTCAACGACGACAGCCGCGACGCCGGGGAACTGGGGGCCGGCCATTCGGTAACGGCGCTCTATGAGGTGATTCCGGTGGGAGTGGACTCGGAGGTGGAACTGCCCGAAGTCGATGACCTACGCTATCAAAATTCGGCGGATGGAGACGATCTTGATCTCGATACCGAGACGGCCCAGGAGATGATGCTGGTGAAGTTGCGCTATAAAGAGCCCACCGCTGACACGTCACAACGGATCGATCGCCCGGTCCGCGATCGCCCGGTGTCCCTCAGCCAAACCTCCGATGACTTCCGCTTTGCGGCGGCGGTGGCGGCCTTTGGACTGTGGCTACGGCAGTCGGAGTTTCGCGGTCAGAGCGATTTAACCTTGGCGCAAGAACTGGCCCAGGACGCTCTAGGAGGCGATCGCCACGGCTACCGAGCAGAGTTTCTCGAACTCCTGGAACTGGCGCGGGTCGCTGATTAGGTGATTCTTTGCGACACAAGCGTACTGCTCTGCCTAGTCGATCGCAGCCAACCCCGCCATGACACGTAAGGAGACATCGCCGCTGGCCAACGGACGGCCTATAATCGGGGATTAGAGCAGTTCCGTGAGACTCTGCGGCCGAAAGCGAATCTTATGACGTCAACGAAAAAACAGCCCCAGCGGCGCTTAGCAACAGTATTAGAAGCAATTTTGTATCTGAAAGGACAGGCCCTATCCCTGAGCCAGTTGGCTGATTGTGCTGGCTGCGATCGCCGCCAAGTGCAAGACGCCCTGTTAGAGTTAATGGATGATTACGCCCGACGGGATAGCGCCCTGGAAATCGTCGAACTCAAAGGTCAATATAGTTTGCAACTGCGGGAAAGTTTCCAGGATGTCATGTTCGCCCTCGTTCCGGCTGAACTGGGGGTTGGCGCTCAACGGACTCTGGCGGCGATCGCCATTAAACAACCCCTCCGACTCTCGGAACTGGTAGACTTACGGGGATCTGGGGCGTATCAACAAGTGAAAGACCTCGTAGAACTGGGGTTAGTCCGCCGCCGCAAATCTGCCGATGGCCGCTCCTATGAACTGCGGCTAACGGATAAGTTTCACCAGTATTTTCAGCTACAGGGAAGCGTGCGATCGCTCGATCTCATCGCCAAGGGGTAGAGCGATGGCCTACACTGGAGGGTACAGGTCCATGGTTTGATCCAAGTTTGCTCTAAGGTTCATCCACTGTTGATCCACCGACGTAACTGAGACGCTCATGGTTTTCGACCCCGAAATTTTTGCTCAGATGAAAGAAACTGAGGAAGTTAGTAACCAGCTTCTGGACTATCTTCAACACCAGTCCCCGGATATTCTGGCCAGGGTTGCCAAGTCAGCCAGTCCAGAAATCAAAGACATCATCTCTCGCAATGTACAAGGACTCGTCGGCGTGCTTCCTTCAGAAGAGTTCAACGTCCATATCTCCACAGACCGCGAAAATATGGCTGGAATGCTCGCCTCGGCCATGATGACCGGCTATTTCCTACGCCAAATGGAACAACGTATGGAACTCGATCATCAAGTGTCTCAAGTTGACAGCCCAGATCCCGAGGGCCGTCACCGAGATTAACCCAGTCCCGGCTGGCGAGACATGGCTTGAGGACGGACTGAGATCACCCTAGAGTCTCCGTTGCGAAGCACCTCGATCGCCAGCCGTTGCCCCACTTGCGCCCGTTCAACAGCCGCCTGGACATCGATCGCTGTCGCCACCGTTTGTCCGTCGATGCGTTCAATCATATCCCCAACTTGGAGTCCTGAACGGGCCGCCGGAGAGTCGGCTTGAACCCCCACGATGAGAACCCCCGGCTCCTGAGTTAGGTTGAGGTCAATCTGGGGGTTTCGTGCTAAATCTTCTCGCATTTCTGGGGTTAGATCCAACATTTCAATGCCGAGAAAGGGATGTTGGGCTTCTCCAGTGGCGAAGAGTTGTTCGGCAATTCGTTGAGCGGTTTCAATGGGGATAGCAAACCCCAACCCCTGAGCGTTGGCCCGAATGGCGGTGTTGACTCCAATCACTTCACCGCGATCGTTGAGTAATGGCCCCCCAGAGTTACCGGGATTGATGGCCGCGTCGGTTTGAATAAAGCGAACCCGTTTATCACTAATCCCCACCTGGGCGCTCGATCGCCCGGTGGCACTAATAATCCCCACCGTCACGGTATTATCTAATCCCAGGGGGTTGCCAATGGCGATCGCCCATTGTCCGGCCACTAAGCCTTCCGAGGAGCCGAGCGTCGCCGTTGGTAGGCCGGTGGCAGCGATGGTCACAACGGCGACATCCGTTAAGATATCGCGGCCGATGACCCGTCCCTCGAATTTTCGTCCATCTCGTAACGTCACCTCCACCACATCGGTGCCTTCAACGACATGAGCATTGGTGAGAATTTGCCCGTCGGAGGACAAAATAAAGCCCGAACCGGTCCCGCGTTCAGTCCGTTCTGACGGTTGTTGGGGTAAAAAGCGGCGAAACAGATGCTCTGGAACTGAGTCCCGAAGCGGTGAGGGAACGCGACGGGTGGCGTCGATGCGCACCACGGCCGGCCCCACTTGCTCAGCAGCTCGGGCGATAAAGTTAGGATTGCCGTTTAGGTGATCGCTTTCCTCAGGATACGGCTCAGGAGACCGCTCAGGAGACGGTTCTACTTGCCATCGACTCGGCTGTAAGACGACCGGATTTAACGTTAAGTCTGAGGCTCGAGTGGATGAGTCCGGGGTCGTTCTGCTCGTTTGACGGCTCACTATGCCACCAATTCCTCCGCCAAGCAGTAAAAGGACGACATACAGGGCCAGTTGTCTCCCGGAAAGCTTCATCATGGCACTAAGGTGTTGACATTTGAAAATAGACAAACAATAACAAGAAAACTCTCTCTGGGCAATGGTTTATTTTGTCGTAGTCGTCCTACTTGTTCTGGCGGATTTAGGGTATAACTATCCTGACCTCCATTGTGGCATTTTCAGTTCGCCTTTGGCAAAGATTGCCCCAGGGGATAGGGGAAAATCTGGACTCAAATCCTTGGGCTGGCTCGCTGAAGGGCTTAAAATCAAGGAAACTACTCCTGTCGAAGTTTGTGAATTTTGTGAAGTCTGTTCTTACTCCAGTTTACGCGGCGATCGCAGCCCCTTGGGTCTCTATTTGGGGCCGACTGCGGCGATCGCCTCTGTTGCTCGTCGTTGCCCTAACCACTGTACTGCTGTCGGGATGTGTCCGTTACGATGTGGGGATTCACTTCGACAGCCAAACCCATGGCGAGATTGTCCAGGATATTACCCTATCGCAACGATTCGTCAATCTCAGTAGCAGCACCGTTGATCGCTGGACGCAAAGCCTGCAACAGCGGGCGCGATCGCTGCAAGGCTATACCCGACAAGTTGGCGATCGCCGCTGGCGTGTGGTCATTCCCTTCAACAACGGAGATGACCTGGTTGAGAAGTTCGAGAGTTTCTTTAACCCCGTTGAACAGAATGGCCTGACTCCGGAACAAGCGGGAGAGATTCCTGAACTCGAAACCCATCTGAACCTAAATCAGAAAAACCTGATCTTCGCCATCGCCAACCATCTCAGTTTAGATGTAGATTTGCGGGCCTTGGGCGTCTTATCGAGTGAGGGGAATGTCCTGATTAGTCCCACAGGACTCGTTGATGTCAGTTTCCGCCTCATCACCCCCTGGGGAGCCAGCTTTAGCTCGTTTGTTGGCAAGACTGCACCGACGTTAGAAGATAACACTCTGATTTGGCCCCTAGAACCGGGGGAAACTCAGCACCTAGAGGCAGATTTCTGGGTTCCTAGCCCCATTGGTATCGGGGCTGTGCTGATTATTTTTGGGGTGGCGATCGCCTCCTATATCAAAGAAACACTGCTCCCGGCCTTAGGCATTGGCCGCCGCCCCCGACCAGCCAAACCGGCCGCCAATTTAGCAGATACGCCCGCAGATACGCCCTCAGAAACCCCAACTCCCTAGATCAAACAAGATCTTTCAACGAGACGGCCGCTTGATTCAGGCGTTGAGTTCCTTCTTTAACCTGAGTAATCCCCGTGGCGGTCTCTTGAGCCGCCACATTGAGAACCGTCATGGCTTCAATCACCTGTTCGACGGCATTCACCTGCTGTTTGAGGGTTAGGGTAATCTGTTGATTGCTCATGACCACCTGATTGATGCCTTCTCGGACTCCAGCAAAGGCGTGGGAGGTGTTCTGACTGACATTAACGCCGGTTTCGACGCTTTTAGTCCCTTCATCGGTGACCATGACCGTGGTATTGATGGCATTTTGGATATCTTCGACAAGGGTGTTAATCTTCTCGGCGGATTTTTTGCTCTGATCGGCCAGTTTGCGGATTTCACTGGCGACCACTGAGAACCCTTTACCATGTTCCCCCGCCCGCACCGCTTCTACAGCGGCATTGAGGGCTAACATATTGGTTTGATTGGCTAAATCACTGACCAGGTTGGAAATGTTGCCGATTTGATTCGTCTGCTCGCTCAGACGTAAAATCTGTTGGGCGATCGCCGAGACCCGATCTTTGAGAGAATACATGGTTTCGAGGGTTTCCTCGACCGCGCGAGTGCCATTATCAGCCTGACTCAACACCTCATTGGCACTTCCCGTCGCCGACTCAGCCTGGTTCATCACCTGACGAGCCGAGGCCCCGAGTTCATCCATCGTTGTGGTGGTTTCGTTCACGGAGGCCGCTTGCTGACTGGCGGTACGTTCTTGCTGTTCCATCGTGGCCGCAATTTCCATCGATGAACTGGCCACGGAACTGGCGGCTTCATTCATTTGTCGGGTAATGCGGCTAATCACCCACCAGCCCACGAAGGCAGACACCACTAGGGTCAATAGGGTTAAACTAATGGTCGAGTTAAGCAGGGCATTCAGAGACTCTTGCTGGGTTTCCTGACTCCCGAGGACTCTGGACTTCTCATATTCACTAAAGCTGGTGAACAGATCTTGAATGTCTTCAGCTTGAGCTCGGCCCTGTAGTTGCTTCCAACTCTCAATGGCTCCGGTACGATCGCCCCCTTGAACTTGAAGGAAAATACTCCGGTGAGTTTCGATGAGTTGTTCGACCTTATCTACAATCTCTTGTAACTGCTCTTGTTCCTCCGCGTCTCTCAATCGTTCCATCAGTAAAGGGATGTCCGTGTAGAAGTTTTGCCGAGCCTCGTTATAGCTATTGAGAGAGATGGCACTCGGTTCGAGTAAATAGCCTCGCAACGTCCGCGAGAGAACCTGAGTGTTTAACTCCAGGCGATCAACGACGGTATCATTACCGAGAAATTCTTCAACTTGATCGGCTTCTTGCTGTAATGTCCGGACACTGTTCCAGACGATGACAAACGAGAATAACGAGAGTACAATAGGGACGGCGTACCCCCCGATGATCCATGTCCGGATTCTTTGCTGTTTGAATGAAATCATCCTAATTCACCTTACGTCCTGGTAGAGAGGGTACAGTAAATTGTGACACAATACGGAATTTATCTCATTAACTGATATAGAGTTCCGATTCTAGCAATTTTGACTCCCTGACTCCAGATTCAACACTGTTATCGTACCTCTTTTTTCTAGGAATTCCCCATAAGTTAACTAAATTTAAAACGACAATCAAGCCTTCATTAAATCTATCTAAATAGGGCAATTTTAAACAAGTTTATGGCTGTAGAAATTCACAGATAGAGAACTCATATCTGGTGATGTCCGACTAGCCAATAGGTTTTCATTGTCCCTTTCCCTTTAATGGGAATCAAACCACGCTCCTCAAACTCAAACTCCAAATGATTTTGTAGGCGTAAATAGGTTGTTTCAGACACTTGAATCCGACCCGGAAGTCCTGTAGATTCCATACGACTCGCCACATTTACGGTATCTCCCCAGAGGTCATAAATAAACTTCTTAATGCCAATGACCCCAGCCACAACGGGTCCCGTATTCACGCCAATACGAATTTCTAACGGAGAGTTCCCTGCGGGCTGAAAATCCGCCATCGCTTGTAACATATCTAATGCCATATTTGCAACGGCTTCCGGGCTATCAGAACGAGGAATTGGCAGTCCTCCAGCCACCATATAGGCATCACCAATAGTTTTGATTTTTTCTAACCCATGTTTATCCGCTAAACGGTCAAAAACCGAAAAAATTTGATTGAGAATATCAACAACTTCAATCGGAGATATTTGCGATGAAAGAGCCGTAAAGCCGACAAGGTCGGCAAACATGACTGTGGTATCATCAAAACGGTCGGCGATCGCACTTTCGAGTTGTTTGAGGCGATCGACAATAGCTTGGGGTAAAATGTTCAGGAGTAAATGTTCTGATTTTTGTTTCTCCGCCCTCAGGGCTTCTTCAGCGAGTTTACGTTTTGTAATATCTTCTAAAACCCCCAAAACGCCAATAACGTTCCCATGATCATCATGAATAGGGAGCTTATTAATATCAAGCCAAACCGGGCGTCCCTCGGCATCAAGTTTCTGTTTTTTAGCCGTAATATGCAGTTCCGGTGTATTGGTTTCAATAATACGCCGATCTTGTTCCCTGAATTTTTCAGCGATTTCCGTATCACCAAACATATCGTAGTCTGTTTTTCCGACCACCTCATCGGGGGACTCTAAGTAAGCGGCATTTGCCCAATTCTGATTACAACCTAAAAACACCAAATTCGGATCTTTCCAAAAGACTTGTTGTGGGATATTATCTAGGATTAAGCGCAGATATTGTTCCTGCTGACGTAAGGAGTCTTCGGCTTGGATGCGATCGCGGATTTCTGCCTGAAGCCGAGCATTCTGGGCTTCAAGTTGTTCCTGTAACCGTTTCAACTTGAGTTGATTCTCAATCCGGGCAATCACCTCAGCCAACTGGAAGGGTTTTGTAATATAATCCACACCCCCCGAAGCGAACGCTTTAACCTTATCAAGAGCATTATCCAAAGCACTGACAAAAATGACCGGAATCCCGGCAGTTGTCGGTTCAGCCTTGAGGCGACGACAGACCTCAAACCCGTCCACCTCCGGCATACAGATATCCAACAAAATTAAATCCGGTTCAAGTTGTTGGGCAAAATCAATAACCTTTGTCCCTTCAGTCACATTCTGAATTTGATACCCTTTACGCAGCAGCAGTCGCGACAGCAAATCCAGATTTTCCACACGGTCATCGACAAGAAGCAGGGTTGCTATCCACGACGTTTCACATGAGTCAGATCGATCAATCATAGATGACAAGGCAAGAGGCAAGGTAGACTAGCAAGTGGTACGCCCTCGTCAGGAAACAAGGAACAGCCACAACGCAGACAACAGGGGAAGTGGCGCACCCTAGAGAAGACCGATGAGGTGGGCGAGGTTCTTTCTAGGGTAACGGCTGGCTGCAAGAGGGAATCGTGCCAAAACTGCCAAAACACTGTTAGAGAATCCCTTTCTATGGCAATCTAAAACTAGACATACCCATCAAAAGACTTCTGGCTACCGTAACCAGCTGCATCGGACTCATGCAAACATTGCCTACTCAATCCCCCAACGACGCTAGCAACGGCTCATCCCCGGACCTGGCCGCTGCCTTTGAGACCACCATTCATCGCCGTAAAACTCGTCCTGTCCCCGTCGGTCGCGTCACCATTGGCGGTGGACATCCCGTGGTCGTTCAGTCGATGATTAACGAGGACACCATGGACGTAGATGGGTCTGTGGCAGGGATTCGGCGGCTTCATGAAATTGGCTGTGAAATTGTTCGGGTCACGGTTCCAAGTATGGCTCATGCCAAAACCCTAGCCCAGATTAAACAGAAACTGCGGGAGACCTATCAGGAGGTTCCCCTGGTGGCTGACGTACACCACAACGGCCTGAAAATTGCCCTGGAAGTGGCCAAACACGTGGATAAAGTCCGCATTAACCCTGGATTGTACGTGTTTGAGAAGCCCAAAAGCGATCGCAGCGAATACACCGACGAAGAATTTCAGGAAATTGGCGAGAAAATTCGCCAAACCCTCGAACCTTTGGTCATTTCCCTGCGAGACCAAAACAAGGCCATGCGGATTGGGGTCAATCATGGCTCCCTGGCTGAACGAATGCTATTTACCTATGGGGATACTCCCGAGGGGATGGTGGAATCGGCCCTAGAGTTTATTAGAATTTGCGAGTCGCTGAACTTCTATAATCTGGTGATTTCCCTCAAAGCCTCTCGGGTTCCTGTGATGTTAGCCGCCTATCGTCTCATGGTTCACCGCATGGATGAGTTGGGGATGGACTATCCCTTGCATTTGGGGGTCACAGAAGCCGGAGATGGTGAGTATGGCCGCATTAAGTCCACCGCCGGGATTGGAACCCTGTTGGCCGACGGAATTGGCGATACGCTGCGGGTGTCCCTGACCGAAGCCCCCGAGAAGGAAATCCCCGTTTGCTATAGCATTTTGCAAGCCTTGGGATTACGCAAAACGATGGTGGAGTATGTGGCCTGTCCCTCCTGCGGCCGGACTCTGTTTAATCTCGAAGATGTACTACATGAAGTGCGTCAGGCCACTCAGCATCTGACGGGGTTAGATATTGCGGTCATGGGGTGTATTGTCAATGGCCCCGGTGAGATGGCTGATGCTGATTATGGCTATGTGGGGAAACAGCCGGGCTTTATTTCCCTCTATCGGGGTCGTGAGGAAATTAAAAAAGTCCCCGAAGCCCAGGGTGTGGCGGAATTGATTAACTTGATTAAAGCCGATGGCCGCTGGGTTGACCCCTAAGGGTCACAGGTTATGCCAAATCTAGGCTCCCATATTTGGGGTTGATGGTCAGGGAGAACCCGGTGTTGGTTGGATGTGGGAATCTCGATCTGAAGATCTCTTGTCCGCCGGGTTCTCCGTTTGAGGGTTCTCCGTTTGAGGGATGATTGAGATTAGCCTGGAGGGAGGGGGACGGTTTTTGAGCAGGAGCGGGCTGGCGATCGCCACAATTTGATTGTGTTACAGTAGGCCCAACAGCATCCCGACATATCTTTTACATTTTTTCACACTCTTGAAGTTAAGGCAGATCGACATGGCAACTCGTGGGTTGGTCGTTGGCGCAACCGTCGTCATGCTCAGCACAGTGACGATTATTGGTGCCGGCATTCATTTGAAAGGACAGGCATTTTTCCAGGATAGTCCTAAAGAACTCGTAGATGAAGTTTGGCAAATTATTGATAAGAACTACGTCGATGCGACCTTTAATCAGGTCGATTGGCGGGCGGTTCGCACGGAATATCTCGATCGCTCCTATGAGTCGGAAGAGATGGCCTATGATGCGATTCGAGAAATGCTCGAACAACTCGAAGACCCCTATACGCGCTTCATGGACCCCGATGAGTTCCGTAGTATGCAGATTGATACCTCGGGGGAATTAACCGGGGTCGGGATTCAACTGTCTCAGGAGGAAGAGACGGGACGATTAATTGTGATTTCTCCGATTGAAGAAACTCCGGCTTTTGAAGCTGGGATTCAGTCTCAGGATATCATCACGAAGATTGATGGCCAAAGTACGGAGGGGATGGATATTAATGAGGCGGTTAACCTAATTCGGGGTCGCATTGGTACTGATGTGGTGCTAACCATTCGTCGGGGAGAACGAGAAATCGACTTTCCCATTACTCGCGATCGCATTGAAATTCACCCAGTTCGTCATAGTTTGAAGGACGATTTACCCGGAGGAGTCGGCTATATTCGTCTGACTCAGTTTAGCCAATTGGCCGCCGATGAAATGCGCACGGCCATTCAAGAGTTGGAAAACCAGGGTGTTGAAGGATTTATCTTAGATTTGCGCTCAAACCCCGGTGGGCTATTACAGGCAAGTATCGAAATTGCCCGTATGTGGTACAACGAAGGGGATATTGTCTCGACGGTGAACCGCCAAGGGGTGGCCGAAGTGCAGCGGGCCAACGGTCGCGCCTTGACGGATAAACCCCTAGTCGTGCTAATTGACGGTGGTTCAGCCAGTGCAAGTGAGATTCTCTCGGGGGCCTTGCGAGATAATGACCGTGCAACTCTTGTGGGAACGACGACCTTTGGTAAGGGGTTGGTTCAATCGGTGCGTCCGGTTGGTAATGGGTCTGGGTTAGCGGTCACGATTGCCCGGTATCTGACTCCTGACGGCCTTGATATTGATAAAGAGGGGATTCCTCCAGATATCGAACAGGAGATTTCTGAGGAGGTGCGTGAGGAAATGCGCATGGACCGCACCCTGATTGGTAGCCAACAAGACCCTCAATATGTCCGGGCCTTGGAGGTCTTGCAACAGCAGATTTCGGCGGCGAATGAGGAGGAAACGACTCAGGATGAGACAACCAGTCTTGTGCCAACATCAGCCCAGTAGGGTTCGAGACGGGTTTTCAGAGTCTCTAATAGATTCGTTGAATCCGATGATCGCTGTCTAGGGTCACAACTAGGGCCGATTTGGCTGTGGGGGCTAACAGTGGGGTGATAAAGAGGTCTGGATGTAAGGCTTTCCAGAAGTATTCAACGAACTCTCGCACCTCTTCATCGGAAAGTCCGGCTTTCCCCTGGGCGATCGCCTCATGTTCAGCCTGAAGTCGCCAGCGTTGACTGAGGCGATAATCGACGGGAGACAAGACCATCAGGCGATCGCAACAGTCCCACAGGGGCAAATACGCCTCTAAGCGGCGGTTACAATCGCGGGCAAAGGTTTTGTCGGCCTCGCTGGCGATGGGCGGGGGTGGGTGGTCAAAGCCACTCGGATCAACAGGTTCAACCCCCACAAACCAGCCTTCAAAGAGGATAATATCGGCAGCTTCGACGAGTTCTGGGTCTGTGCGATCGCCATCTCCGGCAAAGGCCGACTTATCAAAGCGAGGGACACTCACCCTCGCCGCTCCCTGACGCAGCTGCTGCAACACCTCCAGTCCGAGATCCACATCATGGGTTCCTGGGGGACCGCGACGAATTAGCCGGGGATCTTCGGCTTTGAGTCGTTGTCGTTCAGCGTGAGATTTGTAGAGGTCATCGAGAGACAGTCCGACGGTACGATAGCCCAGATGCTCTAAAATCAGGGTCAAGCTGGTTGCTAAAGTGGTTTTCCCGGTTCCCTGCCCCCCTAAAATCCCCTGCACGATGGGTCGAGGCGACTGTTGCCTCAAAGATGCCAATTGCAGGGCTAGAGGCAGCCAGAATCGCCAGAGAGTGGGCAGTATGGAACCGTTTTGAGCTTGTAGGGGGAGACGAGAGCCGAGGCGATCGAGAACATCTCTCAACAGCAGTAGCCGTTGTTGAATCGGCTCAAGTCCCTGCTCTCGTGTCAGTCCCAAAGCCTTGGCCCGTTCAGGCTCTTGCCATTCCCAGTCCATCAGGCTGGAGTTGAGGCTCGACTCTACCGTTTTTCTTTGCTGAAGCTGGCTTACAGCGCGATCGAGTTGGCGGGTGAGATCACTCATCAATAATCTGGGCTTTGGCCTAAGACCCCAATTTAAAGGCTTCTACGAACAGACTATACACCAAACCCACTTTAGTGGCGCTGAGGCTGTCAGAGAACAATGAAGATTGCCGTAAGCGACCATACACCAGCCAATTGATCGCCTCGGTCAACAGTAACACGAGCAAGGCCACGGTCATGTCTAGGAAGGCCTTTTGTCCGGCAATGGTCGAAATGGCGTTACCGAGAAAGTAGCCAAACAGAAAGCCAATAATCGTTAAGGAGGTACGCCGCCAAGGGTTACGCGCCCAAGTCGTAAACCGGGCCATCAGCACGTCAAACAGTCGATTCAGACGGGTATTTTGCACAAGATACTCCTCTCAACGCCAAGGTTAAATGACTTAAACCAAATCAAAGATTTGGGCAATAAACCAAGCATAGAAGATCACAAACAGATACCCTTCCCAGCGGGTAATTTGTTTGTCTTGGACGACAAAAAACATCAAAATCGTGCCACAGAGCATTTCCAGTAACCCTTCAATTAAAGTGGTTTTGGGGATAATCAATGTGCCAAAAAAGCGAGGAACCGCCATCACGACCAGGGCGTTAAAGATATTGGAGCCTAGGACATTTCCCACCGCAACATCATAGCTGCCCCGTTTGACGCAAACCAGGCTCACACTCAGTTCAGGAAGGGAGGTTCCCAAGGCTAAAACACTGACGGCGATAATTTCTTTGCCAATGTTGAGCAATTCTGACAACGCAACGACCGATTCAACGGTGTATTTAGCCCCGAAGTAGATGAAAACAACACTAATAATTAATAGCAGCAAGGCTTTGAAGGGGAAGGCCTGCTTTTCAGAGGAGGAATCGGCTGAGTTATCATCCTCGCTCGACGGATTGGATGCTGTTGATAGGGGAACTCCTTGGGGTTCGCCGGAAGGCTCTGAGACTTCCCCCTCAACCGCCGCCGCACCGACGGAGGCTTCAACTTGGGTTTCAAGGGGGTTGGTTACGGCTAAGGTCCCACCACCAATATCACCCTCTGAGGTGGTGGTAGTATACACCAAATAGACACCATAGGCCAGCAGGCATAAAATGGCTTCCCCGATGGAATACTTGCCGGTAAAAAGCATCAAAGCCAAGAGAAACGAAGATCCAACGAAGAGAGGTAAATCAACGCTGGTTAAATCATATTTAAGATCCATTTTGCCGGCGAAAATGGCCGCGACTCCAGTAATCAGAAAAATATTGGCGACATTAGACCCGATCACGTTACCGAAGACGATTTCCGATGATCCCTCCTGCACAGCGGTGATGGAAGACATCAATTCTGGGAGGGATGTTCCGACTGAAACAATGGCAACCCCCACGATAAATGGGGAAAGTCGTAGAAAAAATCCTAACGTTTCCGATGAGTCGATAAACCAGTCTGATGCCTTAATTAGCACAAACAAACTCACCGCAAATATACCTAACCAAGTGAGTAATTCTAACATTTTAAAATTTAAAGGATCTCCAACCTTTAATATAACGCTAAAATACACCAAAATAGCGACGAGCGCTAAATTTGGCCGGACGCTCGCCATGAAGATTTATGAAGAAGCGGGTTCCTAAAGGGGTCCTAAAGAGAGTGAAACGTGCCAGGTTTGAGGGCCGCTTCAGGACGATGACTCGGCATCTGATTCCTGGGTTGAGGCCTGATTCCGTGGCTTGTTGGACACACTAAAGGCGCGAAAATGTTGGGCTTGCTGTTCGATGCGGGCCGCGAGGCGATCGCAGACGAGATGACACAACTCAAAGGTGAGTTCATCCTCAACGCAATAGTAAGCGGAGGTTCCTTCAGTGCGTCGGCTGAGGATACCGGCTTGTAGCATCACCTTCAGATGCTTAGAGACATTGGCTTGACTGGTTTTGGTGGCTTCAACCAGTTCCTGCACACATCGCTCATCATCGCGAAGCAGGTTGAGAATTTTCAGACGCATCGGTTCACTGAGAATACTGAAATACTCAGCGACGTGTTTGGTAACTTCCTGGGGGATAGGCTGCTGCACAGGTTTAATCGGAGTGAACACCAACGGGGGAAACAGAGTTAGACTCCTTATAGGGGAATCTCAAGAGACGAGAGTTAAGGCAAAAGGCAAGACTTATGCTGGTAAGACGCGCATTAAGGGCTGATTATACTCAACGGGTTCACCGTTTTCGACCAGAATCTCGATTACCTCGCCCGTCACCTCAGACTCGACTTCATTCATCAGCTTCATAGCTTCAATGATACAAACTGTTTGCTGACTTGAGATGCGATCGCCCACATCAACAAAAGCTGGCTCATCGGGGGCCGGCGCGCGGTAAAAGGTTCCCACCATCGGCGAGACAATTTCGACCCATTTGGCCGCCGCCGAGGGAGGAGGCGTCGGAGACGAGGGGGTCGCCGGGGTATCCGCTGTCGGGGAGTCCACCGCTGGAACCGGTTGCGGGAGCGTCATCATTGGCGCGGCGGCTGGCACCACCCCAGATTCTTTGCGAATCGTCAGTTCTAAATCGTCATTCTTGAGTGTGAACTCAGAAATATCGGTTCCCTCTAAAGCCGCGATCAGTTCGCGGAGTTGGTTAAAATCCAATTGCACTGTTTTTTTATCCGTTCGTTTGAAAAGTTGTATCTGCACGAAATTGAGGCAAGGTTGCCCAAGGGTGCAACCTTTCCCCTTCGAGCAAAACTACTCCCGCCCCAAATAGTTATCGTTGCGGGTGTCAATTTTAATCCGTTCACCAATGGAGATAAACAGAGGTACCATCACCTGAGCGCCCGTTGATACAGTCGCAGGTTTTGTTCCTCCTGTCGCCGTATCCCCTTTGACACCTGGATCGGTTTCGGTCACTTCTAAGACAACTGAGTTGGGAAGTTCCACCTCAATCACCTTGTCATTCCAATAGATCACGTTAACATCCATTCCCTCGGACAGATATTTAGCGCCATCGCCAATCTGTTCGGGGTTTAGGCGGACTTCTTCATAGGTTTCCATGTCCATCAAGACAAAGGCCTCGCCTTCTCGGTAGGTATGTTGCATCCCCCGTTTGTCGAGAATGGCTTGGGGAACAGTCTCGGCAGCGCGGAAGGTGCGTTCAACAACACTCCCAGTTTGCGCATTTTTGAGTTTGGTGCGGACAAAGGCAGATCCTTTACCCGGCTTTACGTGCAGAAATTCCACCACACGCCAGACTTCACCGTCAAGTTCGATGGTGGAGCCTGTTCTAAAATCGTTTGAGGAGAGCATGAATCTCAATCCGTGCAGAACAATCGGCAACCTATTTTACATCTGTCGGGTTCGTTTACCCTAGATAGGGAATAGTGAATAGTGAATAGTGCATAGTGAATAGTGAACACTTCGACAGGCTCAGTGCGGTGCAGTGAACACTTCGACAGGCTCAGTGCGGTGCAGTGAATAGGGAATCGGTGATGGGGGGGGAGGTGTTCATTTTTCTCTCTTTAAAGACAGAATAGATAGGACGGGTAAAATTACAAAACTTATTTTCTGAAAGGATTCTACTGTTCTCTATTGCCTACATTGGATTGTCTGTGACTTTAAAAGTCGTCGAGGACTTCGATCTCGTCGGGAATCTCGACCTCCATCTGTTCCTGAAGGGATTTCCAGCCGGGTTGCCATTGATTGCGGTTTTTCAGCACTTTGGCGTTGAGCCAAAAACGGACCTGGGAATCACAGGATGCCATGAGTTCGGCGAAAACAAAGCCGGCTTCGTTTTTGCGGCTGACGACCTGGAAATGTCGCCAGCCCCAGGTGGTCTGCATGGCTGTCCATTTTGACCCTAGCAGGTGGGGGAATTTCTCCTTTCTCTTAGCCATCGCTGTAGCCCCTTCTCGACTTGCGTGCTAGAAACTTAGCAGCTAGGACACCGCCGATAAAGCCAAAGAGATGGCCCTCCCAGGAAATTCTGGGATCTCCGGGGAAAATCCCCCAGATGAGGCTGCCATAAAAGAACATCACCAGTAGGGAGAGGGCAATGGAGGGCAGGCTGCGTTCAAAGAGTCCATAGAGTAGCAGAAACCCTAAATAGCCGAAGATAACGCCACTGGCCCCGATGTGAATCCCTGTTGAGCCGAAAAACCAGATTCCTAAGCCACTGACGAGGGTGGCGATGAGGGTGACCCAGAGAAAATGACGCGTGCCGCGAATGAGTACAAGCCAGCCCAAGACGAGGAAGGAGATCGTATTTGAGACAATATGGGCAAAACTGCCGTGGAGAAAGGGCATCAAGACAATTCCCCGCAGGCTGTTGGGGTTGCGGGGAGAGACTCCGAAACTGTTGAGGGAACCGGCAAAGAGAAATTGATTGATGAGATGAACGCCCCACATGACGGCGAGGAAACTGCCGAGAATGAGAAGGTGGCGTTTCAGGTCTCGGGCCAGTTTCTTGCTGCTACTCTCTTGACTCATCCTAATAACGGGGTGATGGTTTTGGGAATTACGATCGCTCACTCCAGGATAACAGGTTCATCGGTGGGCGATCGCCGACCACGGGCTTGAGCAAAAAACGGTACAATACGAACAATCGTGAACTTAGTCATGAACTTAGTTCACTCAACATCTGCAAGAACATCTGCAAGGCATCATTAAGACCTAATTATGGAAACCCTGGCACTCACGAAAGAGAACGTCGAAAAAGTGTTAGACGAACTGCGTCCCTACCTGATGGCGGATGGCGGTAACGTCGAGCTGATGGAGATTGAAGGTCCCATTGTTCAACTGCGCCTCCAAGGTGCTTGTGGCTCTTGCCCTAGTTCAGCCATGACCCTGAAAATGGGCATTGAACGTCGCCTACGGGAATATATCCCCGAAATCGCCGAAGTCGAACAAGTCATGTAACTTGGCGGGTTTGATCTCGACCTCCAGTAGCCGAAGACGAGTTCTTCGGCTTTTTTGTGGTTAAGCCGCTGTTTCCTATGTGACATCGTCTATGGCGATCGCCCTGATACAATCACCCTGAAGGTTCCCGTCACTGCCACTCAGGAAATCAGCAAAAGTATGTCACATCCCCTTTATGTCGCCTTTGTCTGGCACCAGCACCAGCCGCTCTACAAAAGCCGGGCGGCAAGTACCCCCGATTGTGAACAGTATCGCCTGCCCTGGGTGCGTTTGCATGGGACGAAGGATTATCTGGATTTGGTGCTACTCCTCGAACAGTTCCCGAAACTGCACCAAACCGTTAACCTGGTTCCATCTCTGATTTTGCAGATTGAGGATTATATTTCCGGTAAAGCCCTCGATCCCTATTTAAAACGCTTACTCACGCCCCTAGAGCAACTCAGTCGTGAGGATCAGCAGTTTATCCTAGAACGCTTCTTTGATGCTAATCACCATACCTTAGTTGACCCTCATCCGCGCTATCGAGAACTCTATGGCCAACGACAAGAACGAGGAATAGCCTGGTGTTTGGAGAATTGGCAAGATCGCGATTATGGAGATTTGCTGGCCTGGCATAACCTAGCTTGGATTGACCCGCTGTTTTGGGATGATGCTGAGATTGCGGCTTGGCTCAAACAAGGGCAGGACTTTAGTTTAGGCGATCGCCAACGCATCTTCTCTAAACAAAAGCAGATCCTCAGCCGCATTATTCCCCAACATCGCCAAATGCAACAATCGGGACAGTTGGAGGTGATGACAACGCCCTACACTCATCCCATTTTGCCCCTGTTGGCTGACACCAATGCTGGCCGAGTCGCGGTTCCCGAGATGGAACTTCCTCAACACCGCTTTCAATGGCCCGACGATATCCCCCGCCATCTCCATAAAGCCTGGAAATTCTACTGCGATCGCTTCGGCCAAGAACCGCGCGGCCTCTGGCCCTCAGAACAGTCCGTCAGCCCCGCCATTTTGCCCCATATCGCCCGCCAAGGCTTTAACTGGATTTGTTCGGATGAGGCGGTGTTGGGTTGGACGAAACAGCATTTCTTTCACCGGGATGGAACGGGCAATGTCTTTGAACCCGAACTCCTTTATCGTCCCTATCGCCTCAAAACCGAGGCCGGAGATGTGGCGATTGTCTTCCGAGATCATCGCCTCTCAGACCTGATTGGCTTTACCTATGGTTCGATGAATCCTCGGGCCGCCGCCAGCGATCTCGTGGGCCATCTCGAAGCCATTTCGCGATCGCTCACCCGCCACCAAGACAACACCACTTTAGAGAAACCCTGGCTCGTCACCATCGCCCTCGACGGCGAGAACTGCTGGGAATACTATCAACAAGATGGTAAACCCTTCTTAGAAGCCCTCTACGGCACGCTTAGCAAACAGACTGGCATTAAACTGGTCACGGTTTCGGAGTTTCTCGATCGCTTCCCCCCCACGGAAACCCTCCCCAGTGACGCACTCCACAGCGGGTCCTGGGTCGATGGGAGTTTCACCACCTGGATTGGTGATCCCGTCAAAAACAACGCCTGGGATCTTCTNAGNCAGGCCCGTCAAACCCTGGCCAATCACCCCGAGGCGACCGAAGAGACGAATCCTGAAGCCTGGGAAGCCCTCTATGCAGCCGAAGGGTCTGATTGGTTCTGGTGGTTTGGTGAGGGACATTCCTCGGATCAAGATGCCATGTTCGATCGCCTCTTCCGAGAACATCTCGGGGCCTTATACAGTGCTTTAGATGAACCCATCCCCGATAACGTCAAGCAGCCGTTAGAAGTCCATGAACGCAAAGGGGATACGCGCCCCCAAAGCTTTATCCATCCTGTCATTGACGGTGTTGGGGATGAACAGGATTGGGATCACGCGGGACGGATTGATGTGGGCGGTTCCCGAGGAACTATGCACCGCAGTAGTCCGATTCAACGACTCTGGTACGGCTTAGATCACTTAAATTTCTATCTACGCCTAGATTTCAAAACCGGTATTGAACTGGGTCAAGATTGTCCGCCGGAACTACATTTGTTCTGGTACTATCCCCAGCAAACCATGCACACCAGCCCAGTGGCGTTGCGGGAACTCCCCAGTCAACCGCCGCTGAACTACCGCTTTGCGACTCATCTGACGGTGAATCTCCTCAGTGAGACGTTCCGAATGCAGCAGGCGGCGGAACACGATCGCTGGGCGGCCCGCAATAGTCGCGTTAAGGTGGCCATCAATGAGTGTCTGGAGTTGGCAGTGCCTTGGGCGGATTTACCGACGGAACCGGATTGGAATTTACATTTAGTCCCGGTTCTCGCTGAACAGGGAACGTTCCGAGAGTTGGTTGTTGAAGATGGGTTGATTCCGATGACGATGCCGTAGGGAATAGGGAATAGTGAATAGGGAATAGGGAACACCGGAATAGGGGCGTATCTTTAGGGTCGCCCTTTTTTGGCCAGGAGTTGTTGGAGGATGGGTAGGACTTTGCGGCTGCGGTGGGGGTCTAGGGCGGGGCTGGTGGGCGGCTGGGGCGGTTCTCCTTCGATATCGAGTCCGGGGACATTGGAGGTTACTTTCATGCCGATTTGGCGGCGTTCTGCGGGGCTGAAGCGGGCAAAACTGCGGTGTAGGAGGGGTAGAACGGCGAGGAAGCGGTCTTCGGGGAGCGATCGCACCCAGTGGTCAATTAGCCCGAGGAGGCGATCGTCGTGAACCAGTAGCAGTCCACTGCCTTGTAGGAAGCCTTCGAGCCAATGGCCGGTGTCATCAAGGTTGTCTGGTTGGCTGAGGACCCAACCGAGATGTTGGCTGACGCGATCGCGGCTGAGATATTGGGCATCTAATAACAGACGACAACTTAAACCGGCTAANAGACTGGCACTGTCGGGGGCGTTGAGGAGGGTTTCTAGGCTGTTAAGCCAACGGGATGGGTGGGGACAGTCGGGGAGTTGGGCGATCGCCCCGTGGGCGGTCAGAATGGCCTCGGCACGCTGACGGGCGGCGGCGGGGTTGAGATGACGGCAGGCGGCACGAAGGTTGAGACAACAGCGTAGGATGAGGCGATCGCAGATGGGTTGGATGACTCGGGCGTCGGTTTGTTGCAGGTTGCGATAGCGTAAAATCCCCACTAGGGGCGGTAAGGCGGCGGCTAATTGGCTGAGATCTTGGGTTTGGCTGGCGACGGTTTCTAGGCGATCGCGAATGCCGCTGATGGCTTGGGGGAGATTGGCCCGGAAGAGGCGATCGACGAGGGCGGCTAGGGGCGGCAGATGCTCGATCGCCTCGGCTTCGGACTGGCTGTAGGCGTTGGCGGCGGTTTCGAGGCTACTGCCCCAGATACAGCGTTGAATTAACTGGACATCGAGGCTAGGTTGCCATTGCAGATGCCAGAGTTCCCGGAAGGTCCCTAGGCCGGGATGTCCTTGCAGGCTGGCCCAGGAAATGCCCAATAATCCTAGTCGGTGAAACAGTTGCGATCGCTGGTTATCGCGGGGACGACGTAGATCTAAGTCCAGGATGGTGAGATCGCTGCTAATGGTCAGATGCAACTGTTGGGCCTGTTGCCGTAAATCCTGTTGTAGCGGGGTGGTTGGGGTGTTGTGGGGGACTTGGCCGAGGCGATCGCTAATTTCGAGGCGATCGCGCAATTGAGAGGTCACAGCGGCTGAATCGGGAATCATCACGGCTTGGGCCGCGTCTTGCAAGTCTTCGAGTCCTGGCCTTGGGCGATCGCCTAGGGCGGCTAAGGTGTTAGCGAGACGCACTGCATCAATGACTTCGGCAGTGGAGGCTAGATGTCCTAACTCCCGTAAATGGCCCGCCACCTGTGTCAGCCAGCCTAAGGCTCGCTGGTGCGGCGGCTGATGACGAGTTTCCCAGAGGTAATGATACCAACCGGGAGCGGTGATTCCGGCGTTATACCCACTGCCCGCCGCCAGTTGTCGATAACTCCAGGGAATCCAGGTGGACTGAACTTCGGGCAAGGGCTGGGGGAATTGGTCTGATAACGACTCTAGTTGAGTCTCTATCTCAATGTCTGAGGGCATCTCGGCTAAGGCAGGGCTATGCCAGGCACCACAAATTACGGCTAGGCGATCGTGGGGAGAGTCTTGTTGAACTTGTCTCAGGCGGCGTTGCATGGCTGCTTCTCGTAGGCGATCGCCCTCGGAGATGGTCGCCATTTCCCGCAGAGCGGTCATCGCCTCTAGAATGGCGGGAAACTGCTCCTCGGACGGCTGCCGTTGTTCGATAAACTGGTCCCACCAGCGATCGCCATGAACCACTCCCGCCCCTTGAGCGAGTTCTTGAATCGGGTTAGTGGGTGTTGGCAGATGCGGTTGTCGTTGTTGCTGTTCGAGGGCAACGTGATAGCACTGGGGCAAATCGAGCCAATGGATAGGAATCCCCGCTTCTAACCCATATTGCAGGGCTTGCCATTCGGGGCTAAACACGGTGAAGGGATAGTAAACCGAGGTTTGAGGTTGATCTCGACTATAAATCAGTAACGCCACTGGCGGCTGGAGGTGGCGATCGGCGGCGAGGTGGGTCACAGTTGCCGCTTCTGGGGGGCCTTCGATGAGGATCTGTTGGGGTTGCCAACGGTGCAGGGCTTGGTGCAAACTTTGGGCAGATCCGGGGCCGTGATGACGAATGCCAAAAATACGGGTGGGCATAGTCGAACGATAAACACTTGATAATCAACAGTTAACTCTGGGGAAACATCTGTCATGCTCTGGGATGGATGCCGTCTCGTTGTCCGATCTTACCCGCTGGTTCAACGCTCTGGCTGCTGCTACAATCGTAGCTTATGACCGGCTCATTATTTGGGAGCATAATTGAGTCTTGGTTTATCAATAGACGTCAAAACATATATCGTTTTGTTAACAATATATCATGACCTATTAAATTTGTTATTCTGGGATTATCAGCACTTTAAACATATCTTGGTTGTTTCTGCTAAGGGGTACAGTGATTAGCCTATGGTGATGACAAACAAACAACCAAAACTCAACCAGAAAGCCGTCCGTTTATCCTTATCGTAAATCATTGTAAATCTGCGAGTCTAATATGTTGACGGAAAACACCAAGCATTCAGAAAAAAGTCGTGGCCTACGCTGGAAAGCAGCGGCGATCGCCATTGCGTTAGGAACCATTCCGGTGATTGTGGTGGGGGCGATCGCCTATACCACCACCAACCGCTCTTGGCGCGAACAAATCTTTAGCAATAAACAAGGCTATGGCGCCCAAGTTTCAGGAAAACTGAATCGATTTATGTCAGAACGCTATGGTGATTTTTATTCCATTTCTCGTCTGCCAATTTTCACCAACCCTGACATTGCTCTAGCCGCTACCGCACAAGACAAACAAGACTTTCTCAACACCATCGTTGAAGCCTACCAAATCTACGACAGTGTGGCTCTGTTTGACACCCGAGGACGACTGATGATTCGCTCAAGTGGCAGCGATACGACCACCCAGCTCGATGATGAAAGTATCCGGACTATCCTCAATCAAGATCGCCCGTTAATTAGTACCCCTCGTGTCGCGTCAACAACTGGAGAATTATCCGTCTATATTTCCGCTGCTATTCTCAATGCTGAAACAGGTAGTCCCATGGGGATTGTCCAGGCTCGATTTTCCGTTCGTGAACTGCAAAACCTAATTGTTGGCAGCGACAGTGATCACGAATATGTCCTTGATTCCCGAGGGCAAATTTTTATCAGTAGCCAAGGCGAAAACGTCAACGTCACCCGTTTTCAAAATGTATCCTTGATTCAACAAGCACGACGTACAAATCAAGAGCAAGTTGGTATTATTCGCGATGTTAATCAAGAGTCTTACCTCGTGGCCGTTGCACCGCTGAGTCGAAGTCAACAGATGTTTGACCTCAACTGGATCGTCATTGTTGAAACCTCGACGGAGAACGCCTTTGCCACCTCCAACAGTCTGCTACGTACCATCGGCATGGGAACCCTAGGAACCGCCATTGTGGTAACAATTCTGGCCGTAGGGGTCAGCCTACTCATCACTGAACCCCTGATTCAACGTATCAGCGATGTGGTTAGAACCGTTGTCAGCGCCTCTTCAGAAATGGCCGCCACCGTCGAACAACAAGAGCGCAGCTTATCCCAGCAGGCGGCCTCCATCAGCGAATCTACCGCCATGATGGAACAACTCAGTCGCTCAGCGCAACGCTCCGCCGAACAGGCTCAAAGCGCCCAAGACCAAGCTCAGCACGTGCTACAACTAGCTAAGGATGGGGAAGTGGTGGTCGATCGCACCCTGGAGCGCACCACCGAACTTCAACAACGGGTGGCCGGGTTAGTCGAACAAATGGACAATCTCAACGAGCAGACTCGCCGCATCGGGACCATCTCCTCTCTCGTGAGTGACTTAGCCAATCAAACCAATATGCTGGCTCTCAATGCTTCAGTCGAGGCCGTTCGAGCCGGGGATGCGGGACGCGGTTTTGCGGTTGTGGCCTCGGAAATTCGCAAACTCGCTGATCAAAGTCGCCATTCCGCCGAGAAAATTGACACCCTCGTCGAGATGATCCAATCAGCCATTAACACCACCAGCAGTCTGGCCCAAGAGAGTACCAGTGCGGTCGGAGATACCACCGGCTTTGCTCATCAAACTGCTGAGAAGTTTATGGGGGTCAAAAATGCTATTCAGAAAATCGCCGTGGGATCTCAGCAAATTGCCGCCAATGCGCAACAACAGGCTCGCGCCATTGAACAGCTAACCGAAGCTATGACTGCTCTCGACTCTGGGGCCAATGAAACGGCCAGCAGTATTAGTCAAACTCGCGCTGGGAGCCAACATCTCAACGATGCGGCTGTCTCCTTGCAAAAAATGGTCTAAGCTCTTGACTGGCTAGGCTAAGCTGTTAGAGATTGCCGATTCTCCCTTAAGATCATGCCCCTATTGCTTGCCGCCACGACGGGTTTTCAGCTCAGTGACGCCTTTTTTGCCTTTGTCATTGCCGCAATTTTGTTGTTGTTGGGGCGCCTCATTCGCCAAAAGCTACGGATTCTCCGACAGCTTTATATTCCTAGTTCCATTGTGGCCGGACTGTTGGCCCTGCTCCTGGGACCGCAGGTGTTGGGACAGATGATGTCCCCAGATTCGCTGTGGGCCGAGGGACTATTCGCCCCCGATATTCTTCAGGTATGGCGAGAATCTCCGGGAGTTTTTATTAACGTTGTGTTTGCAACGCTGTTTTTGGGGGAAATTTTGCCGTCACCTCGGGAGATTTGGCGCAAGGCGGCGCCTCAGGTGGCTTTTGGTCAAACCTTGGCCTGGGGACAGTATGTGGTGGGGTTGTTGTTGGGACTGTTGGTGTTAACGCCGGTGTTTGGTTTGTCGCCGATTGCGGGGACGTTGATTGAGATTGCCTTTGAGGGGGGCCATGGAACGGCGGCGGGGATGGCGGAAACTTTGACGGAGTTGGGATTTCCTGAGGGGGGAGATTTGGCGTTGGGGTTAGCGACGATTGGGATTGTCTCGGGGATTGTTTCGGGGATTCTTTTGGCCAATTGGGGACGACGCAAGGGATTGATTCGCTCGGCTCGTCTTGAACCGGATGCGACGGCGGAGGTGTATGGGCCGGAGCGGGAGCATCCTGATTGGGTGGCGGCTCGGGAGCGGTTAACGTCGGATTTGTTGATCGATCCGATTTCTCTGAATTTGGGGTTTGTGGGCCTGGCGGTGGCTTTTGGTTGGCTGATTTTGGAGGCGCTTAAAGCATTTGAGCGCTTGACTTGGGGGGGAGAGGGTGGCCTGACGATTTTAGGCTATATTCCTCTATTTCCGATGGCGTTGGTGGGGGGGATTTTGGTGCAGTTGCTGTTACGACGGTTGCGGTTGGAGCCGCTGGTGATGCGATCGCTGATGGAGCGAATTGGCGGGGTGGCGTTGGATATTACGATTATTACGGCTCTCGCTTCGATTTCTCTAACGGCGTTGGGGGCGAATTTGGTTCCGTTTGCGCTGTTGGCGTTGTTAGGGATTGCTTGGAATGTGCTGGCGTTTATGGTTCTGGCACCGAGAATGATACCGGAGTTTTGGTTTGAGCGCGGTTTGGGGGATGTGGGCCAGTCGATGGGGGTGACGGCGACGGGGATTTTGCTGTTACGGATGGTCGATCCTCAGAATCGTTCGGGGGCGTTTGAGAGTTTCGCGTACAAGCAACTGTTTTTTGAGCCGATTGTGGGGGGAGGGCTGTTTACGGCGGCGGCCCCGGCGTTGGTGGTACAGTTGGGGGCTGTGGGGACGTTGCTGCTGACGGGGGCGCTATTGCTGTTCTGGCTGGCGTTTGGCCTGTTGGTGACGGGACGGCGATCGCGCCGGACTCTCGGAGAAGGGTAGCTCAGAGGCGGCGAAATGCCCGGCTGCTGGGATGGGAACGGCAGCGTATTACGTTGTCTAAATTATGTACTAACAAAATACAAACGATGTACTCGGATTGTACTGAATTGCAAATCGTGATATTGGTTGTCCAGAAGGGTATTTGAGGATTCTAAAAAAAAATCAAAAAATTCCCTCAAATCAGGTGTTTGTCTGAGGAAAAACGTGTTTTAATCGAGACAGATGGGTTCTAGGGTTAACTTATGTATTGGACTACTTTACTTTTGGCGGCAACCTACGCCGCGATGGTTGCTTTAGTACTGTTATCGGTACAAAAGCGGGTTTTCCGTAATGCGGGTGTAAAGCTGACCACGAAGACGGTGGGCCGCAGTCGTTAGGGAGGATAGCTGTTTGGGGCGATCGCCCGTGCTGTCTCACTCCAGCCGGTCAGTTGATGGTTCGCCATCGAGTCTGACCGGTTTATTAATCTAAAGAATCGTAAGATAAGTATCGACTGAGGTTTCAGGTAAGACCTTAAGGGTTTGGTTTTGTAAGTCTAATTCAATTCCCAGGGCTTCTAAGGGAATCACACCTAACAGAGCATTTTGTCCGCCGGGAAGTTCTAAACATTCAAAGTTTCCTTCTCGACCCAAAAGAGACAGATGAGCATCTTGAAAAATCCGAGCGGTACGGAGACCAGCAGCAGTGGTTACGTCCACTTCACGCAGCAAATCTAGCCCCAACTGGGCGATCGCATCTGCGGGTAAACAGAGGGTTGTCGCCCCGCTATCAACGAGAACGTTATCGAGGGTGAGCGATCGCACCTGTTCGGTCGGGATATACCCACGCTTGGCTGCTGATTGATCCGCTCGATTTGTAATTGTCAGGGTTGTGAGAATTTTGCCCATCTTTTGGCTAGACATGGCTGTACCTCCGTACCTTAACACCAGTGTAGCCAATAGATTGGGTAAGTTGTGTAAGGGTTCAATTCATCCATCATCAATGAGTCACGGTAGGGTGCGTTGCGGCTCAAACCCATGGAAATTTAAGGGGACAATTGACAAGCTGCCGCAACGCACCAGAGCTATAATCTGGCAAGTTCCCGAAGCGGTGCATTCCGGCTGGTTTAATCTTGTTGCTAAAATTTGAGAATTGAACGAAGCCGGAACGCACCCTACCGCTACTGGCTACAAACTTACCGCCCTTATTTTGCCTTAATAGACATCATCATGGTTGCCAAAGTTCAGTAATAAGATAGCGTCTTCGGATTCTTGGGTCTTGGTAAACTCGAATAAAATCCGATAACTGTAATCAATTGAAGCTGACCAAATTCCATCAAACTCGCCGGATAGTTTGTGAGTTTTCAGCGTAGGATGAAAAGGATCGTCTGCTAGCTGTGTTAGAGTGGCTGACAATGCGGTTTGCAACTGAAGGTTTTTACGAATTAGGCGTTTGTAGGCTCTCAAAGATTTAGGAGTCCAGGCAATTTTCCTCACTCATCTAACTCTTTTAAGAAATCTTCTACGGAGCCAAATTTGATTTTGCCTTCAGAGGCTTCTTGGCGCACTTCTTCAATTTCTTGCAGGAGGTTTTCCCTACGTTTTCTCTGTAGTCGTTTGAGTAAGATTTCAACAATTAGATGTTGTTCTTCGATCGATAGGGATTCTACGGTATCGATCGCTTCTTGAAGTCGTGAGGTTTTTACTGATTCTGACATAATCTGGTGCCGAGCAAGGAAAATGTTATTTCAAGTATAGTGATGGATGAGGCGATCGCCCACTCAAAAAGGCGATCGTCCACCATCAATTCATCCCAGTT
>P_2C_Liq_1_UnCtyDRAFT_1000152_pt1 | contig 28896 bp, 27 predicted proteins | sample Pon2CUnioCityCA_2_FD_10234 | JGI IMG/M metagenome (IMG submission 10234) | reverse complement strand
CGCTCAAACGCCTCAAAATTTTCATCCACCAAGGCCTGAGTCAACTCCCGAGCGCGATCGGGTCGGAAATTATAGAAAATTACACTATCGTTAGCTTCGATCGCCCCATCGGCCACACGAGTCGGCAGAATAAACTCATCCGTGACCTCCTCAGCATAAGCCGCTTCGATCACCTCTCCCACCGACTGATCCACCTGGGTGCTATTGTCCGTCATCACCCGATAGGCTTTCTCCACTCGATCCCAGCGGTGATCCCGATCCATGGCATAATAGCGACCGCTGACGGTGACAATCTCTCCAACGCCCACCTCATCGAGATGTGCTTGGATTTTGCGAATAAAGGCACTCCCAGAGTGGGGGTTGGTATCCCGACCATCAGTAATCGCATGGACACAAACCTGGTCAATCTTTTCGGCTTTGGCGAGACTCACCAATCCCAGCAAATGATCCACATGGGAGTGAACCCCACCGTCAGAACATAACCCAATCAGGTGAAGCTTCCCCCCGGATTCTCGGGTGGCTCGGCAAAGCTTTTGGATGGCGGGGTTTTGACGAATCGAACCATCTTCGATCGCATCGGAAATTCGTACCAGTTCCTGGGGAACCACTCGTCCCGATCCCAGGTTCAAATGTCCGACCTCAGAATTTCCCATTTGTCCGATGGGCAGCCCCACATCCTTTCCCGATGTGCGGATTGTGGTACGGGGGTAGGCGTTCCACAGGCTGTCCATTACGGGCGTATCGGCTGCGGCAATGGAGTTATTGGTGTTTTCTTCTCGATATCCCCAGCCATCTAGAATCACCAGCACCACCGGAGACACAGGTGCTTGACTCATAATCTTGCTGCCCTTTCGCGATAAGAATTCAAACCCATGATACCACTGACTCTTCCCTCATGGTGTACCCAAGGGGCAACTTTTTAGAAATTTTTGCTAAAAATCCGCAGAGATGGTAATGAATTCATGGGAATCGGGGTCAGTTGCGTCGAATCGCCGTCTAGTCTAATGGGAGACACAAACCTGAGACCCGGAATCGGTTTTCACCACCTCCACATGGGTTTGAAAGGCCTCTTTGAGATGAGGAATATGAGTCACCGCCAGAATACAAGCAAAATCCGGGGCGATCGCCTCAATCGCGGAAACTAACCGTTCACAGCCGCGATCATCTTGGGTGCCAAACCCCTCATCAATCACCAACAATTGCAAGGCCGCCCCTGATCGCTGAGCCAACAGTTTCGCCAAAGCCAAACGAATCGCAAAGTTAATGCGAAAGGCCTCGCCTCCCGAATAGGTTTCATAAGCCCGAGTTCCCCGCGCATCGGCAATGTAAATCTCAAGGGTATCAATGAGCTTGCGATTTTTCTTACTGGCTTTCGAGGCCCGCTGTGTCACAAACTGCACATGAAGCTGATTGGCACTCAGTCGAGCCAAAAACTGATTGGCTTCGGCTTCGAGTTGAGGCAACACCGTCTCAATGGTAAGCGCCTGAATGCCATTCTTACCAAAGGCCTGAGTTAACTCCTGATACACCCGATGTTGTCGTTGACTGTTGGCCAACTGCTGCCGCTGTTGCTCTAATTGCTCCTGTTGTGCCTGACGATGCTGCTGTTGTTGCTGCAATCGCCCCAGCTTGGCTAACTGCTCATTAAGCTGCGATCGCCGCTGTTGCAACTGGGCCTGGATCTGGGCAATCTCCTCAGCACAATCGGGACAGTCGAGCAACGAGGCTTTAGCGGCCTCAATCTGCTCTCGCCATTGCTGTAACTCTCGGCCCCGTTGCTCTAGGCGATCGCTCACCGCCTCTAGGCGACTCTCCACCTCAGGAAGCCGCTGCTGAGCTTGCTGAAGATCTTGCCATTGCGATCGCCATCCCTCGGCCTCGTCAAGCTGTTGCCGTAACTGACGATGAGCCTGAACATCATAGTCAAGACTCTGGAGATAATGCTGCACATCTCGCAGCTGTTGGGCCGTCTCTGACTCACTCTCTAACTCTTGCAGAGCCTCCTCTGCCGCCTCCACCGCTCCCTGCAACTCGGGCCGTTGCTCCCGTAGGCGCTGTATCTGTCGCCGGGATTGCTCAAGTTGTGCATTCTGTAAATCAGCCCAGCGGTAGCGTTCCACGGCTCCGCGAGCTAACGCCAACTCCCGCTCATCATAATTGAGCTTCGCCAACTGCTGTTCAATACTGGCCAACTCCTGAGCAATACCTGGCGCATACTCCCCCTGAGCGATCGCCTCTACCAACCTCTGAGACTCGGCTCGCACCTCCTGCAACAGTTCCCATTCCTCCTGAGTGGCCGTCAGTTGGGCCTGTCGTTGTCCCCGTTCTTCTCGCAGTCGATCATAATCGGCCAGTTGCTGTTCAAGTTGACGATATTCCTGCCGCAACACTTGAATTTCGCGTTCAGAAATGGCGATCTGCTCCTGAATCAGCCAGTGTTGATGGCGTAACTCCTGATGTTGCTCCTCATGTTTATCAGCGACTAACTGCCAATGATGCTCATCGAGGGGGCGATCGCACAACGGACAAGCGGCATCAGGAACCTGCAATAACGAGCGTTTTTGCTCCATCTCCTCTAAACGCCGCTGATACTCCTGTTGGCTAGCATGAAGGCCATCCAGGAAACTACGACGTTCGAGGCCTTTTTCCTTAACTCGTTGCTGATACACCTTGAGCTTTTCGAGAGCTGCGATCTCCTCACTCACCTGAGTCAGGGCCTGTTCGAGTTCGGGCCGTTGCTGCTGACGCTGTTCAAGCTGCTGTTGTCGTTGCTGTTGCTGCTCAAGTCGGGCTTCGAGTTGCGCTCGGGCGCGATCGCGTTCGGCTTCTAACCGTTGTTGTCGTTGTCGCAGTGGCGCCGCTTCACTATGACAATGCTCTAACTCTCGTAACTCGGCCTTGGCTTGGGCGAGTTGCTCTAACCCAGCTTGAATCTCAGCTTCTCGTTCTAAACTTTGTTGGAACCCGGCCAGTTGCCGATCGCAGGCCTGAAGTTGGGCAAGATCCTGATGCTGTTGCTGTTGAGCGGCCAGTTTGAGGCGATCGAGTTCCTGACGCAGTTGTGTCTCTCGTTGGCTGGCATCTTGATAGTGACTAAAGGTTTCGCTGGCCGCTCGCTCTTGGGCCTGTAGGGCTTGATAGTCTTTATAGCCTTGCTCAATCTCCCTGGCCTGCTCCAACACCGCCTTCAGTTGCGATCGCTGCTCCCTCAGCTGCTGCTGCTCATGTTGTTCGCGCTCATAATCCCCCTCAAGACGCTCACCACTCGCCGCCGCCCAGTCTAACTGTTGCTGCCAACGCTGTCGCCCTGCTTGCTGCTGTTGGCGATCGTGCAACCGTTGCGTTGTCTGCTGTTGTTGCCCCTCGATCCGCTCTACGTCGGCCTCCGTTGCCTTCAATTGCACCCCCAAGTCCGCTGAAGACACCAACGTCTGTTCCAAACGCTCAACGGACTCTTGCAACAGTTTACTTTCCGCCTTCGCCTGACTCGCAATCTCCTTGGCTTGAGCGGACAGTTGATCATAATGATCTAACTTCAGCAAATCCACCAAGACTTGTTTACGCTGAGCCGGCTTTTTCACCATAAACTCATCCGCCCGACCCTGACGTAAATAGGCAGAACTGAGAAACGTATCATAATCGAGTTTAAGCTGCTCAATAATCTGTTGCTGCGTCGCTCGCAGCCCTTTCGCCGTGATTGAGCGAAACCCTTGACCTGTCTGAATCTGAAACTCTAAGGAACTCGACTGACCCCGACGGTGCGATCGCTTAATCCGAAAAATCTGCTCTTGACATTGAAAGACAAAATCCACCCAAGCATCGGTTTCACCGATACGGATAATGTCATCTTCTGAGCTGGCCCGGGACTTGCCCCAAACCACCCAAGAAATGGCCTCTAGCAGCGAGGATTTTCCGGCCCCATTTTCCCCGCAAATACAGGCGGTATGCAATCCACTAAAATCTAAACAGGCCGAGTGGTAGCTAAAAAAGTTGTGAAGCGTCAGTTGCCGAGGAATCATAAGGTAACAAACAGCCAATGTCCCGAGTCTCGTCTCTAGGAGTCTATCTCTCTTAGACAACTCGATGGAGGTCGAACGTTACGCGTTAAAGTCGCAACAATGTTTAAGTTAAACTCCATAGTAAAGCCCTAGGGTCCATCTTGGGGAGTTTAACTCGTCATCGACTCGTGTTTTTTTAACTTTTCTCCGTCACAGCACTCCTGTAGACTCAAAAACGAATCCTCAGCCGCGCCAGTGGGTTCGGCTGAGGAAACATCCCCCTCAAATCGACGTTCAAATCCCTTCCCTCATCGCTCTATGAATCCTAATTCAGTTCGCTTTTTACAACATCAAGCCGCCTCACTGCTGCTCTATCAAGGGGTGTTGATGGGTGAAGCGGGGGAAGCCTTTGTTCAACTGCTCGAAACCCTCTATCGTCACGATAAACCTAGTGCTTGTGTCTATGCCTATGCTCGTTGGTTTCGGGCCTTGATGGCTCGGGGCCAGAGTTGGCAAGATTATCTGATTCAACGATTGCTCTATGATGACAATCCGTTTACGCGTCAGGCTCAATCCTATCCCTTTGGTGACCTCGATGCGACCTTAGTTCAGGCAGCCCAGGATGATTTGGCGGCGTTGCAACATCTGGCCACCTGTGGCGGCCCCACCTTGAGTCAATGGGTGCGTCAGGTGACTAAATCGGAGACGTCTTTGGTGGCGATCGCCGATCGCATCGGTGAACATCCGGTTCAATTAGGAGATGTTTGGACGCAGGCCCTGCCCCAGTTAGCGGCGTTTCATCAGCATCATGGTGCCGGCACTCTGGCTCAATATCAGGTCTTGCGTTGGCGTCAGTCGCGCTTACAAGGGGTTGCGGTGCCTGATCCAGTCCGGTTACAGGATTTGGCGGGGTATGAGTCCCAGAAAGCCACTCTCGTTGAGAATACCCAAGTACTGCTCGATGGTAATCTGGCACTGCATGTCTTGTTATATGGAAGTCGCGGAACAGGCAAATCATCTCTGGTGAAAGCGTTGGTGAACGAGTTTGGCGATCGCGGCCTCCGCTTGCTTGAACTCCTCAAGTCTCAACTTCATGATCTGCCCGACATTATTGAACAGTTACGAGACTTGCCGCAAAAATTTATCCTCTTTGTTGATGATTTATCCTTTGAAGACGATGATGAGGCCTTTAAAGCCTTAAAAGTGGTCTTAGAAGGGAGTGTCACCGCTCGGGCGCAAAATGTTGTGGTCTATGCCACCTCTAATCGTCGCCATCTGATTCCTGAGTTCTTTGGCGATCGCCCCCGCCCCAGTGCTGCCGCCGAAATTCATTCCTGGGATACCGTTGAAGAAAAACTCTCCTTCAGCGATCGCTTTGGTTTAACCCTCACCTTTGATCCCACTGATCAGACTCGTTATCTACATATCGTCCGTCACCTCGCCGGACAACGACAGCTCAATCTCCCCCTCGAAGCCTTGGATGCCCAAGCTCTACAATGGGCCACCCGTCACAATGGACGTTCAGGACGAACCGCACGCCAGTTTATTGAATACCTGGACTCCCAACGTCCACTGACCCCTCCAACCAAGACCGATGATCCCTGGAACGCATAATTTTCACGGGATCAGGACAAAGTTTACATTACCTTAAGAATCTTATCAGATTGATTGATAGCCTCTAAGCCTGGGCAATATGTCACCAAAAATGGCAACTTGAGTTAAGATGGAGCGTAATAAAAAAATAGTTTAACTTATAATCTCTTTACAAATGGATGAGTTTATCAACGTGGCGGGGATCGAGTACCAGGGGAGATCTGACCATCGGCTTAAAGCTCCATCATCACCGTTGTCTATGTCACCCAAACTCTCCTCCCCGCGAATCAATCTCAATAAATTTTTTGAGTTATCCCCTGATCTGTTGGGAGTCATTGGTGCTGACAATCATTTCAAACATCTTTCTCCGGCTTGGGAATCCATCCTCGGTCATAGTCACCAAGAGTTAAAGTCTCGCCCTTGGATTGATTGGATTCATCGTGACGATCTTCAGAAAACTCTCTCCCATATCCATAACTTAGTCATTGTCGGCAAAGAGAAGGTCATCTTTAAAAACCGCCTCCGTTGTCGCAATGGAAAATATCGCTGGCTGTCTTGGCAAGCCAATTATGATGCCCAGAACCGTCTGATCTACACCCAAGTTTCCGACTTAGGAGAACGTCCCGGTTGTAGCATTAGCCCTAATCTATCAGTGCAAAAGTTTAATAGCCCGGAAGAACACTTCCGTCTTCTCGTCGATGGGGTTAAAGACCATGCCATCTATATGTTGGACCGTCATGGACGAGTCATTAGCTGGAACTCAGGAGCAGAACGGATCAACGGCTGGGAAGCTCATGAGATTATCGGTCAATCGAGCAACATCTTTTTTACGCCCGAAAGTCGTCAACGGCATCTCCCAGAGAAAGTGCTAACGGTGGCCGCCACCTCAGGCCGGGTCGAGTTCGAAAATTGGCGGATGCGTAAAGATGGCTCTAGTTTTTGGGCGAATGTGACCATATCGGCTCTACGGGATGAACAAGGCCAACTCCTCGGCTATGCCACGATTACCCGAGATGTCACCGATCGCAAACGGGAAGAAGAAGCCCTACAACAGGCCTATGATAACCTCGAAAAACGGGTCACTGAACGCACCGCCGAGTTACAAGCGGCTAATAGCCGTCTGCGGGAAGAAGTCCAGATTCGTTGCCAAACCGAAGAAGCTCTACGCCAGTCTGAACAACGACTGACGCAACAAGCCGCTCAACTTGAACAGACGTTGCGGGAGTTGCAGAACACCCAGGCGCAATTGATTCATACGGAAAAAATGTCTGGTTTGGGACAGTTAGTCGCTGGGGTGGCTCATGAGATTAATAACCCGGTTGGGTTTATTCATGGCAATCTCGAACATGCTAGTCATTATGTTCAGGATTTATTACGGCTCATTCGCTGTTATAAAAAGCATTATCCGCATCCCAATCCAGAAATTGAAGCTGAGATTGAGGAAATTGACCTAGATTTCCTGATTGCAGATATGCCTAAGCTTTTGGCCTCGATGAATCAAGGCACAGAGCGCATTCAGGCTATTGTTCAGTCATTGCGCCACTTCTCGGGACTCAATGAGGCGAAATATAAAGAAGTCGATCTTCATCAGGCCCTAAACAGTACCTTGCGGGTATTGGATCACCGCTTAAAAGGAGATGGACAGCATCACGAGATTGAGGTGATTTGTGAGTTTGACGCTGATTTAGTTAAGGTAGCCTGTTTCCCGGGCCAGGTGAATCAAGCCTTTGCTAATGTCATCAGTAACGCCATTGATGCCTTACGGGAGCGGGAAGACTCTCCCCAGGAGTCGGACTATCAGCCTCGCTTAACGGTGCAAACTCAACGACTCGACAATCGCGTACGGATTAGCTTCATCGATAATGGTTCGGGAATGCCCGAATCGGTGCGATCGCGCATTTTTGACCCCTTCTTTACCACCAAACCCGTGGGGAAAGGGACGGGTTTGGGACTCTCCACTACCTATCAAATTATTGTGGAGAAGCATCAGGGAAGTCTGGTGTGTGAGTCACCGGATCAACAAGGAACGGTCATGTCCTTGGAACTTCCCCTGAATCGATGCAGTTAATCTCTCATTGATGTGTCATGGATGTCTTATTTATAAATGGTCATCACTCCCCCTTGCAGGCGATCCCAATAGTTCTGTAAATCGGCGGCCACTTCATTGGAGAGAATAAATCCTCCTAACATATTGGGAAACGCCATCGTCAGTAGCATCATATCGCTGAAATCCAAGACCGATCCCAGGTTGACAACAGCTCCAACAAAGACGCAAAAGACAAAAAGAACGCGGTAGATTTGGGTTTGTTGATCTCCAAACAGATACGTCCAGGCTCGCTCGCCATAGTAACTCCAGGAAATCATGGTCGAGAAGGCAAAGAGAAACACCGCGAGAGACAGCAGAATCGGAAACCAGCCAATGACGGTTCCAAAGGCGGCCGCGGTCAGATCCACGCCGGTGCGATCGAGATCTTGGTAAACTCCGGTAATCACCACCACTAAGGCCGTCATATTACAGACGACAACTGTGTCGATGAAGGGTTCGAGAAGAGCTACAATTCCTTCTCGTACCGGTTCCTCGGTGCGGGCTGCCGCATGGGCGATCGCCGCTGAACCAATGCCCGCTTCGTTGGAAAAAACGGCCCGACGTATCCCTTGAATGAGAACCCCAATAAAACCCCCTTCGACAGCTTCGGGGGTAAAAGCTCCGGAAATAATGGTGGCAAAGGCACCAGGAACCTCGCTGATATTGGTCAGAATAATCCACAGGGCCGCCAGCACATAGATCAAACACATGGATGGAACAATGGCCGCCGCCACGGAACCAATACGACGAATACCGCCAATAATGACGAGGCCCACTAGAAACGCCAGAATCAGTCCATAGGCCCAGTCGGAGATGGGGATAATCTCAGATACGGCTGAGAAGGACTGATTCGCCTGAAACATATTGCCCCCACCTAGGGAACCGCCAATGCAGAGAATGGAAAAGAGAACCGCTAACCCTTGCCCTAGGGGTCGTAACCCTCGTTGGGCCAAGCCTCGGGACAGGTAATACATCGGTCCGCCGGACACGCGACCATCGGCAGATAGGGTTCGGTATTTCTGGGCGAGGGTACATTCGACAAATTTACTGGTCATGCCGAAGAGTCCCGCCAGGGTCATCCAAAATACGGCACCGGGTCCCCCAGTTTGGACGGCGATGGCAACTCCGGCAATATTGCCGAGGCCCACTGTCGCCGACAACGCCGCTGAGAGAGCCTGAAAGTGGGTGAGTTCGCCTTCTTCGTCGGGATCGTCATAATGACCGGCCACTACATAAATGGCATGTTTAAAGGCACGAAAGTTGATAAATTTCAGCCGTAGGGTGAAGAAAACTGCCCCAGCAATTAACCACAGGACAATCAGAGGGATGCCGCCAATGCTAAAGAAAAGCACCTGGGCCATGGACTCGACGAGACCGCTAAAGATGCTATCGATTAGAACTAGAATGTTCTGCGGGCCATTGCTGGCTCCTTGGGCGGCTTCCTGGGCGATCGCCGCTGTGGGAAATGCGAGTAAGACGATAAATAGTAACCAACGTTGTCTCATATTGGGATGTTCCGCATCTTGTAACTGAATCTGAATTGGAGTTCACTTTACCAAATCTTCTGGGACTTGGGAGTTTTATGGCTCTTAAGTGGGTGAGTTTGTGTCCGCTGATGCTGAGTCAGACTCGAGATCTAGAGCTACTTTGTTATGGGTTCAGTCAGTGATTTTGGGGGTGATTCTGGGGGGCGATCGCCTCAGCGGTGTTCTTTCTCTCACGACACACACAATCAGCAACAGGTAATCAGCAATCAGCAATTAATCTTCAGACGGTATCATTTGAAACAGTCCCAGGATCTCAGGTGTGTTTTCACGAATATCTAATAAACCGTCTTCTGCTGAAGACAAGGAGGGACTGAGGCTGACACCAATCTGATAGTCTCCTGGCGGTAAAGTCGCGGGTAAGGCTAAGAATTGCTGATCGCGAATGGTTTTGCCGGCTTCGATGGGATCGTCTCCTAGAAATCCTTGAAGAATAGGGCGAGGAATCGCCATCAAGACGCGCTCCCCTTGTTGCAAACTCAGGGTAAAATGACTATGGGAGGGAATCGATTGCAGGATCTCCCAATAGAGCGTTAGTTCGAGAGAGTCCCCAGGTCGTAACGAGTCAGAAGCCAAAGTATAGCCTCGCAATTGTAGCTGATCATTGCCAATAAACTCGCTTGTGGATGTGAGGGTTTGCATCTCTTCGGGGCGAGCAATCGGTCCTAGGTAAATTGAGGCATAGTCAACCCCATTGAGTTGTAAAGTATATAAGGGGTCTTGACGGGTGAAATAGTCAATAACCTTAGGGTCAGGAATGTTTCGCTGAATTTGATTGATATAAAACACTAAAAAGTTGGCGTTCCGTAACCAACGCTCGGTCCAAGAGCCTCCAAAGTGGCGAGAAACAGCCAACACCTCGCCCTTAACATAAGGGGCGAATGCCGATCGATAGGGACCCGCCACTACTAAGTCTTGCGGGTTAGGTTGACGATTGAGCCAAGCACCGGCTTGGTCTAATCCTTCTCCATTTCCCATCATGATGATAAATTTTGCAGTTTTCGCGCCTCCAATAAAGGGGTTATAGTAACTAATGTAGTAGGGGAAAAACGGATAGATCGTCATGACCTGAATAGCCAGGAGAATGATAACGAATGTACTAAAACTAAATTTAGATGTTTGGGGTGATTTAGATAGGATTTGGGGATAGCGATCAGTTAGATATTGCTGAAGTCGTTTTAGGACAATGAAGCTGGCGATCGCTCCGTTCAGGGCCACGAAAGGGATAATCGGTAAAATATAGCGATCGAGTTTGTTTCCTGGTAGTGAGACGACCCAGAGAAATGAGAGAATTAAGATAAAATTAGCAACCAGGTATTTTTGATAGAAAATTCGAGGTCGCCATGTGGGTAAACTAGCTAGTAAAAAGGAGATAAAGCTGCTCACCAGGAGGACGGGTGAGAGGCGGTAAAGGATAACGATAGGATAAAACAAGGCGTTAATCCGATCATGCGATCGCCCGAGAAAGAAAAGATATCCTCGCTGAGTTTCTTGTCGTAAATCACTCACCAGACGGCTCATCGTCTCTAGAGGAGCCACCCACATCGCGGGCCAAATTAGAATAAAAGTTACCACGAGACAGAGCGTCCAAATCCCGATGTCTTTAGCTTGTTCGGCGATACCTTTTTTGGGGAAGATTGGCTGGAAATAACTGAGTTCCGTTAAAACGGCGATCGCCATCAACCCAGGAAATAACAGGAGTGTGGTGGTTTTGGTTGCGATCGCCATTCCCATTGTAATTCCCGAGAGGCTTAAATAGACTTTTCCTAACGCTAATCGCCAATGTAAAAATAAGGCTAAAACACTGACTAAAATAAATCCACATTGCAAAGAATCAGTAATGACTAAACGTTGGTAGGCGAGAAAAAATGGCTCAAGAGTTAAAATTGTCAGCCAAATAATTGCAATTTTTAGGTTGAATAACCGCAGCACTAACCACGATGAAAGCGTCATTAATGCTGAAGTCACAACGGCTTGAATAACACGCGTCAGAACATAGAAGTCAATGGGGACAAAATTCTGCTCTCTCAAAACTCGAACACAGCTTCTCACTGATTCTGGTTCGAGGGTTAAATGAGGGGGAAACCAATGGTCAACGACACAGCCGAACAGAACCCCAAAACCATCAAGCCACATGGTGGGAACTCCAGGATGATGTTGAAAATAAGTATCCTGAAAATTCCCCAATAAGACTCGAACCCAAAATCCACTTCCTCGGAAGAACCAGTGATTTTCATCCACATTGATGGGAACCTGGGCAAAAAATATTCGTGGCAAGAAGCAAATGAGGAATACTAAAACTAAAAATAGGATAGGTTTAAAAGATTTTGAGTTAGTCATAGTTCCGAGTATAAGTTTTATTTAAGAGTTTAACAGTTTGTTTTTTGTCTGATTTTTTATTTAATTTTTTTGTCTGTATTTATTCCCGATTTTGCGTTACGTTAAAAGCTTTCTCATGAGTTTATTAGCCCGAGGTTTAAGAACGTTGATATCAAAAATTGTAATATAGTGGGACGCAAGTAGTAACACAAGAGTGGCTACAGGAAATAGAAGTGTCCGAATTGCTGTTGATCCTAAGTTAAGGCTAAACAATCCCCCATATAGCAATCCATAGATTGGTCGATGAAAGAGGTAGATCGCATAGGAGTTTTGAGACAACCCTGTAATCGGTGCAATGAGAGAATTATTNATCCCAAATCGCCGGGTGAGCCAAAAGACTAACATGATGATAAATAAAGCCCAGACCAGGCAATATCCATAGTATAAAATACTGTTTCTAGCTAATTTTAGGCTGTTGCCAAGGTTGATATTATCGCGGCCGACGACGGGAACATAGGCGATCGCAGCCAGTCCAAAAATTATAGCCATCCAACCAGATTTAGCTTTCACCCAGCTTAAATTGGCATCAAGGTGAGCCACCAAGACTCCCAATAAAAAGGTTGGATAGTGCAGGATAATGCGACTATCGACGAAGGTGAACGGTGACGCGTCTAACATTAGCTTGAGGGCAAATGCGATCGCCAAAACCAGTAAATTTAGCACCAAATAGGTCTTGAAGCGAAATTTAGCAGTCCAACTAAACAAAAGATAATAGGGAATCAAGGCTCCAATGTACCAAAGAGTCATAATTTCGGCAACCTTGGGGACAAAAAAGAGTTGTGTCGCCGAAGCATGAGTTAACACCGTCGGAAGAATAGGACTAAAACTAACGCCGTGAAAGATTGTAAGATAGTGAAATTGGACAACAAAGACAAAAATAGCCAACCAATATAGAGGTAAAATTCGTATAAAACGTTTTTTTAAGAAACTCAGGCGATCAAAGTTGGTATTTTGTTTTTGCCGCGATCGTTGCATCAAAAACCCAGATAGACAGAAAAAGATGCCCAGACCCACAGCTCCCGGATGTTGAATAAACCAAGAGATACGCGGTGACCAACCTAAATACTGAGTCGAATGAGAATAGAGAACGAGGCTAATCCCAATTACTCTTAATACATCGAGTTCAATAATGCTTTGTCTTGAAATGCTTTGTCTTGATGCTTGATCGGCCATAGAAAGCACAAAACGCCTGCGACGCTGGTTGATGGACGATATGAGATATTCGAGTCTCTCCCAAGATGCTCGCAATTTTTGGGAATGTCAAGAGACTCCCCCTGAAATAAATCGCATCCTCTTCAACCTCCAGAGCGGCGATGTATGCCCATCAAGGAACCCCCCCCTGTTTCCAGGGAAACAGAGGGGTTCAGCAAGATTGTTAACATCACTTAACTCATGGTTTTAGGACAAATCCAATTTTCAGGAATTCCGGACGGCCAACCGCGTTTCATGGCTTCTAAGCAAACTCCATGAATGGTCAGTTGACAGTCTAAGAGGTGGAATCCCTCTTTGTTCGTTGTTTTGACGCCAATTTTTAAGACCGAATCGCTCTTGAACTCGATGGTTTTATTGCATTTGACACAAACTAAATGATGGTGGTGGTGGGGATAGGGCTGGTTGATTTCATAATGCTTATGTCCCTCCGCCAGTTCTAGCTCTCGCAACAGTCCTAGATGAGTCATCAGCTTCAGAGACCGATAAACGGTTGAGAGGCTGATTTTACGCTGCTCCTCACTGCTTTGGAGTTTATGATGGAGNTCTTCAGCACTCAAATGTTCTCCCTTGGGTAATTGCTGAAAAATCCTGAGAATTTCTTCGCGCTGGGGTGTCAACCGGAGTCCTAGTTGGTTGAGTTCCGCTTTAAAAGCTTCGCTATTATAAGCGTACATTGTTCCTAGATTTTAACGTATATTTCTTACCCTTTATGGTAGTTCTTCTAGGAGTTAATGTCAACAATCTACGCCTTATTGAGAAATTGTAGCTATAAGCCTTGCTTGATTCTCATTCCCAAAAAAGCCCCCCTTCAAGTCTAAGCTTCGTTGAAGCTGTGTTTGAGGGGGGGTCAAAGATAGTTTGGGAGTGACTAACGCCTTAGCCGTTAGACTTCCAATTCTTCGAGCATTAGCTTAGAGTGACGCAGTTTGGTCGGAACAGGAATAGGATAGTCTCCGGTGAAACAAGCTGAACAGAATTGACTGGGATCTTGCTCGGTAGCGGCTAACATTCCTTCCCAACTGAGGTAAGCCAAAGAATCGACGCCAATTTGGGCCGCGATTTCGTCCACAGACTTGGTCGCCGCAATCAGTTGGTTCTGATCATCGGTGTCAATGCCATAAAAACAGGGGTGAGTGACAGGGGGGGAGGAGACGCGCATATGGACTTCCTTAGCGCCGGCATCCCGTAAGGCTTTGACTAATTTGCGGCTGGTGGTTCCCCGGACAATGGAGTCGTCGACAATAATCAAGCGTTGTCCGTTGAGGACATCTTTGAGGGGATTTAACTTCATGCGGATGCCTGACTCTCGCATATGTTGAGTCGGTTGAATGAAGGTACGCCCAACGTAGCGATTTTTGATCAGTCCCTCAGCGTAGGAGATTTTTGAGGTTCGGGAATAGCCAATGGCGGCGGGAATCCCCGAGTCGGGAACGCCAATGACGAGATCGGCATCGACGGGGGATTCTTCGGCTAAGACATTGCCAATCCGCATCCGATAGCTGTAAAGGCTTTCTTCGTTCATCATGCTGTCTGGACGAGCGAAGTAAATCATCTCAAAGACGCAGAGTTTTGGGGTGGGATTCTCTGTCCAACGCTCGGAACTTAGGCCATCCCCGTTGGCGAATACCAGTTCACCCGGATTGACATTGCGTAGGTAGCTGGCCCCAATGATGTCGAGTCCACAGGTTTCTGAGGCAAAGACGTAGTAGTTGGGGTTGGTGTCTAGGTTGCCGATGACCAGGGGACGCACGCCATGAGGATCACGGGTGGCAAAAATGCCGATGGGTGTGCCAATCACGAGGCTGAAGGCCCCTTGACATTGTCGTAGCGACGAGGCGATCGCCTGATGCCAATCTTTACCAGCATCGACTTCTGAGCCAATTAAGATGGCGATCGCCTCAGAGTCGCTCGTGGTGACACAATTACAATTGCGACGTTCGAGTTCTTCGCGCAGGTCACGAGTATTTACCAGGTTGCCGTTGTGGGCTAGGGTTAAGGTCCCAAGGCGCGTTTGCACTAGGGCCGGCTGGGCGTTCTGCACATGACTCGATCCGGTGGTCGAATAGCGGTTATGACCGACGGCCATGATACCAGGGAGTTTTTGGAGAATGGTCTCATTGAACACCCGTGAGACGAGGCCCATGTCTTTGTGACAGTGAACTTGGCGATCTTGATCAAAGGTCGCAATCCCTGCTGACTCCTGTCCACGATGTTGAAGGGCATAGAGTCCGAAGTAGGTTAGTTTGGCAACATCTTCATCGGGGGCATAAAGCCCAAAGACGCCACAGGCTTCTTCAGGTTTGTCGGATTGCAAGTCATCATGGAGGTGGGAAGGATTGGACATCATTGATTGAGAACCGTTCCTAAGTATGGGGCTAGTTAAGGGAAATTGTTGACCTGGGTGCAACGGATCGAAGCACTCGGTCATGGCCGATTACCTACAATGTATCGTTTTGTCGGGCGGCAAAACGAGGAAATTGGGGTACGTCTAAAATTAATCCTGTCTTAATTTAACCGCAATTTGGGCTTAATTGAAGGTCGAGTTGTTGTCTCTAGCATGGGAGATGACTCATTGAGCGAGTCCATCGTTCGTCAAAAAGGGGTGCGATCGCCCCCGAAGACGCGATCGCACCCCAACCTATCCAAGATGACATTGTGAGCCGCTAGAGTCTGTTCTCAAACGGATCACAGAACAATGTCAGACAATCGAGTTGATTTAAAGGACACCTGCGGTTTGTAAGCCTAAAATTGCCCCAACACCCAGAATATGCCCAAAACTGGTGGTAGCCAGAATGGCGGGAATGCCAAAACCACCAAAGAGATTCGGGGAGGGAGCTTGAGGGCCAACACTGGGATATTTAATTGAGTATTTACCAATGGCAATGGCCAGAATGTTGCAGACAATCATGACAATGGCAATGCTGGGACTCCAAGCTGACGTGGTGGGAGTCAGAGCGAAGATAACGCTGTTGAGCATAAGAAGAATCTGATTTTTGATTAAACAGTGGTTTGAACAATCGATGACGGCGATCGCAGGGCAATTCCCCGTATCAAGGCCTCATCGCCTTTCTTTCCTACCAGATTTACGGAGATATCGACCGATTTTGTTGCATGAATTTACATTGCGATCGCCCTGTGGGGGAACTCAGTCTAGGGAAATGGAGCGATCGCGTTACAGTCAACATAGACAGTCAACATAGATATTGTGAAACATCGACAGGTTAACCCATGCTCAGATTACTGAACGCTCTGGTTCCCCACATCAGTCTCGGGGCCATCGCGGTGATACTCCCCTCACCTCCCGCCACAGCCATTCCCCCCACTCAAATCCAAACTCCATCCTTCGACGTACCTTCAGTTAGTCAGAGAATTAGCCAGGGAGTTAGTCAGAGGGAGCCTCTAGGGGATACGTCTCCTCTCGCATCGGTTCTCACATCAGTGTCTTGGCAACTCAGCCGCTGGAACAGTACCCCCGTGAACCCGGAACTCCCCCCGATTAACCTTGAACTCGACTCAGATACCGTTCGCGGTTCAAGTGGCTGTAATACCTATTTCGGCAACCTCGATGAGCACCAAGGACAGCACATACGGTTTGACGCCATTGCCAGTAGCCGCCGTGCTTGCGAACCGACGATAATGGAGCGTGAAACTCAGTATTTACAATCTCTGGCGGGAGTGCGTAAATATAGTCTTGAGCAGAATGGGAATTTATGGCTTGCGTATCAAACAACTTCCGGGACTGGAACCCTAGAATTTTCGCCGCGATAACTCCCAATGAAGCAAAAATTTAAGCAGTTTTTGAAGTGTCTCAATTCTCGCTTGTCTCATAAAATTGTGGGCAAGATTTTTGTCAGTATTGTGGCGATCGAGGTGGTGATTCTGGTTCCGTCTTACCTGCGACGACAACGAGACCTGTTAGAAAATATCCTACAATTCCTTGGCTCAACTCAAGTGGAAGTAACTCGCGTTGCTGTGATTGTTAAATCTTTGAGAAATTTTGCTCGTTTAGTTCTTGCTGCCTTCTCCCTATGTCATTTCTCTTCAGCAACGCTCAGCCGATCCAAGCGGCCATTATCGGTGCCAATCGTGGCATTGGCCTGGGATTTGTCCGTCATCTCCTGGCCGATTCACGAGTGGGAACCCTCTATGGAACCTATCGCCACCGCGATCGCGCCCAAGACTTACTACAACTAGCACAATCCGGGGGCGATCGCCTCATTCCCGTTCACCTCGATGTCACCGACGAATCGCAACTGGCCCAATGGAGTCAAACCCTAACTCAGCAACGCCAATCCCTGCATTTACTCATTAACTGCGTCGGCGTTCTCCATGACGGAGACCAGATACAGCCTGAAAAGAGTTTACGGCAAATCGACGGCGATCGCCTCCTACAATACTTCCGCATCAATAGCATTCCCAGCGTTCTCCTGGCCAAACATCTCATGCCCCTATTTCGCCATAACCAACCCAGCGTGTTCGCCAGCATCTCCGCCAAAGTTGGCAGTATTGGCGACAACTATCTCGGTGGCTGGTATGGCTATCGGGCCTCCAAAGCCGCCCTCAATATGCTCATGCACACCACGGCGATCGAATATAGCCGCCGCTGTCCTCAAACCTGCCTCGTCTGTCTGCATCCAGGAACCACCGACACCGACTTATCCAAACCCTTTCAACGCAACGTTCCCCCCAATAAACTCTTTCCCGTCGAGAAAACAGTCCATCAACTCATGCAGGTGATCGAAGATCTCAACCTCGATCACAGTGGTCAATTCTTCTCCTGGGATGGAAGCCCACTTCCCTGGTAACAGATGTCTCAAATGTCTGAGATGAACAAGAAATGATACCCTAAATCCAGACCGTTAATGGAGAAAACAACCGTGGCAAAACCGCCCGCAGCAACCGATAAAGGTTTTGGTCAACCTGGCCCATCCGGTAAATCATCGACCCGTAATCCATCCGCCTCAAGCGGAGGGAACTTCGGCTTTACCCCCAAAGCCGAAGTTTGGAACGGTCGCCTAGCCATGTTGGGCTTCCTAGCCGTCATCCTGACCGAACTGATTACCCACCAAGGGATTCTCGCCTTTTGGGGCCTACGCTAAGCCCCCGATTCGCCCTTAACATGGCGGATCTCAATTTCCGTATGAACATTCCCACGGGGGAGAAAATCAGCCCGAAGATTGACCTCTAAAGGGTCACAGGCCGCCACAAAATCATCCAAAATTTGATTGGCGGACTCCTCGTGGGAAATGTAGCGATCGCGATAACTATTGATATAAAGTTTCAACGCCTTCAACTCCACCACCGTCTCATCGGGAACATAAACCAGGTGAATGGTGGCAAAATCAGGATAGCCCGAAAACGGACATTTACAAGTAAACTCAGGTAAACTGACCCGAATCTCATAGCGCCGTCCTGGACGGGGATTGGGAAAAGTAATCAGTTCACCCTCCTGAATCTCCCGTTCACCATATTTCATCGAGGACGCCTCAGGCGAATTCGTCGGGTTCGGCGGACGTTGTGAATCGTGCATTCTCTGTGATAGTAAATTATCCGTAGTGGTCGCTGTTGGAGTTGACAGTTCCAGCATTTAAACCGAATTTCTCCCTAAGAATAGCAAGCAACCCATGCAACATCCAAACCCTCACGGTTCCGGTAATCCCAACGGACACTCTCCCTCAGTTCCCCTCACCGTTTATCGCGAACTCGCCGCTGAGTTGCAAGCCACCCAAGCGATGCTGGACTCACTCCACGCCCAAAACCAACAACTGAGCCAAGAAAACCAGAGTTTATCCTACCAAAACCAACAACTCTTGAGTGAAGTCCATAACGTCGTTCACTCCGTCTTCACACTGCGACAAGTGGCCGACTCCCTCGAACCTGCCAACAGTCCCGCTGAAATCTCGCCTCACAACAACAGTCATCCCCGACGCAGCGAGGCCCTCCCCCAACTCGATCGCACCGAAGCCAATCCCACCCCAGTCAACCCATCTCAAAACCAGGATTCAGCCCGCAACTTACCGCCGTTGTATCCCCAGCAAACCTCTAACTCAACCGCTAACCCAACCGCTAACCTAACCCCCCAAAACCCCTCACCTCGTTCTCGATTTTCCGCCGTTGAATTGAACGCCATCAGTGACGAGTTTTCCACGAAAGGAGGACTCTGGCTGTTAGTGGCCATTTTTGCTATTGTTATCACCGCCTTCGGGGCTGGCTATTGGTTCATGCGTCCCATTTACGAACGGCTGCTGCAACAACAACCCCAACAACCCCCTCAACAACAACAACAATACTTCCCGAACTAAGGTAATCCGCCGTTGAGAGCATTGCACAAAAAAACCTCAGTCTCCCAGAGAGACTGAGGTTTTCTCAACCCGTAAGGTCTTCAATTTAGATGACGATTCAGATGGCCATTAATACGCATCTTGAATCTCATAGAAATCGGGAGAAATATAATCTTTCCGCAGAGGGAAACCCACCCAATCTTCAGGCATTAACAACCGCTTCAAATTGGGATGACCTTCATAATGAATCCCGAACATATCGTAGGATTCCCGTTCTTGCCAGTCCGCTCCTTTCCAAATCCAATAGACTGACGCGACTTTCGGCTCCTCTCGGGGAAGAAAGACCTTTAAACGCACCTCTTCGGGCTTGTGAGCATCATCACTAACTTTAATCAAGTGATAAAAACTGACCAACTCCTGACCAGGACCCGCATCATAGGCTCCTTGACATTGCAGATAATTAAATCCGTAGGCGTACAATGCCGTTGCAATGGGAATCAGAACCTCTGGGTTAACCTGGATCAGTTCCACCCCTAGATTATCGGCTTCGAGGGCTTCATTAGCAAACCCATTCTCAGTCAACCAGTTGGAAACGGGACCCGCCGGAACGGGTTTATCTTCAGTTTGTTCTTCGGTCTCATTGCCGTTTTTGGGGGACTCTTCAGCCACGGTCGGCCTCCTCTTTCTCAGCAGTTTGTTGTTGTCCGGATTGTAATGCGGGGGGAACCGGCATTCCCATCGCTTCGGTGAGTTGCTTGGGCGGATTATGCCGAGCCTCACTGCGCATATAGTGACCCGTTAGGATGGGGTCAACGGGTTTGAGTTCGTGAGAGATGGTGTGGTAGCGGTGGGTTTGTTGGTGGTTGCCTCGCTCTGAGAGGGACTCATTGGAGACCTTTTTACGCAGTTTAACAATGGCGTCGATAATGGCCTCGGGACGGGGAGGACAACCAGGAATATAGACATCCACCGGAATTAACTTATCAACTCCACGAACCGCTGTGGGGGAGTCTACACTAAACATCCCACCGGTGATGGTGCAAGCACCCATGGCAATGACATATTTGGGCGCAGGCATCTGTTCATACAGACGAATCACAGCCGGGGCCATTTTCATGGTGATGGTTCCGGCGGTAATCAGCAAGTCGGCTTGACGGGGGCTGTTCCGGGGAACTAAGCCAAAGCGGTCGAAGTCGAAACGAGAGCCAATGAGGGCCGCAAATTCAATAAAGCAACAGGCGGTCCCATACATCATGGGCCAGAGACTCGACAAACGAGCCCAGTTGTAGAGGTCGTCTACGGTTGTCAGAATCAAGTTTTCCGACAACTCTTGCGTCACTTGAGGACGCTCAACGGGATTAATGAGGGTGGGGGTAGAGAGATTATCACTCATGACCATTCCAATGCTCCTTTGCGCCAGGCGTACACGAGGGCAATCACGAGGATGCTGATGAAAACCAACGCCTCGATGAATGCCAGTAGTCCTAGGGTGTGGAAGGCCACAGCCCAGGGGTAAAGAAAGACGGTTTCAACATCGAAGACCACGAAAACCAGGGCAAACATGTAGTAGCGGATGTTGAACTGAATCCAGGCGCCACCAATGGGTTCCATCCCTGATTCGTAGGTGGTATTGGATTCAATACCCAGACTTTTGGGTCGTACTAGCTTCGAGACAGTCAGAGCCAGGATCGGCACTAAACTGCAAATGATGAGGAAGCCTAGGAAATATTCGTAACCAGTGAGAACAAACACAGGGGCTAACGTCTTTACTTATATTTACATTAATGATAGTCGAGGGACTGGCAGATCTCAAATGGGATCTCATATGGGATCTCATTTGAGATTGAGAATGGGATTGAGTTTTCCCCCGAAGTCGCCACAATGGACATTAGGTATTGTTGTACAAAAGATTAAACGCAATGATTTTTCAAGACGAGTTTGAACTACACACCTATAATCATGGCGATCTACAGGATATCACTGAGCAGGTGGAGCAGATCGTCAAACGCTCTGGGATTCGCACCGGAATTGCCCATATTTTTAATGTGGGTAGTACGGCGTCGATCGGTACAATCGAGTTTGAGCCAGGCTTAAAGCGGGATTTGCCGGAGCTGCTGGACCGCCTCATCCCTCCGAGCCGTGATTATGGCCATGAGCATACTTGGCATGATGGCAATGGCCATTCCCATCTCCAGGCGACTTGGTTGGGGCCACAGTTGACGGTTCCGGTTCAACAGGGCTGTTTGAGGTTGGGAACTTGGCAACAAATTTTTCACCTCGAATGTGATATTAAGGCCCGTCAACGTCAGATTGTTGTGACTGTCTATGGGGATTAGATGGGGGGATTAGAAGCCCATGGCTTGGGCGACGAGGTCTAGGTCGGGTTCGATGCCTTGCTGGAGCCGGCTATGGCTATGTTCGATCGCGGAGTCGGGGTCTTTTAAGCCGTTACCGGTCAAGACACAGACGATGGTGGCTCCGGCGGGGACGCGATCGCGTAGTTTCAGGAGTCCGGCGACGGAGGCGGCACTGGCTGGCTCGCAGAAGATGCCTTCTTGCCCCAGGAGACGATAGGCGTGGAGGATTTCCTCGTCGGAGACGGCGTTAAATTCTCCTTGGCTGGCGTTTTCGACGGTTAAGGCTTTTTGCCAGTTGGCGGGATTACCGATGCGGATAGCGGTGGCGACGGTATCCGGGTTTTTCACCGGGGCGCCTTCGATGAGGGGGGCGGAACCGGCGGCCTGGAAGCCCATCATCTTCGGGAGGCGATCGCAACGACCCAATTGCTGATACTGACAGAATCCCATCCAGTAGGCGGTGATATTGCCGGCATTGCCCACGGGAATACAGAGCCAGTCGGGGGCGTTCCCCAGGGCATCGACGACTTCAAAGGCGGCGGTTTTTTGTCCTTCGAGGCGATAGGGGTTGATAGAGTTGACGACGGTGACGGGGTAGGTGTCTCCCAGTTCACGGACGATTTCTAGGGCGCGATCAAAGTTGCCCTTAATCGAGAGAATTTCGGCGCCATAGACTAGGGCCTGAGCCAGTTTGCCGAGGGCAACATAGCCATCAGGGATGATGACGAAGGCTCGTAAGCCGCCCCGTTTGGCGTAGGCGGCGGCGGCGGCGGAGGTGTTGCCGGTGCTGGCACAGATGACGGCTTTAGCGCCTTCTTCTTTGGCTTTGGAGATGGCCAGGGTCATGCCGCGATCTTTGAAGCTACCGGTGGGGTTTAAGCCGTCGTATTTGACGAACACCTCGACCTTTTTGCCAATTTCTGCGGCAATGGTGGGGACGGGAATGAGGGGGGTGTTCCCTTCATGGAGGGTAATGACTGGGGTAGCCTCGCTCACCGGTAAGTGGGGACGGTAGGCATTGATCAAACCGCGCCAGCCTCGCTGCTGTGGAGCGGTTTCGGGTTGAGGGGCGTTGGCGGTCGAAAAACTCAGCGTCACAATGGTTGTTGGCAAGTAAGGGGGTCTGATCGGGTCGTTCGGACGATTTTCGCCTCAGATTCGGCCCTGATTCTCGTCTAATTGTAGCAAAATTGTCGCTGATGCTACGGCGGACTGAGACCGAGTTCTCGGGACTGGGGCTGGCGATCGCCGGGGACTTGAGATCGCCTCTATTTACAGACAGTTAATATATGACAAGTAAAAAATCTAAAATACTTGCTGAGTAAATTGTTTAATTTCCATTATTGTCTTGGTAGATATGTCTTTTATTGTTATTTTACCTAAATTGCAACATTTTTTGCAACATTTCGTAATCATTGGAGTACAATGTTGCCCGAACCTCTCTAAGTGCAAATTCTTAATTTCCTTTTAATATGACAACCGTATCCAAAGCCTCTAGCCTCAAACCCCTATCTGAGTTGAAGTTATCGGTCTATCAGGCCGATCATCAGGTGAAATATCTGCATCTGCACGCCCAACTCGACACCCTGATGATTGAGATTCAGAATCGCCGCCAATCGGGGAGCGTGTCGCAACTGCCTAAACGCTAGAATCGAAGTCAGCAGAGACATCCTGAGGCGATCGCCTGAACTCATAACGACAGCACGGTGGATCTCGCTATCATGGATCTACCTGTGCGATCGCAACGCGTGTACCGAACCGCAATCGCCCTCTTGGATTTTCTATGTCTTCCCTGCCTCAACATCCCTCCCGAGGAGAGTGTCCCTGTCCGGTTTGTCGTCGGGGAGAACTCTCACCCTTGACGCTAATGGAGGCCGTCGGTTGTGACAACTGTGGTCGTCTGTTTGAAGTGCAACATCAGCCCCAGCGCGATCGCATCTCCCTACGGGCGATCGATCAATCCCCTCCCCCCACCTGGCGTTGGACGGGCCGAGGCTGGCAACCGATGGGCCGTGACGATGTCGAAATTGGCCTCGAAACCTGGGTTGCTGCTGTCTGCTTTACCCTGATTCCCACGGCGATCGTCGCCACAGCGGCCTATGTCTTCCCGCCTCTGCCGGGTAGCGGCTGGAGTACGTTCCCCCTCATTTGGACCGGACTAACCTTTCTCTGTCACGGCTCTTGCGTCATCACCCTGCTGATGGAGTATTACCAAATTCCCCTCAGTTCCTATTTTCGCCTGCGACCATTTCAATAGACTCTCGTCTCTGGAGAGTTTATTCCTTGACCCCAGTGGCTGCAATCCCCTGTACAAACTGACGCTGGCCGAGTAGAAACAGAATAATGACCGGCAGCGAGGCAATCACCACCGCCGCCATCAGTACGGACCAGTCACTGGTAAATTGCTCCTGAAACTCGGCCAGGGTTAACTGAACCGTTTTCAGTTGCGGACGCGTGGTAAACACCAACGGCTTAAACAAATCATTCCATTCCCCGATAAAGGCAAATAGAAATAACGTCACCCAAGCCGGGCGAGATAAGGGAATCATGATATGCCGTAGCACTTGCCAAGCTGAGGCCCCATCTAAGATCGCGGCTTGTTCGATCGCCACCGGAATCGTTAAAAAATACTGTCGCATCAGAAAAATCCCAAAGCCACTGACCGCTGTCGGCAGAATCAAGGCCCCATAGGTATCGAGGAGATGGCCCCACTTCAGAACCAAGAATATGGGAATCACCAGCAGTTGAAAGGGAATGGCTAAGGTCGCTAGAATCAGCACCAGCACTGTATTGCGCCCACGAAACTGAAAGCGAGCTAGGCCATATCCAGCCAAGGCCGAGGTCACCGTCTGGATGGCCGTGACCGCCAAAGCCACGATGGTGGAGTTGGCAAAGGCCAGCCAAAACTGGCCACGAATCCAGGCCGCTCGATAACTCTCTAGGGTCCAAATGCCCCCCAACTCTAGGTTAGCCGGGGAGCCTGGGGGAGCAAAGGCCGCTCGCAGGACAATTCCCAGGGGAAAGAGCATCACGATCGCGCCAATCATTAAAAAAATCAAGATTATGCCCTGCCATTGATTAGCTGTCGCAATCTTCGAGGCGATCGCCTTTGGGGTCAAAGCCTTAGCAGGCACGGGATAACGTCGATTAGGGAATTTGGGAGACATAAACCTAAAAGCAGCGGTAGAATGATCGTAGTTAGGAGTTGAGAGGAATAAACCTGGTCAACTTCGGGTTAAACCTTGTAAAGTAATAGAAAGTTGTAACGACCTATTGAACAAGTTTAACCACCCAGGTTAAAAGTCAACGGTTCGGTGTAATCTCGCCGCTCCACCAAATAGGATGAGGAGATAGAAAACGTATGCCGCAGTTAGAAGCGACCGCCACTCTGGATTACCAAAGCGAAGTCTACAAAGACGCTTACAGTCGCATCAACGCCATTGTCATCGAAGGTGAACAAGAAGCCTTTGATAACTACATCCGCTTAGCTGAAATGATGCCCGAAAGTCAGGATGAACTCAAATCTCTGGCGAAGATGGAGAAACGCCACAAAAAGGGATTCCAAGCCTGTGGGCGTAACTTGAGTGTCGTAGCTGACATGGAATTTGCCCAAGAGTTTTTCGCGAAACTCCATCGCAATTTTCAGGCGGCCAGCGACGCCAACGACATTGTGACCTGTTTGGTGATTCAATCTCTGATTATCGAGTGTTTCGCCATTTCCGCCTATAACATCTACATTCCCTACGCGGATCCCTTTGCTCGTAAAATCACCGAAGGGGTGGTCAAGGATGAGTATCTTCACCTCAATTTTGGGGAAGAATGGCTCAAGGGACATTTTGAAGAATACAAAGAGCAAATTGATGCAGCCAATCGTGAGAATTTACCCATCGTTTGGGAAATGCTCAACGCTGTCGCCAAAGATGCCAAAGTTCTCAACATGGAAAAAGAGGAGTTGATTGAAGACTTCATGATTGCTTACGGCGAAGCCCTGAGCAACATTGGCTTCAGCACTCGTGACATCATGAAAATGTCCTCCTATGGCTTACGGGGCGCAGCCTAGACAACCAGCCTAGGTCAAATCCTAGGCGAGTTGCCTGCCCCTGTTGCCTAACGAACGAGGCGTAACAGCATTGTCGCAATCGCTCGTTTTTTCCTAGAAAAGCGGGCGATTTTTTGTGTTTGAATCGGATTTAATTTGAGAAGGGGCGCTTTACATAGTATTGTAAAGGTTTATGAATGCCCTGTTGTTACCGGATACCATATCGCAGCCTGAAATAAGGGTTGCTTGAGATTCTGCCCATGTTTGGTTTAATCGGTCACCTGACTAATTTAGAACACGCCCAGTCCGTTGCCCGGGACATGGGATATGACGGACTTGCAGATCAAGGACTTGACTTTTGGTGTGCTGCGCCGCCGCAAACTGTGGATCACATCACGGTTACCAGTATCACGGGGCAAACCATTGAAGGCCGTTACGTTGAGTCCTGTTTTCTGCCGGAGATGCTAGCAACACGACGTGTGAAAGCGGCCACCCGTAAGATTATTAACGCCATGGCCCATGCTCAAAAGATTGGCCTGGATATTACGGCCCTCGGCGGCTTCTCCTCGATTGTTTTTGAGAATTTCAACCTCAATCAAATTGAGCGGATTCGCAATATCACCCTGGACTTCCAACGCTTTACGACGGGTAACACCCATACGGCCTATATTATTGCCCGTCAGGTTGAGCAGGCGAGCGCACAATTGGGAATTGAACTGTCTCAAGCAACGGTGGCGGTTTGTGGGGCAACGGGCGATATTGGCAGTGCTGTCTGTCGCTGGTTGAATGCTCGCAGTGATGTGGCGGATTTGTTGCTGATTGCCCGCGATCGCCAACGCCTCGAAGACCTACAAGGGGAACTCGGACGGGGTAAAATTATGGGACTCGAGGACGCTCTGCCGAAAGCCGATATTATCGTCTGGGTCGCCAGTATGCCCAAAGGACTGGTGATTGATTCGACAACTTTGAAAAAACCCTGTTTGTTAGTCGATGGCGGCTATCCTAAAAATCTGGATACGAAAGTCCAACACCCGGGCGTAGTCGTCCTCAAAGGGGGCATCGTTGAACATGCCCTGGATATCAACTGGCGTATTATGAAGTTGGTCAACATGGATGTGCCGGCCCGTCAGATGTTTGCCTGCTTTGCTGAATCCATGCTTTTAGAGTTTGAGAAGTGGTACACCAATTTTTCTTGGGGACGCAACCAAATCACCGTTGAGAAAATGGAGAAAATTGGTGAAGTCTCCCTCAAACATGGATTTAAACCCCTGTTGTCCTAGCTGAGATCGTCCCATCTCCCACAGCCAAGTCCCCTGGCCCTCTATGTTCCCTTGAATCTCCCCAGAGACGTTGACCTAAACCTATGCTCTTAGATTTCGAGAAACCCCTCGTTGAGCTAGAAAAGCGCATCCAGCAAATTCGAGATATCGCTGAAGACACCGATGTGGATGTCTCCGATGAGATTCGTCAACTCGAAGATCGCGCCACGGAGTTACGCCAGGAGATTTTTAGTAATCTCTCGCCGGCGCAACGGCTGCAACTGGCTCGCCATCCCCGTCGCCCGAGTACCCTCGATTATATTCAGGCCATCGGCGATGAGTGGATTGAACTCCACGGCGATCGCGGTGGCTCCGATGATCCGGCCCTGGTGGGGGGCGTTTCCCGCCTTGGCGGTATCCCGGTGGTCATGTTGGGCCATCAAAAGGGACGGGATACCAAGGACAATGTGGTTCGTAATTTTGGGATGGCCTCCCCGGGAGGCTATCGCAAGGCGTTACGGCTGATGGATCATGCTAATCGCTTTGGAATGCCCATTTTGACCTTTATTGATACGCCGGGGGCCTGGGCGGGGATTGAGGCGGAACATCTAGGGCAAGGGGAGGCGATCGCCGTCAACTTGCGAGAGATGTTTGGCTATGAGGTGCCGATTATCTGTACGGTGATTGGTGAAGGTGGCTCGGGGGGGGCTTTGGGCATTGGGGTCGGCGATCGCCTACTCATGTTTGAACATGCCGTGTATACTGTGGCCACTCCTGAAGCTTGTGCGGCCATTCTTTGGAAGGATGCCGCCAAGAGTCCCCAAGCCGCCGAAGCTCTGAAAATTACGGCTGGGGATCTCAAGAATTTAGAGATTCTCGATCGCCTGCTTCCTGAACCCGTCGGCGGGGTTCATAATCAGCCGGTGCAGGCCACGGAAATCCTGAAAACTGCCTTGATTGAGGAACTCAAGAGCCTGTTGGAGTTATCTCCCCAGGAACGGCAACAACTGCGTTATGAGAAATTCCGTCGTATGGGAGTATTTCTCGAAGGCTGAATCGCGATTTTAGCTGAGATACTGACCGTTAGGTCTAAAACCGATGCGATCGCGATCGCAGTCAATCACGACGGCGATCGCTCATTTTTGGCCTCAGTTGCGTCATACTAGATATGCCAGATTGTAGCCATTTAAACGACCCATGCTACCCAAGGTTCGACTGTTACCGGGAGCAATCTCAGAAATATTGGTGTCTGTACGGGAAACAGGAGTCCTCACCCGCTCCGATTGTTATGGACTCATGGCAGCATCCCTTGATGAATCGGTTACGGAACAAGATCGCCGTTCCATCAACCGCCTAATTCGCTCCGTGCGCCGAGGTAAAGTTCAAATTATCGACGATCTCACCCCTCGCCGTTAACGCCAGCGGTAGGTGTTCGTCTCCCTGTCCCTCACGACTGACCCACCTATGACCGCTGCGACTTGGATTACCGTCTCACGGCTCTTTGTCATTCCTGTATTTCTCTATGTGGTCGATGATCCGAGTGCGGGCGATCGCTGGTTCGCCCTGGGCTTGTTTCTCATCGCCGCTCTCACCGATTGGCTCGATGGCTATGTGGCCCGCCGCTTCAATCAGGTCACAGATTTAGGCAAATTTCTCGATCCTCTGGTGGACAAACTGCTGATTTTTGCCCCCCTGCTGGTTCTCATTGAATGGGGAACCTTACCAGCCTGGGGGGTGTTTTTGGTGCTAACCCGAGAACTCACCATCGCCGGTTGGCGCGTCAACCAGCCCAAGATTTCCGGGGCCAATCTCTGGGGAAAAGCCAAAACCGTCAGTCAGATTGTCGCCATTAGCCTGTTATTGGCTCCCCTCCCGGAGCCTTGGCCGCAAGTGGGGCTGATGAGTTTTTGGGCCGCTGTTGCCCTAACCCTGATTTCTGGGGTAATTTATCTTAAATGTCAAAAGAAGACTCCCGTTAAAGCCGAAGGCTTAGCGGTGAGATGAATTTTGACTAAAACTATCTGGTAGAATTGTGGAGCCAAGGCATCCAAGTGTGCCACGAGAGGCAAGATTGGTGGTTCTCGCCAGCTAGAATGTCCGACCAAAAAGAAGTACCTGATGACAGGGGCGGCATAGTCTAAGAATGAG